>Ga0194039_1000042_pt1 | contig 81639 bp, 71 predicted proteins | sample JunL228m_MetaG_FD_148679 | JGI IMG/M metagenome (GOLD analysis project Ga0194039, IMG submission 148679) | Anoxic zone freshwater microbial communities from boreal shield lake in IISD Experimental Lakes Area, Ontario, Canada - Jun2016-L227-8m | ecosystem: Environmental > Aquatic > Freshwater >...
GAGATCACCTACAACGACGCGGCAGATTACACAGCAAAAATGCTTGCCGGTGCAAAGAAACCGCTGATGTACGGGTGGAGCTCGGTCAATTGTGAAGCCCAGAGCGTTGGAAACGAGATCGCAGAGACGTGCCGTGCATGTGTTGATAATACAGCGGCAGTCTGCCACGGCACGACCCTGATTGCGGTGCAGGATATCGGCCTGCCTACGTGCACACTTGGTGAAGTAAAGAACCGGGCGGACACCATTATCTTCTGGGGATGCAACCCTTGTCACGCCCACCCGCGGCACATGTCCCGGTACTCAATATTCCCACGTGGATTCTTCACGGGAAAGGGACATAAAAGCCGTAAACTGGTGGTAGTTGACCCCCGTGTCACCGACACCGCCAAGATGGCGGATATGCACCTCCAGGTCACCCAGGGACAGGACTACGAACTCCTTAACGCCTTCCGCGTCGCGATCAGAAACGAATGGCTGCCGGATGTCGTCGCTGGAATACCAAAAGAGAAGATCATCGAGGCGGTAGCCATGATGAAGGCAGGCCGGTTCGGGATCATCTTCTTCGGTATGGGTGTTACCCAGTCGCTTGGAAAGAACCACAATATCGATGAGGCAATCGCCGTCACCAAAGACCTCAACGAATACACGAAATTCTCCATCATGCCAATGCGTGGTCACTACAATGTGACAGGGTCCGGAGAGGTCCTCGCATGGCAGTTCGGGTACCCGTATTCCGTTGATCTTACCCGCGGGTTCCCGCGTTATAACCCGGGCGACACGAGCTCTATCGACCTCCTTAACCGGGGGGAAATTGATGCAGCATTTGTTATTGGAAGCGATCCGGGAGCACATTTCCCAATCAGTGCAGTAAAGAAGATTTCACAGGTCAATTCAGTATGCGTCGATCCCCACATCACCCCGACCAGTGGTGTTTCAAAGCTTCATGTGCCTGTTGCATTCAATGGTGTTGAGACCGGTGGCAATGCATACCGCATGGATAACGTTCCGATCGACTGCCGTAAGGTCGTCGATGCTCCGGAGGGCATGCTCACCGATGAACAGTTCCTTGTAATGGTTCGCGATCGCGTGAAGAAACTCAAGGGGGTCGCATAATTATGTCAGAATATATTATTAAGAACGGATTTGTATTCGACCCCGTCCAGGGTATCAAGGGCGAAAAAGCCGATGTTGCCATCAAGGATGGTAAAATCGTTAAGGATGTCTCGAAATCTGCAAAGGTCATCGATGCCGCAGGAAAGACGGTAATGGCCGGTGCCGTCGAGATCCACGCACATATCGCAGGCCCGAAGGTAAACCTGGGCCGGATCTACCGCCCGGAAGACAAGCTCTTCACTTGTACCCCAACCAAGGGAATTGAACGGACAGGCTCCGGGAATTCGATTCCAAGCACCTTCAAAACAGGCTACGAATATGCCAAGATGGGTTACACGACATGCATGGAGGCAGCAATGCCACCGATGTTCTCACGCCACGTGCATGAGGAGATCCGTGACACCCCTATCATTGACGAGGGTGCATTCCCGGTCTTCGGCAATAACTGGTTCGTGATGGAGTACCTGAAGAACAACGAGGTAGAGAACACCGCGGCATATATTGCCTGGCTGCTCCGTGCAACAAAGGGATATGCCGTCAAGGTCGTCAACCCCGGCGGCACCGAAGCATGGGGATGGGGGCTGAACTGTCTCTCGATCAATGACCCGGTCCCGTACTTCGATATCACACCAGCAGAAATCGTCAAGGGACTTATCGAGGCAAACGAGTACCTCGGTCTCCCCCACTCGATGCACATCCACCCGAATAACCTCGGGAACCCCGGATGTTACCAGACAACCCTGGACACCCTGAATCTCGCGGACGGTTACAAGGCAAAGAACAAGTTCGGTCGTGAGCAGGTCATGCACATTACCCACATGCAGTTCCATTCCTACGGCGGAGAGAATTGGGGTAATTTCGAGTCCAAGGCCACGGAAATCATGAACTATGTGAACAGTCACAAGAACCTCACGATGGATACGGGTAATGTAACCCTCGATGAGACCACAACGATGACTGCCGATGGCCCATTCGAGCACCACCTGACAGGACTCAACCACCTGAAATGGGCGAACTGTGACGTGGAGCTCGAGACTGCAGCCGGTGTCGTGCCGTATATCTACAGCCCCGACATCAAGGTCTGTGCCATCCAGTGGTCAATCGGTCTTGAACTCGCACTTCTGGCAAAAGACCCGATGCGTTGTTTCATCACGACAGATCACCCGAATGCAGGACCATTCACCCGGTACCCCCGTGTCTTCAAGTGGCTGATGAGCAAGAAGGCCCGTGACGAGCGGCTCAACACGTTCAAGAATGCTGACAAGGTCATAGCAGCATCGACCCTTGGTAGTATCGACCGCGAGATCACGCTCTACGAGCTCGCCCAGATGACCCGTGCAGGGCCGGCAAAGTCCCTCGGGCTTGCCAATATCTGTGGTGGCTTAAAGCCAGGCATGGATGCAGACGTTGCCGTGTATGATTTCAACCCGGATAAACCACTTGCAGACCCCGAAATGATTGAAACCGCCTTCTCAAGGGCGGCATATGTCTTCAAGAGCGGTGTGCAGGTAGTCACACACGGTGATATCGTAAACATCGGCAACAAGCGCACCCTCTGGGTTGATGTCAAGGTAAATGACAACCCGCAGGTCATGCGTGATATCAAGGAAAAATTCCTGAAATACTACAGCATGACCCAGGCAAACTACGAATCACTCGGACACCACTTTGTCCCGAATCCGTTAGCCTTAGAGGTAGATGCAACCCAGGTGTAGGTGAGTACCATGGAAACCGTAACTATAACCATGAAAAATCCCCCGGCGTTGTATCTCGAGGCTGAACACATCTGCCCGGATGAATTTGCCGGGAAAACAACCGCACAGATCGCAGAACTCCATGTGTACGAAGGGAATGTAACTTCCACACTTGGCAAGTACTTCGAAATTTCCGGGAATGCCGGGGCAACCGCCGAAGAAACGAAAATCGTTGTTAAAGGCGATGTAAAGAAAGTCAAGTACATCGGCATGAAAATGAGTGCCGGTGAAATAATCGTCGACGGCAGCACCGATCTGTATGCAGGCGCATGGATGACCGGTGGCAAAATGACGGTCAAGGGCGATATCCAGGCATTTGCCGCAACAGGTATGAAAGGCGGAGAACTCATCATCGAGGGGAATGCCGGAAATTACCTGGGTGCTGCATACCGTGGCGACTGGCGTGGCATGTCCGGCGGGAAGATCCTCGTGAAGGGGAACGCTGGTAGTGATGTCGGCATGTACATGACGGGAGGCGAGATGGTCATCAACGGGGACGTGGATGTCCACCTAGCAACTCATGCAGAAGGCGGGAAAATCACCGTCAAAGGAAACGCACCCAGCAAGGTTGCCGGACAGATGGTGGAGGGAGAGGTCATCATCTTTGGCACCATCGACGTGATGATGCCGGGTTTCAAGTATGTCGATGATGTAGACCTTGAAATCGATGGAATGACGGCAAAGTTTGCCCATTATATCGGTGACACCGGCGAGCGTCACAAGAAACGAAAAGGACAGATGGTATACGGTAACTTATACCAGAAAATCTGATCTTTTTTCTCAAAAAAGCGCACTGCTAATTCATATAATTGGACTGTGGACGCATTACTTCGTAATACTTTTTTTATTTTTTTTCGTACCATCGTAATTATTGATTCCGGATGTAGGGGTAATATTTGAATATTCCCCCAATATAAGTAATTATTTTAATCGTATTATATTAAGAAATAAAAATATAAAACACAACCCTTATATTAAGAGTATATGAATATACAACTGTCCCATGAGGGGACGTGCAATAGTGACCATCAGTCTGCATTCGTGAGCCGTGGCGCTTACACACTTCAGTGAACGTATTGTACAGTTTGGTAAACGTAAGTTAATGGAGGAAAATTATGGCAAAATACAAGGAAACAATTGACCTTTATGACGATGAAGGGAAGCTGCTCAAGAGCGGCGTCACCCTTGAAAAAGTCAGCCCGCTGGTCAACCCGGGTATCAAGAAGATCATCGACCTCACCAAGAGGACGGTCGCAGTCAACTTCGCCGGTATCGATGAGGCATTGAAGACCGGAAAGGTCGGCGGTAAGAGCAACCAGATCCTCGGGCGCACCATGAAAGTGGACTGTGTCAAGGACTGCGATGCACTCTCGGCCAAGATCAAGGAAATGGTCGAAGTCACTGCCGGTGACAACACTAAGATCACCAAGGTCGGCGGCGGCAAGATGATCCTCGTCGAGTGCCCAAGCTCACGACTTGAGTCAGCAGCCACCTATGATGCCGCATCAACGGCAGTTGCAGCAGCTACCACCTATGCACTGATGGATCAGTACAAGGTCGATATGTTCAACATGTCGATGGTCAAGGCTGCAGTCTGGGGTACCTACCCGCAGACAATGGACATGCAGGGAGGCGCTGTCGTCTCTATCCTGTCCATCCCGCAGAACAACGAAGGTCTCGGGTACGCACTCCGTAACATCCCTGCGAACCACGCAGCAATGATGACCCACCGGAATGCAATCCAGGGTGCAGCACTTTCGTCCATATTCGAGCAGGCCGGAGAATTCGAGATGGGTATGGCAATCGGTCCCTTCGAGCGTGCACAGCTCCTGCTTCTCGCATACCAGGGCCTTAATGCAAACAACCTCGTCTACGATCTCGTCAAGGCGAACGGCAAGACCGGAACTATCGGTACTGTCGTCCAGAGCCTGGTAGAGCGTGCCATTGAAGACAAGGTCATCAAGCCAGGCAAGAAAGCCAAGAGCGGCTTCACATTCATGGACACGAAGGACCCGATGCTCTGGAACGCCTATGCATCAGCAGGTACCCTTGCAGCAACCATGGTAAACTGTGGTGCCGGACGTTTCGCCCAGGCAGTTTCTGCAACCCTGTTATACTTCAACGACCTGCTTGAACATGAGACCGGCCTCCCAGGCTCCGACTTCGGTCGTACAATGGGTGTCGCAGTAGGGTTCTCATTCTTCAGCCACTCGATCTATGGTGGCGGTGGCCCAGGTGTCTTCAACGGTAACCACGTTGTCACCCGTCACGCCGCCGGTGTTGGTATGCCCTGTATCGTCGCAGCATGTTGCCTCGACGCAGGTACCCAGATGTTCGGCCCAGAGGCCACATCGAAGATTTACCAGGACACCTTCGGTCAGATCGATGAGTTCAAGAAGCCGATGCAGTCGGTTGCAAAATCTGTATAATCCAAGCAAGGATTCGAATGACAGAAGCCAAATTTCCCCAGGCAAGGATTGTCACCGAGCGTTTACTCAACCCGGAAACAGTGGAACGTCTCCTCAACCAGATTATTACCGTGGAAGGTATCCGGAGGATCATCCTGAATGGTCCCCGGCTCCCCTCTACAATCCCTTACGGGCCAGCCCGTAATGTAACAAATCCTCATTCCATGAGAGGAATGATCAAGGTTGGCGATCAGGAGATGGAGCTCGCCGTTCATGTTGGGACGATACTGCTCGAACTGGAAAGCCGCGATGTGATACCCTCACTCAAGGCTGCCTGTGACACGGTCTTTACCGAATTCACATACCGGGTCCAGGAAGGACGGTACATGAAAACGGAACCAACATTGTCTGACTATGCAAAGTACGGACCTGATGCGGACAAGAGTATTATCGGAATGGCGGACCCCAAAAGCAAAACGGGCCCCGTAATTCTCCAGGGAATAAAATAACTATGCCGATGGGAAGAGTTACCCAGGTTGTCGATTGCCGCGAGGCGATGGGCATGGGAAAAGGTGGTGGAATTGCCCAGCGTGGGACCATATCAGAATGCCGTTACCCGGATGTTATCGTGGTCGGCATGTCCCCCGGACGGCGCCATGTCACCAAGCCCGTGTGTGATATCACCTCAGCGTTACGGCAGCAGGGTATCGAGTACAGTATCAGTACACTGGTGCTGAACGCCGGAAGCGGCGTGCCCCCCGATGCACAAAATGTCGGCGGTGGCGTACTCGGAGCATATTTCGGCATAACAGAGAAAGAGATCCGCCAGATCGAAAAACACAAGCTTGCCATTCTCCACCATGGAAATGTTCGTTCCCACGTAGTCCACAAGGTGCGATACATCCTCCAGGCTTGCGATATCAGGGCAGTCGTGGTCTCACAGGCCCCGATTGACTTCGAGGACCTCGCCAAGGTGGGGGTAAAAACCGCCGTGGTCATGCCGCCAGCAGACAAGGTGAAGACCAGGGGCACCGTGATGGCGATTGTCAGCGGTGTCACAAGAGGTCAGACACCAACGCGTGAAAAGATGGCAGATGTCATTCATGCAGTAATGAAAATAATGAAATCCCAAAAAAATCAGGAGAGATAAAACATGGCTTACAAACCACAGTATGGACCTGGTTCATCCACTATCGCCGCAAACAGGCGCAAGTACATGGACCCGGCTTCGAAGCTGGAAAAGGTCCGCGATGTGACCGATGAAGACCTCGTACTGATCCTCGGGCACCGTGCACCAGGGTCCGCATACAAGACTGCCCACCCCCCGCTGGCAGAACAGCAGGAACCAGCATGTCCAATCAGGAAACTTGTGACCCCGACAGACGGCGCAAAGGCCGGGGACCGCATCCGCTACATCCAGTTCGCTGACTCGATGTACAATGCACCCTGCCAGCCCTACCTCAGGTCATACCTCGAGGCATACAAATACCGTGGAATTGACCCCGGTACCCTCTCAGGACGTCAGATCCTTGAATGCCGTGAGAGAGACCTCGAAAAATACTCCAAAGACCTCGTCAACACCGTCCTCTTCGACCCGGCCCTCACCGCAGTCCGTGGATGTACCGTGCACGGGCACTCCCTTCGTCTCGCAGAAGACGGGATGATGTTCGACATGCTCCAGCGCTGCGTCCTCGACAAGAAGAGCGGCATTGTGAAGTATGTGAAGGACCAGGTCGGCGTTCCACTCGACCGTGAAGTCAAGGTCGGAAAGCCAATGGACGAAAAGTGGCTCAAGGCACACTCAGGTATCTTCCATTCACTCGTTGGCGTGGCATTCCGTGATGATGCAGAATATGTCGAATACGTCCAGCGTGTCCACTCGCTGAGGACCAAATACGGCTTCATGCCAAAGGAGTGATTAAAGATGGCAACAAAGAAAATCGAAAAAACCCAGAAGCTCTTCCTGAAGGCGCTCAAGACCAAATTCGCAGAGGACCCCCAGGCAACCCAGACCGTATTCAAGCGCGAAGGCCTGAAACAGTCCCCACGGAAGATAGAGTTTATCAAGGAAGGCCAGAAGGTAGCGATGGAACGTGGGATCAGCCAGTACGACCCGCTCCGCTGCCACCTTGGTGGTATCCCACTCGGTCAGCGCCAGCTGATGACCTACGAAGTCTCCAACACCGGCGTCTTCGTAGAGGGTGATGACCTCCACTTCGTCAACAACGCTGCGATGCAGCAGATGTGGGACGATATCAGGAGGACCATCATCGTAGGACTCGACCTCGCTCACGCGACCCTGCAGAAGCGTCTCGGTAAGGAAGTCACCCCTGAGACCATCAACGAGTACCTCCACATCCTGAACCATGCAATGCCCGGTGCGGCAGTTGTCCAGGAACACATGGTTGAGACTCACCCAGGCCTCGTCGACGACTGCTACGTCAAGGTATTTACCGGCGACGACGAGATGGCAGACGACATCGAGCCACAGTTCCTTGTCAACATCGAGAAGCTCTTCCCAGGCAAGAGTGCCGAGGCACTCAAGGCCGCAGTCGGCAAGTCGATGTACCAGGCAGTACACATCCCGACGATCGTATCAAGGACCTGCGATGGTGGGACCACCTCAAGATGGTCAGCCATGCAAATCGGTATGTCGTTCATCAGTGCGTACCACATGTGCGCCGGTGAAGCAGCAACCGCAGACCTTGCATACGCCGCAAAGCACGCGGGTGTCATCCAGATGGCCGACATCCTGCCAGCCCGCCGTGCCCGTGGTCCAAACGAGCCCGGTGGCATCAAGTTCGGTCACTTCGCCGACATGGTCCAGACCGACCGGAAGTACCCGAATGACCCCGTCCGTGCAGCCCTTGAAGTTGTGGGTGCAGGTACCATGTTATTCGACCAGATCTGGCTCGGGTCCTACATGTCCGGTGGTGTCGGGTTCACACAGTATGCAACCGCTGCATACACCGACAACATCCTCGACGACTACACCTACTACGGTATGGACTATGTCAAGTCCAAGTACGGTGGAGCCGGCAAGGTACCGTGCAAGCAGGAAGCAGTCAACGATGTTGCAACTGAAGTCACGCTCTACGGTATGGAACAGTACGAACAGTTCCCGACTGCACTCGAGACCCACTTCGGTGGCTCACAGCGTGCATCCGTCCTCGCAGCCGCATCAGGTCTGTCCGCCGCAATCGGTACCGGAAACTCCAATGCCGGTCTGAACGCCTGGTACATGTCCATGCTCCTGCACAAGGAAGGATGGTCACGTCTCGGCTTCTTCGGCTACGACCTGCAGGACCAGTGTGGTTCCGCAAACTCGATGGCCATCCGTGGTGACGAAGGTTGTATCGGAGAACTCCGTGGACCAAACTTCCCGAACTACGCAATGAACGTCGGTCACCAGGGAGAGTACGCTGCAATCGCAGGCGCTGCTCACTTTGGACGCGGCGATGCATGGACCCTCAGTCCCTTAATCAAGATCTGTTTCGCCGACCCCTCGCTCAAGTTCGACTTCTCCGAACCACGCAGAGAGTTCGCAAAGGGTGCAATCCGCGAGTTCATGCCCGCCGGAGAACGCTCACTGATCATACCAGCAAGGTAAGATCAATTCATCCATTTTTTTTCCTTTTTTTTGAGTAATTACTTCCCCGCAAACACGCCCCCTTTCCTGTTCGTGCTATCCAGGACCGCCTGTACCGGGCATAAAGGGACCCGTGGAATACACCGCCCCGGTTGAATTATTTGGAACCCGGCCTAAAATTCATAGAATTGACATACAACTAGAAAGGGTCCTCCCCCGGCTCATAATAATCGAAAAAAACTGGCTCATCGCTGTACTGAGCGGGTTGCCTGATACCAGGATGCCAGGGGAGGGGAACCACATTCCCTTTCCCTGAACCCTCCCCATTTACAGGATATGCCTGGTGGGATGGGCGAGCATCCACCTTCGCACGGAAATATTGTTAAGTATATCTGAAAATAATTGGATGTGTGGTTTCCGGGTCAATACATCCACATATAATGAAGCTTTTTTATCCTTTCTGTTCACTATCGCTTCTATGCTGGAATTATCAAGGACGTGATATATCACTATTTCCGAATCTGCACCCGTAAGGAATGCTTCATTGGGTAAACGGAATATCCCTGACACTTCCATTTCAGGTGGGGCTCCTGCTTCCTGGTTGTGTCGCACAGCAGTAAAGAACTTATTATTCTGATTAGAAAAGGAGATCCACTCATCAGACGAGGGTCCTTCGTTTGTTATTTTTCCATTCTCGATAACTTTCCGATTATCAATCTTCCAGTCTCCTGCCATGACCGGATACGAAAGGTCAGATTGTGGTATTGCTGTCTCATTTTTTGTTACCACGCGATCAACCACATAGGTCCCGTCGGTATCTCCGGGTATGATGAAAGCACTCTGAATGCTATCCTCTCCCACCAGGGAGCCGAACATATATGCCCCGTCTGCTGAAGTTGCATATATTCTCCCGGTCTCTCCGACAGTTCCTGCAAGCGTCAGGTCGATAGAAGTCCCGTCTTCATCCTGGACCTTTTCAGTCCCGCTCCAGATTCTGCCCTGCTGCTGATCAATGGTGAGGAGGCCGGTAGTACTTGCTGAATTTTTCCGGTAGTGCGTGAGGTTCCATGTCCCGATCAGTTCCGGCACTTTACCTGGTGGAGAGGCATTTGTCCCTGATTTCACCAAATGCAGGGATATAATCATCGGGCCCCTTTCAGAAAAGAGCATAGTAATGTAGAACTCATGGTCTGAAACAATCTCCCCGAATGAGATCCCACTTCCCTCGTTGTCCAGTTCATACATGCGACCATCAGGCGATAATGCACCGGAGAATATTTCAGTTATATTTTTGCCTGTTGGCCGATCGTAAAACGTCTCTTCTCCAACAAATCCCCGACCATCCTGCCCGGTAATCCGGAATGATCGAAGATCAGCGGTCAGGTTTTCAAACCCGCCTGCCGGGGAGTACTGTTCCACGGAAATTCCGGTCCAGGAACCCTTCAGGTCAGGAACCGCTCCGGCTGATACTGGGATCATCACACCCACCAGGAGGATAACCAGGATCCCCGTGATTCGCAGATACATTCGTATGTTTATCATGACCTAACATGGTCAATTAGAAGGAGAAGATTATGAAGATTTCGAAATAGTCAGCGATGTGCCTGCAACTTGCAGATGGTAATGAAATACGCGGAAAAGAAGCCCATTTATGAGGTTATTTTGAGCACGTCATAAATAACGCCTCTTCGCTGTTTCGTGTGGGTAGATAACCTGAACTTAAGATATCAACAAATGAAATCAAAAGACATTTCAAACATTAAAATTGGAAAATATCTTTAAATATTGGAAATACTATGGACAATTGCCTAAACACGCACTGAATCGCCGCCGGGGCGTCCTTCTGGGGCGGCGGAACTCTCTTAACCGGGGTTTGGGGCGGCGCCCCATCAATTAATTTTTTTTGGCGTCTCATAGTTACCCACTCATAATAGCGAAGAGCCCAAAGATTCTGTGATTTCCATACTCCACATCCCCCACCCCGACCGATGCCATTGAAGCCGGAAGGACTGATACCCAAAGGACACTTTCACACCGCCCCCGGTATCTTACCATATACCCGAAAATCTATTTTTTATTCAATGGTTACCGCTACCGATATGAAACGACTAACAGAAAGATGGGGAAGAATTGTAAATCGTTTACCAAATAATGACCTGAAATACGGTATTGAACTGGTGCAACTACTGGAAAAAAGGAGAGGTCCGGAACTTGCATACTTCGATGATCCTCTTGAAGCTGCAATCATGTTTACGACAATCGACCTGTTGAAGACTCTTAAAAGAGAACGTGGAACATTTGACCCATGATGCTCATTCTTTTTTCATACAATATCTTTTGAAACGAGGACAATAATCTAATCCTTCACAATTCGGATCGCATCTACATTTATAGTTAGTAAAAATCACTGGTTTAGATTTTCTGGCCCTCTCCTTCTTTTTTTCTTCCAATCTACAGGAATAGTGGGACCTAGAAAAGGCTAAAGGGTAATTCAAGAGGAGGAAAGCCCCGTGCTCTTCCTGATTACCATTAAAACTATATTCAAACATAAACCGATATCAAAAAATTTGGTTTCCACGTGGTTTACAATTACGTTCACTTTTTCATTTATTTTCATAAACCGAGGTGACATTCACGCGTTCGATCGCAAGTGCCACCTGGTTGGCAAATGCAGTCAGGAGCCTGGACTGCTCGGGGCTGATCACACCATCGGGTTCGTTTGGTTTTACCCCGAGAATCCCGAGCTTTCCCCGGTTAGTACGGAGCGGTATATATCTCAACCGGGACGAGTGAAGGGTATCGGTATCGTACCCGGAGATGGTATCATGTGAAAATGCCCAGGTCCCAACGGCGATTTCATTGGCATCCAGCACAAGGCCCGGACTCCCAGGATGTTGTACGAGGGAACCGTTGTCGGATATGAGGAAAACACATTCCCAGCCAAATATTTCTCCGATATGCCTGGTGACTGCATTAGTCACCTCATTGATATCTGTTGCTACCGTGAGGTCCTGTGACAACGCAAAGAGGGTACTGGTCTCTTTTTCTCGTTCCTGTGCTGCAAATGCATGTTCCCGAACACGGGCAACCAACAGGCTAATCACACCGGCGACCACAATCAAACCAAAAAAGGTGATGACATACTCCGAGTCGGATACCCGAAAACTCAGGTACGGCGATACGAAAAAGAAGTCAAAGGCCAGTACCCCGAGAATTGCACTTGCAATCGCCGGGCGAAGGCCCCATAGATATGCCGTTAGCACCACGGCAAGCAGGTAAAACATCAGGACGTTGGTCTGGGAAATATATGGTTTGAGCAGCCACCCGATGAGCGTGGTAAGGATAATCAGTCCAAAGCAACCTGCATAACCTTTTGGCGGGGACGCTGGCAGCAGGGGTTCCATTTCAACTTGTTTTACAGGTCCCTTCTCCTGGCTGCTGATGACATAGACATCGATGGTCCCGCTGTTATGGATAAGAGTATCCACGACCGAGCCGAATACGAACTCCTGCCATCGGGGACGGAGTGTCTTTCCGATGATAATCCTGGTGATGTTATGTTTCCTGGCATATTCGATCGCGGTATCAGCAACATTCAGCCCGAATACCGTGGCCGTTGTTGCACCGAGTTTCTCGGCGAGCTGGAGTGTCCGCCAGACCTGTTCCTTTGCAGTTTTTGAGAGCCGGTGATGGGACGGGGTTTCGACATAGATGGCATCCCAGTTCGCATTAATCCTGTCTGCCTGCCGCCTAGTGGTCCTGACCAGCCGTTCTGAAAGGGGGCTTGGGCCGACACAGACAAGTATCCTCTCCCCGGCATGCCAAGGGCCTGGGATAGAACGGGTCTGCATGTACGAGAGCATCTGGTCATCAACCCGTTCTGCCGCACGGCGAAGTGCGATCTCACGGAGAGCATAGAGGTTTCCCTCGTTGAAGAACTGCTCCATGGCCCGGGCAGCCATTTCCGGGATATAGACTTTCCCTTCACGCAGGCGTTGCAGGAGTTCGGGTGGTGCAAGATCAACAAGCTCGATTTCGGTCGCTTCGTCGATGACACCGTCAGGTATTGTTTCCCTGACGACAATGTTGGTGATCTGGGCGATAACATCATTCAGGCTTTCAAGGTGCTGGACATTGAGGGTTGTATACACGTCTATCCCGGCATCGAGAAGCTCTTCAACATCCTGGTAACGCTTGAGGTGACGCGAACCGGGTGCATTGGTGTGTGCCAGTTCGTCGACGAGGACCAGGTCAGGTCGTGCAGCGACAACCGCATCGAGGTCCATCTCTTCCAGTTTAACTTCCCGGTACTCGACTATTTTTCTCGGAACGACGGTCAGGCCTTCGAGGAGTGCTTCCGTTTCAGCCCGGCCATGCGTCTCGACATACCCAATCAGGACATTTACTCCTTCTTTTTTCCTAAGGTGTGCCGCATTCAGCATCTCGTAGGTCTTTCCGACTCCTGCCACGTAGCCCAGAAAAATCTTGAGACGGCCCCGGTGCTTTTGCCGCTCTTCATCGAGTACGTGGGCGAGGAGGATGTCCGGGTCCGGCCTTTTCTCGCCATTCAGCACCATGGCACTCACACCCCCATGAGGACGAGGAGGATATCAATTATTTTGATCCCGATAAACGGAGCAACAATACCCCCGACACCGTACAGGAGGATATTGTTTCTCAGCGCTTCCTCAGCGGTCATCGGTTTGTACTGCACCCCGCGAAGGGCGAGCGGGATGAGCATGACAATGATCAGTGCATTAAAGATCACCGCGGAGAGGATGGCATTATGGAGGCCGAGGATGTTTAAGGCTGCCAACGCCGGATAGGTGGTGATAAATGCCGCCGGAATAATGGCAAAATACTTGGCCAGGTCATTTGCAATCGAAAAGGTGGTGAGCGCTCCCCTCGTCATGAGCAATTGTTTCCCGATCTCCACGATCTCGATGAGCTTGGTCGGGTTGCTGTCCAGGTCGATCATGTTCGCCGCTTCGCGGGCCGGCTGGGTCCCGGTGTTCATCGCGACGGCGACATCGGCCTGGGCAAGGGCCGGTGCATCATTCGTTCCGTCACCGGTCATTGCGACCATACGTCCTCCTGCCTGGTAATCCCTGATCATCCGGAGCTTGCTTTCGGGGGTCGCCTCTGCAAGGAAGTCGTCAACCCCTGCCTCTGCCGCGATGGTTGCTGCAGTGAGCCTGTTATCCCCTGTGATCATCACCGTTTTAATCCCCATTCGTCTCAGTTGGGAAAACCGTTCCTTGATTCCACCTTTTACCACGTCTTTTAGGTGGATTACGCCGAGTGCCTTCCCATTCATTGCTACGACAAGCGGTGTCCCTCCTGAACCGGATATTGTTTCCACCTTTGCCTTCAGGTCCGGGGAGACATTGTTGCCGTTATCTTCTATGTAATGGGCAATTGCATCGGCTGCTCCTTTCCTTATGGATGTGGACCCGCTGTCGACTCCGCTCATCCGGGTATGGCTTGAAAACGGGATAAACTGCATTCCGGAGGTCTCTTCATGGGCACCGACACTGCGGCCGCGGAGGCCGTACTGTTCCTTGACAAGCACGACAATACTCCTCCCCTCGGGCGTTTCATCGGCAAGGGAGGCGAGCTGGGCTGTTTCGGCAAGCTCGGTAATATCGGTCCCGTCCACCGGGATCAGCTCTACCGCCTGCCGGTTGCCTAACGTGATCGTCCCTGTCTTGTCGAGGAGGAGCACATCGACATCGCCTGCGGCCTCGATTGCCCTGCCCGAGGTTGTAATAACATTACGACGTATTAACCGGTCCATTCCCGCGATGCCGATGGCGCTAAGCAGGCCTCCGATAGTGGTCGGGGCAAGGCATACGAGGAGTGCTATGAGCGTGGTAACCGTGATGACCTGCCCGTACCCGGCAGTCTCCACTGAATAATGAGAAAAAGCCCAGAGTGTCGCACAAACGACAATAAAAATCGCTGTAAGGCCTATAAGGAGAATATTAAGGGCAATTTCGTTCGGGGTTTTCTGTCGCTTTGCCCCTTCGATGAGGGAAATCATGTGATCAAGGAACCCTTCCCCGGGATTCGCCGTCACCCGGATGATAAGCCAGTCGGAAAGGATCACCGTACCACCGGTAACAGCACTCCGGTCCCCACCTGACTCACGGATTACCGGGGCACTTTCCCCGGTTATGGCACTCTCGTTCACCGACGCGACTCCTTCAACAATCTCGCCATCGAGCGGGATGGTATCCCCCGAACGGACATAGTAGTGATCTGACCTGCGGAGCGTCGATGATGGGATAATTTCATAATCCGAATCCCCGGGCTCACAGTTCTTATTGACCTTGTAGTCGCCCTTCAGTTTCTTGGCCTCGGTATCGCGCCGCATTTTCCTGAGCGATTCGGCCTGTGCCTTCCCCCTGCCTTCAGCGAGTGCTTCCGCAAAATTGGCAAAGATAACCGTGAACCAGAGCCAGATACTGATTGCACCGATAAATGACGCCGGGGCTTCACCATGACCCGTCAGGGCCTGGAGCCAGAGGAGGGTAGTAATAATCGACCCGATTTCAACGACGAACATCACGATGTTCTTTGCCATCAGCCGCGGGTCAAGTTTCAGAAACGCTTCAATAACAGCCCGTTTATAGAGTTCCGCCTGGCCCTTTTTTGTTTCCTGGTCAGACATGGAAACCTCCGGAGATCATGTGGAGATATTCTGCCAGCGGCCCGAGTGCGAGCACCGGGAGGAAACTGAGTGCCCCGACAATGACGATGACGAATACCAGCCAGATGATAAAAAGCGGCCGGTGGTCGTACAACGTCCCTTCGCCGACCGGGACGATCTTTTTCATGGCAAAAGCCCCGGCGAGGGCGAGGGTGAGGACGGCAGGCAGGTAGCGGCCGATGCCCATCATGATCGCGGTAATGAGATTGTAGAACAGGCTGTTTACGGAGAGCCCGGCAAACGCACTGCCGTTGTTCTGGGCAACCGAGGTGAACGCATAGAGAATTTCCGAAAACCCGTGAGCCCCGGGGTTCAGTATGGCAGATTTTCCCACATCGGACAGAACAGCAATGGCGGTTCCGGCGAGGACCAGGACAATCGGGATAATGATGATGATCGTTGCGATCTTCATTTCCCGGGGTTCGATCTTCTTCCCGAGGTATTCAGGGGTCCTTCCCACCATGAGCCCTGCAATAAACATGGCAATAATGACAAAGACGAGCATCCCGTATAGTCCCGAACCTACCCCACCGTACACCACCTCGCCGAACTGCATCATCAGCATCTGGGCAAAGCCACCCAGCGGCATGAAGGAATCGTGCATGGAATTTACGGCACCGCATGATGTCGCGGTCGTGACGATCGAGAACATCGAAGCGAACGGGACGCCGAACCGCACCTCTTTTCCTTCCATGTTGCCTCCAGGCTGGAGTGCTCCCGCAGCCTGATCGACTCCGAGAGGGGCGAATGCGGGATTTCCCCCTGCTTCCGACCAGATGGCAAGACCGAGCAGGGGAACGAAAATGAGGGTCATTGCAATGAGGATGGCAATGCCTTTTCTTGCCGAACCGACCAGTTTCCCGTACGTGAAACACAGGCAGACCGGGATTAACAGGATACTGAGGATCTCGACGAAATTGGAGAATGGTGTGGGATTTTCGAATGGATGTGCGGAGTTTGTGTTAAAGAACCCTCCGCCGTTGGTCCCGAGCAACTTGATCGCTACCTGTGAGGCTGCAGGTCCCATCGGGATGGTCTGTGTCGTTACCAGTACCCCGTTACTGTCTGTTACCGGGTCGAGAAGCGGGACAGTAACCGGCCCGTTGAATGTCTGGACGGAACCCTGCGATACGAGTATTACGGAAATGACGATGCAGACCGGGAGGAGAATAATGATGCCCCGTGTCAGGAGCACCCAGAAATTACCGATTTTCTCTGTGGATTTTCGCGAAAGTCCATAAATGAGCGCGACCAGGACCGCCATGCCGGTTGCTGCCGAGACAAAATTCTGCACGGTCAGTGCCATCATCTGGGTAAGGTAGCTCAGGGTTGCCTCCCCTGCGTACGCCTGCCAGTTTGTATTGGAGGCAAAACTTACTGCAGTATTGAGGGAGAGGTCCCATGGTACCGGTCCGAGTCCGGCAGGGTTAAGGGGGAGGATGGACTGGACCTGCTGTACGAGGAAAACTATGATAATTCCCAGAATATTAAAGACCAGCAGTGCAATTGCAAACGATTTCCAGTCCATCTCTTCATCGGGGCTCGTCCCAAGGACCCGGTAGACCCAGGTCTCGATGGGTGCTGTAACCGGGGTCAGAATGGTATGCTCCCCGGTATACACCCGTGCCATAAACCGGCCAAACGGGACCAGGAACAGCATCAGGATAACCGCAAACAGGACCAGCTGGATCAGGTCTTTACCGCCGATGCCGGAAACCGGAGAACCATTTCCCTGTTCGACAAGGCCTGAATTCCCGGCAGGGACGGAAATGCGATCAGATGCAAGGTCATCGAGTGCGAGGTTTAGAGATAACACATTAACCCGGGTTTCACCAAAGACCCCGAACTGAGGTTGTTTTGTATTCTTGCCGACGAGCCACGCAACATCGGTTTTACTCAGGTTCCTGGCCTTTGCAACCCGGCTGACCTGGTACTCTGCTGCAGCCACACTGATATCGGGATCGAGACCACTTGCCGAGGTAGTTACCAGATCGACCGGTACCGGGAGATTGTTACCCGGATCTGCCGCCTGCAATGCGCTGACCCTGGCTGAAACTGCGTTGATTAATTCCGGGTTTGTGGGACCGAGGTTTGATCCTGTAGAAAGCTCCGGGTTGTCGGGGAAGGGGATCGTAGCCGATGGCCGTCCCCAGAAGTAACCCGGGGAAGAAAAAGGCTGGCCGATTAAAACGGAGCCGGCAACGCTCCCGTTGTGAATGATCAGGTTCCCGTTTGATTCATCCGAAAAAGCAACCTGGGCAATCCCCGTAATTACCAGGGGATAGAGCAGGCCGGTCAACACCGTAAGAAGGAGAAAAATAATTAATGCCGGCTTGATATGTGTCCAGACTGCTGACAGGACCGATTCAGGTTGCATATTCCCAGACCCCGGGTACGACCCGACTCTGTATCAGGCAATGTATCCAATACAGCGTGTCCGGTTTATTGTATATATGCTAGTTGGTGGATTGCATTCTTTTTCTGCCCACAGAGTTGAGATATCCGAATATTACAATTGATTCGGCTTCAATTTTTATTTTTTACACCAAAAATACCGCTATACAATGGATGGAGGGAGTATCCGCGGTCTTTGCTTTGTCAATTTAGATATATCTATATATGGAAGAACTGTCCTTCCATCACTCAAACCGAAAGTATATCTGGCTATTTTTAATCTGATTATGAAAAAAATGTGTGTTATGACGTAATAAAAATCTGTCATAACCCTGAAATGACAGCATAATAGCCTGCCAGTGTAGTTTTTATTCGTTGTATCCGCGTCATTATCCCTACCGTTTCACTCCCTTCGCCAGTCGCTCGCACATCCTGCGAAGCTGGGGTGTGATGTCGTCCGGGTCGAGGACGACCTCAATGATGGACAGGTCGTTCGATTCCTTTGCCGCCGTGAGCGCTCCGGCGAGTTCATCTTCAGTCGTAATCAGGTAACCCCTGCCCGCCCCGATGATATCCGGGATGCGGTGATACTGCCAGGGTGCTACATCATTGAACGGGCCATCGATCATGGGCCGCTCGGTCCCGAAACCACCATTATTCAGGACTATCACGATGGGGTCCATCCGGTACCGGGCTGCCGTCGACACCTCCATCCCCGTCATCTGGAATGCACCATCCCCCACGAGGACCAGGGGCCGGAGGCCGGGGCGTGCGGCCTTGACACCAATGGCGGCGGGGACCGAGAATCCCAGGGAGGAATAGTAGATTGGGCAGAGGAACTGGTTCGGCCGGGGGATCGTAATTGCCATGGACCCCATCGCTGCGTCTCCGACATCAGCGATAACAACGTTCGATTCATCTACAAAGGAATCGATAGCAAGGAAAAGCCGCTCTGCCGTGATTTTTGCATGTGTCGGGGAATAGGGGATTTTTCTCTTTTTCTGGGAAGGGGGCACCCCGTGGAGATCGTGGGGAAGGAATTGCATTCCAGACAATTCCGGTAGTGCCTCAAGTCCGGCTCCGCAAAACGACCGGGTCCCGATCCTGCACGAGTCGCCCGACAGGATAATCATCCGGTCCGGGTCCAGCGCTGCGGTATTTGCCCCCAGGTTTACATCGTTTAACATAACCCCGAGGAGAAGGAGACAGTCACTGGCTTCAACATATCCCCTTACCTGCTCATCTCCGATGACCCCTGCATACACCCCGAGGTACAGGGAGCTGGTCTCATCGATCGCCGATTTGCCAAGCATCGTGGAGACAAGGGGGATACAGGCCTTCTCCGCAAGTGCCTGCACATATGGTCCAAGCTGGTTCCGGGCGATCTCCTCGCCGGCCCAGATCACCGGGCGGGATGACCCATTCACCCGGGACACAACCTGGTCCAGGATCCCTGATGAAATAGTTTCTCTGCTGCTCCCTGCTAATGGAACTGCACGGGTACCTGGTATGGTTCCGGGGACCACGGTTACAATATCCCGGGGTAGTTCGATGTAGCCAGGCCCCTTCTCATGGAGGACCTCTGCCAAAACACGGTCAATTTCCTCGTATGCATGTTCAGGATCGCGGAGATCAGTGGAGGCCACGGTAATTCGTTCGAATATCCTGTACTGGTCACTGTATTCCCTGACCTTGTGGTGGAGATGTGAAAATTTCTGTCGTTCCTGCAAGCCGGGGGCACCGGCAATGACCAGTACCGGGGATTTCTCTGCATAGGCCTCGGCCGTTGTATTCACGACCTTAAACCCCCCGACATTGTACGTGACACACACTACCCCAAGGCCATTGATCCGTGCATAGGCGTCTGCTGCAAACCCTGCACCCTGCTCATCGCAGGTATTGATCACCTGGAGCGGGCTCCTGGTTAGCATGGCATAAAAATTCAGTATATAATCTCCCGGCACCCCGAAGACATGCCTGGCCCCGGCTTCGTAGAGTCTCTGGATCAGGTATTCGCCGATGCCCGGTCGGGAACCCATGGCCGTTTTCTCATCCATATGAAAAAGAGGTGATTGCGACATATAGGCTTTTAGATGGCATCTCCCGCTCCCCCACCTCAACCGATGCCATTCGAGATCGTGAGGCTTTCCGGAAGGGGTGATCGTGTGAGGCCTTAATGGGGGTGTGTATTTTTAAGGGATTGGAAGGATCTTCTCATTCAATCCGTTGGATATTCTTCGAGAACCTTGTTCAGCGCCACCTTTAATGGAGGGATATTTACCTGGACGACTGCCCAAATCTCATCAGTATTTATATCAAAATAGTGCTGGACAAGAATGTTACGAAAACCAATTATCTTCCCCCAGGGGACCTGATTGAATTTCTGTTGTGATTCCCCAGAAACACCGCGTGCAGCTTCGCCAAGGATTTGAAGATAATGGACAACCCATACCTGGACCAGTTCCTCCCGCTCAAAAGTCTGTTTTCCGGATGAGGTATATTTCTCTATCTTTTTGATGGATTCTGCCATATCCATGAAACGCAAATGGTCATTTCTCATAGTGGTACCGCTTCCGAAACAACCCGGCTGCGGATCGGTTCCCGCAGCAGCGGAATGGTACAGACATCCACCCGCCGGCCCAGGAGTTTTTCAAGATCGTATGCAAACCCACCAAGATCAAAGAGAGTTTTTCCGGGTTCCATCTCGACAAGAAAATCGATATCGCTTTTTTCATCGGCAGTGTGATGGGCAACCGAGCCAAAGATCCGGATATGGGAAGCACCGTATGTTTCGGCAAGACGGAGAATTTCACTTTTTTTTGTTTTGATCTGCTGATAAATATCCTGTTGTATCATATACCTGAAGAGATAGTTGGGATTCAGCTTAAAAAAAGGATTGCCCCAGGGGGGCCCTGGATAGGAATTGGTCCCTGAATTGCAATTGCAGATTCACTAAAAACAAGGGTGAGGATAGCCGGGCCAGGTCAAAGGCGTCAGGTTCGAGGGCCAAATTCAAGGGATTTCAGGTTCGGAAATCCGTACCGGCAATTAACGATTGGGTCCGGTACTAAACCGGTTCCGGGTCAGCCCCACTTGCATGCCCAGGAATCCTTATCGTTGCGACAGCGATCCCATCAGGGCATAGAAATACTCAGGCTGCCGCGTAGTGAAAAGCCCGTGCCAGGCTTCGAGCGCTGCAGGTGCCATAACATCCAGTCTCCGGAATACATGGTAGGCGAACTCTACCGGTGCAAGTCCGCTTGCGGTGATGAGATTGGCGTCTGTTACTGCTGGTTCGTTTACATAATGATTCTCGCCCCGATAGTTAGGGCAGAACATTTTCAGAGCGGCAGGATCGTTGCTGGTGTGCGGGCGTTTGTCCAGCAGGCCGGCGTTCGCGAGGCCAAGCGTCGCACCGCAGATAGCGGCGACAATCATTCCTTCATCAAGCAACCGGCCTGCCACCCGGAGGGCGGGCTCCTGTGCCGGATCAAGCCAGGTATCTGCCCCCGGCAGCACGAGCACATCGCCCGGGACGGGGTGGATATCACTTAGGAGAACTTCCGGAGTCAAATGCAGTCCGCCCATGGTGGTGGCGGGAGCCAGGGTACTGCCACAGAGTACAACGGAATACCGGAGTGCCGGATCTTTCAGGTACCTTCCGGAGCGGAGCTCGGCTGTAACATGACCAGGTTCCCAGTCGGCCAGGGTATCGAGGACATAGAGATAGAGTGTGCGCATAATTCGCCGTTATAGATAATCGGGCGGGATTGAGATAACCCTACTCTTTTTATTTCATTCTCCATACGCTTCTTTCGTGCCCCGGTCCCGGAAATTGACGACGGTCCCGGGCCTGCACCATATGCGGAAATCGGAGTGGGCAAAAGTATTCTTCCCGACACAGGGTATTTCTCCGGTTCGTTAATATCGCGAATATCATGTTATTTCCATATTCAATGCCCCCCACCCACGATCGCGATGCTTTCCGGAAGGAGGATCGCATGAGGCCTATATACTAGTGCGTATTATTCGGGATCATGAAGGGTGGTTAAAGGTCATCCGGGGCCATTGTTACGTTCCCCGTTTTCACCTATGACCGGAGGGAGACTCCCCTCATCACCCTTGTGAAGATAATCCGGATGGATCTCCTGGCGAGCCACGATGACAATCGCGAGGAGGACGATGCTGATAATGCACCCGAACAAAAATGCCTGCCAGAACCCGGCAATGAGTATATTCGTGTTGATATTCACCAGCGCTTCGCTTGCAACCCCGCTGCCGGGACTGGCCGCGTTCATACCCCCGACAAACACGATGGTGAAGAGGGCTACCCCGATAGTGATCGGTACGAACCGTGCAAGGCAGATGAACCCGGAGACCATACCCTGATTCTTCTTCGGCACTGCCATCATCGCCATGGTTGACGCTGAGGTCAGGAGCATACCAAACCCGAGGCCAATCAGGACCATGGAGAGGACCATGAACCAGACGGGAGAATCCGGTCGGATCGCGGTAAGGAGGATATACCCTGCAAGGACCAGCACACCGGAAGCAATGTTGACCCGTCGTCCCCCGGCCCGGTTGAAGAGCGTCCCACCCAGGATCCCGCCAATCATGACCGCTACCGACAGAGAGGTGAATATCAGCCCTGCAACCGAAGGGGAGTACCCCTGCACGAGCTGGAGATAGATGGGGAAGAGGTAGATGACCCCGACATAGGTAACCACCAGGAGGACAATTGCCAGGCTTGTCAGGAAGAAATTTTTCTGCTGCAGGAGGTGCAGGTCGAGAAGCGGGTCCGATGCTGCAAATTCACACCGGATGAAGGCGAGAAGCGACACAAAAGCCACGACAAGGCATCCCAGGATGACGGGATCGGTCCAGCCTGCCGATTGCCCTTCCGACAGGGCATAGAGCAAGGTAGTAAGTCCGAGAGCGAGGAGTACGGCACCGGCAAGGTCAAAGCCGTGCTCCAGTTTCCTGCTCACCCCGGCGGGGATGACTTTTAACCCGAGGAGTACGGCAGCGATCCCGATGGGGATGTTGATGTAAAAGATCCAGTTCCAGGAGAGGTACTGCGTGAGCACCCCGCCAACAACCGGTGCAATGGTCATTCCCAGGGCAGCAAATGCAAACGTAGTGCCCATTGCTTTTCCTTTCAGTTCATGGGGAACATATGCGGAGATCATGGCCGGCCCGACCGACACGAACATCACGGCACCGATAGCCTGGACAGCACGCGAGGCGATGAAGACGGGAAACGAGCTTGAAAATTCAGGGAGGAAACCGCAGGCGAATGATGCAACCGTGAAAATGACGAACCCGTACAGGAACACGTTCTTGTAACCAATCCTGTCCGAAAGTTTCCCAAAGACCAGGACTAATGCAGCCATGACCAGAACGTATACCGTGATCACCCAGCTCGTCATCGAGACAGGGAGGCTGAAGACCTTCGCTATCGTCGGGAGTGCAATCGTGACAATGGTTGAATCGAATGCCCCCATAAAATTGGCGAGCGCGATAGAAACGATCAGGAGCGTATAGCCGTTTCCGGTAGTATTTGCCGGTGCCGGTTTCATGCCTTGGACGTTTGCATCTGCAGCAATAAATGGATTATTAAATGTGCCTGACTGAAAAAAAGTCCGGATCTTTCGATTCGGATATTACTATTATGAAATGAGACCAGAAAAATAATCAAATCGATGAAGTAAACGATCTCCACCTCGCCTCCCAGTTTATCGTAAAATTACCGAAAGCCCCAACGTGCTACGACGTCGTATGAACATACCCGAGTGCTGTAGTATTACCAATACCGATCATCGATCTCGAACCCGCAGCCAACATAACTGTTCCCCTTCCCGCCGATGAAATATCCATCTCCATCGAATCCGGCCAATCAATATTACTCTGGCTAATCAAACCAGTTGACAGATACGAAAGTAATTCGGTCATAAACATCGTCTAAACCCCCCCTCACTTCCCCATAAACACCGCCCCTTTCCTGTTCCAGCCATCCAACACTGCTAAAATCGATTGGAATGAATACTGTTTAATAAAGCCGCGACAATCCGGATAACCATTTTATTAGCATCAATATCACAATAGAATATATCAGTCCGGGTTTGGAGCGCCGAAGTGAAACAGTTATTGTGGTGGTTAATAGCAGGATCAAAAGGAGGCATTAATAGGGCCCGGATTATCCAGGCACTCCATAAAAGGCCGTATAATGCCAACCAGTTAACATCAGCATTCAGCCTTGATTACAAGACGGTCCGCCACCACCTCAATGTTTTAAATAAGCACCAGATTGTCCGATCAATGGGGGAGGGATACGGGACCATGTATTTTCTTACTGACCAGATGAACACGAGATATGAAGACTTCATGGAGATCTGGAAACAGGTCGATGTACCAGATGAAATAAGGGAGGAAAAATAGAATGGAGAAAAAAAATCTTGTTGTATTAATTCTTATTTCGGTGATTGCAGTAGTACTTACCAGTTTCATAATCCCGGTTCTTTTAAAAACACCACAACCCGGCCCCGTGCAAAACCCTATTCAAAACCCCATACCAAATCAAAATCCAATTCCCATGCAGCAGGCACGACCCGCCCAGCAGCCCCCGACACCGATGGAGAACCTCAAAACGGTGATATCATTCATCAATATCGGCCTGATCATCCCCCTGTTCATTATTTATGCAGGAATTTACCGGAAGATGCGGAGCTCCTTTACTCTCGGTCTCATGGCAGTGATCTTTGCCCTTGGAATATATGCAATCACATCCAACCCGCTGCTCGTGAGTCTCCTCGGGGGTCGTCCGGAATTCATCGGGTTGTTCCAGATTGTGCCGGACCTCTGTGCAACGGCTGCCCTGGTAATCCTCATCTGGATCAGCCTTGAATAATTCAAATTTTGGTATGATTTGGGTGTAATCCGGGGCAAATTCTGGGATTTCCGTATTTCTTTTCCAGGTAATCTACATAACAACCCGATATCTCTGCCCCGGGCATATACCCTATTTCCTTCTATCCCTCTGATCGTAAGCGTTCATGACGGTTGTACGGGAGATATCGGGCTTTTTTATTGTGCTGTGTATCCGTGACGGATGAGGCCTTATTAATTCCCATCCGGATCGGTCCGGACCGGTAAAGATTTGGGCGTAATTTGGGCGTAATTTGGGTGTAATTTGGGTGTAATTTGGGCGTAATTTGGGTGTAATTTGGGTGTAATTTGGGTGTAATTTGGGTGTGATCCGGGACGAATTCTGGAATTACCTTATTTATGAATACCCATAATGAGAGATATTGTTACATCACGATAATGCATTACAATATTACATGGTGTAATCGGATTTCAACAATCGTTCAGCATAAAATCGTCCTGAAGGTGAAAAAACTATGAAACTACCAATTAAAACCGGACTTGTAGTTACGATATTCTGCGTTATGGCACTGGTGGTAACAGCGGCGAGTGGGGCTGTGACCCCGGGCAGCCAGGCATATACGATGGAACAAACCCTGTCCGACCAGGCACAGGAAACGACCCTCGCATTTGACGGGCTCGCGTTCCTTACAGGCCAGGCCTGCAGCGATACATTCCTGCCACCCGGGAAAGTCGCTGATTATGCGGGTTTCCAGTACCTCCGTGATAACGATGCCACACAGATGGGACATAATACTGATTTTGTCACACGGGCCTCGGATAATGTACTAATTATCCTGAATGACGCCCAGCTTGCACAATTTGTTGCACTTTCAAAAACAGAGGCCCCGCTGACAACGAAGTATGGGTATATGCGGTTTCCCCTGATGAAAGCGTTCCGTGCCCAGCTTGAAGGAAATATCCCCTCAGGGAGCAGCGGCCTTAACAAAGCAGCCGTGATGGCATACTCGGCAAAATTGTATGATGTTGATGCAAGCATCAGCCTGGAACGGGCAAAGACCTATGCCAGCGTGATCCGGTCATTAAACCAGACCCAGCGGGCATACCTCGATAACATGGGATCCGGCGGAATGCTCTCATGGCCGGTTGTTGATGCATCAGCCGTGCTGAAAAACAGCGGCCAGAACAACTCGGTTGCAATGAGGACCTACGCCAGCGAAATGTTCGCATGGTATGCAGGGGATGTTGAATCAGACGTGTATTTCTGCCCTGAACGTCAGGCAACCTACTTCGGCTCGTTCTATATGAAAGACCGTCCTGCAATGGGGAACCCGAATTATTCCATCAGTACCAGCCTGACCGGCGATTCCGGGGAGGCCTTCCTGGACCTGCTTACCACCACGCAACGGGAAAAGATCACAAGCCTTGTTGACCTCCAGCGTGCTGATCTCAACGAGATTGTTGCAAAGCGGACGGCTATTGCAACCGAACTGCGCACTGCGTTAGCCGGCGATACCATTGATGAGTCACTCGTGCGATCACTTTCAGCACGGTACGGGGAACTGGACGGGGAGATCTCGTACTATTACGCCACGCACTTTGCAGATGTGGGAAATAACATCACGAGCGATCAGAAGCAGAAGATGGTAGCACTGCGAAACCTTGATGGCTTCACCTGCGAAGGGGCGTACCTGTACTCACAGACTATCAACATGCCTCAGAATATACCCACGAATTTCCTCTTCGGGTTGGGGACCTACAACAGCGCGGAAATGACCGCATGGTTAGATGGCCTGCAGGGAACTGATCCTTCACCAACCGATACAACGCCCCCCCAGAGCGTTGCGAATCTTAGGAATACGTCATATCAGCCTGATTTCATAACCTGGACATGGGCTGACCCAAGAGATGCGGACCTTGACCGAATCATCGTTTATTTCAATGGCCGGTTCATGATGAATGTGACCAGGGGGATTGGCTTCTACAATGCTACAGGTCTGGTACCAAATGTCTCCTACACCATAAGTACGCGAACCGTCGATACGAGTGGAAATGTAAACAGCACGTGGGTAAACAATACAGCACGGACGGCGCCTGCAGTCCCAACGGTAATTGATAAAAAACTAACACCTAAATTAATGCCACCGGCCTCACCCACGGTGACGAACATCACCCCCGCATCAGGAAATATTGCTGTCGGAAGTAGTACAACCCTTGTGGGAACTAACTTCAGGCCGGGAGCAACAGTGAAACTCCAGAAATCAGGCCAGAATGCCATTATTGCGGGTAATGTCGTTGCTTCAGGCCCGACGAAGATCACGTGCGATCTTGCAGTCCCACCCAACGCTTCCATCGGAAACTGGGACGTAGTGGTCACGAATAGTGACGGGACATCGGGTAAGAAGGCTGCCGCATTCAGCATTACAGCACCTCCCTCCCCTACGGTTACGGGTATCACACCCGCTTCAGGGACTGCAGGGACTACTGTAGGTATTACCAACCTTGCAGGGGCCAACTTCATGCCCGGGGGTACGGTAAAGCTGTTGAAGGCTGGCCAGCCAGATATTATCGCAAGCAACGTGGCGATCACCAGCCTCACTAAGATTACATGTACCGTCACTATCCCGGTAACAGCGGCAACAGGGAGCTGGGATGTAGTCGTCACGAACAGTGACGGGACATCGGGTAAGAAGGCTGCCGCATTCAGCATTACAGCACCTCCTCCCCCTACGGTTACGGGTATCACACCCGCTTTGGGGAAGACAGGGGCGACCATAAGCATAACAAACCTCGCAGGGACTAACTTCAGGTCAGGAGCTATGGTAAAGTTACAGAAAAGTGGCCAGCCGGATATTGTTGCAAACAGCGTTGTGGTCGTAAGTCCAATGGCGATCACGTGCAGATTTGCAATCCCGGCGACAGCGGCAACAGGGAGCTGGAACGTAATCGTCACGAACAGTGACGGGACTACCGGGTCCAAAGCTACCGGGTTCAGCATCGCAAGGTAAAGTATCCATCAATTAATAAATGAAATCCCTTTTTTCCACCTGTAACCGGTTAACGGGTTATGGATCAGTATCCCCGGTCTCCGGGTGGATGGAGGTGAGTAGTCTCAGTCGGTTTGAGGGTCCACGTGTGAGCATCCCGGGGATCCGGATTTGGGTATGATTTGGGTGTAATCCGGGACTAATTCTGGCATTTACTTATCTCTTTTCCTGATTAACCTGCATAATAACCCAATATGGGATAAACCATAAAAGGAGAATGTCAACGATGAAAATTTCAAAGAAGATAGGCCTTGTTGTCGCCGTGTTCTGTATTATAGCACTGATGGTTGCAGCAGTCAGTGCGGCAGGTAACGCCGGCGCACCAGGTCAGCAACCCCCAGGACCCGGTAAGCAACCGGGAACCGGACAGGGGCAGCAACAGCAGGGAACAAATAACAATGTAAACAATCCTGTTCAGACCCAGGTTGGAACCGGAAACGGCGGTACAAACCAGGGAAAAGGACAAGGTCAAGGGCCTGTACAGGGGACAGCCGGTAACCAGGCGTATACCATGGAACAGACCCTTTCCGACCAGGGCCAGCAGGCAACGATTGCGTTTGACGCACTGGCTTTCCTAACAGGAGAGGCATGCAGCGACACGTTCCTGCCTCCCGGGAAAGTAGCTGATTATGCGGGTTTCCAGTACCTCCGTGATAATGATGCCACACAGATGGGACATAATACTGACTTTGTTACCCGGATATCAGACAATGTATTGTCTGTCCTGAATGACGACCAGCTTGCACAGTTTATTGCACTTTCAAAAACAGAAGCCCCCCTTTCAAGCCAGTACGGGTATATGCGGTTTCCGCTGACGAAGGCATTCCGTGCCCAGCTTGAAGGAACGATCCCCACCGGGAGCAGCGGCCTTGATAAGGCAGCCGTGATGGCGTACTCGGCAAAATTATATGATGTTGATGCAAGCATCAGCCTGGATCGGGCAAAGGCCTATACAAGCGTGATCCGGTCCCTTAACCAGACCCAGCGGGCATACCTCGATAAGATGGCGTCCGGAGGGATGCTCTCGATGCCTGAAGTGGATGCTTCGGCAGTACTGAAAAACAGCGGCCAGGACAATTCAGTTGCAATGAGGACTTATGCCAGCGAGATGTTTGCATGGTATGCAGGCGATGTCACTTCCGATGTGTACTTCTGCCCTGAACGGCAGGCGACCTACTTCGGTTCATTCTACATGAAAGACCGCCCGGCAATGGGTAACCCTGACTATTCCATCAGTACTACCATGACGGGTGATTCCGGGGAAGACTTCTTAAATGGATTAACCGACAGCCAGCGCGGGAAAATCACAAGCCTTGTGGACCTCCAGCGTGCTGATCTCAACGAGATCGTTGCAAAACGGACGGCAATTGCGACCGAACTGCGTACTGCGTTAACCGGCGATACCATTGACGAGAGCCTTGTCCGTTCATTATCGGCACGGTACGGTGAACTTGATGGTGAGATATCGTACTACTACGCAACACACTTCGCAGATGTGGGACAGACGACCACAAGCGAACAGAAAAAGAAGATGATTGCACTGCGGAACCTTGCCAATTTCACCTGTGACGGGGCATACCTGTACTCACAGCCAATTAGCATGCCACAAAACGTACCGTCTGATTTCCTCTTCGGTGTAGGGCAATACGACAGCGCACAGATGGCCACATGGCTGCAGGGACTGCAGCAGACAACGGTAACCCAGGGACCGGGGACTGGTACAAACCAGGGACCGGGCAATGGTCCCGGGGCTGGAAACGTCACCCGGAACGGACAGGGACCCCTGAAACCAGGACAGGGGCAGGCAACCGGAACGAACCAGGGACAGGGAAGCAGTCCAAGGGCAGGGAACGTTACCCAGAACGGACAGGGGAACGCCCAGGGACAGCAGAACCGTATACCCGTTGAAGAGGTCATGGCCCAGCTTGGACAGAAGGGATATGATATAAGCAGCGTACAGACATTACTGAAAAGCGGAGACCGGGAAGCGTTGAAAACGTGGCTGGACACGTTTAAAAAGAGTAATCCGGGTGTTGTCGAGGCAATAGAAGGCACCGGGACAAATAACCAGCAGCCCCAGAAAACAGGGCAGGCGGGTCAGACTTCAGGTACCCAGGCCCGTGGACAGGCCCAGGCCGCTGATAACAACATCTTTAACATGGTTAAAAACTGGTTTTCACACCTCTGAAAACCAATTGTTTCCGGATGGACCGGTATACCGAACCGCTCTCTGAATAAGAATGTGATCAGAAATGAAATTTCAAAACGAACGGGCCATTCACCGGGCTAACCAGAACAAAGGACCAGAAGAATGACGGGTAAAAAAAAATTCATCTTTTTCTGTTGTATCCTGGTAGCGGGTGGGGTTTTTCTCGCTGGTTGTACCCATAATGAAGACCGGGTCCTGCCGGTGGCCACACCCATCATAACACCCGTTACCGGCGGACAGCTGGCCGGGGTTTCTGTTAACCTTTCCTGCACCACCCTGGTGACCGCTGAGCCAATAGAAAGCCCGGACTATGCTTCGAATTTTATTGCAACTGAACTTCTGACCCGGCCCACTGACAACTCTGTCACTGTCAGCCTGGTCCCGAAAAAAGACCTTTTTATTTCCTTTGAATACGGGACCTCCCCGGGTTCATATCTGTGCCAGACTCCTGAGTTACGTGCAAAGGCCGGGGCACCCCTGAATGTTACCGTCCAGGGCCTGGTACCTGACGAGCAGTATTACTACCGGACTTGCTACCAGGAGACCGCCACAGCCGGTCTCAATAGTGGCCCGGAGCATTCGTTCCACACAGACCGGTCGCCGGGCAGCACCTTTACCTTTGGTGTGCAGGCGGACTCGCACCCGGAACGCACCAACACGATGTTTAATTCTGCCTTGTATGAACAGACCCTGCGTAATGCAGGACAGGAAAGGCCTGATTTCTATATCTCGCTTGGTGATGATTTCAGCATCGACCCACTCATTGAAAAAGGACAGCTCAGCCAGGGGGCGGTGGACGCGGTTTATCTCAGCCAGAGGAATTATCTTGACATAATCGGGGACTCATCCCCTGTCTTCCTCGTGGACGGCAACCATGAAGAGGCCGCCCGGTACCTGCTGACCGGCACACCCGACAATGCGGCAGTATACGCAGGTATGTCCCGGATGAAGTTTTTCCCACAGCCCCTACCCGGTGAATTTTACAGCGGTGACACCGGGGCGGTACAATATGTCGGGCTTCCCGGGGATTACTACGCCTGGACCTGGGGTGATGCATTATTCGTTGTGATTGATCCGTACTGGCATTCTCCGGTCGCTGTGGATAATGTCGCAGGGAAGGGTAGCGCTAAAATACGGGACCCGTGGGGGATTACCCTTGGTGAAACCCAGTACCAGTGGTTCAAAAAAACACTCAGTGAGAGCAATGCAACGTACAAATTCGTCTTTGCCCACCATGTCCAGGGTACTGGACGGGGTGGTATCGAAAATGCCGGGCTGTATGAATGGGGCGGCTACAACCAGAAGGGTACATGGGAATTCAACACACAACGACCCGGCTGGGAACTCCCTGTACAGCAGGTGATGGCAGAGAACGGCGTTACGATCTTCTTCCAGGGGCATGACCACCTGTTTGCCCGCCAGGAACTGGACGGTGTCACCTACCAGGAAGTGCCCTGCCCGGCAGATCCGACTTACAGCACTTTCAATGAAGATGCGTACATTTCCGGTGTAAAACAGCCGAATTCCGGTTATCTCCGGGTGACCGTCTCTCCACAGAATACAACGGTCGATTATGTGAAATCCTATCTCCCGGGGAAGGAAAAGTTGTCCGGAAAGAACGGCATGGTGGCGTATTCATACACGCTTTCCGGGGACAATTCATGAGGTAATGGAAATGATTCAAAAGAACACCGTGGCAATCGCAATCTGGATTATAGTGATTGTACTCGTTATTACCGCGGCATGTGTCAGTCCGGGGGAAAAACCCGTGGCACACGGCCCGGGGAATTCATCCCGTGCTGGTGTTGTCCAGGACCGGGCAATCCGCAACCCGGTATCCCCGGTTTCTGCCAGTACCGGTTATACAACGCATGTACCCGTTACGATCCAGCTTGGACGCCCCACGGATCATTCTGTCAATCTAAATGTAGTCCCGGCAGAAAACCTGGAACTATTCGCTGAATACCATAACGCCAGCGAAACCACAGTTCTCAGGACCCCAGTCGCCACGGCAGGGAAGGGGGTGCCGGCAAACATCGTCATATCAGGTTTAACACCTGATACCGGTTACCTCTACCACCTTTGTTACCAGAGGCCCGGGAACACGACAATTCAATGCAGCCCGGATTATTCGTTCCATACCTGGAGGGCCCCGGGCTCTTCGTTTGTATTCGATGTCCAGGCAGACTCCCACCTCGATGAGCGTGCGAATGAGCAGCTCTACATGAGGACACTTGAAAATGAGCTGTCAGATAAGCCGGATTTCCTCATCGACCTCGGGGACACGTTCATGACCGAGAAACTGCCAGGTAAGGAAACCGGGGCAGTCTTACAGCAGTACCTCCGGCAGCGCACTGATTTATCCATTATCGGCCACTCAGTCCCGCTCTATCTGGTCCTCGGTAACCATGACGGCGAGGCTGGGTATTCAACAGACAACGGCAGAAACACCCTTGCACCGCTTTCCCTCCAGTTCAGGAAACAATATTTCCCCAATCCTGAGCCGGACGGGTTCTATACGGGAAATTCAGTAAATGATAGCGTCACCGGGAAAAAGCAGGACTACTACGCATGGGAATGGGGTGACGCCCTGTTCGTCGTTCTTGATCCGTATTGGTATACAACAGCAAAACCCGGGGGAACAGCCGACGGGTGGGCATGGACCCTCGGTGAGACCCAGTACCAGTGGCTGGAACAGACACTGCAGAAGAGCAATGCAACGTACAAGTTTGTCTTCGCACACCAGCTTGTCGGAGGGGACTCACAGGGCAGGGGGGGTACAGAGTTTGCATCCCTTTACGAGTGGGGCGGTAAAAACCCTGACGGGAGCTGGGGATTTGACCAGCAACGCCCTGGGTGGGGGGTTCCGATTCATCAGCTGCTCGTTGACAATAACGTCACTGCCTTCTTCCATGGTCACGACCATTTCTTTGATAAGCAGGAAATAGATGGCATTGTCTACCAGGAGGTCCCCCAGCCGGCGACAATAAGCCCCTCCGGCGCCAGTCCGGGTGCTGAATACGGGTACGTGAGTGGCGTCAGCCTGGGGAGTCCCGGGCATCTGATAATAACGGTATCTCCAGAATCGGCCCGTGTTGATTATATCAGGTCTCACCTTCCCGGAGAGAATAAAAGTGGTGAACAAAACGGAGCGGTAGTATATTCCTATTCGCTCACCCCTGAAGTGACCCCCTGAGGTGAAAAGACTGGATGGATAGAAAAAAAATTGTATTGATCATTCTCATTTCAGTGATCGTTGTAGTTATTGCCAGCTCCATTATACCCATCTTCGTTAAAATCCCGCGTCCTGACCTGGAACAAAATCCGGTGCGGCCTCCGCAGGCAGACACAATTCCGCAATCAGACCGGCAACCTGCACAACCCCCGCCATCAGTGGGATTAGAAGAGAACAAGCAGATCAAGACACTGATATCTTTCATCAATATAGGCCTGATACTCCCCCTGTTTGTCATATATGCAGGCATATACCGGAGGATGCGGAGCTCATTCACTCTCGGCCTTATGGCTGTAATCTTTGCCCTCGGCATGTATGCTGTTATGTCAAACCCCCTGATCGTGAGCATTCTTGGGGGACGAACTGGGGATATCGGGCTGTTTGAAATTATTCCCGATATCTGTGCAACGGTGGCACTCGTAGTCCTCGTCCGTATCAGCCTCGAATAACCGGTTCATGGGGAACATGATCCAAGGACACCGGGACCTATGTTGCAATTCGATGAGCCCGACATTCCCGTAAAAATTGGTAAATGCCCCTCATCCTTTTTACCCGATTGGACATCATATCCCTTATTGCCGGTATCCTGGTGAATCCGGAAAATTTTATGATTTTTTTACTGTTTTGTCTGATATAGTGTATATTCTTTTCATTTTCCCATATAAACACGGCCCCTTTCCTATTCCTGCCCTCCAGCACTGCCAACACCGATCACAAAGGAACCGTATAATAAAACAGAGAAACGGTGAGGATCAACACCCGGCCCGATGTACTTAATGGGCGGAGCAGTTGTCAACCCGATAAATTTGACTGCTAACCCTATTTCTAAAAGCCCTGGAAATATTACCGTTTCTTAAGACAAATATAGGAATTAAAATCTTTGTCTGATTGGGTGGAACATAGCCGCACCGCTAAAGGATTACCGGAACATCCCTTCCGGCACCGTGAACATGCTGCTTATTTTTTTTATTGTGTGTCTGACCGCTTACGTTCGTTGACGTCAGTAAATACCGCCAGCAAAGATGGACGTCCATCCAGTTCAACATCCGTTGTTTGGATATCCGCGAAAAACAGGCTCCCATCATTGCGCCTGACCGGAATGCCTGTTGCATACCAGGATTCTCCCTGTATCATTTTCTCAAATTCAGCTGTGACGTTGGGAAGGTCTTCTGCGGGGTGGATATCTGCAAGAGTAAAATTTTGAATCTCATCGCGGCTATAGCCCAGCATCCGCTGGAAGGTTTCATTCGAGAAGATAAAACGTCCTGTTTCCGAATCTGCCGCGATAATCCCAACCGGCATATGCTCCAATGCCGCCGTTACACGGGATTCTGATTTCTTAAGCGCCTCCTCCATTCGTTTGCGTTCTGTGATGTTGCGGCTGACACCAATAAACCCGGCAGGGTTCCCGCTCCCATCGTACAGTAATTTGGATACCACCTCGGTCCATACTGAGGATCCATCTTTTCTGGGCTGCTCTACTTCAATCACTCCCGGGGGTGAAACGATGCCTGATTTGGCCTCATCCAAGGTTTTTTGAATCGCTTCCTGAACGATAGCCAGCGATCCTCTGGAAACTACCTCGTCGAGCGACTGGTGCATTACCTCTTCCGGGGTATATCCCCTGAGCTGAAAGATAGAAGGGCTGACGTAGGTAAAGGAACCATCGAGACCGAGTGTCCAGATAACATCAGTCGAGTTATCAGCGAGCAGACGATATTTCTCCTCGCTTTCCCTGAGTGCCTCCTCTGCCTGCTTGTATTCTGTGACGTCGATATGGGTACCAATAGTCTTGCTCGTCAGGTTCCCGTTTTTGTCCCGGAGCGTTCTCCCGCGTGACCTGATCCATACCCAGTGACCGTCAGCATGCTTAATCCGGAAATGGTTCTCATATATCCCGACGGAACCGGTCCCGAGGTATTCCGCAAATTGCCGTTTCGCCCGTTCCCGGTCGTCCGGGTGCAAAAAATCAATCCAGGTCGCATTGAGTGTTGTTGTTTCGGCCTGGTTATACTGGCTGGGATCGCGCCCGATCATGGCAAAATATTCAGAGCTGCACCAGGACTCACCTGTATCAGCATGGTATTCCCATTCCCCGGTATTGGAAACGGCCACAAACGCTTTGTACCGCTCTATTGCGGCCCTGGTCTCTTCTTCCGCCTGCTTTTGCACGGTGATGTCCCGTAAGATCCCTTCAACCCCGGCATAGTGACCATCGACATCGAAATAGAGATGACTGCTGATTGCAGCATGGACTGGAGAACCGTCCTTTCGTTTCAGGGTAACTTCCATATTGGAAACCAACTGGTCAGTTTTCAGAACAGCCAGAACGGGATCCCTCTGTGAAGGGTCCAGGTAAAAGTCAGTAATGGGTTTACCAACCATCTCTTCAGTCCCCGCGTATCCGAACATTTTTGCTCCGGATGGGCTCATCAGGATGAGGTTTCCATTGGCATCGCTGCGATAAAATACGTCCTGGATATTCTCAAGGATGCTGTGGTAGTCCTTTTCGACAATCTCGCGGTAACATTCCTCGCTCTTACGGAGTGCCTCTTCAGCCCGTTTGTGTTCGGTGATGTCCCGTGCAATTCCCAATACCTGTTCAAGATCGTTATCGGAATTGAAAATTGGGACTAGCTGGGTATTAAACCAGACCTGTCCGTTTGGGACCGGGATAACCATCTCAACGGTAACCGGTTGACGGGTCGTAATAACCTGCTGAATATACATATTCTGCAGTTCGGCAACGGGAGGCGGAAAAACCTGGTTAATATTGCTCCCCACAACATCCTTCGGACTGATCCCAAAAAAAGTTACCATGGCAGGATTTACGTATGTTATCGTTCCCGTCCTGGTAACGATGAAAATAATATCTTTTGCCGCCTCTGACAGGATGCGGTACTTCTCCTCGCTCTCCCTCTGTGCCTTCTCAGCCCGTTTCCGTTCGCTCAGGTCGAAGTGAGTCCCGACAATCCGGATGATTGGGCCTTCCGGCTCGTTGCGGGCGGGGAATCCACGGGAGAGAATATCAACATAATGCCCGTCCTTGTGCCGCATGCGGAATTCCATCACGTAGTCCCTTTTCCCATCCAGGACCTCCTTCACCACCTGCATCGCCCGTGGGAGATCGTCCGGATGCATCAACCGCTTCCACGCACTGACGTGAGGCTCAATTTCGGATTCTTCGTATCCCAGCATCGTCTTCCATCGGGTGGAGTAGAAGATTTCGTCTGTCACCAGGTTCCAGTCCCAGATCCCCTCCTCGGTGGCCCGGAACGTGAGATCCAGGCGCTCTTTGCTCTCCCTGAGTGCATCTTCAGCCCGTTTGCGTTTCGTGATGTCCCTGCCGGTAGCAATAACAGCTGGTCTCCCGTTGTAGGTGATCACGCGGGCGATCACTTCTGTGGGTATACCAGTACCATCCCTTGCCCTTTGAACCGTTTCAAACACGGCAAACCCGGACTCTTCAATCTGCCTGGCGCGTTCTTGAACGGTTGCGCCGTATTCGGGTGCAACAATGTCCACGGGACTCACCCCCAGGAGTTCTTCACGTGAATACCCAAGTGTCCTGCAAATTACGTCATTGGCTTCGATAATCCCGCCCTGCATGTCATGAATCGTGATTGCGTCGGTGGCGTTATTGAAGAAGTCGCGGAACTTTTCCTCGCTCTCCCTGAGTGCCGCTTCCATCTGCTTCCGTCCGGTGATGTCAATATAACTGCTCCGGTTCACCGTTTTATTGGAAGTTCGCATCTGGATAAGGCGCACTTCGAGGATGCGGTCTTCACCCCTGGCATTCCGGATACGGCGTTCAAATATGAGTTCTTCTCCCGATGATACATGTTTCCGGTGTTCAGTCACGGATTCATGTACCGGTAGTCCGTCAGGCTGGTCCGGAAGGTAGAACTGCTGGGGGCCGGAGTCAAGAAGCTCCTGGCGGCTGCAACCGAATAATTCTTCGGCTTTCGCATTCGCATCGATATACCGTTCCAGGTTTACATCGAACAGGAGGATTGCCTCGGGTGCTTTCTCGATTAATGTCCGGAAGACCTCTTCGCTTTCCTGCAATGCAGATTCGATCTGTTTACGGGTCTCGATCTCCTGTTGTAATTGCAGGTTCGTCGCATTCAGGTCAGCAGTCCGCTGCGTGACACGTCCTTCCAGGCCCTCATATGCCAATTTAAGTGCATTTTCAGCAGCTTTACGCTCGGTGATATCGGTCAGGAAATTCAGTGTGGCGGGGTGACCATCCCAGTCTATCACAACAGCGCTGATCTCGACCCACCTGATATCCCCATTTTTTGGTGTAACCCGGAACGCGTAGCGGGTGGGAAGTTCCCCGCCTTTCATCCGCACCTGGAACCGTTCCATCACCATAGCCTGGTCATCCGGGTGAATAACTTCAGTAAACGGCATGGACAGGAGTTCCTGCACTGAATATCCGGTCATTTCGGTCGTTTGATGGTTGACCAGCTTCAGCATCCCGTCCTGTGCGACGACAATCGTTTCATTTGCGTGTTCGATCAGGTGCCGGTATTTCTCTTCACTTTTCTTAAGTGCCTCACCAGACTTTTTATTGGATACCGCGATCCGGACCTTATGGGTCAGCTCGGCAAACTGCGATGTTGGATCCCCGCCTTTCTGGAGGTAAAAATCAGCCCCTTCGTTTAAGGCCTGGATGACGACCTCTTCCCGGCCCTTCCCGGTGAACAGGACAAACGGGATGGTATTGCCTGAACTCCTTACCACCTTCAAAAATGCGATCCCGTCCATTCCGGGCATCTGGTAATCTGATATAATGGCATCAAATTGTTCAGATTTCAGGAGATCTAATGCAGTAGCTGCCGAATCAATGGTCACTACAGAAAAATTCCCGGACATCTCAAGGAACATCTTGCCAATTTCAAGAAGGCCGGGTTCGTCATCTACGTAGAGGACGCGGAGTGTGCCTGCCATCATTCACCGTTCCCGGCTCTACGCCATGCACCATCCGGCACCGTCATCTCGAACCGTGCCCCCTTCCCCTGCTCGCCCGTTTCAATAATGGTGATACCGGTGATGTCGAGGATCTCCCGGGCAAGGGCTAAACCAAGCCCGGTGTTTTTCCCATACCCACGCTCGAATATCTTTTCCTTCTCCTCTGCAGGGATACCGTCTCCATCGTCTTCGCAAACGAGGACCTTATCATCACCTCGTTTCTCTGCTGAGAACCGGATGGTCGTGATCTTCCCACCGTGCTGGACAGCGTTATCAATCAGGTTGTAACAGACCTTAACAATCAGCGGATCTGCGAACACTTCAATGCCGGCAGGGAGACTGTTTTTCACTGCTACCTTTCCAAGCGGGGCTTGTTTTGTTGCTATATCTACAAGTGTACGGCAGTCCTGCCAGGTAGGTGTTGTAACCCCAATGCTCTCATATTCCTTGGTGAACCTGATCATGGCAGAGATCCGCTCTGCTGAAGCGTCAATCTTCATGAAATAGTCTTTAAACGAGGAATCGGGTAGATTTTTTTTAAGTATAGAGAAATACCCCCTCAACACCGTAAGTTGGTTGTTGATATCATGCCGGGTGATACTGTAGAGGAGGTTGAGCTTGCGGTTTGCCCTATTAAGGGTTTCTTCTGCCCGTTTGCGTTCGGTTATATCCCTTGCTGCGGCAAAGACACCCTGTACCGCTCCGGATTCATGGCGATAGATTGTTGCATTATACAGGACGGATGTTGTTTTTCCATCCCGGTGCCGGATCTCAAGCGGGTAATCCCGCACAACACCGTCATCAAATACCTTACTATAGCCTTCCTTGGCTTTCTCCGGTTCTGTGAAATAGTCCGAGAAATCAGTCCCGATCAGTTCTTCCCTTGAGTACCCGGTTACCTTTTCGGTTGCCACGTTGACGTCCGTTATCTTTCCTTCAGGAGATATGGTGACAAGCGGGTCAAGGCTGACTTCGATCAGATTGCGGGTATACCGGGCAGATTCATGGAGTGCCTCTTCTACCCGTTTACGTTCGGTGATGTCCCAGAAAACACCAAGCAGGCCTACGATTTCTCCATCCCTGCCTCTCACCGCGGTCTTGATCGTGTGTACCCAGGTCTCTTTTCCTTCCAGGAGATACCGCTCTTCAAACTCCTCAGTCTTCCCTGTTTTGAATATCCTGACATCGCCTTCCAGGTACTTGGCAGCAAGCTGAGCCGGGAATAAATCTGCATCCGATTTGCCCATGATATCTTCAGGCCGGATGCCGAGATCCCGGGCGAAATTTTCGTTGATCGTGACATAACGGGAATGTAAGCCTTTTGTAAAGATCTTTTGCGGGAGGTTCTCTACAAGGGTCCGGTACCTGTCTTCACTTAACTGTAATGAATGGAGATAGGCGTCCCGTTCCGTCGCCGTCCTGACAAGTTCAAGATTACTGTAACTGAGCAGGGAAATGAAACCCGTAATTTTCACAAGGTAGTCCATCAGCTCGTTTACTTTTTCCCTGCTGAACCGGGGTACACGGTGAAAAGCGGCCAGGTACTCGTCCCGGTCAAAACTATATTTTTTGGCCTGTACAATGAAAACAGATTCCGGTGCGACCTCATCTTCGTAGAAAAACTGGCCCGTGAAGATGTTGCCCATATGCCTGTTACCGATATAGAGCGGGGTAACGACATCCCAAAGATTGTTCCTGCATTTATAGGCGACATACTCACCCTGCCTTAAATTTTTTGCAAGGTGGAGATCACTCTCGGTACAGAACCCTGCCGTGACGGGGTTGACCCGGTGGAACCTGGTACAGATATCCTGCCAGCCGGTAGCCACGAGTACATTTCCCTTCGTGTCGAGGACCGCCGTTCCCATGCCGGTTATTTTTGAAAAGTTTTCCAGGAGTGATTGAAGTTGTTGCGTTTCTATAATATCCCCAAGTTCCAGTGTATCAATGTCCCCTCCGGGTTCAAGGAGACTCTCCAGTTTCAGCCTGACACGCTCCCCTGTAGCAGTCAGCTCCCTGTTGGCTGCTTCCAGTTCCTCACGTTTCTCGTGAAGTTCCTCTTCAGCCTGCTTGCGCTTATAAATTTCATTCTCCAAATCGTGGAATTTTTTTTCAAGTTTATGGAATAATACTGCATTATACTGGCGCAGGAGCTCCATTTCATCTACCGGGGCTTGGGCTGCATTACTCTTTTGTTGTGCCTCCTGCAGTACTTCCTGTACTACCCGGAAAAGAACATCGGGCTTTTGTGGCTTGATAAGAAAACGCTCTGCACCAAGGGCCATCGCCAGTTTTTCTGCATTTGGTTCGATATAGGTGGCCGTGTAGAATATAAACGGGATATACTTCAGCTGCTCATCTGCTTTCCAATGCCGGCAAAGTTCAAACCCGTCCATGATCGGCATAAGTGTGTCGGAAATAACCAGGTCCGGCGGATTTTTAACTGCGGTCTCTAGTGCTTCTGCACCATTTGTGGTTGAAACCACCTCATACCGGTACCCTGCCAGGATCGACTCCAGCAGGCGCAGGATTTCCGGATTATCGTCCGCGATAAGGATTGTTGTCATTTGATTCCCAAACCCGGTGACAGGTGCCGGTATTCATTACCCTGTTCTATTGAGCTCGGTTCTGTTAGTAAAAATTCGTTACTGTCTATTCCAGGTGTCGGGAAATCGGAGATGATAGCATCAAATTGTTCAGATTCCAGGAGGTCTAATGCAGCAGCTGCCGAATCAATGGTCCCTACAGAAAAATCACCGGTAAGTTCGAGGAACATCTTACCAATCTCAAGCAGGCCTGGTTCGTCATCTACGTAGAGGATCGTGAGCTTACCTGGCATGATGTATTCTTCCTCCTCCCACGCTATTCCCCCGTTACTCCATTATCCCGGACTGTGGCCCTTCCCGGGACCTTTCCCATATTTCAATGGCGATTATCTGCCCATCTTCCACAACCGGAATCGTCCCCGGTTCCATCGGTCGTTCGGCTCAATTATTTTCAATAGGAAATTGACATTGATCTCTGTTATGATTAAGTATTCGATGCAATAATTGAAAAAAACGGTATGGGTATTTTCAATGATTGAAACAATCCAAGCTGATTACCCGAAAACGTAGGGATAAAGCCCTTTTTAATCAGTATGCCTAAAAACGGTTTGTTTTTTCACTCCCCCATAAATACGGCCCCTTTCCTGTTCCGACCTTCCAGCACCGCCAAAACCGATCGTAAAGGAACCGTCTGATTATTACCTTAATTAACGTATTCAGTCCAGGCCATAGGGATATGAAATCTAAACGAGTTTTTCCCCGGCTCATTATTAACACAAATTCCATTTGATTTCCATATTCCACAACCCACCCCGACCGATGCCCTTGAGATCGTGAGGCTTTCCGGAAGGGACGATCGTATGAGGCCTATATACTAGTGCGGATTTGTGAGGGATTGTGAGGGGTGTTAGAAAAGGGGCTGGGGTGTTGCGGATTCATGGGACATTGGAGCCGGAATTAGGAAGAAATACAAATATTCAAATCCTCTTGAATAATTGGAAAATCATGCTTAATATGGATATCCTCTCTTATTATTGGGTAAGAGTATCGATATATCCATCTTATTTCTTTTTAATAGTTTATTGAAGAAAATGCTGCTATGGCGTTTTACCACCTTGTAATTCGGATCCTTAATAACGAAATATCATTCATCGAAGTAAAAAGTGGATTGGGTTTTCAGACCTTACGTTACTTGACCTCATTGAGGAAGTGAATATGTGGAATGCTGATTACTCCGGCCTTTTCCATAGCCTTTTTTAAATCTTCTGAAGCAGTGAATTTTCTGGCGTTTTCAATTGAATCCCATTCGAAAAGGATGAATACATCGGTGGGATCTTCAGCGTTCTGGAAAACCCGTACACTTTTTGACCCGCTTATTTTCTGCATGTTCTCGTGTTGATCAAAAAATGTTTTCCATTTATCAAAATCACGTACTTTGTGATGGACTACTATATGTGGCATGAGGTTATAATATGCTGATAAGGAGATAATGGTTATTGAAAGTTCCATTTTTTTGAATATCGGGAAAAAAATTTATATAATCCTGACTCTCAATCGTGCAGAAAGATCTCGTACCGTATAAATCTAAAAGAGGTTTTATGTACCCTTTTTCTGAATTTGTAATAACTGAAGAAAACAGGAATCGAACCATGAGCGATTCATGCTGCTATGGGGATTCAGATCTGACCCCAACCCCGACCGATGCCCTTGAGATTGCGAGGCTTATGAAAATATTATCTAAAAGGTTAGATTGCAGGTTTTTTTTGGTGAGCGTAAATTACTGATCTTTGGATACATTCGGATTTTATATTATTATCACATTCGACACAAATTGATGTGTCATAGCGATTATACTCATTAAAAGTTGGAGAAACTATGCTCCACTTCACATTCTCACCTATGTTCACCGGAAAATATTTGCTATAGGTAACACCTTGTCCTGTTTTCCATAAAGCTCTGCAATTAGATGCAATAGCATCACCATCATTGTGAACAATAATATCCGTCGTATAAACTTGCCCTGCCCCACCCCAACTTGTATCAATTACAGGAGTATCGACTGACACAATTTTTAAATGAGGTGTCTTATGCTGCGACATAAACTCGTACACTGGTCCTCCTGGACTATTTAATACAAATAAAATTGTAGAACCTATCACAACAGCTGCAATTCCAAGTGCCCAATTTCGATACGTATGCTTTTCATCATCTGGCATTAACCAAACCCCCTGTTAGTTATATATTTATGATATTTTTTTCAGGGTATTAAATATTTATATATTTATGAAATTCAAAAAAGTTCAACATTTTCACACTTATACACGACTCCGGCAATACCGCATGGCAATACGAACACATATACGCGGTCCTGGAATGTTGTGAACGATAGAAACTTGGTCTTTTACAACAGGGGCAATTTCATAATCCCATACATCCCCACCCCTCCCGATGCCCTTGAAATCGCGAGGCTTTCCGGGAGGGAGGATCGTATGAGGCCTATGTATTAGTGCGTATTTGTGAGGGATTGTGAGGGGTGTTAGAAAAGGGGCTGGGGTGGTGTTGATTTGGGAGGGTTAATATTATGGAGTTTAGGTAAGAATGTTAGACTTGTGTCATCCCCGGCCAAATATTATGCTCATTCTACAGATAATCCGGATAAATCAGATTGGCAACTTCTTCATGATCATCTCTCCAAAGTGGCAAAAATTTCTTCAGACTTCGCAGGGGATTTTAATGCTTCGGAATTTGCGTATGCAGGGGGTCTCCTTCATGATCTTGGGAAATATTCCTCCGAATTTCAGAAACGGCTTGAGGGAGCTAAAATCCATGTCGATCATGCAACAGCCGGGGCGAGAGAAGCAGAGAGAAAATATCATACCGCCTATAGCCGGATTCTTGAATATGTGATTACCGGACATCATGGTGGTTTGCTAAATTACGGCAGCAATGAGAGTGGAATGGTTGAACGTTTAGAAAAATCCATCCTGGCGGATTATTCTCCCTATATGAACGAAATCACAATCCCAGATCAAAGTGCATTCCGTATTTCCCTGAATCCATTCCCTAAAAAGACCGGTTTTTGCTTTTCATTTTTTACAAGAATGATTTATTCGTGTCTTGTTGATGCTGATTCACTGGACACAGAAGCGTTTATGAGCCCTGAAAAATCATCTCTTCGAGGGCGTTACGAGTCATTCGACATCCTCAAGCACCGATTCGATGAGCATATGCGCATAAAAATTTCTAGTTCTGATGATACTCAAATAAACAAGCGGAGGAAAGAAATTTATGATCGATGTCTCTCGAAGGCCACTCTTCCACCCCAGATGTTTAGCCTTACCGTACCTACCGGTGGGGGGAAAACGCTTGCATCTATGGGTTTTGCCTTAGAACACCTGAAAAGGAACGATCTGAAACGTGTTTTCTATATTATTCCCTACACGAGTATCATCGAGCAGAACGCAGAGGTTTTTCGGAAGATTTTCGGGTATCAGAACGTCCTTGAACACCACAGCAATTTTGATCCGGACAAAACAGATAACGGGGATATACGTTCAGGTAAAGAAACTCTGCGACTTTCAACAGAAAACTGGGACATGCCGATCGTTGTGACTACAAATATCCAGTTCTTTGAATCGCTCTTCTCAAATAAACGATCCAGGTGCAGGAAACTACACAATCTTGCGAAGAGTGTTATAATTCTTGATGAGGCCCAGATGCTTCCAACCGGATATCTGAAACCCTGTCTTGCAGCATTATCTGAATTGGTCCGCAATTATGGCACTACGGTGGTAATTTGCACTGCTACGCAACCAAATCTTGACGATCTTCTGGATGAGGGAGCTAAACCATTTGAAATTATGAGTTCGCCTCAAACGTTATACAACTCATTCCGGCGGGTGAATGTGACTAATCTTGGGGCGCTGAATGATGCCGATTTGTCCGAGAGATTACGGAAACAGCCCCAGGTCCTTTGCATAGTAAACACCCGGAGTCATGCAAAGAAACTTTACGATAATCTTGAGGAATCAGGTAACTGTTATCATCTCAGTGCAAGGATGTGCCCCGTCCACAGAAGAGAACTGATTGCAAAGATCAAAGATTTGTTAAAAGAAGATAAGGACTGCCTGGTCATATCCACTCAGTTGATTGAAGCTGGTGTGGATATCGATTTTCCCGTTGTTTACCGGGCAATGACCGGGGTAGATTCCATCGCCCAGGCTGCAGGGAGATGCAATCGTGAAGGGAAAGTTACGGCCGGGGAAGTATACATTTTTAAATCGACGGAGCCGTGGGGCAAAACCACGAGCTGGCAAAGTCTCGTTGCTGAAGTCGGAGAGATGGTCCTTGCAGGTTCTGGTGATGCACTCTCTCCGTCAACTGTATCAGATTATTTCAGGCGGCTTTATCATTTTAAAGGTGATGAGGGTCTGGATACGAAGAAAATTCTGCAATCACTTGAAGAGAGAGGAAAGGAAATTGCATTCCCGTTTGAGGATATAGGATCGGAATTCAGTATTATTGAAGAGGGTACGAAGGACATTATTATCCCATATGATAAAAAAGCAGAAACAATTATACAGGAACTGCGAACTTCAGAATTCCCTTGGAGGCTCATCCGACAACTTCAGGGCTACACCGTTAATATCTATCCTAACGAATTCAGAGAACTTGAACGTTCACACTCCATCGATTTGGTTGGCGAGCGTTTTTTTATCTTAAAATCCTGTGACGATTATTCGAAAAAAACTGGATTACTAAATCGAAAGGATAATCAGACGAAAATGCAATTCTTGAATTACTGATGGGAGGTGAATTTCATCGGTTACGGAATTCGGTTAAAAGTCTGGGGAGATTATGCCTGCTTCACACGGCCTGAGATGAAGGTCGAGCGGGTGAGTTATGATGTTATGACGCCTTCGGCGGCGAGAGGAATTCTGGAAGCCATCTATTGGAAACCAGCGATCTCATGGGAAATTGATAAGATCCATATCATGAACCCGATCAAATTTGATAATATTCGCAGGAATGAAGTGTTGGGAAAAATTCCCCTCACGCCGATAAAATCTGCTTTTCAAGGAAAGGAAGTTGTCCTGCTAAAGGATTCTAACGAAGAGCGGGTCCAGCGTGCATCTCTCGTGCTCCGCGATGTGTGCTATTTTATCGAAGCCCACTTCAAAATGACAGATAAGGCAGGTCCGGATGACACTGTCGAGAAACATTACAATGTCGCACTCCGTAGGATGCGGAAGGGGCAGTGTTTCCATCACCCATACTTCGGTTGCAGGGAGTTCCCGGTCCAGTTTGAATTTTTCGAAGGGGAAGTTCCAAAATCATCGCAGGGTAATAAAGATCTAGGCCTCATGCTCTGGGATATCGATTTTCCAAACGATATGCAAGCGGTGTTCTTCCGGGCTGATATGAAGGAAGGCGTTATCGATGTTCAGAAATGCCTCAAAGGGGGTATCTTCTCGTGATAATCCATTCCCTTGCCAGGTACTATGACATTCTCGCCAGTGACGATGCCACTTCGATACCCAAATTGGGGTATAGTCCGGCAAAAGTTTCTTTTGCACTGGTAATTTCACAAGAAGGTGAACTCACAAACATTGTTGATCTCAGGGTTGACGGAAAGAAACCAGCACCGAAGATGATGGAAGTTCCCTATCAGAATTCCCGGGCGGTCGCTATCATGCCCTATTTCCTGTGCGATAATGCGAAATATGTTTTCGGCGTGGAGAGGATTAAAATTGACCAAAAGGCAAAATCGTCTTCGAAAATATCTGATTATCTTTCAATTCTTGAAGAGGGAAATAATGAGGTTACGGTAATATCAAAACGTTCTCTCGAATGCTTTGAACGGTTCAAAATTCTTCATCATTTTCTCCTCGATGGCATTCAAGACCCAGGAATCAAATCCTTCTTAAAATTTATTGATGGTTGGAAACCAGATAATTTCCTAAACCATCCGAAAATTGCGGATTATAAGGATGTAATTCTTGCGGGAGGACTTTTTGTATTTGAGACTGAAGGGAATTTTCTCCATAAAGATTCGGCAGCAAGGCAGGCATGGGAGAGGTATTCAACGGAATCGGCATCTGGGGAAAAGTGCATTATTGCCCAATGTCTCGTAAGTGGGAAACACGAATCAGTAAGCCGCCTACATCAGAAAATCAAGGGGGTTTACGGTGCCCAGGTTTCCGGTGCGTCACTCATCAGTTTCAATGATGATTCCTTCTGTTCATACGGTAAGGAACAGAGCTTTAATGCACCGATTGGCGAATCTTCGATGTTCAAGTACACAACGGCGTTGAATCACCTATTGGATAGGGAGAGTAAGAACCGTCTTCAGATTGGGGATACGACAACTCTATTCTGGGCTGAAACGGAGGAGAAAACATGCGAGGATCTTGCACATTTTCTCATTAATCCAGTTGAAGATTTTAAGGATGCGGCTAGAGATTCATCTGAGAATTCGAAGGTTCAAGACCGTAAGACCCTGCAACTTGTCAGCGATATTCTCCAGAAAGTTAAGGATGGGAAATATCTCCAGGAAAAGGATCTTGGGGTTGATCCAGAAAAAACAAATTTCTATATTCTCGGTTTGGCACCGAACAACGCACGGCTCTCCGTCCGTTTTTGGCATGAGGATAGTTTCGGGAATTTTATTACCCGTGTGGCACAGCATCACATCGATATGGAGATTGTGCGGGACGATACCGGGCCCCGTTATATTTCAGTATATCGCCTTTTGAAAGAAACCATTCCAAAGAGTTCCAGTGATAAAATATCGTCTCCGATTCTCGGAGGTCTTCTCATGAGGTCAATCCTCGACAACACCACTTACCCTGTCCAGATGTACAATGCGATTTTGAACAGGGTGAAAGTTGAGCGAGCTATCAATTATGTCCGTGCAGGCTTTATCAAAGCCTGTCTGGTACGGCTAGCACGATCGGGAACAAAGAATAAACAGGATATGATAACCGTGAGTCTGAATGAAGAAAGCCAAAGTGTACCGTACCGCCTCGGGAGGCTATTTGCGGTTCTTGAAAAGACGCAGAGTGATACGAACAAGGATATGAAGAGCACCATCAACAGCAAATATTTCAGTAGTGCATCGACTACTCCGGCCGTGGTTTTCCCTGTTCTGCTGAAACTCGCCCAGCACCATATTGCGAAATCCGACTGGGGATTCAAATCGAACCAGTCAATAGAGGAGATACTATCCGGTGTTAATGAATTTCCGGCATATATGAACCTTGAGGAACAGGGAATGTTTATGATTGGGTATTACCATCAACGAAAAGAATTTTTCAAAAAGAAGGAAAGTAGTCCTGAAAAAACGGAGGCTAAACAATGAGCGAAGTGATCAAGAACCGATATGAGTTTGTATTGTTATTTGACGTCGAAAACGGAAACCCGAATGGTGACCCGGATATGGGGAACATGCCGAGGGTAGATCCACAGACTGGATTCGGAATCGTGACCGATGTCTGTCTCAAGCGGAAGATCCGGGACTATGTCGATATGGTAAAGGAAGGAAAAGAGGGGTATGACATCTATGTCAAAGATGGCGTTGTACTCAATGAACAACACACTAAAGCGTTTGCCGCTCTTGGAAGGAAGCCGGATTCAAAGAAACCTAAGGATGAGGAACTAACGAAGTTCATGTGTAAACATTTCTTCGACATCCGTACATTCGGTGCAGTTATGACCACGGAAGTAAACTGTGGTCAGGTCCGTGGGCCAGTCCAGCTCAATTTTTCCCGAAGTCAGGATCCGATTTTTCAGCAAGAAGTGACAATCACCCGGCAGGCAGTCGCAAATGCGAAAGATGCAGAGAAGGGCCAGACGATGGGTAAGAAACAAATCGTTCCATACGGCCTCTATCGTACAGAGGGATATGTCTCCGCCAATTTAGCCAAAAAGACAACAGGGTTTGCAGAAGAAGATCTCGCCCTGCTCTGGGACAGCCTTGTGAACATGTTTGAACACGACCACTCGGCCTCGCGTGGGAAACTTTCCGCCCGGAAACTCATCGTATTCAAACATGATACCGAGCTTGGATGCTGCCAATCCCACATCCTCTTCGATAAAATCAAGGTCGAACGGCTTTCAAAAGAACTGCCACCACGTTCATTCGCGGATTACAAGGTCACAGTCATGAAGGATGTCCCAAAGGGCGTCGAGGTTATTGAAAAGTTATGAATAGGAAGCGATATGCCGACGACGATCTCCTTGCGTTATCTGGCATACAGCATTTTCATTTTTGTAAGCGGCAATGGGCTTTGATCCATATCGAGCGACAGTGGGAAGATAATCTACGAACGGCTGAAGGCCATATCATTCATGAGCGAGTCGATGATCCGTTTTTCAACGAAAGCCGGGGAAATACTGTGATATCAAGAGCGTTCCCTCTTGTCTCATATTCGCTTGGTCTCAACGGGGTAGCCGATGTTATCGAGTATACGCGTTCGGACAAGGGTATTTCAATAACAGGTTTTGATGGACTTTGGACAATGAAGCCTGTTGAGTACAAACGAGGCAAGCCAAAGATTGATGAACGCGATGAAGTCCAGCTCTGTGCCCAGGTTATCTGCCTAGAGGAAATGTTCAGTATCAGGATCGATGAAGCCGATTTTTATTACAATGAAATCAGACGAAGAATTCATCTCAAAATTTCCGATCAATTGAGGGAGCTAGTCTCACATCTGGCTAATGAAATGCATGAATTATTCCGGGAGGGCATTACTCCTGAAGCGACAGGCACTAATTGTTCCCTCTGTTCCCTTGTTGATGTTTGTCTACCACGCCTAACGAAGAGAAAAGTTTCTGTTCATAATTACATCGGGAGACACGTCCAGGATGCCTGCAAAAACGATTGATGAAACTCTGTGAACGATCTGCCAATAGGTCAGTTCAATTTAACGAGGATAATCCTGACATGAGAAAATTGTTAAACACCCTCTATGTGACAACTCCGGAATCATTTCTGCACAAGGATGGAGAAAATGTCATCATCAAGGTAGGTAACGAGGAGCGGTTCCGAATCCCAATCCACAATCTAGAAAGTATCGTCTGCTTTGGTTATATGGGGGCAAGCCCTTCCCTGATGCGGTTATGTTCAGATAACAATGTCGGCCTTTCATTCCTGACACCACATGGAAAATTTCTCGGTCGAGTGAGTGGCAAGGTCCGGGGAAATGTACTCCTGCGACGCACTCAGTACCGGGTAGCTGATAATTTAGACGCATCACTTAATCTCGCAAAATGTTTCATGTTGGGGAAAATCGTCAACTGCCGGACAGTGTTAGGGAGGACCATTCGCGATCACAGCGATGTTATAAAATGTGATAAGGTCCGGTGCACGGATGCTCTCCTGATTGAGAATCTCTCCAAAATTGAGGGATGCAAGGATGCGGATTCCCTTCGTGGAATTGAGGGTAACTGTGCAAAGTTCTACTTCGATGTTTTTGACGAACTGATCCTCAGGCAGAAGGAGGATTTCTTCCTGAACGAACGAAACCGGAGGCCTCCACGTGACAATATGAATGCTTTGTTATCATTTCTCTACACGCTTCTCGCTCACGACATAGAGTCGGCACTTGAGACAGTTGGACTTGACCCATATGTTGGATTTTTCCACACTGACCGGCCGGGACGGGCAAGTCTTGCACTCGATATGATGGAGGAACTCCGGCCATTTATTGCAGATCGCCTTGCTTTGAACCTTGTAAATCTCCAGCAGGTGTGCGGTGATGATTTCCTGAAAAAAGAAAGCGGCGGGATAATTATGACCGACAAAGGACGAAAGGAAGTGTTGGCAGCCTGGCAGAAACGGAAGCAGGATGAAATTACGCACCCGTACCTGAACGAGAAAATTCCCATTGGGCTTCTTCCCTATGTCCAGGCGATGATGATGGCCCGGTTTCTCAGGGGCGATATCGATGGATATCCACCGTTCTTCATGAATTGAGGTAGTCAATATGATGGTCCTGGTTACATACGATGTAAACACCAAAACACCTGAAGGAAGGAAAAGACTCCGGCATGTTGCAAAAGAATGCGTGAATTATGGACAAAGAGTTCAGAATTCCGTTTTCGAATGTCTTGTAGATTCCGCCCAGTTTGCAAACCTTAAACATTCATTGCGCAGTATTATGGATATCGAAAAGGATAGTATCAGGTTCTATTATCTTGGAAAAAACTGGCAAAACCGCATAGAGCACCTTGGTGCAAAAGAGGGATATAATCCAGAAGGCTTATTAGTCACATAATCGTCGCGAACCTACAGTGAACATGGTTTTCCGGGTATGTTCGCAGCAAAATTAAGTATCTTACGTAAATATATTACGGTATTAGTTACTCGGATTATTTACTTGATCTCAAATTCAACGGAATTGTCCGGGTTCTAAACGAATATTTGCAGTCACACCCTTCGCGGGTGTGTGGATTGAAATGCCTTTGCCATTGGTTTGAACCGGGAAGGGAGGTCGTCACACCCTTCGCGGGTGTGTGGATTGAAATATCCACAGAGGGGTCTGTATAGGTGATTTCAACCGTCACACCCTTCGCGGGTGTGTGGATTGAAATTTAAAAGAGGCAAGGGGGATTACTGCGGATTTACGTCACACCCTTCGCGGGTGTGTGGATTGAAATTTAGTAGTAGTAGTAGTAGGAATACAGTATTCCAGTCACACCCTTCGCGGGTGTGTGGATTGAAATTTTTTATCATCCCAATGGGCCTTGTTATTCAGCCAGTCACACCCTTCGCGGGTGTGTGGATTGAAATAGCCCCCTGATACTGGTAATGATCCCGGGGGTTTTGTCACACCCTTCGCGGGTGTGTGGATTGAAATAGGTCGAGGACCCGGACATCTACTTCCGTCCAGCCCGTCACACCCTTCGCGGGTGTGTGGATTGAAATTATGTGTCATGGGAAGTGGCAAACGCATACCAGGGTCACACCCTTCGCGGGTGTGTGGATTGAAATTTAAAAAACGCTATATTGTAGTCACGCCGTGAAGTCACACCCTTCGCGGGTGTGTGGATTGAAATTCCAGCCTTGCTTACATGTACTACCTGAACACCGGCAGTCACACCCTTCGCGGGTGTGTGGATTGAAATTTCCTTCCTGGTTACTGCCTCTTGATATGCCTTTGAGTCACACCCTTCGCGGGTGTGTGGATTGAAATGAGATCTCACCACTGTTAGGCAGGGAGGTCGAGGCAGTCACACCCTTCGCGGGTGTGTGGATTGAAATCAAAATATCACAGATATGTTGGGTGTGCGGGGCGGGGTCACACCCTTCGCGGGTGTGTGGATTGAAATCCCGTGTCACCCCTGGCCTTGAACCATGCCGTGTGTCACACCCTTCGCGGGTGTGTGGATTGAAATGTTGAACTGCACCTGTGTGAGGAAGGACTGCTGATGTCACACCCTTCGCGGGTGTGTGGATTGAAATAAACATGCCGTTGCAGGTCGTGCAGCATACCTCAGTCACACCCTTCGCGGGTGTGTGGATTGAAATGTTTTATCTCTCCATGAGGGGTCGTATTCGACGCCGGTCACACCCTTCGCGGGTGTGTGGATTGAAATAACGAAAAAGACACAGAGGATTATGAGGCCTATGTCACACCCTTCGCGGGTGTGTGGATTGAAATAAGATTGTTGACACTTACCCGTCTGATGTGAAACGTCACACCCTTCGCGGGTGTGTGGATTGAAATCACAATGATCCCACCATCTGGCATGGTGATCAGGGTCACACCCTTCGCGGGTGTGTGGATTGAAATGCAATAGAGCCGGAGATCCTCACAATTGTGAGAAGTCACACCCTTCGCGGGTGTGTGGATTGAAATAAACAGCTTGCCGACCTTGCACAGTGGGCCTTTGGTCACACCCTTCGCGGGTGTGTGGATTGAAATAATGCCGGACATCCCATGGCAGCACTCGAACGCGGTCACACCCTTCGCGGGTGTGTGGATTGAAATTTCTGATGGAGTATCAACTGACGACCTGAACAAGTCACACCCTTCGCGGGTGTGTGGATTGAAATCTCAATGGTTGGAGCGGACCTTACGAACTGGTAGTCACACCCTTCGCGGGTGTGTGGATTGAAATCTCTGAATGATATTGCAGATGGGATCGGGTATGGCGTCACACCCTTCGCGGGTGTGTGGATTGAAATAACCCTAGCGACCTGACTCCTCATGAATGTGAAGGTCACACCCTTCGCGGGTGTGTGGATTGAAATAATTGAAGTTTCCAGCGGTGTTTTACCTGTTGTGGGTCACACCCTTCGCGGGTGTGTGGATTGAAATCCTGCAAGCGTTGTGTCTGTCAGGTCTGCGGTGGGTCACACCCTTCGCGGGTGTGTGGATTGAAATCTTTAACTTTCCTGCGGATGATCAGCCAACCAAGTCACACCCTTCGCGGGTGTGTGGATTGAAATAATGCCCCCGCCACGAGAAGCATATCAACCACCGGTCACACCCTTCGCGGGTGTGTGGATTGAAATCACAGGAAGGTGACAACCCAATGAGCCGCCGCATGTCACACCCTTCGCGGGTGTGTGGATTGAAATTTCACTTCGGGGTGGTACTTCACCGGGAACCCCCGTCACACCCTTCGCGGGTGTGTGGATTGAAATATCTGAGGAAAGAACAGACCCCGAATAAAACCCAGGTCACACCCTTCGCGGGTGTGTGGATTGAAATAAACCAATGGCAAGGGCGAACTATCCCGGCCCCGCCACGTCACACCCTTCGCGGGTGTGTGGATTGAAATAATTTACGCCCTCCGGAGGCATGTGGAAAAGGGCGTCACACCCTTCGCGGGTGTGTGGATTGAAATATCACGAACAGGGAAGATATTTCGACATCGAAGGGTCACACCCTTCGCGGGTGTGTGGATTGAAATTCATTCGGGTTGTCTACTGAGGGCTTAAGGGACGTCACACCCTTCGCGGGTGTGTGGATTGAAATATCAGGATGATTACTATGACAAGAACAAAACCCGTCACACCCTTCGCGGGTGTGTGGATTGAAATTTACCCGTATGCTTAACAATCTGATCGGCCCATGTCACACCCTTCGCGGGTGTGTGGATTGAAATCGGAAGAAAAGGTAATCCAGACTTACACCCCGCCAGTCACACCCTTCGCGGGTGTGTGGATTGAAATAAAACGCCCAATTTGATCATTAATTAACTTTTGCGTCACACCCTTCGCGGGTGTGTGGATTGAAATGTGCAGGAGGGGTAAACAATGTCTGAAGATTCAACCAGTCACACCCTTCGCGGGTGTGTGGATTGAAATAGGGCAGTACTTTTCGAGATCGCTCTACGGTTACCGTCACACCCTTCGCGGGTGTGTGGATTGAAATACAGGAACCTGTGTTGGACAGGTTGGTGCAGAGGTAGTCACACCCTTCGCGGGTGTGTGGATTGAAATAGCAGGGAGAAGTGAACAATTGGCAACCCTGCGAGTCACACCCTTCGCGGGTGTGTGGATTGAAATAAAAGATGGGGCAATTATCGGTGGCTTCTCCAAAGTCACACCCTTCGCGGGTGTGTGGATTGAAATTTATGATTATTGCCTCAATGTAATGAGGGATTAAGTCACACCCTTCGCGGGTGTGTGGATTGAAATGAGATGGAGCTTTAAGTATGCTCAAACAAATTGAGTCACACCCTTCGCGGGTGTGTGGATTGAAATCGCTTGTGTCGCGGGAAAAGGACTTAACATATTTATGTCACACCCTTCGCGGGTGTGTGGATTGAAATGTCCAGAAATAACGAAAAACCTGACTTCCTGTATCTGATAACTAAAAAAAATTCAATATCCCCCCCATTCACCTCCCGATAAACAACGCCCCCTTCCTATTCCGCCCATCCAGCACAGCCAAAACCGATCGCAAAGGAACCGTGTAATAATACGGCGAAATACTAAAATTCAACGCCCTTCCCGAAGCCGATAATTTAGCAAATCCAACTCTATTCCTAACACTCAACGTTAGAACATCCCGTTTCTCCCCATCCAGAACAGCGTCAATATCCCCGTTCAACAGGATGAATCCCCGGTCATCAACATCCGAGTAAATCGCAAGCCCATCATGACACATCGCAATCCTGCCAACCTTCACAAACGATGAAACCTTGATCGTTTCAGTCTTCCAGCCCGGAAGTCCGGGCTCCTGGATCACCTCTGCAACCGTATCCGCTGGTTTGCCTGAAAACCCCAATAATGCCTTAAAAGCAGAAATAAACCGCAATACCATATGAAACATCAGGTCACTCCCTTCGATATCGCCCGTCTCTGTGCGTTTATAGAGGCCCGTTTGGCCTCCTTTTCCTTCAGGTACCGAATCCTGCTGTTTGCAGCGATTTTATCCCGATTCCGGCGATAATAGGCCGCTCTTTGCTCCCGGTCCTTTTCCGGGTTCCGCAAACGGTACCGTTTCCACCTCGGAACAACCTTTTTCCGGTGTTTCGCGATCGCGAGAGCGGTCCGGAGGGTAACCGTGCAGGTCGTCATCCTCCTGCACCCCCTTCAGCAGACCCGGCAGCCCCGGGCTTTTCCCGGTCGTAACACTGCTGGCAGATGCTCGTTCCGGCTGAATGGTCACGGTACACGGCCTTTCCGAGGTTGCATACCTGGCACCGGCCGATATCATTTGAGATCCTCACCATCCTGCCAATCGCAAGGATACCCGGCAGGGGAGGACCCTCATCCTGTTCCCGCTTCCGTGCCGTTTTGTAACAGGAGCTGCAGATCCGGCGGGCGGTTTTATCGGCCCTGGCCTTTCGTTCCGGGGTTAGTTTCTCGATGTACTCAGTACCTTTGTGCCCGCATGCGGAACACATGGTGTGGTATTCGGCATGGTCGAGCAACTTGTAATCCCTGCTCGATATGTGCTGCAGAGGAGGGCTGTTTGCTGCAGTTTCTGCAGGTAGGCGGCACGTGTTTCCGAAGTTATATTCAATCTGTGAAGATATTTTTAAAATCGGAGGGTTAAACGTCCGATTATCAGGTTCGTTGGAAACAATTCCCGGATCACATTCAGTCAAAGGTGCAGGCCTTTCACCTGGCGTTGGGGGTGCTGTGTCTTTTAAATTGCCGCCTTTAGTACTATTATTAATAAATATATTATTATTATACAGTCCGTTTACGGTTTCAGCACAGTGTTCTTCTTCTTTTATCTGTGCAACAGTTGTGGAAAACCTGCTTCCAACGGTTGATAGTGCCGCCTCATCGTGGATGTCATGACCGTCATGAACACGACGGTCGTCATGGTCTTCATGACCGTTATGATCGTGATGATCGGAACAGTCGTTGTCGGGGTCCAGCCATACCGAACCACCCGAAATCCAGGCACGGTATACGACGTGGTTGAACTGGTAGACACGGGCATGACGCCTGACACCCTGGCCGATCTCGTCGTCGGTTGTCACCGTCCGGTCCATGAAACTGATCGCAGGACACTTGTCGAGGAGCCCCGAGTACTGGGTATCCCTGCACTTGTACCCGTGAATGAGCTTGTACACGTAACTGTACGAGATCCCGGTCAATTCCATCATCTGCTGGATCGTCAGCTCGGTCCGGCCGTCCTTCGCAAATGCCGTAACCAGGTCAGACTCCCGCCTGGTCAGCTTCGTCTCCTGGCCACCAACGGTCCCGTTCAGCATTCGGAACAGGCGGGCGGCTGCTTCGAAATCGGCGAGCGTTGCCTCGATAAATGGGCTGCCGCCATCGTGGCAGTGCTGTTCCCGCTGCATGAAGAAGAGGGCGGCATGGGCCTTGATCAGTGAATAGAACATCTCCGGGTTCCTGCGGTTCGTCTTCGTCTGGAACCCGATACGGCGGGCGAACGGGATGGAAACATGGACCCGCTCGTTCCCGATAATTTCCCACATCGCCCGGCAGGTGAGGACTTCCGGCCGGACCGAGTTCGAGAGGCCCGGCGGTTCCTCCTCTTTCTTCGCCATGTCTTCGAGGACGCTCGCGTCCTGCTCGGGTGAATCGTCGATCCAGCAGGTGAGCATCCGGTTGAATACCTGGTCGTCCCCCGAGCCTTCGACCTTCGCGACCCACCAGAGACAACGCTCCGGTATCCGGCACACGACCGCCTTCCGGTCCTTGCTCACCGTCCGGTAGATGATCGGTTTTTTGAACGACGACGTGGAACCTTTCAGGATCTCCTGCATCTCCTCGGAGAGGTTCTTGTCGTCGAAGACGATCACGGTCCCTGGCTTCATGTCGTCCTTGTAGAAGAGGAACTTGTTCGACATCGCCCCCTCCAGCTTCACCTGCTCCGGGACCTGCAGGAGGATCTTGTTGAACGTGTCGCTCTTGCCCTTTCCGCTCTCGCCGCTGACCGAGACATGGAGGCCGTTCGTGTTCTCGACCGACCGGGACGCTAAGCTCATGACCAGGCATTCGGCAGGGATTTCGTCGCCGACATGGTCGAGCGAGAAGGTGGTGAGCATCGCCTTCAGCGGGTTGCCGTGTTGCAGAACGGCCATCGCCTCATCGTAATGGGAAAGGGTGGTAAGGTTCGGTGCTGGTAACGGGGTGCCCGGTCCCGGTGGCCCGGGAAGTGGGGGTGGCTTGTTGACGCTCACCGTCCTCTTCCGGTCTCTCCCCGGTTCAAATTTCTGCCGCAGTTCCGGCCACCGCTGGGTCCCGCCACCGCACGAGCTGTGATGGCATCCGGCGTAAATCGCTCCGCTGGGGAACTGGATCGCAAACGAACCGTCCTTGTGAGCTCCCGAGAACGGGCACTCTGAAAGGGTGAACAGGACGCCACCCTGGTACGGTTTCTCATCGGCGATGCCGATCGCATGGTCCCGGAGCCAGCGCCCGAGGTCGATCCCCTGGCCGGCCGGGGATGTCTTTTTCTCACCCGTTTCCGTGATCGGCTTTGTTGCCCCGGCCAGTTGTGTGAGTTGTTCCCTTGATACCCGCACGATGCGACCGGGAACTGATACAAGCTTCGAACGGCGATGGGGCCGGGCCTTCGTGCTGTCGCCCTTCCTGCTCACCGTCCCGTACAGCTTCCATATCCTCGATGCATTGTGGTTTGCCGTGTCGACCGTCCTCGATGTGTCGTTGAACAACAACGCGAGCGCTTCAAGGCCCCGCTTTACGAGGTCCGTGCTCTCCGCGTCGTTCGGCAGGTCGATGGCATACAGGAGGTGAGCACCGTTCCCGCTGTCGCCGAAAACCGGTTCCGGCCACCCTTCGTCGGTAAGGTACCGGGCGATCCGTGCCGCCTTGTCAAGAGCAGCCGAATGTTCCGCATCGCTCGATGAAACACCCGATACCCGGACCGCATCGATATCGACCGGAAACCACCGCCTTCTCGTGATATTCTCATCACCGGTTGTCGGGTCCTTCTTCCCGAGCCTCATCCTGACCCGGTTCGATGACCGGGCAAGCAGGGCCGGGTCGAGTTCGTTCAGGGTTACATAAATCCCTTGGGGACTTGCCCCTTCCACTTTTTCCGCGTCGCTCGCGAGCCGTTCCATGTCATTGTAATACCCTGATGCAATGGTATCTCCGAAGAGGGCCCGGAGTTCAACGACCTGCCCGGTATCGAAGAGGAGATCGAGAGCATCCGCTACCTGGTTATCCATTTCTACCTCTCCGGGGCAGGGTCAGGCCCGTCGATAAAGGAACAGGCCCAGGTCGATTCACCGGTTTCTGCGCATGGATACGCAGCGGCGCAATTTGCTTCCTGGCAGAGGACCATTCCCTTCGAATCGGACATGAGCGGGCATACGAGACGCTTTACCGTCCGCCCTGTCGATTTAAACATGGCATTTCACCCCGGTGGACCAGGCGATATAACCGGAGTCCGGAATACTGGTGAGAAGTCCGGCAGGCTCTTTGCGACACGGGCAATCCGGAAGGGTGCAGAGTCGGACGGTCATCAGAGGGGACCCCTGTACGCGATCCGCTCCATCCCGCACTCTGTTATCTCTCCCCGGTAAAGGGCCGCGATAGTTTCCCGCGGGACCAGCCAGGCATTGTTCAGGACGGAAATCACAACACCCTCGTTATGAGGGTGCTGGAACACTGATGCCTCGACATCGGCATTACCATGTTCCAGCCTGAGCGGTACTTCCTTCCGGAAGACAAGAAGGGTAACGATGTCAGCCGGTGCAAGGTAAAAGGTCCCTGCTCCGGAACGTATGCGGATCCGGCCTTCGCTCCATGCACACATGGAATCACCGGTTTGCATGAGCCCCTCCGATCACAATTATTTTACCGTCAGAATTTTCATTAGATAATTGCTCCTTCTGTTTTCGTACTGTCGAAGGTATTGATAGGGGGGAGCATTCTACTTCTGTGCGGGACATACGGCACCTTGTTTTATGATGTTCCGGATGGCAATCTCTTCGAAGGACCGACCGATCCATACGAACCGTTTTGTGGGTTCGCATAAGCCGGTTGCTTCCTGTGCAACGAGTATTTTTCTTTTCATGCGAATTTCCTGCCGTTTCACGATTTTGTTTAGTCGGGTACGGCGTTACTTCGTAGGAGTCTGGAGATATTAAAATATGGCATTGGTTAGCCCAATAAAACAGATTTTAAAAGGTTGAATCGCGAAACGGAGAGTTATATAAGGGTATGGCGTGTGCAGTGTGAAAGTGAAGCGAGCGGATGTGGTGCAGTGAGGTAACGTGGCTTATGAAGGTTACTAAATTTGGGGAGGTGTAAACCTCCCGGCTCCTTCTATTGCCCCTTTTCCGTGGGGCATTTACTATTCTGTTACGAATCGGTATCAACAATAGGGGAGACCTCGCCGTAGGAAAAAAAATGGGAAGACGAGGCAACCTCCCAGCTGGGAGAGAGAGAAACTGTGAACGATGGTTCGGAAAAACGGGGTCAGCGGAAATATTTACCCATCCCTCTGTTTCGGTTATTCTCTATAATGCTCCAGAATTGTCCTTTGATGTAATATTCAACCCTTATTTTTGCCTGGTCCATAAAAAATTCCAGGTACTACTAAATTTAATGCCATTATTGTCATCATTTTCAGATTTAGGTCAGTTGTATGAAGAATGATAGCAAAAACATCAAAGATTCCAGGAAGTACAAAAAGCATCGCAGGATTTCGGAAAAATGAGTAAAAAATAGCATTGGGTGATTATTATATCTCTCGCATGTGGGAAAATCGGACATGACTAAAATTAGCCATTTCCTTGACCTATGGCTTAATTTGGTGGCCAAAAGAAAGGTGTGTACCATATCTCACTTGTTTTGGTACACAACTCTGTTACGTTTGATTTGGTGTACAATTTGGTACGCAAAAAGCCAGGATGCGAGAAATGTCCTGCTGCCCCCCAACCTTACCCAATGCTTTATAATGTCCTACGTGGAGTTCCCGATCAGTGTACGGGATCCATGGGCAGCTCCGGTTCCTGGTATACCAGGAGAATCTGACATGTCAACTGTTGAGGAAAATATGCGTCTTATGCAGACGCTTGATGATGCATGGAATTCCCAGGACTGGGAAACATTTAATAAACGCCACGCAGCCGAGGTCGATGTATTCTGGCCAGGGCAGGCAGATCCGACCCATAGCCGGCATAATCATAAGGAAGAGGCAGTAGCATTTTTTAAAATTTTCCCGGATAATAAAGTGGGAAACAGGCCTTACAAGATATTTTTCGGTCAGGGAGATTACACCTGTTCGGTTGCCGATTTCACCGGGACTTTCAAGGGCCCGATGACTGCTCCGGACGGCAAGGTAATCCCGCCGAATGGCAAGAAATTCAAGGTAGATTTTTGCACGGTCGCCCATTGGAAAAATGGTGAGATCGTCGAGGAGAAACTCTTCTATGACAAGATCTCCCTGATGCAGCAGATCGGCCTGATGTGAGAATCCACATCAATAACACAGCTTTTTTTAGTAACTGACACTAAAAACGGATAAAGGAAAAGAATTGTTATGGAAGGAAAAAACGAAAATCCCGGTGATGCAGGGAAGAATTCAATGAAGATCACCGTGAGCAAAAACGGCCCCTTTATCGTATCAGGCGGGGTCCCACTCATCCAGGAGGAGATTTGCAATGATGAGGAGGGTTACTGCCGGAACTGGCGGGAGGCAAAGAAGTTTCCTGTCCAGGAGCAGTATGCACTTTGCAGGTGCGGACATTCTAATAACAAGCCCTTCTGTGACGGGACGCATGCGAAGGTCCACTTTGAAGGCACAGAAACTGCAGGGAACGAATCATATCTCCGCCACCCGAAGATCATAAAGGGACCTGAACTGGAACTGGCTGATTACGAAGGTCTCTGTGTCCATGCACGGTTCTGCATGCGGGCAGGTGGGATCTGGAATCTCACGGAACAGTCCGATATACCCGATGCGAAGAAAACTGCAATAGAAGAGGCGTGCAATTGTCCATCCGGCCGGCTTGTGATTCGCGACCGGAAGACCGGAGAAACGATTGAACCGGAACTGGAAAAGTCCATCGTCATCATCGAGTATCCTGCACGTGGGGAGCATGGACCTCTATGGGTGCGTGGCGGTATCCCTGTCGTGTCATCCGATGGGAAAGTGTACACCATCAGGAACCGGGTCACACTCTGCCGGTGCGGGAAATCATGGAATAAACCATTTTGCGACGGGAGCCACGTGGAACGGTAATTGCTATACGATTCGGAGAGTATGGATTGAACAAGAGATCCAGGAATTGGGTGGTCGGATGACAGGGAAAATGAGGTAGAATATGGCACTTACCGACGCACAAAACCTGTTCACCTTATTTTTCGCTATTTATTTTGGTATGATGGTAGGTCGCTCCCATGAAATGTACAGGCCATGGGACACCTACCATGCCTGGAAGGGAAGGTCTCAAAATATCAGGCGCCTGGTTACGGCATGGATAATTTTATTTATCCTTCCACTCTTTCAATTTGCAGTCTTATTTGCCCTTCTTGGTTCTGTTTATATCCCATTCGATTTTACGATGGCCGGCATTGCCAATATTGTCCTGATCGGGTTCGGTTCGTTTTTCGAATTCGGATATTTCAGGATTTACGAGGCGTTCCTGCACAGTTATCCGGAATCGTTTTTTTCGGATGAAGAATTATCAGAGATGAAGGAATCGGGCAAAATCCACCCTGGATTTTGGGCACACTTTATGCCCGGGGTATTATATGTAATCCTCTCAATTATGGCGGTGCTCATCGCAATTTATTATTGACCCGATTGAAAATCAAGCCAGTGTCTTAATAAAAAGATAAAAGGATGAAGATTGGCCCTCTCCGGAATCAGATCCGGCAGATGGCCCGTTATTGCATGCCAAGCCCAATCATCGCACCATACTTCGAATATACTTCCTTTACCAGTTCACCCGATTTCGGGTTCGCCCAGTCGTGCATCCATTCCGATACCAGTGATTCAACCGTGATCGGGATTACTCCTGCCTGGAGCATCCGTTTGATCCCGTACTTGTGGGCAGCACAGGTCGAGTCTCCGGCGGCATCTACCAGTCCGTATACTTCATACCCGTCCTTCAACGCATGGAGAGCCGTATAAGCAAAGCACATACTCGTCCAGAGCCCGGATACCACCAATTTCCTGCGTCCTGTTTTCTTAAAGGCATTGTAGACCGGTTCATCTTCAAACGCATCGAAACTGAGTATCGTCCGTGAGAACACTTCCTGTTTTGGAAATATCCTCGTAATATCTCCAATGAATTCCCCGTTTCTCTGTGGTCCGATTGTTGTTAGTATAACAGGGATATCAAGGATACTGGCGGCCTTTGCAGCACAGGTGGCAGCAGCCCGGATGAGGACCTTGTCCCCGGAGGCGACACCTGCAAACATTGCAGGCTGGTAGTCAACAAGCACGAGGGCACTATTCTTATCGCTCAACAATTCGAATTTTCCATCGTTTGGATTTACCATTGTTTAAGTCTCCCTTAATGATATCTGGATCTCCCATACTACCTCTATAGATATTCGGGTATCCACGAATCTGTAGCCAGAGAAGAAAAAATGAAATATTGCAAGATAATTATTTTTCTGTTGGTTTTCCGTCGAAATGCTCTTCCTTATCGATGGCTTCCTGCTTCGTCTTCCGCACAACCTTGTCCAAGTGCTCCGGCGGGGAGTATATTGTGTACAGTTTGAGATTTTTGGTGGCGGAAGTGTTGATTACGTTGTGTTTCGCGCCGGATGGCACTATTACACCGCTGCCATCTTTCACGACGTGCCGGGTGGCATCGATCACAACAACTCCCTCACCCTCTTCGAAGCGGAAGAACTGGTCAACGTCGTCATGTGTTTCCTCACCGATATCCTCCTTCGGTTTGAGGCACATCAGGACCAGCTGACTGTATTTTCCCGTATACAGTACCCTGCGGAAATCCGTGTTCTTTTTTGTTACTTCTTCAAGATTGTCTGCAAAACCTTTCTTCATTTTTCTTCACCTCTTATGTATCCTGATAAATTCTCCATGTAACCGTTCTGTCAGTTTCATACTCTACGCCACAAATGAGGCACATTCTGCCCGGAACTATACCGTCGAAGTACCGGGTAAATGATCCCATCGGGCTTATGCTATCAGATTCCTAACGTTATATCTTGGTGACTTTATCCATTTTCAGCACTTTCTTGGCGACAATGAAGACGACCAGTGCGACAATGACAAAGTAAATCAGGTCTGAAAGGAACGGGCCCCATCCGATTGCGAAGGGACCAATATGGGCTACTGCCGTTTTCCAATCCCCGCCGGGAATTATTACCGCGATGATTGGCATAATCAGGTTATCTACAAAAGATTTGACAAGGGCTGATGCAGCGACACCTATTATGAAGGCAATCGCGAGACCGATGATCTTATACTCCTGCAGAAATTCCATAAACTCAGACATAAAACTCATCTTCTTCACATCCTGTATAGGTTGTAAATATTTTTCAGACACGATAAAATGATAGGATTGTTCAGGCGTATTATGAGGCCATATGAAAACTGCTCTCTATGATTTTCCAGGTTACCCGAACATAAATGCTCGATGAGATATGGTGAATTGCCCACAATTTCATAATAATTTCCTCTTACCCCAAATTCAGAGGGATATCTATATCGTTCATAAGATCCACTATCTGCCTGAGGTAACATAGCATGGTAAATATCGGAGGACTAGGCGGAATTATAAGTGGCGGACTCAGCTCTCCCGAAGGGAAGGAACAAATAATGAAATTTCTTACATCCCCGGAAGGAATGGCAATGATCCAGCAGTTTATTGGAAGTCCCGAGGGAAAACCTCTTGCGGGGCAACTTCTGATGCCGATACTGGGGAATCTCGGGGTTCCTGAAACGGTTTCACAACCGTTACAGCAGTACCTCCCCAAATAATTGAATTTCTGTTTTTTCTATAATACGGAATATTAAGTATTTCCGTTAAAATTGTGCAATCGTTTTTTTCGAAATGTTCAGCCTGATCCATGGTAAGTACCATTCCTATACACGGAATTGCCCTTTGCTTCCTCATTCTAAACGTTGCGAAGACTATTACAGAAAAACAATGAGCTAGGCCAGCCACCCAAAAAAAATACAGAAACAGAAAATCGTCGCACCCAGGTGAGTGAAAGCAAAGGAGTGGCTGGCGTTAGTGGAGGTGTCACAACGGATACTCTTGTTTGAGTGTTTTCATTCTCACGCCGAGGATAACGTCGGTAATATGATTCCTTTCCTGAGCGTACCTGCAATCAGGGATTTCTGATCCTGGTATTCTTCCGTGGTCAGGGTGATTACATCGAGAGGGACTGTGAATTTTTTCACGGTATGCATTTCCGCATCTTTTGTGAGGAGTGCCCGATCAAAAATATCCCGGTTTGCAAAATCATCAGAAATTATTGCGATGTCGATATCACTTCCGGGTATTGAAGTACCTGTGCTGGATGAGCCGAACAGGTGAGGTTGTTGATCCGGATTCCATTATTCCTGATTTGTGAACTGAAAAAATTTACCGCTTCGAGGACCTTTGCATCAACCATGTGAGGATCTCCTTTGTCTCTGCAATGGTTTTCTGTGTCTTTGTTTTGTTATATTGTTCAAGGATCACTTCAAGGTTATGGGGATAACGCCCGGTAACCCCGATACGGTTGATAATAAACAGAGCGTCCAGATTTTGCTGCGGCAACTCTAGTTCAAGAAGTTCAACCAGATAGATTAGGCTGTGGGTCTTTTCCGGATTGTCATTAAATTTTTCTATGTATAATGCTTTTAAGGCTTTTTCCAGTGCAAGATGGCAGAAGAATATCGCCGGGGGATATCGTTCTGCCGAGACGAGAGATTCGGCATGCCAAGATCATATTGTGCCTGTCGAAACCATTCGCCTGAATCACTTGCCATTATAGAAAATCCTCAACTAATTCTTTATCTTGGGTATGCTGTCTGATAATATATTGTTTCATTTCTTCCCGAACACCTTTCTCTTCTCAACCCTGCTTTCTACTCTTGCTATGCAATTCCTTGAAATGAGTCTTAAGATCATTTCCCTGGTAATCCGGGGAGAAAATCAGGTAGATGAGGTAAACGAGCTCCACCTAACCCTTCCATTCACCCCAAATGCCCCACCAGCCCCGATCTGCTCGTGCACAGCATGAACATATCCGAGAGCTGAAGTATTCCCGATGCCCGTCAGAGACCGCGATCCAGCAGAGAACTGGCCCGAGCCGTGACCGGTTGCCTCCATGTTCATCAGCATATTATCCGGTTGCCCGGTGTCACCCTGGCTGATCTCACCAGCCGAATGGTAATTCAAAGCATCAGTCATGAACATCGTTGAAACCCCTGCGTATTCGCAATAGGCCTGGCGAGTAAGGTTTGCTCCCTCTGCATCGAGTGAGTCAGATCCGCAAGTAACACCTGCAGCCGGTGACCCGACTGAGTAAACCATAAGCGACTCAGTTAAAATCCCTGGCCCCTGGCTGTCCACCTGCTGACCTGTCGAGAACTCAAGAGTATCATCCGCCGACAAAGACCTATCTCCTGAGTACGTCACAGGACCGTTCACCAGGACTGATCCTGAATATCCACCACTAAGTACCTCCGGACTGATTCCAAGCGGAGGAACCTTAGTCATATCCCCGTCCGAAGCCATCCACGACCATTCCGAAGAGCTCGACAATCCTTGATCTCCACTTGCCGATATCGCCACCTCGCAAGAGGCAGCCTGGGCCGGGGTAATCCCGGTACACGCCACCCCGAGCACAACGGCAGCGAAAATGCAACCGCCAATGACCAGCTTTCTCCGCTGCATCAGTCGCTTAATCATGTCGCCTCTGTCTTTCCTGATCCCTTGATGAGCCCGTATTCAATATCATACCAGGTAGATGGGACGGTAATCGTGTAGGTGTCAAGCCTCTCCGCTTCAGCCTCCGCCACCTGCCGGAGCAGGCTTTCCTGCTCGATCGGCGAATGGTCGAATGTGAGCCACCGCTTCGTGCTGTCGGTCATCTTGTACGATCGGCCCGGGACCTCTGATGGTGCAGATGTCACCGTATCGTCAGTCGGGTCAAAGTAGCTCAGTACCTGGCTGGTTGTTGCAGATGCAGCGTTTGCCGAAACTGTCGCTTTCGTCGCTCTCGTGTGCTGCATGTATGCGATGAACGCAGCAGCAAGCGTAATCAGAATCTCAATGAGGTTGGTTAATTCCGGATCCATGATGTTCTCCTTTTATTTTCTCATGCTCCGCACGCAGGGCCTCGAACTCCGCACAAATTACCTCATACTTCCCGATTTTCTCATAAATCAAGAAAAGCGAAGGGTAAAGCGGAAGTACGACGCCGAGGATAAGGGCCGTAGTTTCAATATCCATAGTGGACCTCCTCGAACAGGGAGGCCGAGAATAGAAGGAGCAGGGATTAGGTCCGGCTCTCCCGTGTTCAATTAGCTGTTCAGGCGAGTGCGGGCTTTGTGTTGGCCCAGGTGTTCACGCGGGCGACAATCGCATTGTCCTCGTATGAGGAAATGGTGACGGTCTTCCTGGCCAACGTGACGGTATAGTCCTCGCCGTTTGCATCGTGACAAGTCAGCGAAATGGAATACCCTTCGCCTTCAGTGTCCTGGATGGGGTCTCCGCCGATTGCGGTTGCGAGTGCCGTGTTTCCGACAAGTGCGGCCGCAGCAGCGGTATAGCCTGCAACGGTTGATGCCTTTGCAGTGGCAGTACCCATGTTCTTCAGGGTTGTGGGGTTTTCATAGACCACACGGATGCCGAATGACTGTGAACCACGGACGGTACCGGGATGAGTCTCACCGGCTACAACGTGGTCCACGCACTGGAATGCGTTGGTATCGATAACTCCCTGGACAAGGGTGTTCAGGGTCGCTACATCAGCGATCTTGGTCGTAAGAGTACGGACCGACCGCTTGACATTTGCCTTCTGAATGAAATCAGACATTTGTTTTATCTCCTGCCCCTTTTGGGACGTAAAAAGGGTAGGAAGGGGAATTAGAAAATAAGGGAGGGAAACGTCGCCTGAAAGGGATAAAAGATAATCGCTGAATACCGGATCCTTTCCGGAAAAGAGAAAAATTATTCACAGGTCCGGGTCCACCCGAACAAAAAAATGTATTATAGAATGTATCTATGCGCTGATTCTTCCTACAAGTTGCCCCTGGGGGTTATAGAGTGAAGCAGTGTCCCCATTCTGGTTCCAGAAATCAGTACCGTACGGGTAATAGAGCTCACTGGCCGAAACCATACCTTCTCTTCCAAAGTAAACGGTAATGGTTGAATACGGGTTGAGCACGTAGGTGAAGGTTGTTCCACCACCCAGGGGGAAGTCAATAAAGTTGAGGGAGTTTCCCTGGCTGTTTGTTATCTTCCAGCCCGTCATAACAACCGGGGTTGACCCCGAATTGGTGATCCGCACGTACTTCCCAGGCAGATTCAGTTCTGGCAGAGATACCCCTGTACTCTGACCAGGTACCACCGTTGGTGAAATGGTGGGGTATGCCGTAGGCATTGTTGATGGTATGTAATAGCGGGTAGGCGGTATGGTGATAGGTGCCTGGGTGGGGAATGCGGTAGGCATTGTTGACGGTATGTAATGCGGTGTAGCCGGTATAGTGATCGGTTTATAGTATATAATAGGGTAACCGGTGGGGTATACCGTTGGTGTCATCGGAAGTGATGTTCCCGTTACCGTTGGGTTAATTGGCACATAACCATTGGTATTATAGCTTCTAAATAGTCTGATCCGATCTGCCTGGCTAAGCGCTGAAGGATGAGTAGTAGTAGCAGCCTGCTTTGCAATCATCTTCCCATAGGCAATAATCTGCTCCGGTGTGTCAGGAATTAACCACGCGGTATTGTCAGATGGTACATATGTCGGTGTTGTTATGGGGAAGGTTCCAGAACTATCAGCGGGAACAGTCGGCACAGTCCATGCATTTTTCGATGTCGCCTTAAACCATGCCATAATATCCTCAACAGAACCGGGAGTTAACCAGGCCCAGGAAGGGTTGTCATTTGTTGGGGAAGTGGGTGTTACCCAGAATGGGTCCTCACTCGCAGGGGAAGTGGGTGTTACCCAGAACGGATCCTCACTTGCGGATACCGTTACGATGGAGAATCCTATAATGAGAAGGATCCCGAATATAAGACCAATATTGGCCATTTTACTCATTTTCATTGTTATACCTCTTGATATTTCGTAAAGGACAGGAATATTCAGATTCCTGACCGATAGGACATCATTGCACCATGACTACTAATACCCATGGGAACAAAACAAAATTTGGAACATCCGATGCAAAACGAATATCTTCCATAAGTGACAAAAAACTCGCAGGGCACCTCACCCCAAGCCCATACATCGGAATCGGGTTTTTAATCATAGGACATACATGCCGCGGTAGTAAGCGGATATTATAAAACTATAGTAAATTAAACGAGGAACAGATTATTTTTTAATTGCAGCCTTCACCCTGGCCATGACATCCGGAGGAATCGTCTCCATCTTGTGAGCACTTTTGGCGTGTTCTGCAATCTTTTTCATCAGTTCGGCTTCTGAAGGAGCTGTTGTTTCAAACTTACAGTCCATACCGATATCTTTGCATGCGAATGACGGCATTTTTTTACACCATGTGGACATTATGTTATCTACATAAAAAACTTCCTGCATGATTCAATATTCAAAAATGAATGCATCACAATGTTTGTTGAAATTGAAACCGACCTGTTCCATGTAAACGACAAGATGACGAAAGAACTATGGCCTGACTCTGTAAGAGGAATATATGGCCACGCAGTTATCACTTACCGTTCTGGTCGATAATAATACCCTGATAGATCATTATTTTTCCGGAGAGCCGGGGCTCTCTTTTCTTATTAGAACGCAGGGTAAGAAGATTCTTTTCGATACAGGCTATTCAGATCTCTTTTTAAAAAATGCACAGGGTCTTGGTGAGGACCTTCTTGACCTGGACATGGTTGTGCTATCACATGGTCATCTCGATCATACCGGTGGGCTCCCCGATCTGGTCCGCCACCTGACCCGGGCCATTATAGAAGAGATTCCAGCCAGGATACCAACAGTAATTGCCCATCCCTATTGCTTTTACCCGCGTCCTAAACTACCAGTCCCGAATATAGGCACAATAGTATCAGAAGATGAATTGGGAAGACACTTCTCAGTAGTGACATCAACAAGCCCTCGATGGCTTACCGACGACCTTGTTTTTTTAGGACAAATCGAGCGGAAATTTGATTTTGAACATGCAGGCGCGGGAAAAAGGAGGATTTTGATGCCTGGCGGCAGAATTGAGGAGGATCAACTTCTCGACGATACTGCACTTGCCTTTCGAACCGAAAAAGGATTAGTCATCATCACCGGTTGTTCGCATTCGGGGATCTGCAACATCGTGGAACATGCGAAAAGGGTGTGTGGCGAGGAACGTGTCATAGACATTATCGGGGGACTCCACCTTCTTGCACCGGACCAACCCCGTCTCGAAAAGACGGTTTCATATCTGAGAAATCTGGAACTGAAATCCCTCCACGCCTGTCACTGCACCTCGTTATCATCGAAAATTGCCCTTTCAACCGGTTGTCCCCTGCAGGAGGTAGGGGTGGGACTGACACTCGGATGGGGTAGTTTCCTATAATCACCTTTAATTCCTACAGTGAATGACACATTATCATCCACCTGCTCCTGCACGGGATGTATTTCCGGAATATCAGGAAATGCCTGATAATAAAAGAGAAAACAGCATGTGACGTGCCTATCCAGTAATCTTTTTTTCCGGACCTCGACTGTCAACAAACAGGGCAGAAGGGTTATGCACAATTGATCATGTTTTAAATGATTATGCGCATATGAGTAATTATAGTACGGGAGACCGTACACAAGGGTAGACACAATGCCAGAACAAAAAAACAAAACAAACAACGATGAACCAGTTGTGCACGTACAAAAGGGTTGTATCGATGAAAAAACCTGTGCATGCGGAGAAACGCACGAGCACCATGAAGGTGATGGCAGCCACCGGGAATCCTGCACGTCCCCTCTGAAATTTGGAAATTCCTGCTGCTGCGAACCCGGTGAAAACGCAGATAATGCGCCCCACCGCTGCGGACACGGGCCCCGCTGCCGATAAGACCCCGGTCTCCTGCAAGAAGAAGAACGATCACGAAATAGTGAACGTGATAGCAGATTACCAGGTGTTCCTGAATATATGAAAAAGATATTCGCAGGTATTTATGGTGACAAGGAGATTTCCGGTACCTGAAAGCCGGAGCATCCGCACCAGTTTTGCCTTGACCAGAGCCCGCTGATCCAGCAGGCTTCTCCTGTACCATATAATTCCAACTATGACTGAACAACACTCTGAAAAAGAAGCTGGTTGCGATGAGAACTGCAGCTCATGCTCATCAGCACAATCAACCCATGCCCAAAAAGGGCTTCCACCGCAAGCGAACATCGACGTAAAACATGTGATCCTCGTACTCAGCGGCAAGGGTGGTGTTGGTAAATCAACGGTCGCTGTCAACCTCGCCTTTGCACTTTCCAACCACGGAAGGAATACAGGATTACTCGACCTTGATTTTCACGGCCCCAGTATTCCGAAAATGCTCGGCATCGAAGACCAGAGGCCTGCTGTGCTGGATAAAGCCCTGGAACCAGTCCATGTCACGGGAACCCTCGGGGTTATGTCAATGGCATTCCTGTTACCGGACACGAGCAGCCCGGTCGTATGGAGAGGGCCGATGAAAATGGCTGCGATCCAGCAATTCCTCAATGAAGTGAACTGGGGCCCGCTTGATTACCTGGTCGTCGATCTTCCACCCGGGACCGGAGATGAGGCACTGAGTATCGCGCAACTGGCGCCGAACCTGCGTGGTGCGGTCATCGTCACGACACCGCAGGATGTCGCCGTGCTTGATGCCGTCAAAGCAATAAAATTCATCGAAAAACTGGAGATGCCGGTGATCGGGGTCATCGAGAACATGAGCGGAATGGTCTGTCCACACTGTGGGGGTATGATAGATTTGTTCGGCATGGGTGGCGGGGAGAAAGCGGCACATGATTTCGGCGTGCCTTACCTGGGAGCAATTCCCCTCGATCCGGAGATGGTGAAAGCAGGCGATGAAGGACGACCCTATATCCTCCGCCATGCCAATACACCCACGTGGAAAGCGGTTGATGCGGTGATGGAGAACCTGGTAAAAGTGGTTGAGTCTTGAAGGAGATCTTCTTTTTTAATGGACCTTTGTTGAAGATCGCGTGGAGTGCCTGGTATGGGAAGATATGCCGCTATCCCCGAACTGCTCGAACAGTTCATGGATGAGAATGAGGCCGATGAGCGGTGGATCACCGTTCACGATCTCCGTGACCGGTTCAACCTCACACGGTACCATTGTAACACAGTTTCCGGGTTCCTTCGCAGACTGGGGAACCGCCCATTTAAAGGATCTTCTTTTACGGTCATTAAGATTGAGCGTATAACCATTGAGCACCGATCATATCCAAAAATATGCCGGTACCTGGTCAGACGTAAAATTGGTGTTCAGACGGATCACGTCAATGAAAATATGGAATAATACATTGGATAATTGAGGGATAAATGGATCAAAATAAGCCTCTTACAATCCGGAGAGTCATTCAACAATCATTCTCTAAAAGATCTATTGCAGATACTATCAGCACCTTTTTTGCCACTAATACCCCTAGAGTAGTAATGGATCACCGGGCGGACATTATATTCTTCCTCAAATGCTCCTTCATAACCTTTGCAGACAGCACCAACCCGGATCCCGGAACCAGACACTGGAGCGGTTTATGAAGATTCCACAGAAAGAATGGCTGCCCCTCGTCCTAATTGTCCTCCTGACTCTTGCTGCCCTGGTAATCAGTGTCATCTCACTTGTCTTCGGATGGCAGACCATTTTCCAGAACCTGTTCTATTTCCCCATCATCATCGCATGCATCTATTACATGAAGCGGGGGTTGGTGTTCTCGGTGCTCCTCGCATTTTGTTATTTTGTCCTGATGGCAATGTTCTCCAATGATCCCGTCATTCTCGAAGGAGCCCTGGTACGGGTGCTGATCTTTATTCTGGTCGCAGGGGTGATTACCTATCTTTCCATGGTCCGGGAACGGGCGGAGGAGTCACAACGGGAATCGGAAACCCGACTTGCTGAAATTATCGATTTCCTGCCAGACCCTACCTTTGTCATTGATAAAGACGGGAAGGTGATCGCATGGAATTACGCAATCGCCAACCTTCTTGGTGTTGAAGCGTCAGAAATTATCGGAAAAGGAGATTATGAGCATGCCTTCCGGATGTTCGGGCACCGCCGACCGGTATTGATAGATCTCATTCTCAATGAGAATGATACAGTGATAAAAAAACACTATCCGAATCTCCACAGGGAGCGGGGCATGCTCATGGCAGAGCTTGATATTCCCTACCTCCGTGGAAAGCATAACGTTTTGTGGATCATTGCAACCCCGCTGTACAATTCATATGGTGAGATTACCGGGGCAATAGAATCGATGAGGGATATCACCCGTATCCACGATACAGAAAATGAGCTCAGGGAATCCCACCAGTTACTTTCAGATATTATTGATTTCCTGCCAGACCCTACCTTTGCCATAGACATATCAGGTTCAGTCATTGCGTGGAATAGGGCGATAGAAGAGATGCTGGAGATATCAAAGGCAGAGATGCTCGGGAAGAGTAACTATGCGTACTCGGTGCCCTTCTACGGTTATATTCGACCCAGTCTTATCGATCTCGTCCTCCAAGAAGATTTGGAAATGGAAAAGAAATATACGACCCTGACCCGGAAGGGGGACCAGTTGATTGCGGAAGTGTTTATGGAAAACCTGAACAGGGGAAAGGGTGAAGATCTATGGTTGGTTGCCTCACCACTCTATGACCGGAATGGAAAGGTCAAGGGTGCGATTGAATCCATCAGGATTGTTACCGACCGGAAACATGCAGAAGAGGAACTCCGCCAGTCACGCCAGATCCTTGAAGCTATAATTAACACACTCCCGGTCAGGGTCTTCTGGAAGGATAAGAATCTCACCTTCCTTGGTTGCAACACCTTGTTTGCCCGGGACGCGGGCTTCGAAAAACCGGAGCAGATTATAGGGAAGGACGATTTTGTCATGGGATGGTGGGAACAGGCCGATCTCTACCGTGCCGATGACCGTTTTGTTATCGAAAGCGGGATACCAAAACTCTTAATCGAAGAACTTCAGACCACCCCATCAGGAGAACGGATTAACCTCCTGACAAGTAAGGTCCCATTAAAGGATGCAGAGGGACAAATCATTGGTGTGTTGGGGACCTACCTTGATATCACCGACCGCAAAAAAGCCGAGGAATCTCTCCACCAGGTGAACAAAAAGCTCAACCTTCTTTCCAGCATTACCCGGCACGATATTAACAACCAGCTCACGGTATTGAATGGGTTTCTATCATTTTTAGGTAAAAAAATTGTGGATCCAACGCTTGAAGGCTATTTCACCAAGGTTACGAATGCGAGTTCCCGGATTGCGTCCATGATCCAGTTCACCAAGACCTATGAAAATATCGGGGTCAAGGAACCTACCTGGCATGAGACCCGGGCGCTTATAGATGCGGCAGCGAAAGACGTTGCAATGAGGAACATACAACTCGTGAACGATCTACCTCCTGGCGCTGAACTATATGCAGACCCGCTTATTGTGAAGGTATTTTACAACCTGATGGACAATGCTACAAAATATGGGGGAGAAGGGATGACACGCATCCGGTTTTCATCCCACGAATCGAATGGTGGACTGGTGATCGTATGCGAAGATGATGGGGCAGGAATATCACCCGATGATAAGACACGTCTGTTTGAACGGGGTTTTGGGAAAAACACCGGGCTGGGATTATTCCTTTCGCGTGAGATCCTTGAGATTACCGGTATAACAATCAACGAGACAAGCGGGCCAGGGAAAGGGGCACGGTTTGAGATGACGGTGCCGAAGGGGATGTACCGGTAATGTTCCGTTAGCGACTTGTTTCCCGGGTTATTTTATAGCCATTACTCATTTTACGCAATCGATATCCGGAGAATAGGGCTTGATATCCACTACCGGGGTCCCATCAATAGCATCCAGTCCACGAACTATGAGCACATTCCCCTTAAGGGCAAGCAGATCTACCACTGATAATCCCACCGGGTTAGGACGATTTGGTGAACGGGTGGCAAATACCCCATGCTCAATTTTTTCATGCGGTGGTGTTGCCTTAAGCATCGTCCGATCTGCCTGGTCGAACCAGCACAGGACGATGAGGTGTAACTTCTTCTCGACATCTTCAAGTCCGGGGAGATATTGCTCATCAATAACAATCTCCGAAATGGTATCTGACAACCTTCCCTGCCGGGGTGCTTCCTTCTTTTCCTTGTAGGGGGATCGTACATACCCAATTGGCCGAATTTCAAAATTCATGGTTCCACGCATCCAAAATATCTTCCATCTGTATCATTAATAGCCAGCAGCAATAAGGGGCAAAAGACAGACAGGGTTTCGTAAATCCTTTTCCTACATCCCCTTCATCATATTCCTTTTCTGGATGACCCGTGCAGCAACAATAAACACGACAGAGACACCGAAAAGCACACCACAGTCAGTAAGAGGAGATAATACTGATGTCCCGGACATTGCCGCATTGAACAGATCGACAAGGTATGTAAGCGGGGAACAGTACGCAAGGGTGAGCGCCCAGCCCTCCATCTGCCCAAGAGGGACAAATATTCCTGATATGAAGATAAGCGGGAACCGGATCAGGTTGGAAAGGATCATGATGTTTGGCGGGCTGTCCGATGCCGGTGATGCAAGCAATGCCCCCAGTGCGGCACAAGAAAGCGTACCAAGAATAAAAGCAAGGATAAACAGGCCCCAGTTCGTGATCCCAACCGAAATGAACAGGGTACTCGCTATCCAGACCAGCAGCGAGATACCGATACCGAATACCGCCCCTGCCACGACATCGCCAAGGATGATGCTGTCCTGTGTCACCGGGTATGAGAGGAGCCGTTCGTATGTCTTTTCCCGTTTCTCCCAGGGTGTGATGAGAGGACCCACCGATGATGCGGTAAAAAACAACATCATCGCGAGAAACGCCGGGAAGTACGTAGTAAGGTCAAGATGGCGGCCAACGAAGAACGCGAAGAACATGAAGAGCGGGAAGAGAAGCCCGAACATCAGGACGGGCGGTTTGGTATAGTAAAGTCTCATGTTTTTCCCGGTGATAACAACGATGCCACGGAGAAACAGCGGGACCTCCATTATACACACTCCGTTATCTGGACAAAGGCCTCTTCAAGGCTCGGACCGGATGTCGAAAGAGAGGTAATTCCAATCGAATCACGTTCAGCACGTCCCACAAGGTATTTTAAAACCTGGTCCGGGTTGTCGGTATACAACCGCCACTTGTCACCACATGGTTCTGCCCGCAAAATCCCATCTGCTGCGAACAAATCCCGGGTAACGGGGCGGTCAAAGGAGACTTCAACCGATTGCGTGGTATCGAACATTTTCTTGAGCCGTTCAGGACTATCCCGGGCAACAATCTTCCCTTTATTAATGATACAGACCGTCTGGCAGAGTGTGTTCGCCTCTTCAATATTGTGCGTTGTAAGGAAGATCGTGCTGCCCAGTTCGTTCATCTCATGGATGGTCTCTATTACGAGCCTCCGGCTTTGGACGTCAAGCCCGCTGGTCGGTTCATCAAGGAACAGGACGCTGGGCCGGTGGATGATGGCGCATGCGATACTGACCCGCTGTTTCATCCCTTTCGAAAATGTCCGGACAGGAAAGCGTCGTTTTTCAGAAAGGCCCATCTTTAAGAGTATCTCGTGAACCCGATCGTCCCGGAGAGCCCGGGGCATACCATACATCTTCCCGCTCAGCTGGAGGTTCTGTTCCGCTGAAAGGTCACCGTACACCGTGCTGTTCTCCGGAATGACCCCCATCTGCATCTTTGCTTCGAGCGGGTGCCGGTGGATATCGATACCGTTGATATGGACGGTTCCTCTATCTGGCGTGAGAACCCCGGTAAGCAGTCGGATCGTGGTAGTCTTCCCGGCCCCGTTGGGCCCGAGAAACCCGAATATTTCACCTTCCTTAACGGACAGGTTGACATCATCAACGGCATGCACCGGTCCAAATGTCTTCTTCAGGTGTTCAGCCCGGATTGCATCCATAGTTGTCCCCAGGAGACCATACCCCGGCAGGTCGCAAGCATTCGTTCGTAGTCATTAAAATCACACTTCGTGAGTTGTAGTTGAATAAATTTCCTTATGCAAAATCAGATATTTGGATTTGGATTTTCTTCTTCAATCACTTGATCTTTTGTATTTGTCATTTCCTGCCGGACATGTCAGCCACAGTGCAAATTGGACGATTGTACTTTTTACATGAAAAAAAGATCGAAAAGCCGGAAAGTATTCACCTTTTATCACGAACCGGGCTAAAAAGAAACTATTATGCTGTTGGGAGCGAAAAAAATGATGTAATGAAAAATGCATTCCATATCATGCTCATCCCGACACTGGGTTGTCCCTCGAAGTGCAGTTATTGCTGGAGTTCGGAGGAAGGGTCACCGGTGATGAGCATTGAGACGGTACAGGAAGTTGTCAACTGGCTTAAAAACCTCAACGAGGACCGGGTCACCTTCACGTTCCACGGCGGGGAACCACTTCTTGCCGGGGCTGATTTTTACCGGAATGCATTACCCCTGCTGTCAAATGGGTTAAAACACTTAAAACCGGAATTTGCGATGCAGACCAACCTCTGGAAAATGACCCCGGAAATTGCCCGGGTCCTTGCAGAATACCATGTCCCGATCGGGTCAAGCATCGACGGCCCCGAGGATATCAATGATTCCCAGAGGGGGGACGGTTACTTCCGGAAGACCATGAACGGGTACAAAATAGCGAGAGAAAATGGTCTTACGGTCAGGTTCATCTGCACATTCACGTGTGAATCGGTGAAATCCAGGGAGGAAATAGTTGATTTCTTCCACCGGAACGGGTTTGTCCTCAAACTGCACCCTGCTCTGCCCTCGTTGCGATCAGAAAACCCAAAACAATGGGCCCTTGATCCGGAAGTATACGGGGACCTTCTCGTGTACCTGCTGGACAAGTCACTCGAGCACTTCGGGGACATGGAGATCATGAACATCAATGACCTCTGCAGATGCGTATTCACCCGGCATGGCTCAGTCTGCACCTACGTGGACTGTATGGGGAGCACATTTGCCATCGGGCCGGACGGCAGCATTTATCCCTGTTACCGCTTTGTCGGGATGCCGGAATATATCATGGGGAATGTACGTGATCACCCCAATCCTGAAGATCTTGCCCGGTCCGGGCCGGGGAAGCTGATGGCCAGCTATAAGGAATACGTGGACAGGGAATGCAGCGGATGTTCTCATATCACGTACTGCAGGGGGGGGTGCCCGTACAATGCGATTGCACCGACAGAAGGTGAAATAAAGGGTGTTGACCCCCACTGTATCGCGTATAAACGAATATTTGATGAGATCAGCGATCGGCTCGACCGGGAGATGTTTGAATCACCACCCATGGAAATGGCAGGGTTCCGCCTGGGTCATGGAAAAAGAAAGAAACCTGGCGTAATGGCACTGATGCACAGGTCAGTGTCGGATTATTAGACTTTTTTTTACGAATGCAAGTCATTTTCCTGCTATTACCGTAACGTTCGGACACCAGGACGAGTAGGTATCATTTCCTCATCGTGGCTGTTTCCCCAACGTGTCCGGAAATCCTGATCCGGTGAGTCCGGATAGCAAATTGCCGATAAGAGCGCTCAATACAATATATATAAGAAAACATCTGCACAATTTTTTTTTAGTTAATGAAATATAACATTCGTTGATCCCCGCGTTATGCCTTCCTTTTTTTAATCCAGCGAAAATAACGCCAGAAAACCCTCAAATCGTTTCGAAACCTTTAATTAAGTTATAACCAACCTCTTAATTGAACCACAAAGGGTTTGTACTCGATGTGAGTCGTAATGCAGCATGAACACTCTCGTGCACTATTACAGCACGCAGGAGGAGGCTAAATTGGACAACATTGTATTTAGCATTGGAATTACTGCACTGGCAGGAGCACTTGCCACTGTAGCCGGTGCTGCGGAAGATGTTGAATCTGATATCGGATCGCAGGGAGACCCGAACTCACAGGTTCAGCTAGCACCGCAGATGGGTTACATCCATAGGATTTATAACAAGGCAATTGCTGGTGAACCACCCGCCTGGGGCCTTTGGATCGCACTGGGGGCCGGGATTGCATGGGCATTTATGGCCATGCAAATCAACCCGATTCTCGCGATCGTCCTCGGGGCCGGACTGGCAACCTTTGTCCAGGGAGTATACTCAACCACTGCTTATCTGGGAAGGACTGCAAGTCTTTCCAAGTTTGGACAGCCGGTGTATATCGATATTATCAAGTCGATGACCACCGTGACCATGGCACATGCATTTGTCGCCATATTCGCAACGGTGACACTCTGTCACCTTATGAATGCCGCACTCGGCCACCCGTTCCCACTGCCCTTACTCGGATTAGTATGGGGTATTGCTCTCGGTGCAGCCGGATCTGCAACTGGCAACCCGTACTACGGGAAAGAACGCCAGTACCAGACACAGAATTTCGGTGCAGGCGTCCCGATCTCAGCATCGGGTAACATCGTCCGTTACGCAGAAGCCGGCGAGCGCAACTCGCTCGATAATGGTTTCTTCACCGCAAAACTCGGCGGGCCCGCATCAGGGGTCTGTTTCGGACTGATCGTATTCCTTGAACTCTGGAGGACTGTTCTCTTCGAGAAAGTCGGTGCCGGATGGGGAGCGATCATCGTAGGCGTTATTATTATCCTTATCTTCACTGTAATCGACCGCTTCATTGAGGTCTGGGCACGGAAGAACTACGGACCATACACAAAACCAGTGGAGGAGACTTCCTCATGAGCGCTCTTGGAGGTGCGAAGCCCGCAGGAGGCTCAACAGGAATTGCGCCGGTTCCGGCGTTAATCTCGCTGGTAATCTTCGTAGTTATTTTCGCCATAATGTACATGTACGGTGGATCACTCGGCCTGACAGCACTCATCGGTATTGTAATAGGCGGGCTCCTTATCGGATTCGGGGTTCACTTCGTACCAGTCGGTGGTGCACCTGCTGCAATGGGACAAGCTCCCGGTATTGCGACGGGTGTCGCGATGCTGGCGGCTGGTGGCGGACTCGCCGGTCTCTTTGGCGGCGCATGGGCAGCTTCGCAGGGAACTCTTGTAGCAGTCATTACCGGCGCCATTGGTGGCGGCCTTATGCTTGCAATCACGTGTTTCTTCGTGAACTTTGTCTATATCTACGGAATGGGTATTCCGGCTGCATCCGGAAAGGTCAAGAAAGACCCGATTACCGGCGACTCACAGCCTGAGTACAAGTCCCAGGGGACGGAAGGTCATGGATTGCCGTTCGTATCGTTTGTCGGTGGTGTCATTGGCGGTATCCTTGGTGGAGCCGGCGGCACGTTGATCTACCTGATGCTGCTCGATGTATACCAGGCATCCCTGCCGGGAGTCATGAAAGCAACAGCAGTACAGATTCAGCCAATTGCAGTCTCGCTCGCCGGGATGTTTGCAATCGGTATGTTCCTGGTTATTGCGGTGCTTGCTGCATACAACATCACAGGAACAATCGAAGGCCCGCACGACCCGAAATTCAAGCGGTTCCCACGTGCATTAATTGCATCGGCAGTTGCATCCGCACTCTGCGGAGTTGCGGCAATTATGCTGGTGATGGTGTGAGGTGTTAAAAAATGTCGGTAAAAGTTGAAGTTATCGAAGGTGGCGTACCCCACCAGAAGATCCTCATAGCCGGGCTCGTACTCGCAGTGATCGGGCTTTATCTCTCATACCTCAACGTGATTGTCGGGACACAGATGTTTGCATTCTTCGGCGGGCTTGCTGCAATTGCAGCGCTTGTCTGGGGTAGCCACACTATCAAGATCCTCGCAAGTTACGGTATCGGAACAGGAGTTCCATCTGCCGGGATGATCGCATTCGGTTCAGGGGTTATTGCATTCCTGTTTGCGACAAAATATGGAGCATTAGCACCAATCATCGCGATAATTCTCGCAGCAGTCATCGGTGCAATCCTTGGTTACCTTGCAAACGAGGTACTGGCAATGCATATCCCGGTGATGATCAAGTCGCTCACTGAAATGGCCGTGGTCGGAGCATTGACCCTTATGGGGTTCTCTGCAATGATTTCAGGTTCGTTCACATTCTCTGCGCTGACCACCGGGTCTATGAAAGTCCTTGGCATGAGCCTGCCTTCGTACCAGGCATCCTATATCGGCGGTGCGCTCATCGCAACAGTGTTCCTTCTTGGAGCCATTGCGATTCAGCACGGGTTTAATGCCTGTCTCGGACCTGGCTGGAAACAGGACCGCATGCTTATGCTCACAGCAGAGTGCGGGTTCCTTTCCATGATGGTCGCAGCAGTTATGTCGGTCGCGCTGATCAGTCCGGCTGCAGCAATACTCTCATTCGTCATCGGGCTCCTCGGGTGGTATTACACCTATATGAAGTACATCGAGCTCTCGAAGAGGGATGCAGCTGCATGGCTCGATATGAAACCGATTCCAGAAGTGGAGGGACACTAATGTATATCCAGGTACTTCCGGAGTATGGACTCGTTGCAGACCCAATGGTCGGTATCGTCACATCGGCCGGAGAATCGCTCTCACCCATACTCGAAAAGGTAGCGATTCTTGAGGCAGTTTCTGACGACCTCGTGAATATGCTTTCAGGGGAAGGGAATTTCCTTGCATCATATCCGGGAAGGGAGAAATCTCTGGTTATTGCCGGTAGCATGAACGCGTTCTGGTATGGACTCGCTATAGGCCTGTTCATCGCAGGGATAATGGTGTTCCATCTTATTTGAGGTGAAAAAAATGGCAGAAAAGAAATCACCAGCAAGTGGATGGCCAATCGCTAAGGGCGACTTCCATTCAGGAGACGCCAACAGCGCGGTTGCAGTCGTTACCATGGGATCTCACCTTGATGAACAGGGTATCTGCGATGGCGGCGCCGCACTCTGCGGTTCCTGCAAGACTGAAAATCTCGGTCTTGAGAAGGTCATTGCAAATATTATCTCCAACCCGAACATCAGGTTCGTGCTCCTCTGTGGTACGGAAGTGAAAGGTCACCTCTCA
>Ga0194039_1000043_pt1 | contig 80750 bp, 86 predicted proteins | sample JunL228m_MetaG_FD_148679 | JGI IMG/M metagenome (GOLD analysis project Ga0194039, IMG submission 148679) | Anoxic zone freshwater microbial communities from boreal shield lake in IISD Experimental Lakes Area, Ontario, Canada - Jun2016-L227-8m | ecosystem: Environmental > Aquatic > Freshwater >...
CGCTACTTTTACAGAATAATATCATTCAACCGCGTTTATCCATATGAAGCTGACGGTATTCCAAATCCTGAATTATTCACTGATCCTTTTTGCCGCAGTGCTTTTTATAAGGTTTATATGGGACCTGATTTTCAATCCTGATTACCAGCCTGCCGCCTGGAAAGAAGCTAAAAAAGAAGGAAAGCTGGGCGGTATCCTGCCGGGGATTGAGAAAAACTACCGGGATAAGGTAAGGTTTTTCAATTTCTGGTTCCAGGTCGAACGGCTTCGGAAAGAACAGGTACCGGGGGCTTTTGCCGAACTCGGGGTATACCGGGGCGATAGCGCCAGGGCTTTGCACCATATGGACCCTGATCGGAGGTTTTACCTTTTTGATACCTTCGAAGGGTTTAAGGACCAGGACCTTGCGCTTGAAAAAGGGGAGGCTGCAAGCTATACCACCGGCAATTTTGCCGACACTAATATAGATAAGGTAGTATCAACAATCGGCGGGAACAGCAATATTTTGATCCAGCCGGGGTATTTCCCCCGGTCGGCTTTAAAGCTGGTTCAGGAGAGGTTTGCCCTGGTGAACATCGATGCCGACTTATATAACCCTACAAAGGCAGGGCTTGAATTTTTTTATCCCCGCCTGAGCCCCGGAGGGGTCATCCTGGTCCATGATTACAATTATAAATGGGAGGGTGTTTTAAAAGCTGTTGATGATTTTTGCAAAACAATACCCGAATCTATGGTAATTATCCCCGACCGGGAAACCACCGTGATGATCATCAGGAGAAAATTCTGACAATTCCTTGTTTTTTATCCGGTTTTTATGACTGCGGATGACATCCGTAGTCATTATTCAGCAAGGGCAAGAGCAGCATTCAGGATAATTTTTGCGAGAGTTTGTAAAAAAAACATTAAATCTCTTGTTTGAAAGAAAATAAATTGTAATTTTGCACCCTCGAAAACCAGATTTGGTTTTTGAGGGGATACTAAGCCGAAATTAGTAAGGAAACCTGACAAAGCGAGACATCTATAGGTTTCAACAGCAGCCGGAACGACGGTTGCAGTGAAAAAGTCTCTCTGAAGCACAGCTCTCCTTTTATATTTCAAAGCCAATATCCTTCTTTACCAGGCGCCGGTTTTAGCGCCACAAACTTGAAAAGAATTTAAACATTTCAATATGCCAACAATTTCGCAATTGGTTCGTAAAGGAAGACACAAATTGACGGATAAGAGTAAAGCTCCTGCCCTTGATTCATGTCCCCAGCGCCGTGGTGTTTGCGTGAGGGTTTACACAACCACTCCTAAAAAGCCTAACTCGGCAATGCGTAAAGTAGCACGTGTTCGCCTGACTAACGGTAAGGAAGTGAACGCTTACATCCCCGGTGAAGGCCATAATCTCCAGGAACACTCCATCGTGATGATCCGCGGAGGCCGTGTTAAGGACCTTCCCGGTGTTCGTTACCATATTATACGTGGTGCCCTCGATACATCAGGTGTTGAAGGACGCAAGCAGCGCCGTTCGAAATATGGCGCCAAGAGGCCTAAAGAAAAGAAAGCATAATCACAGCTGTTATTTAAGCGCATATGAGAAAATCAAGACCAAAGAAAAGGCTCATCATTCCCGACCCAAGGTTCAGCGACACGCTGGTGACCAAGTTCGTGAATAACATGATGTTCAGCGGCAAAAAGAACCAGTCATACGACATCTTTTATGAAGCCATTGACATCGTGAGCGAAAAGACCAAGGAAGACGGGCTGGAGGTTTTCAAGAAAGCCCTGGCAAACGTTACTCCTTCGGTGGAGGTACGCAGCCGCCGTATCGGCGGTGCCACTTTCCAGATCCCCTCGGAGATCAGGCCTACCCGCAAGAGTTCAATCGGTATGAAATCACTGGTTGGATTTGCAAGGAAACGCCACGAAAAAAGCATGGCTCATAAACTTGCTTCCGAAATCCTTGCCGCTTATAAGGAAGAAGGTGCCGCTTTCAAAAGGAAAGAAGACACCCACCGTATGGCAGAAGCCAACAAAGCTTTTTCACATTTCAGATTTTAACAATAAAACCGAACCCGGAACAATATATAAATTAATGCCCGAGCAAACGAAACATACGCGCAACATTGGCATTATGGCTCACATCGACGCCGGTAAGACGACGACGACCGAGCGTATATTGTATTATACCGGTAGCAATTATAAGATGGGCGAGGTGCACGACGGTACTGCCACGATGGACTGGATGGTCCAGGAGCAGGAACGCGGGATTACCATCACCTCGGCCGCCACAACTGTATATTGGGATTTTAACAACCAGCAGTACCGGATCAATATCATTGACACTCCAGGCCATGTGGATTTTACCGTAGAGGTAGAGAGGTCGCTCAGGGTTCTTGACGGCGCTGTCGCTCTATTCTGTGCAGTGGGCGGAGTAGAACCCCAGAGTGAGACAGTTTGGAAGCAGGCCGACAAATACCATGTTCCCCGCCTGAGCTATATTAATAAAATGGACCGTACCGGTGCCGATTTCTTTAAGGTTGTTGACCACATAAAGGATAAACTTGGTGCCAAACCCATTCCCGTTCAGCTTCCGATAGGAGCTGAGGAGGATTTTAAAGGCATTGTTGACCTGATCTCTGCAAAAGCCTATTCCTGGGACGAAACTTCCCTGGGTAAGGAATATTTTGAGATCCCCGTTCCCATAGACATGGAGGCAGTTGTTGCCGAATACCGCAGCAAACTTATTGAAGGCGCCGCAGAGGAAAGCGAGGAGCTTCTCCATAAATTCCTGGAAAACCCGGAATCAATCACCGAAGAAGAAATTGTTGCCCAGATCCGTAAAGCTACGATACAGAACAGGATCACCCCTGTTATCTGCGGGGCATCCTTTAAAAATAAAGGCGTTCAAACACTTATCGACAGCATTGTCAGGTTCCTGCCTTCGCCATATGATATGCCTGCAATCAAAGGCATTAACCCGTTTACCGAAAAAGAAGAAGAACGCCATCCCGATCCGGAAGAACCTTTCTCGGCACTTGCTTTCAAGATCGCAACTGATCCCTTCGTTGGCAGGATCGCTTTCTTCCGTGTTTACTCGGGAGCCCTCAATGCCGGTGAAGTGGTTTTGAATGCCAATACAGATAAAAAAGAAAGACTGCTTCGCATCATGCAGATGCATGCCAACAAACAGATACCCCTCAAGCGCATTGAAGCCGGGGAGATCGGGGCTGCAGTCGGTTTTAAAGAAATTCGTACCGGCGACACTCTTTGCGACCTCAAGCATCCAATCATGCTCGAGACCATGAGCTTTCCGGAACCTGTCATCAATATGGCTATTGAGCCTAAAACACAGGACGACGTTGAGAAATTGGCCATCTGTCTTAAAAAAATGGCCGAAGAGGATCCTACTTTCCGTGTAAAGATTGATGAAGAGACCGGCCAGACCGTCATCAGCGGCATGGGTGAACTTCACCTTGATATCATTGCCGACCGGATGAGACGTGAGTTCAACATCGATGTGAACCGCGGGAATCCGCAGGTAGCCTATAAGGAAGCTGTGGTCAATTCAGTCATGCACCATGAGGTTTATAAAAAACAGACCGGGGGCAAAGGCCGTTTTGCAGATCTCTCCATTGAAATCTCTCCCGCCGACAAGGGTGTGAAGGGGCTTCAGTTCATCAATGATGTAAAGGGAGGAAATATTCCTAAAGAATTTATCCCTGCTATTGAAAAAGGCCTGAAATCGGGTATGTCAAACGGCCCGGTTATTGGGTTCCCGATAGAAAGTATCAAGGTGCGTTTGCTCGACGGGGCATTTCACAGTGTTGACTCCGATGCATTGTCGTTCCAGATCGCGGCCGGTATTGCGTTCAGGGAAGCTACGAAAAAAGCCAGGGCTGTGATCATGGAACCTGTCATGCGCTTTGAGATCATCACCCCGAATGAGAGTATGGGTGAAGTTACCAGCGATTTGCATAAACGACGCGGGCATGTCGAAAATATTGAATCCCGCATTGGCAATGCCGTTATTCATGGCAGGGTACCCCTGGCAGAAATGTTCGGGTATGTTACCACACTTAGAAGCATTACCAGCGGAAGGGCAACCTGCATGCTCGAGTTTTTGCAGTATTCGCCTACTCCTCAGGAGGTTATGGATGAAGTATTATTTAAAATCAGAGGCTACGTGCCTGTATATTAATCATTTATATGAGCCAGAGAATTAGAATAAAACTGAAGTCTTACGATTACAACCTTGTTGATAAGTCAGCAGAGAAGATCGTAAAAACAGTTAAGGCTACCGGCGCCGTAGTAAGCGGTCCGATTCCTTTGCCCACTGACAAGAAGATCTTCACTGTTTTGCGCTCGACTTTTGTGAACAAGAAATCCAGGGAACAGTTCCAGCTCTGCACTTATAAACGCATGCTGGATATTTACAGCACGACATCGAAAACAATCGATGCACTGATGAAACTGGAGCTTCCTTCAGGAGTGGAAGTGGAGATCAAAGTTTGATCAAGGTGTAATTGTATTTGAACTAACGAAAAAATCGTAAGAAATGTCTGGATTAATTGGAAAAAAAGTCGGGATGACCAGCATCTATGATGCAAACGGGAAGAATATTCCCTGTACTGTCATTGAAGCAGGTCCCTGTGTTGTAACGCAGATCCGATCCAAGGAAAAAGAAGGTTATGATGCCATCCAGCTTGCTTTTGAGGATAAGAAAGAAAAGCATACCACAAAAGCGATGATGGGCCATTTTAAGAAAGCCGGGATCACCCCGAAGAAAGTGATTGCCGAATTTACCCGTTTTGAAGCTGACCATCAGAAGCAATTCGGGGACATTGTGAAGGTTGATATCTTTCAGGAAGGCGAATACATCGATGTGGTTGGGGTATCCAAAGGCAAGGGTTTCCAGGGTGTTGTAAAGAGGCATCATTTTCATGGTGTCGGAGAAGCGACCCATGGACAGCATGACCGTTTGCGTGCCCCTGGCTCGGTTGGCGCATCATCATGGCCTTCAAGGGTATGGCCCGGATTAAGGATGGCCGGCCGCATGGGTGGTAAACGTGTCAAGGTGATCAACCTTCAGATATTAAAGATAATCCTGGAAAGGAACCTGGTTCTTGTTAAAGGTGCTATTCCCGGACCAACTGGTGCATATGTAATAATTGAGAGATGGAAATAAAAGTTTTTAATATTAAAGGAACAGAAACCGGCCGTAAGGTCCAACTGGACGATACGGTTTTCGGGATTGAGCCCAATGATCATGCCATTTACCTGGATGTTAAGCAGCATATGGCAAACGCTCGCCAGGGCACTCATGCAACTCTCGAAAAGTCACTGGTTTCGGGCAGTACCAAGAAACTGCACAAGCAGAAAGGAACCGGCGGTTCCCGTAAGGGCAGCATCAAGAGCCCATTGTTCCGCGGCGGAGCCCGTGTTTTCGGACCCCAGCCCAGGGATTATAATTTCAAACTGAACAAGAAACTTAAAAAGCTTGCCCGTATTTCGGCCCTCAGCTATAAAGTTAAGGAAAGCAACCTGGTGGTGCTTGAGGATTTCACCTTCGATACACCAAGAACCAAGAATGTGACCGAACTTCTGAAGAGTTTTCAGCTCAGCGGTAAAAAAACTTTGGTTATCGTGAACACCCCGGATGACAATCTCCTGCTTGCTGCAAGGAATCTGAAACGGGTAAAGATCGTCCGCACTGCCGACTTGAATACGTATGAAATTCTTGACGCAAAGCAGGTTTTAATGTGCGAGAGTTCAATTCCCGAAATTGTAAAGATTCATCAGAATTAACAATTTATTCTATAATCCGATGAGAATTATTATTAAGCCTATCATTACAGAGAAGATGACCCAGCAGGGAGAAACCCTGAACAGGTATGGGTTCTTTGTAGACCGCAAGGCAAACAAGCTTCAGATCAAGAAGGCGATCAAAGACCTGTACGGAGTTGAAGTTGAAGCGATCAGTACCATGATCGTATTTGGCAAGAAAAAAAGCCGTTACACTAAAAGTGGCGTAATTTCCGGGAGGGCGACTTCCAGGAAGAAAGCCATCGTAACATTGGCAAAAGGCGAAACTATTGATTTTTACAGCAATATTTAAATAAATGGCGCTTAAGAAATACAAACCAACAACACCCGGTCAGAGGTTCAAGGTTATCAGCTCATATGATGAGGTAACCACCATGACCCCTGAGAAGAGCCTGTTGACACCTTCAAGGAAGACCGGCGGAAGAAACAACCAGGGAAGAATGACCATGCGTTACATGGGCGGTGGTCATAAGCAGATGTACCGGCTTATTGATTTCAAGAGGGACAAGGATGACATTCCCGGTTTGGTTAAGAGTATCGAATATGATCCTAACCGGACTGCAAGGATTGCCCTGGTCACATACAAAGACGGTGAGAAACGGTATATCGTCGCTCCTCATGGTTTAAAGGTCGGCCAGACTATCCTTTCAGGGAAAGGTGCTGCTCCCGAAATCGGGAACACTTTATTCCTCAGTGAGATTCCTTTTGGTACGGTGATCCACAATGTGGAGCTGCGTCCCGGACAGGGAGCCAAGATGGTGCGTTCGGCAGGAGCTTATGCCCAGCTGATGTCGCGTGACGGCAAGTTTGCCATCATCAAGATGCCATCGGGTGAAACACGTATGATATTGCAGACATGCAAAGCCACTATCGGCATGGTCTCGAATACCGACCACAGCCTGGAGAAGCATGGTAAAGCCGGCCGTAAACGCTGGCTGGGCCGCAGGCCGAGGAACCGTGGCGTTGCCATGAACCCGGTTGACCATCCAATGGGTGGAGGTGAAGGCCGTGCTTCCGGCGGACACCCGCGTTCACGCAAGGGTATGCCGGCTAAGGGATACAAGACCCGTTCGAAAAAGAAGCAGTCGAACCAGTACATCATTGAAAAACGGAAAAAGTAACAGCAAATCAATCAGATTATGAGCAGATCGCTTAAAAAAGGCCCTTTTATCCACTATAAGCTGGAAAAGAAAGTTATAGATGCTGTGGAAACCAAGAAAAAGACCGTCATAAAGACCTGGTCGAGGGGTTCCGTAATTTCTCCGGATTTTGTGGGGCTAACCATTGCCGTCCATAACGGGAACAAATTCATCCCTGTTTATGTCACCGAGAACATGGTTGGCCACAAACTTGGCGAGTTCGCCCCGACCCGTATATTCAGGGGGCATGCCGGCAATAAAGATAAAGGAAAGAAATAAAGGAAATTTTATAGATTATGGGAGTCAAAAGTCGTACGAGAGCTGAGAACCGAAAGGAAGCTAAAAAGAAGACCGCTGTTGCAAGTCTTCAGAATAATCCTACCTCTCCGCGTAAAGCAAGATTAGTTGCTGACCTGGTCCGCGGAAAAAGAGTGGAACTGGCCCTGAATATCCTGAAGAACACCAGCAAACAGCCGTCAGAGAAAATGCGCAAGCTTCTGCTTTCAGCAATTTCCAACTGGCAGTTAAAAAACGAAGGATTGCGAATTGAAGATGCCGACCTGTTCGTCCAGGAGATCAAAGTAGATGTCGGACGTACACTGAAGCGTATCAAAACTGCTCCTCAGGGACGTGCCCACAGGATCCGCAAGCGTTCAAACCATATCACCATCACCCTTGGCTCAAAAAGCCAGCAGGTTGAGGAGAATGTTGCAGAAGAAACAAAAGAAAGTAACAAGGAATAATTTAAAGGGAATTTTTAATGGGACAAAAAACCAATCCGATTGCTAACCGTCTAGGCATAATCCGCGGCTGGGATTCCAACTGGTTTGGCGGAAAAACCTTCGAGAGCAAATTAGTCGAAGATGATAAGATCCGCAAGTATCTGCATGCACGTCTTTCAAAGGCCGGCATCTCGAAGATCGTTATCGAGCGTACCCTGAAGCTTGTGACTGTAACTATCCATACTGCAAGGCCGGGGATTATCATCGGTAAAGGCGGGCAGGAAGTTGACAAGCTGAAGGAAGAGCTGAAAAAGATCACCAAGAAGGAGATCCAGATCAATATATCTGAGATCAAACGGCCCGAGCTGGATGCAGTTATTGTAGCCAACACAGTTGCCAGCCAGATTGAAGGACGTATTTCGTACCGCAGGGCGATAAAAACTTCTATAGCATCCGCTATACGAATCGGTGCCGAAGGGATCAAGGTTATGATTTCCGGCCGCCTGGGCGGAGCCGAAATGGCCCGCCGGGAGCAGTATAAAGAAGGGCGTATCCCTTTGCATACTTTCCGTGCCGACATTGATTACGCTACAGCAGAAGCGCATACTACCTACGGGCGTATCGGTATCAAGGTCTGGATATGCAAGGGCGAGATCTACGGGAAACCTGAACTGGTTCCCAGCACTTCAACAGCCAAGCTGAAACCTTCCCAGCAACGTCCGAAAGGCGGCAGCCCCAGGCCCGACAGGGACAGGGACAGGGACAGAGGCAGGGACAGGGACAGAAGTGACAAACCCCGTTTCAGAAAATAACAGAAAGAACAACAATAATATATCTGAATAATGTTACAGCCAAAGAAGACTAAGTACAGGAAACAGCAGAAGGGTAAGATGAAGGGTAACGCACAGCGCGGCCATCAGATTGCATTCGGCTCTTTCGGTCTCAAAACTCTTGACGAAGCATGGATCACCGGCCGCCAGATAGAAGCAGCCCGTCAGGCAATCACGCGTCATATGAAACGTGAAGGCCAGATGTGGATCCGAATCTTCCCCGATAAACCGGTTACCAAGAAACCGGCGGAAGTACGTATGGGTAAAGGAAAAGGAGCACCCGAATATTTTGTAGCCAGGGTAAACCCCGGCCGCATCATGTTCGAAATCGATGGAGTATCTGAAGCCATAGCAAAGGAGGCTTTGCGCCTTGGCGCCCAGAAAATGCCAGTCCATTGTAAGATAGTAATGCGCCGCGATTTCGCCGAAGGTCAAGCATAAATTGCAATAGCCGGAAGCTATCGCAGATTAAAACAGAAAGAAATGGAACAAAAAGTAATCAGAGAATTCACCACCGGTGAGATCGTCGAAAGACTGGACGAGGAAAAAAGGCAGCTGTCGAAGCTGAAGCTCAACCACGCCGTTTCACCACTGGAAAATCCCAATAAGATCAAGGCTTATCGCAAAACCATCGCACGCCTTGAAACCGAATTGCGCCGCCGCGTTCTTGGTGGTGAAAAAATCGTAAAGCCTGTAAAGCATTAATTTATGGAAAGCAGAAAACTCAGAAAGGAAAAGATCGGGGTGGTGATCAGCAATAAAATGGAAAAGTCCATTGTTGTTGAGGTCGAGAGAAAAGTTAAGCACCCGAAATACGGAAAGTTCGTAAAGAAGTCGTCAAGCTTTATGGCTCATGATGAGAAGGGGGAATGCAGCGAAGGTGATAAAGTGCGTATCGCAGAAACCCGTCCGTTAAGCAAGAATAAGTGTTGGAGACTTGTCGAAATCATTGAAAAGGTTAAATAGCCATGATACAGCAAGAGTCAAGATTAACAGTAGCAGATAACAGCGGCGCAAAGGAAGTACTTTGTATAAAGGTACTTGGCGGAACGCGCAAACGTTATGCCTCGGTAGGCGACAGGATCATCGTGACCGTAAAAAATGCTCTGCCTTCAGGCAACATTAAAAAAGGTACCGTATCCAAAGCCGTAGTCGTTCGCACCACCAAGGAAATACGCCGGGCCGATGGTTCATACATCAGCTTCGATGATAATGCAGTAGTACTGCTGAATAATACCGGAGAACTGATAGGCACCCGCATCTTCGGACCGGTTGCCCGCGAACTCCGTGAAAAACAATTTATGAAAATAGTTTCATTGGCACCCGAAGTGCTGTAACAGAATTCAACCATGCAGAAGAGATTACATATCCGCAAAGGTGATACAGTGATGGTCATTGCAGGCGATTCCAAAGGCCAGCAGGGCAAGGTACTGAATGTCAACATCGAAAAGGAGTTGGCCATTGTGGAAAGCGTAAATATGGTTTCAAAACACACGAAACCAAACGCAAAGAGCCCACAGGGCGGTATCGTGAAGAAGGAAGCTCCGGTCAATGTTTCAAACCTGAAAATTATTGATAACACCGGGAAACCTGCCCGTACAGGAAAGAAAATCGACAGTAAGACCGGAAAATTGGTTCGTTATTCTAAAAAATCAGGGGAGGTAATAAAGTAATGGCTTACATACCAAGATTAAAGGAAAAGTATCAGAAGGAAGTTGTTCCTGCATTAATGAGTCAGTTCAGTTACAAGAACCATATGCAGGTTCCCAGGATCACCAAGATCTGCCTGAACCAGGGTTTGGGTATCGCCAACACCGACCGTAAATTCATTGATAACGGCTTGAGTGAAATGACAATGATCACAGGTCAGAAGGCAGTGCCCACGAAATCCAGGAAAGATATTTCAAACTTCAAGTTAAGAAAAGGGAATGCTATCGGTGTCAGGGTAACCCTGCGCGGAGAACGTATGTATGAATTCCTCGACCGCCTCGTAGCTGTTGCCCTTCCACGTGTTCGCGATTTCCGCGGCGTGAATGACAAAGGTTTCGACGGAAGGGGAAATTATACTGTCGGCATCACCGAACAGATCATCTTTCCGGAAATCGATATCGACAAGGTGACCAAGATCAACGGTCTTGACATCACTTTCGTGACTACCGCGAATACCGACCGCGAAGCCCTGGCACTGTTAAAAGAATTCGGGATACCATTTAAAACAAGATAATATCATGGCAAAAGAATCCATTAAATCCAGGGAAGTTAAAAGAGAGCGTCTTGTGGCAAAATTTGCTGAAAAGCGTAAAGCTCTGAAAGAATCAGGCGATTATATCGCACTTCAGAAACTTCCGAAGAACGCTTCCCCGGTACGTTTGCACAATCGTTGCAAACTCACCGGAAGGCCTAAAGGCTATATGAGACTCTTCGGGATTTCGCGTATCAACTTCCGCGAAATGGCCAACAACGGCCTGATCCCAGGCGTTAAGAAAGCCAGCTGGTAATTTGAATAGATTATTAACAAACAGATACAGAATAAAATGGTTACTGATCCCATTGCAGATTATTTGACGAGAATAAGGAATGCCGTGATGGCAAACCACCGGGTCGTAGAAATCCCGAAATCCAAAATCAAGGAAGATATCACCCGTATTCTTTTCGAAAAAGGTTATATCCTGAATTTCAAGGTTGAAAACGAACCCCGTCCGGGAATTATAAAAATTGCTTTGAAGTACCACCCGGTCACAAAGCTATCAGCTCTCAACTCACTGGTAAGGGTTTCCAAACCCGGTCTGAGGAAGTATGTCGACAGCGACAGCCTGCCCCGTGTACTGAACGGACTTGGAATAGCAATCCTTTCCACTTCACAGGGAGTAATGACGGATAAAGAAGCGCGTACCAAGAGAATTGGCGGCGAAGTATTATGTTACATTAGTTAATCAGGAGGTTCAGTATATGTCAAGAATTGGAAAACTTCCCATTGCAATACCAGGCGGTGTTAAGGTAACGGTATCTGATACCAACCTGGTGACCGTGACAGGTAAGCTTGGTGAACTTACCCAGCAGATCGACCCGAAAATCACGATCAAGATTGAAGAGAACACAGTGTTTGTTCAGCGGAATTCCGACGCAAAGGATGACCGTTCAAAGCATGGCCTGTACCGGTCACTGCTGTCAAATATGATCAAAGGGGTAAGCGATGGATTTACCATCGTCCAGGAAATGGTTGGTGTGGGTTATAAAGCCACCTCAACAGGCCAGCTGCTGGAGCTCTCACTGGGCTTTTCACATAACCTGATGCTTGAGCTTCCTATTGAAGTTTCTGTACAGACCACCGCGGAAAAAGGTAAGAACCCGACCATAATCCTGAAGTCTCACGACAAGCAGCTAATCGGTCAGGTAGCCTCCAAGATCCGCTCGTTCCGCAAACCGGAGCCATACAAAGGCAAGGGTATCCGCTTCCAGGGAGAAGAGATCAAGAAGAAAGCAGGGAAATCTGCTGCAGGAGCATAATATTCATCATAAGATTAAATTCAGAACAGAATGATTACCAGTAGAAAAAAAGATTTTCGCAGGTTCAGGATCAAGAAAAGGATACGCAAAGTCGTAGAAGGGACACCTGACAGGCCTCGCATGACGGTATTCAGAAGCACCAAGTCAATCTATGTCCAGCTTATTGATGACCTGGAAAAGAAGACGTTGCTTTCTGCTTCATCTGCCGAAAAAGCGGTGAAAAGTGCCAAGGGTACCAAAACGGAGATTGCCAAGCTGGTCGGCAAGAGTATTGCCGAAAAAGCGATACAGGCAGGGATCTCCTCGGTAGTTTTTGACAGAAACGGATATTTATATCATGGCAGGGTGAAAGCTTTGGCTGATGCAGCCAGAGAAGGCGGCCTTAAATTCTAATCAGGTATGACAAACGTTAACGTAAAGAGAGTAAAATCAAGCGAAATTGAGTTCAAAGACCGCCTGGTCAGCATCCAGAGGGTGACCAAAGTGACCAAGGGCGGGCGTACATTCAGTTTCTCGGCCATCGTAGTGGTGGGCAATGAAAACGGTGTGGTCGGTTACGGGCTTGGAAAAGCAAAGGAAGTAACAGCTGCGATCGCCAAAGGTATCGACGATGCAAAGAAGAACCTGATTAAAGTTCCAATTCTTAAAAGTACTATTCCCCACGAACAACTCGGGAAGTACAGCGGAGCCCTGGTTTTTCTGAAACCTGCAGCCCCCGGTACCGGTGTAATCGCCGGCGGTGCAATGCGTGCCGTACTCGAAAGTGTCGGTATTAAAGATGTGCTGGCTAAATCAAAGGGTTCGTCGAATCCCCATAGTGTTGTAAAAGCCACTATCAATGCATTGATCAAGATGCGCGATCCATACACTATCGCCCAGCTGCGTGGTATCGATATGGATAAAGTATTTAACGGTTAAGAAATTGCAAAGCATAGAAGCAATGAAGAAGATCAAAATAACCCAGGTTCGCAGTGGTATCGGACACACACTACGCCAGAAACGTACTCTTGAAGCCCTTGGGCTTAAGCGTATACGCCATTCTGTGGAACATGAAGCAACCCCCCAGATCCTGGGAATGGTTGAAAAAGTGAAACATCTCGTAAAATTTGAAGAAGTTTAATCTCTGATAAGAATAATAACATGGATTTAAGTAATCTTAAACCGGCAAAAGGTTCTATAAAGAAAGAAAAGCGTATCGGCAGGGGCCAGGGTTCAGGCCATGGCGGAACATCAACCCGTGGTCACAAAGGCGCCAAATCCCGCTCCGGTTACTCAAAGAAACTGGGTTATGAAGGCGGACAGATGTCTCTGGTGCGCCGTGTCCCCAAGTTCGGATTCAAGAATTTCAACCGCGTTGAATATAAAGGGATCAACCTGGATACACTCCAGCAACTCAGCGAAAAGAAAAACATCCTGGTTATGGGGATAGATACCCTCATTGAAGCAGGATTCATTTCCAAGAGAGATAAAGTGAAGATCCTCGGGCGCGGAGAACTGAAAGCCAAACTGGAAATTACAGCACATGCTTTCTCTGCAACTGCAAAGAAAGCCATTGAAGATTTAGGCGGAATAGCAAACACACTTTAAACCTGTTTGAATGAAAAAACTGATTCAAACCATCAGGAACATCTGGAAGATTGACGATCTGAGAAAGAGGATTTTGTATACCATTGGTATTCTGCTGATTTATCGTTTCGGAGCTCATGTCGTACTTCCCGGTGTCGACCCCGGCATGCTGCAAAACCTTCAGAACCAGTCGAAGCAGGGTTTGCTCGGCCTTCTGAATATGTTTTCGGGTGGTGCCTTTGCAAACGCATCCATTTTTGCACTCGGTATCATGCCTTACATCTCGGCATCCATCGTAATGCAGTTGCTCGGTATGGCAATCCCATACTTCCAGAAACTTCAGAAAGAAGGTGAAAGCGGAAGGAAAAAAATAAACCAGATCACACGTTACCTTACCGTGGTCATCCTTATCCTCCAGTCACCTGCATACATAGCAAATCTTGTATCCCAGCTTCCTCCGGAGGCTGTATATCCATTCAGCGCGAACTCCACCCATCATTCGGTATTCTCATTTTTCGGCATCATGTCCATAATGATACTGACAGCCGGTTCCATGTTTATCATGTGGCTGGGAGAGAGGATTACCGATAAGGGTATCGGAAACGGTATTTCACTGATCATCATGATCGGTATCATAGCAAGGCTGCCATTCTCCCTGGTTGGGGAACTTGTTTCAAGAATGGAGCAGAAAGGCGGCGGGCTTGTTTTCTTTGTAGTCGAACTTGCCTTCCTGGTACTGGTTATCCTCGTTACTATTCTCCTGGTACAGGGCACCAGGAAGATCCCGGTGCAGTATGCCAAGAGGATTGTCGGCAACAAACAATACGGCGGGGTCAGGCAGTATATCCCCCTAAAAGTCAATGCTGCCGGTGTAATGCCTATCATTTTTGCGCAGGCTATCATGTTCCTCCCGCTTACCATAGCAGGATTTGCCAGCAGTGAAACACTTACAGGCTTTGCCAGGGTCTTCACCGACTATAACAGCCTTGCATACAATGCCACTTTCTTTGTTCTGATCATTTTCTTCACCTATTTCTATACTGCTATTACGATCAATCCGAACCAGATGGCTGAGGATATGAAGAAGAACGGCGGATTTATTCCTGGTGTAAAACCCGGAAAGAAAACCGGAGAGTTTATCGACAATGTGATGTCGAGGATAGTGCTTCCGGGATCTATTTTCCTTGGCTTTGTAGCCGTCATGCCTTACTTTGTAAGAACAATCGGTGTTACCAGTCAGTTCGCCCAGTTCTATGGCGGAACTTCATTGCTGATTTTAGTAGGTGTTGTGCTGGATACTTTGCAGCAGATCGAAAGCCACCTGTTGATGCGCCATTACGATGGTCTGACAAAATCGGGACGTATCAAAGGCAGGTCTTCCTATAATGTTGCAAGCTGAGAAACTTAATAGTAAACTGAATGATATTAAAGACTGCGGAAGAAGTCGAATACCTGAGGGAAAATGCTTTAATTGTAAGCAGGACCTTAGCCGCAGTAGCAAAAGAGATCAAACCGGGTGTCCAGACCAAGACACTCGATAAAATAGCCGAAGAATATATTCGGTCAGAAGGGGCGGTACCAGGTTTTAAAGGGTACCGGGGGTTTCCGGCAACCTTGTGCATCTCCCTCAATGAAGAAGTGGTGCACGGAATACCGGGAGAGAGAGTTCTTTTAAATGGTGATATTGTTTCGATCGACTGCGGATGTATGAAGCACGGTTTTTACGGCGATTCTGCCTACACCTTTCCGGTGGGGGAGGTCAGCCCGGAAGTAAGACTGCTGCTTGAAAGGACGAAAGAATCCCTGTTCAGGGCGCTTGAAGTTGCTGTTACAGGGAAACGCGTTGGAGATATAGGCGCTGCTGTCCAGGATTATGTGGAGAGCTTCGGTTATTCGGTTGTGAGAGAACTTGTGGGGCATGGAATAGGGAAGGCCCTGCACGAGAAACCCGATATACCCAATTACGGGAAACGGGGATCCGGGCAGAAACTCCCTGAAGGCCTGAGCATTTGCATTGAACCCATGATCAACCTGGGAACAAAAAATGTGGTGCAGGCGAGCGATGGATGGACAATACGAACCGCTGACCGAATGCCTTCAGCCCATTTTGAGCTGACTGTTGTAATCAGGAAGGAGAAAGCGGATGTACTTTCCACGTTTAAATATATTGAAGAAGTTCTAGGACCTCAACTTATATAAAATGTCAAAACAAGCGTCAATTCAGCAGGACGGCACTGTCGTCGAATCCCTGGGAAATGCAATGTTCAGGGTGGAACTCGAGAACGGACATGTTATAACTGCACACATCTCAGGTAAGATGAGGATGCATTACATCAAGATCCTCCCGGGTGATAAAGTGAGGATTGAAATGTCACCATATGATTTGACTAAAGGAAGAATAACATTCCGCTATCAATAGAAAAAAAGAAAAGTAAAATGAAAGTCAGAACATCTATCAAGAAAAGGTCGGCCGACTGCAAGATCGTCCGTCGAAAAGGGGTCTTGTACGTGATCAACAAGAAGAACCCTAAATTCAAGCAAAGACAAGGATAATTAAAATTAAACAAAGCATATATGGCCAGAATTGCAGGTATTGATTTACCTAAACAAAAAAGGGGAGAAATAGGTCTAACCTATATTTATGGCATCGGCAGGAGTACTGCCCAGAGCATACTGACTGAGGCAGGTGTTGACTGGAATAAAAAGGTTCAGGACTGGACTGATGATGAGCAGAATAAGATCCGTGCCATCATCAATGACAAATACAAGATCGAGGGTGCACTTCGTTCGGAAGTCCAGATGAACATTAAGCGGCTAATGGATATTGGCAGTTACCGTGGCATCCGCCACCGTATCGGCCTGCCTGTTCGCGGGCAAAGTACCAAAAATAACGCACGTACCCGTAAAGGCCGCAAAAAGACTGTTGCCAACAAGAAAAAGGCAACCAAGGGTTAATGGTTAATCCTTAATGGTTTTTAAGAATTGAAGTAATAGTGTAATATGGCAAAGACTGAAAAAAGTTCAAAGAAAAGGGTTGTAAAGGTAGATGCAATAGGCAGGGCTTATATAAATGCCTCCTTTAACAATCTCATTATTTCATTAACCAATAATGCCGGTCAGGTGATTTCCTGGTCGTCGGCCGGTAAGATGGGTTTCAAGGGTTCGAAGAAGAACACTCCGTATGCAGCCCAGATGGCTGCAACAGATGCTGCAAAGACTGCGTATGACCTGGGTCTTCGTAAGGTGAAGGTGTTTATTAAGGGCCCCGGAGCCGGGCGTGAATCAGCCATGCGTACCATCCATGCTGCAGGCATTGAAGTTACGGAGATCATGGACATCACTCCGCTTCCTCATAACGGTTGCCGTCCTCCTAAACGCAGGCGTGTATAATCTGAATTAATCATAAATAACATTCGATACCATGGCAAGATATATTGGGCCGAAATCAAGAATTGCAAGAAAGTTCCGGGATCCTATCTACGGACCTGACAAAAGTTACGAAAAGAAAAATTACCCTCCGGGGATGCACGGCCAGACCAAACGGCGCGCTAAGGCTTCAGAATATGGAACCCAGTTGATGGAGAAACAGAAAGCCAAGTATACCTATGGTATCCTGGAAAGGCAGTTCAGGAATATCTTTAACAAAGCTTCACATAAAGGTGGTATTACAGGTGAGGTGCTGCTTCAGCTTATTGAATCACGGCTTGACAATACGGTATACCGCCTCGGTATTGCGCCTACCAGGGATGGTGCCCGCCAGCTTATCGGTCACAGGCATATCACGGTAAACGGTAAAGTCGTTAATATCCCTTCATACGAACTTCGTCCCGGCGATCTGATCGGCGTACGCGAACGTTCCAAATCCATGGAAGTGATTACCGACTCCCTCAGCGGCAGAGGAAACCAGTATCCCTGGCTTGAATGGGATGCAAATCTTATGACCGGAAAATTTATGAACTACCCTGAACGTTCACAGATCCCTGAAAATATCAAGGAGCAGCTGATCGTCGAATTGTATTCGAAGTAACGGGAATTCATTTTGATATAAACCTTTTAAACAAAGTATTATGGCTATTTTACCGTTCCAGAAACCTGACAAGGTGATCATGCTTGAATCGGATGATCGCCGCGGAATATTTGAATTTCGTCCGCTTGAGCCTGGTTTTGGTATTACCATTGGAAATGCACTGAGAAGAATCCTCCTGTCTTCATTGGAAGGATTTGCCATTACTTCAGTAAAAATTGAAGGCGTGGACCAGGAATTTTCAACTATCAAAGGTGTCATTGAAGATGTCACCGAGATCATACTTAACCTGAAACAGATCCGTTTCAAACGTCTTATTGAGACTGAGAGTTCTGAAAAGGTGACGGTGATCATCGCACAGCAGAAAGAATTCAAAGCAGGCGACATCAACAAATTCCTGTCGGTTTTCCAGGTTTTGAATCCTGAAATCGTGGTTTGTCATATGGAGCCCTCGGTCAAACTTACCGTGGAACTCTCGGTTGACAAGGGGAGAGGATACGTCCCGGCCGATGAAAACAAGGCACTCAGCACTTCACTGGGCAGGATCGCGATCGACTCGATTCACACTCCGATAAAGAATGTTACTTATAACATTGAGAATTATCGCGTGGAGCAAAAGACCGACTACGAGAAACTGGTGATGGAGATTGTTACCGACGGTTCAATCGCCCCCAAGAATGCATTGAAGGAATCGGCCAAGATTCTGATCCACCATTTCATGCTATTCTCCGACGAAAAGATCACCCTCGATACAGCTGAGAAAACTGTTACTGAAGAATTCGACGAGACCTCGTTGCATATCCGCCAGCTTTTAAAAACGAAGCTGGTCGACATGGATCTCTCGGTGCGCGCCCTCAATTGCCTGAAAGCAGCCGATGTTGAGACTCTCGGTGACCTGGTGGCTTTTAACAAGAATGACCTTCTGAAGTTCAGGAACTTCGGAAAGAAATCCCTTACGGAACTTGAAGAGCTTGTAAAATCAAAAGGCCTGGAGTTCGGGATGAATACTTCAAAATATAAATTAGATAAGGATTAATAGCGATGAGACATCAAAAGAAAATCAATCATTTAGGCAGGACCAGTGCGCACAGGAAGGCAATGCTTTCAAATATGGCATCTTCGCTCATTCTGCATAAACGTATATCTACCACCCTTGCAAAGGCAAAAGCGCTTAGATCCTATGTTGAGCCTTTGATCACCAGGGCAAAAGACGATTCCACCCATTCCCGCCGTATAGCATTCAGCTACCTGCAGAATAAGGAAGCCGTTTCGGAACTCTTCCGTGAAATATCCAAGAAAATCATGGAAAGACCGGGCGGTTATACCCGCATACTGAAGACCGGGATGCGCGCAGGCGATAATGCCGATATGTGTTTTATCGAACTTGTTGACTATAACGAGGTAATGCTGGGCGGAAAAAAGGAAGAAGCAAAGTCAAAAACAACCCGCAGAGGCCGCAGGGGAGGAAAAAAAGAGGATGAAACCGAAAAAAAATCCCCGGCTCCGAAGGATGAAAAGGAAATAAAAAAGCCGAAAAAAGCTGCTAAAAAGGCCGAAGGTACCGAAGGCCCGGCAGAAGCTAAACCTGAGGAAAATCCTGAAGCAAAAGAAAGTTAGTCTTTAAACCAAAAAATAAATGAATCCAACAAAAAGGATAATGTACATTGTTACGTTATCCTTTTTTAATTTACATCAATTAAAACTAAAGATATGAGTACGATTTTATCAGTTCGCGCCAGACAGATTCTGGATTCAAGGGGAAACCCCACAATTGAAGTAGATGTAATTACCGATGACGGCATTCTTGGCCGGGCTGCTGTTCCTTCCGGAGCCTCAACGGGAATTCATGAAGCCGTTGAGCTTCGCGATAATGACAAGAAGCAATACATGGGCAAAGGCGTCCTGAATGCAGTTAATAATGTAAACAAGATCATTGCAGCTGAAGTCAGCGGTATGTTCGTTACCGAGCAGATCGAGATTGATAACAGGATGATTGAGCTTGACGGCACCCCGAACAAGTCAAAACTGGGAGCCAATGCGATACTTGGCGTTTCTTTAGCCGCAGCACATGCTGCTGCCCAGGTTACCGGCCAGGAGTTGTACAGGTATGTAGGCGGCACGGCAGCCAATACACTGCCTATTCCCATGATGAATATCATCAACGGCGGATCTCATGCCGATAATTCAATCGACTTCCAGGAATTTATGATCATGCCGGTGGGTGCAAGGTCATTCTCTGAAGCTATCCGAATGGGATCAGAAGTTTTTCATAACCTTAAAGCGGTACTGAAAAAAGGAAAATACTCAACCAACGTTGGTGATGAGGGCGGTTTTGCACCCAACCTGAAATCCAACGAGGAAGCATTGCAGGTCATCCTTAAAGCCATTGAGGCAGCAGGATACAAGCCTGGGAAAGATATCTTCATAGCTCTTGATCCCGCTTCTTCCGAGTATTTTATCCCTGAAGAGAACGTTTACCACCTGAAAAAATCCACAGGCGAAAAACTCAGCCCTTCCGATATGGTTTCATTCTGGAAAGACTGGGTAAAACGGTATCCCATCATCTCCATTGAAGACGGGATGGCCGAAGATGACTGGAATGGCTGGAAACTGATGACCAAAGAACTTGGAAGCAAGATTCAGCTTGTAGGCGACGACCTGTTCGTTACCAATGTGAAACGCTTATCCGAAGGCATTAAAAAAGGAGTTGCAAACTCTATTCTTGTGAAGGTAAACCAGATAGGCACCCTTACCGAAACGATAGATGCCGTAAACCTGGCTTACCGAAACAGTTATACTGCGGTTATTAGCCACCGTTCAGGTGAAACCGAAGACGTCACAATTGCCGACCTGGCTGTTGCCCTGAACACCGGGATGATCAAAACAGGTTCAGCCTGCCGTACCGATCGTATTGCCAAGTACAACCAGCTGCTCAGGATAGAGGAGCAACTGGGAAATACCGGCCATTACCTGGGCAGGGATTTCAAATACGCCCGTTAAACTTTGTTAACAATTTGTAGTAAGTAAGGCTTAATTACTGCTATTAAAGAACAGAGGCTGTTATATATTTGAGGTTCCTAAATCAGGCGATGCAGCAATACCTCAGATATACAGCCTTTGTTTTTGTATTGGTTCTAATCCACATAAGCCTTTTTGCGCAAACGCTCAGTAATTACGATGGTTCCAGCCCTGTATCAGGCCCTGGGAAAAAAACAAAAAAGGGCAGTATGGCAGGGACCTGGGAAGCAGGAGTAATGCTGGGCCCCGACTTTTATTACGGGGACCTTAACATTAATAAATTTCTTCCGAACCGCAGCATCAGCGTTGCAGGAGGCGTATTCGGGATGAGGCAATTCACCAATGTTATCGGGTTAAAGGCCCAGTTGCTTGCTGGTGGTATTCATGGAAGCAAGGACGGGCAGGAAGGTTCCAAATCGGTAAACTGGACCGCCAGGGGTACTTTTATTGATTTTACGATCAATTCGGTATTTAACCTTTCAAACCTGTTTTCCTCTTATAATGAAGGGCGCAAGGTCTTCGTATACGGAACAATAGGTATTGGTGTCAATGCCTGGAATACAAAGCTCACCAAGGGGATCAGCGGGGAACTGACCAGTCCTGACCAGGTTAACGGCTTCCAGGCGGCATTGGTGTTGCCCTTTGGACTGGGTTTGCAATATGCCATTACAAATAAAATCAATGCCGGTGTTGAATATACCGTCAGGACGATATTTTCAGACATGGTGGATCAGACGGTTGGAGGGTATAAAGGTGATTTCATTAATATTCTCGCATTTACCGCATCATACAGGTTCGGCACCCCGAAAAAGAAACTCAGTGTTCAGGAATACGGGTATTCTGCGCCTGTTACCTACCAGCCAGCCCCTGTCGCTGTGCCTCCGCAGGAGAAAGCCGCTGAAAAAATTCCGGTTCCCCAGGCCTCTGAAGTTTATGACTACGTTGTGCAGATCTGTGCTTTTTCCCAGCATAATTACACCGCAGCCTGGGTGAAAAAGCATTACCGTGTGAGCATGCCTGTAATCAAGGAATCCGAAAACGGACTGAACCGGTATATCATCGGGCATTATTACAAGGACATCAGTTCAGCAAAAGAACTCTGTGACCAAATGCGCAAACAGGGCATACATGATGCATGGGTTATAGCCTACCAGAACGGGGTAAGGCACCATGTTGTGGTATACTAGTCACCTTCCCTCTACTTACACACCTGATTCATGAAATCAACAGACTCGGGGGTATTCATGCCTGCACTTTTCGCTTTCTGGAAGTCGCTGCAGGCCATGGCATAATTCCCAAGCATATAATTTGCCATCCCATGGTTATAGTAAACAGATTTCATCATGGAGGCATCGCCCTGGTTGCTGGCGTTAAATGCAAGAGACATATCGAGATCGGTAAGCGCGCCACCAAAGTCGGATAGTTTGAGTTTACAGCTTCCCCTGTAATAATAAACCATGAAAGCTTTATCCTGGGGCCTTAATTCGATGGCACGGTTGAAATACCTGAGCGCCTCCGGGAAGTTTCCATGTTCGTATTTCCAAACACCTTCCCAATATACTTTGTAGTAATCGGTCATAGATTCAGGCCCGCTCACATCCGAGAAATTTGTTGAAACGCTTTGCGTCATGGCTACCGATGGCCCCGTGAAACGATAACCACGGCAATGGTCTTTAATAGCCTGGTCATTGGCAACGTCTTTAAGCCCGAACTGCAAGGCCGTATTCCAATCGGCACATGCCCCGTCCCTGTCTTTGTTATTGAACCTTGCTACGCCCCGGTTATAAATTACGGTAAGCCATGCCGAGTAATAATTCTGTTCGGCCGGTTTTAATGAAATCGCCTTATCAAAGTCCATCATGGCGGCCGCATTGTCCCCGACTTTCTGGCGGGCGTTGGCCCGGTAGGCATAAGTAAGGAAGAATGTCGAATAGGGAGGGTATTTTGACGCTTCAGTCAGGTTCGAGATGGCCTGGATATAATTCCCGGAGGCATAGTCTGACAGGCCGCGCTTATAATATTCATCAGACGATTTGGGCACACCGGTAAATGCCTGTATGTATGACCCGCCGCTGTAGTTGATCAATGACCGGAAACTGCTGAAATCACATTCGTAATAGGATCCTTTGAAAAGTTTGTCCCTGTTTTTAACATCCAGGTATGGACCATAGAATTTTTCCTTGTTCATGACCTGGATTAACCTGAACCTTGCCGTGGTCTGACCCCCGGCCTGCACACCCGAAAAAGCGATCAGCAAGTTATGAGGTGTGATGGTTTTAAGTGTCAGTATCTCGTGAATATTGTACGCGATAGTCGAGTTCAGGTAACGTTCGTCAAAGCCGATGATGGTATTATCACATAATGCGTCAAGGTTCTGGATATAGAACTTGTTAAATTCCATTTTTTCGGGGATTACATTCTGGAATTTTGAAAGCTTGCACACGAAGTATGTTACGCCGATTTGTTTATGCCATTCTTCCATCAGCATCGGGAACTCATACCAACCGGTTTTAAAGCGAATAATGAATACCACGAACATTTCATTATTGACAAGGACGTCGCGGACTTCAAGGTTAATGAAGTTTTCCTTACCGAGTTTGTAGGACGGTTTGGATGATTTGTTCAGGGATTGGTCTTTCCATGGAATACTGTTTTCTTTCGACAACCACTCCCCATTGTCCTGCAATGTCCATCCGGTGGCTAATTCAAGCAATGACCTGGTTTCGCTGATCATTGGCAAATCGGCCATCGACCTTGTAATGTCAGCGGAATTTTGTTGGACCCTGCCCGGCTGAACCGGGTACTGGGCAAAACCCCCTGCTGCAATCAGCAATCCGATCAAAAGAACTATGTATTGCTTCATCCGCAATGATTTATACTATAAAATTTTGTAAAACGTTAATGAGCAGGGCTGTTACGTGCCTGACATTTTCTTCAAAGACTTTCAGGATCTCAGCCCAGGTCACAGCTTGCTCATCATGTTTCCAGGCATCGTAATCAGTTGACAGGGCAATCACGGCATAAGGTACCCCGGCTTCATTGGCCAGAGCGGCCTCAGGTGCAACGCTCATGTTTATAATATCGGCGCCAAGTATGCGGAACATGCGTGATTCGGCCCTTGTTGAGAACCTTGGACCTTCAATTGTGACGACAGTCCCCCTTGGTTTGTATTGCAATTTGAGGGTCTCAGCCCCTTGTATGAGCATTTTTCTCAGCTCTTCCGAAAATGGGTCGGCCATTGCGACATGACCTGTAATGTCGGGTACAAAGTGGTCATGAAAGGTATTGATCCTGTGTTTTGTAAAGTCAATAAACTGGTCAGGAAAGACAATATCCCCCCTCCGGATCTCATCCCTCAGGCTGCCGCAGGCCGTGGTAGCCAGGATATGCGTACATCCGAAATCCTTAAAGGCGGAAATATTTGCCCGGTTATTTACATGCGTAGGAGTTATGGAATGGTCCCTCGCATGCCTCGAGAGGATATATACCTCGTTATCTGATATTTTACCGCAGAAAAACGAGGAACTGGGAGATCCGAAAGGAGTCTCAGCAACCACCTCCCTGGTATCCCTGAGAATGTTTAACTTCTCAAGCCCGGATCCACCTATTAATCCAATCTTTGCCACAAAATAAATTTAAGCGAATTTAATGGAAATAGCGGCCTGATGCAATCCCAGAAAATTTTGTTAATAACAAATTGCAGGGAGTTTTCAACACATTCCATGGAGCAAATCCGACGAAATACCTGTGAAGCAAGTCAGTGTAAGGGTGAATAATGTATCTTTGCCGGCTCAAACCAAGAACCGTTTTTTTCATGAATTTTGCAGGAGAACACTTAATATACAAGTCAATCGGGAGTTCACTGATCTGGATGAGTTTTGCAGCCTCCCTGATTTCCACAGTTTTGTTTTTATTCCATTTCTCGCGCAGGGAAAACCCGCTTAAGCTGGTCAGGGGTATTGCAAGGAGTTTTTACATCCTGCATGTTGCTTCCCTGCTTGCAGTGATTATCGTCCTGTACATCCTGATTTTCAACCATTATTTTGAATATACATACGTATGGCAATATTCTTCCATTACCCTTCCGGTCAAATACATTATTTCGTGTTTCTGGGCAGGGCAGGAGGGGAGTTTCCTTGTATGGGGTATTTGCCAGGCCATTCTCGGATTATTCCTGATTCGTAAATCTGGTGAATGGGAATCGCCTGTCATGGGCATTGTTTCACTGTCACAGGTATTTGTTACTTCCATGCTTCTGGGTGTCAGCTTATTCAGCTATAAAATCGGCAGCAACCCATTTGTACTGCTGAGAGAAACTTATGCCGGTCAGCCGGGAACCATTTTCGAACATCCCGATTATCTCCAGTATGTAAACGACGGGAACGGTTTGAATCCCCTGCTTGAAAACATATGGATGACGATCCATCCCCCGATTCTTTTCATCGGTTATGCTCTTGCCCTTATCCCGTTTGCGTACGCAATCTCCGCGATGATGAAAAAGGACTTCACCGGCTGGATACGTCCGGCCCTGCCCTGGGTCCTGCTTTCACTCTTCTTCCTCGGGGCAGGGATTTTGCTTGGGGGCGCATGGGCCTATGTCTCACTTACATTCGGGGGATTCTGGGCCTGGGACCCTGTTGAGAATTCCTCCCTGGTACCCTGGCTTACGCTGGTGGCCACACTTCATTTTATGATCATCTCAAAACGGCAGCATTTTGGCATGCTTTCAGCTTTTCTATTCAGTCTTCTCTCATACATACTTGTATTATATGCAACTTTCCTGACCCGAAGCGGGGTGCTTTCCGAAACTTCCGCACATTCATTCGGCGACAATGGCCTCACCAGCCAGCTCCTGGTATACCTCATGGTTTTTATCGCCCTGATGCTTGTTTATATTATATTGAATGTCAGGAAATTAACTGACAATTTAAAGGACAGGGTTCTTTCCAGGGAATTCTGGATGTTCATTGGCTCGCTTATCGTTGCCCTTGCTGCTTTCCAGGTTATCTTTACCACATCCCTTCCTGTATTTAACAAGGTTTTCGGAACACATGTAGCTCCTCCCACCGACAATGTCGGATTTTATAACCGCTGGCAACTACCCTATGCATTGCTTGTTGCAGCTTTCATCGGTTTAAGCCAGTTTCTGAATTATTCCTCAAACCATTGGAAAGAGACCCTGAAAAAGCTTGCCCTGCCGGCCTTGATGGCCCTGCTGGGAACTCTTCCATTTATGATTTCAGGAATAGTCACCAGGTTTACCTTTGTCTTACTGCTTTTCTTCATTCTCTTTGGATTATTTGCCACCCTGTCAAATATCCTTTTCAGGACTTCTTTTCCCAGGAATACAGGAGGAGTTTTAACCCACCTGGGTTTTCTTATATTCCTTCTGGGTACTCTGATCACATTTTCCAATTCAAGGGTTATTTCAACCAATACCTCAAGATATGACCTTGGAGATGTTAAGAACAATACCGAAAACCTAATGCTGGTCAGGGGTGACACCCTTTTTATGTCAGGATTTTATGTCACTTATGTAAATAACTCCAGGCTTGAAAATACGACCACTTACCGTGTTGACTTTCTGCGGATGAATGATGGGAAAATGACCAGGCAATTCAGCTTGTATCCCTCAGTGAATGTGCATCCGCGGATGGGAGCCGTTTATAACCCGGCTACAAGGCATTACCCCATGATGGATTATTATACATACATCGCCCAGGTAGGTGAGAAACCCGATTACATAGTCATTAAAGCGATCATGAACCCGTTTATAAATGTTCTCTGGGCAGGTGCATTGCTGATGGTTTTCGGCCTGGGATATTCAACGGTCAGAAGGATACGGCTACGCATGGCCGCAGGGATAGCTGGATAGCTGGATGACTGGATAGCTGGATGACTGGATGACTGGATAGCTGGATGACTGGATAGCTGGATGACTGGATGACTGGATAGCTGGATGACTGGATGACTGGATGACTGGATGACTGGATAGCTTTTAATGATCCTTTGCTTTGTCTTCAAGCATGGGAACGAACCTGAAATGTCCATGCTCCTCTTTACGCATCTCCGTTTCTGAGATTTTATGTATGGTTGTCATAATCTGCACATCATCCCCTACAGGCACAACGAGTATACCTCCGGGTTTAAGCTGCCGGATGAGGGGCTCGGGGATATACGGCGCTGCGGCGGTTACGAGTACCTTGTCAAACGGGGCGAATGAAGTCAGGCCTTTATAGCCATCCCCATAAAACAGCTTGATTCGCTGGTATCCCATTTCCGTGAGAAGGTTCCTGGTCTTGTCGTACAGGGTTTTCTGGCGTTCAATGCTAAAGACTTTGGCTCCGAGTTCTGCGAGGATACAAGCCTGGTAACCGCTCCCGGTTCCTATCTCAAGCACTTTTTCCCCCTTGCTGATTTTCAGTAAAAAGGTCTGGAATGCTACAGTATATGGCTGTGAAATAGTCTGGCCGGCACCAATCGGGAAAGGCTGGTCTTCATATGCGTATTCAAGAAAGGACGAATCGAAGAAGAAATGCCTCGGCACTTTCTCCATCGCAGCAAGAATGGCCGGATCGGAAATTCCTTTTTCCCTGATCGACCTGATCAGCTGGTTTCTAAGTCCCTGGTGGCGGTAAGTATCTTGTCTTTGAGAGTGTTTCATAGTTTGTTTGCCGGGGAAATTTTTCACGAAAATAGTAATTTCAAAATCTTAAAAGACTAACTTTGCAAAAAAATACCCGGTATGCTTAAAATCGGAGTTCTGGGAGCAGGTCACCTGGGCAAAATTCATATTAAATGCATTAAGGAAATTCCTGAATTTAACCTATGTGGTTTTTATGACCCCGATATGGTCATTGCACAAAAGGTGGAGCAGGAGTTCGGTGTTCCTAAATTTGCTTCGCTCGATGAACTTGTTGATGCGGTTGATGTGGTTGATATAGTGACTCCGACAATATCCCATTTCGACTGTGCTTCAAAATCACTTTTGAAAAGCAGGCATGTATTTATAGAGAAACCGGTTGTGACTACCTTGGAACAGGCAAGGGAATTGATAAAGATAGCTTCTGAGGCTAAAGTTAAAGTGCAGGTTGGCCATGTTGAGCGCTTCAATCCTGCGTTCCTGGCTGCAGAACCTTATTTTTCAGGCCCTATGTTCATTGAGGGCCACAGGCTTTCACAGTTCAATCCCCGGGGTACCGACGTGCCTGTGATCCTTGACCTGATGATACACGACATCGATATAATCCTTTCGGTCGTAAAGAGCGGTATACGCAGTATAAGTGCTTCGGGAGTGGCTGTGGTAAGCGACACCCCTGATATTGCCAATGCCCGCATTGAATTTGAGAACGGCTGTGTGGCCAATCTTACGGCAAGCAGGATTTCGGTAAAAAATATGCGCAAGTCACGTTTCTTTCAAAGAGACGCCTATATATCCATCGATTTCCTGAAGAAGGAAATGGAAGTCATACGGATTGAAGAACCGGGAAACACCAGTTCGGGATTCGGGATGCCGTTAGACCTTGGGCCGGGTAAAGGGATCAGGCAGATATCTTTTATCAAGCCTGAAGTAAAACCGAACAATGCAATAAAAACCGAGCTGGAAAGTTTTTGTTCCGCTATTGTGAACAACACCGTTCCCCCTGTCACCATTGAGGATGGTTACCGTGCCCTTGAAGTGGCATATATGATCATCGATGAAATAAACCATTCAGTTAAGCGGCTCGTATAATTTCCGCATTAATGTTAGTTTCTTTTGTAAGAATTATTGACAATATTCATGCGGAAACAACGTTTTGAGATCAGAGTTTTTTTGTTGTTCATTCCGGGTACAAGGATGGTAAAAAATTTATGCTTGTTATTTCTGGGTGTAGTTTTCCTGGCCTCTTGTGAAAAGTTCAAGGGCGACCAGGAAGTTCCTGCCTACCTGAGCATCGATTCCATTTACATTTACACAGATTATGCCATTCAGGGCTCTTCTTCCCAGAATATCTGCGATTCATGGGTATATGTCGACGGTCAGTTGATCGGCGCCTTTCAGAATCCTTCAAAATTCCCGGTTCTTCAGAAAGGGACGCATAAGGTTACTATTATGCCCGGGATCAAGAAAAACGGGATATCCAGTACAAGGGCCACATATGATTTTTACGCACCCATCAGTTACAATGTTAAGTTCGGGATGGACAGCGTGACCAGGTTAAAAACCCTTAAAACCACTTATGCTTCCAATACCAATTTCTTATGGAAGGAGGACTTCGAAGGGACTTCGATAAAACTTGATACGACAAACCGGAGTACGGTGCCTGTAAAAGTTACTCCTGAAGGCTCCTCTTTTACGATAGAAGGCCTTCATTCGGCAATTATGATAACCGATACCGTGAATAACTTTGCTGAAGCGCAGTCACACGATTCATTCGTGATCCCTTATTCACCGGTTTACCTGGAGCTGAATTATAATATCAACACAGTTTTGACGGTAGGTGTGATACTTACCGGCCCTTCTGCGTTTATACAAACACCTGTGGTAAACCTGAATGTGACCAATAACAAGTCAAAAAAGATCTATATTGAACTCACCCCCGCTCTGAATTCAACCACGGGGATCGATCATTTCAGGGTCTATTTTGGGGCATTTATGGATGCCAGCCTAACCAAAGGGATCATCGTTTTAGATAACATTAAAGTAGTCACAACCAAATAGTACCAAGATGAATAAACGGGCTCAGGTAATAAAATATGTAGTGGCCGATTTTCTTGCTGCCATCTTCGCCTGGACCTTATTCTTTATTTACCGGAAATACAGGGTTGATCATGATGTTATGGATCATTTCAGGGTAGTGCTGAACGATCCGAAACTGTATTACGGCGTTGTTGTAATCGGCCTTTTCTGGCTGGCCTTGTACGCTCTGATAGGTACCTACCGCCAGATATACCGCAAAGCCCGTTTACGTGAATTTGCACAAACCTTTCTTATCAGCCTGTTAGGGGTGACCATAATCTTTTTCGCCCTTATCCTGGATGACATGATAATTACTCAGCGCACCTATATCGAGTTCTTTTTTGTGCTGCTTCTGCTGCATCTTTTCTTTACAGCTATTTTCAGGTTTTTACTTACTTCAAGAACAGCCTACAAGATCCACAACAAGCTCATCGGGTTCAACACCATCATTGTCGGGAGTAACGGGAATGCACTATCCATCTACAAAGAGATCGAGAACCAGGAAAAATCATCAGGGAACAAATTTGTTGGATTTGTCAATGTTGAGGGGTACACTAATTACAAGCTAGCCGAGTTCCTTTCTCACATCGGTGAAACGAAAGACCTGAGTTCTTTGGTAAAGCAATACAACATCGAGGAGGTGATCATTGCAATAGAGCATTCAGAGAATCACACTATAGAAAATATCATAACCCAGCTTGAAGACACCGATGTTGTCATTAAGATAATTCCTGCGATGCAGGATATTCTTATGGGATCGGTAAAAACAACCTCTATTTTTCATGCCCCCCTCATACAGATCTATCCTGATCTTATGCCCGACTGGCAGTTGTCGCTGAAACGGATCTTCGACATAGCCTTCTCTTTCATTGCGTTGATTTTGCTGTTGCCGGTGATCTTTATTACAGGCCTGATCATTAAACTGACTACTTCGGGGCCGGTGTTTTTCAAACAGGAAAGGATAGGCCTGAGGGGTAAACCCTTTATCATGTATAAATTCAGGACCATGATACAGGATGCAGAAAAAAACGGCCCCCAGCTTTCTTCAAAGGATGATCCGAGGATAACCCGTGTAGGTAAAGTTTTACGCCAGTTCCGGATAGATGAGATACCCCAGTTTTATACAGTCTTAAAGGGTGAGATGAGCATTGTTGGTCCCCGTCCCGAGAGGCAGTATTACATTAACCTGGTTACACAGAGAGCCCCTCACTACAAACTTCTGCACAAGGTAAAACCCGGGATTACTTCCTGGGGCCAGGTAAAGTACGGGTACGCCGAGAACCTGGAACAAATGATAGAACGTCTTAAATTCGACCTTCTTTATATTGAGAATATGTCACTTGCCATGGACTTCAAAATTCTCATTTATACCATCCTTATCATCATCCAGGGACGCGGTAAATAATTCAGCTGCCAGTTTCTGCATTACCTCCCCGGCTTTACCCCTGATAAAGACATCTGTGATGCTCCCGGTAAAGTTTGATGGTTCCGTATTGATCTCTATTATCTTACTTCCGGCCGATTTGGCCATAAATGGGATCTGGTTTGCAGGCATTACTTCACCTGTAGTCCCGATAACGATAAAAACATCAGAGAGGCTTACTGCTTCATATGAGGCTCCCAGTGCTTTCTGGGGAATGCCTTCGCCGAAAAAAACAAAATCAGGTTTCAGTAAGCCCCCGCATTCCCTGCAGGTTGGAGGCAGGTGATCCAGGCTGATCTCCCTGGCAGGGTATAGCCTGTGGCATCCCAGGCAGATAAGTCTTTGGGAATTTCCATGGAACTCATAAACTTCTCTGGAACCGGCTTCCTGGTGCAGGTTGTCAATGTTCTGGGTAATAATCCTTCCGAGCAGGGCGCGCTTCTCCATTTCAGCCATAACCAGATGTGCACTGTTTGGCTTTGCCTCAGCAAAGAAATCGTAGAACAGTTCTTTTATTACGGTCCACGACTCCCGGGGGTGGCTCATAAAATAAGATATTTCGAGGAAATGCGGATCGTATTTGCCCCATATGCCATCGTTTCCCCTGAAAGGGGGGATGCCGCTTTCGACCGATATCCCTGCCCCAGTAAATGCAGTTGTGAAGCGCGATTTTAACAGCAGTTCCGCGGCTTTCTTTATCTCATCTCCCATCGGGTTTATTTTAACCAGTGGTCAAGCCAGTTAAAGAAAGTCCGCTGCCAGAGAATGCCATTCTGGGGTTTAAGCACCCAATGGTTCTCGTTCGGAAAGAACAGGAACTCTGCAGGAATTCCCTTCAGCAGGGCAGCGTCGAAGGCCTGCATCCCCTGGGTATATGAAATCCGGAAGTCAAGACCTCCGTGGATCACAAGGATTGGAGTATCCCAGTTCTGAATGAATTTATGCGGAGAAGTGGCATAGGTGCGCTGGGCGGTCTTATTCTTCTTATCCCAGAAGGGCCCGCCAAGGTCCCAGTTCGCAAACCACATTTCTTCCGTTTCAAGATATTGCGCCTCAAGGTTGAACATCCCGTCATGGGCGATAAAGGCTTTAAACCTTTTATTATGGTTCCCTGCAAGCCAGTAAACCGAGAATCCCCCGTAACTTGCTCCCACGCAGCCCAGTTTGTCCTTGTTAATGTACTTCTCCTTGCATAGTGCATCTATTGCGGTAAGGTAGTCTTTCATATTCTGCCCGCCATAGTCCCCGCTGATCTGTTCATTCCATTCCTTTCCGAAGCCAGGCAGGCCACGGCGGTTGGGGGCTACGATGATATACCCGTTAGCGGCCATCATCTGGAAGTTCCAGCGGAACGACCAGAACTGGCTGACCGTGCTTTGAGGCCCACCTTCGCAGTAGAGCAGGGCAGGGTATACCTTGGTTGAATCAAAATGAGGCGGGTAAATAACCCATGTCTGCATCATCTTGTTATCTGTTGTTTTGAGCCATCTCTGTGTGACTTTGCCAAAGGCAAGCTGGTCGAGTATTTCCTTGTTCTCAAAACTCAGCTGGCTGTCTTTTCCGTTGGCCGGATCCACCGAATAGATCTCCGGGGGAGAAGACATGGATACCCTGGTGGCGATTAATTTGTCACCTGCAGGTATGACACCGGTATAGTTGTGGATGCCTTCGGTGATCTTGCGAATCTTCCCGTCGGCAACAGTGAGCTGGTAAATTTCGTCGGTAGCATGAAAATCGCTGATGAAAAAGACAGACTTGCTGTCGTCGCTCCAGGCCAGGCCTTCGGAACTCTGGTCGAAGCTTTTCGAATAATCAGTTTTGGTTTTACTATTGAAATCATAAACGAACAGGCGGTTTTTATCCGACTCGTAGCCATCCCTCTCCATACTCTGCCAGGCCAGTTTTGTACCATCGGGTGAATAAAGGGGTGCGACGTCATACCCCATCATACCTTCGGTAAGGTTGGTGGTGGACCCGTTATCGATCTGGTACAGGTAAAGGTCGGAATTAGTCGATAGGGTATAGGCAAGACCTTTCTTCTTGCGGCAGGTATAGGCGATGGTTTTACTATCGGGGCTCCATGTGATCTGTTCCATCCCGCCGAAAGGCTGAAGAGGGCATTCATACGGCTCGGCTTTCAGAATATCGGTTCCGCTTGTAATCATCGTCTTGTTATAATCAGCTACGAAAACATGGCTGTATGATTCCACCCAGGTATCCCAATGCCTGTACATATAATCATTATAGATCTTCCCGGTAGCTTTCGGAAGGTCCTTGTAAAGGTCCTGCAATGGCTTATCAGCTGCGACATCCGCAGTGTAAAGAAGCTTTTTTTCGTCGGGGGAAAAGCGGTAGCCGCTGATCCCGTCGGGGATATCGGTCATCTGCAACCTGTCGCTGCCGTCGGTGTTCATTTCCCACAACTGCATGGAACCGCTTTCGGAGCAGAGGAAGCGGATTTTTTTACCGTCGGCCGACCATTCGGCCTGGTTTTCACCGAAAGGGGTATGGGTGACCTGGCGGTTGTTTTTCCCGTCAATATCCATAAGGAAAAGTTCCCGGTTGCCTTTGTTCTGTTCAACATTGTAATAACTGACGCCGTAGAGTATCTGTTTTTTGTCGGGTGAGACGGCAGGTTCTGATATTCTTCCGAAAGCCCAGAGGACTTCAGGAGTCATGAGGTCGCTTGAGGCTTTAACGGTATTTTTTGTAATGAGGGAAGCTTTTTCTCCGGCCGGCTGTTTTTCCCTTTTGCAGGACCATCCGGTGATGGTTGCCATAATGAGTAGTAAAATTGTAATTTTTTTCATACCTGTTTAATTATATAATTTTATCTGATTACTGATGAAGTGCTGAAGAAGGCAAGAACATATTTGGTGAAAACGATAAGCCCCGCTGCTGCTGCAACCATAGCTGCCACAAGCACTGAAGCCGCGGCAAGGTCCTTTATCCTGCCCGCCTTCTCCTGGTATTGGGGGGATACAATATCAACAAAGAATTCAAAGGCAGTATTGACGATCTCAAGGCATAAAACCAGGGCCGAGGCAAGGAGCACGATGCACCATTCCACAGGGCTTATGCTGAAAACCACGCCGGCTGCGATCACGAAAGCAAAAGCAATAAGGTGTATCCTGAAGTTATGCTGGGTGCTCACTACAGTTGCAATCCCTTTGAATGCAAAAAAGAAGCTGCGTATTCTCTCCCTGAGGGAGAATCTTTTGCCTGCGGGGGCCTGCATGTTATTTTTCGGGTTTGATAAACCTGATTATTGTTTCAAGAAATTCTTTCGGGTCAATGGGTTTGGAAATATAGCCATCGCAACCTGCAGCTTTGCTCCGCTCTTTTTCGCCTTTTAAAGCGTAAGCAGTTTGGGCGATTATAGGGATAGTTCTGTTGAATTTACGGATCTCACCGGTCGCTTCATAACCATCCATCACAGGCATCCTCACATCCATCAGTACCAGGTCAACATTGCCTTTCCCCGCCATCTCGATTGCATCAATGCCATTCTTTGCCCACACAACGCCTGCGGCAGTACGTTTCAATATTCTTTCCAGGAGAAAATAATTGGATTCCTCATCTTCAACGACCAGGATTGTCTTGCCTGAAAGGATACCAGAGAACTCTGCCGTTTGCTTTGGAGCTGGTACAGGAACATTCTTGCTTGCAATAGTGGTGAGGGGCAGGGAGACATAAAATGTAGCACCGTGGCCTGGCTCCGAATCAAGCCTTATATCCCCGTTAAGCAGGGTTAACAGGTTTTTGCAAATGGTAAGGCCCAGGCCTGTTCCTCCGTACTTCCTGGTGCTGGTATCATCGGCCTGCCGGAACCTTTCAAAAATTACCTGTTGTTTGTCTTTTTGTATTCCAATTCCTGAATCCCTGACAAAAAATTCTATGACAGGTCCCGATTTATCGTCGGTTTTAAATGTATAGCCGAATTCGACAAATCCCTGTTCCGTGAATTTGAACGAATTTTCTATAAGATTGCTGAGGACCTGTCTTAAACGGTTGCCATCGGTAAGGATAGTGAAATCCTTATCCGTTGAAAATGGTTTGAACTTCAGTTCGACATGGGTTTTCAGGAGTTTTTTCCTGACTTCATTCATTGTGGCGAACAGTGAAGATAGCAAGGTGTTAACGGGGCATTCCCTTATCTCTATTTTAACCTGGCCCGCTTCGATTTTTGCAATGTCAATAATGTCATCCATGATCCTCATCAGGTCATTTCCCCTTTCCTTGATGATCCTGATAAATTCCTGCCTTTCCTCATCGGTAACAGAAGGGTCGGAAAGCAGGGTTGAAAACCCGATGATAGCGTTCATGGGAGTTCTGATCTCATGCGACATATTCGACAGAAATGCTGATTTCAGGCGGTCCGACTCCTCTGCTCTTTCTTTTGCGGCCACCATGTTCTTTTCAATTTTTTTCCTGTCGGTTATATCCCTGTAGATGCCGTATGCACCGACGATCTCGCCCTGCAGGCGTATGGGAGTGACAATGATTGAAACATCGATGAGCCGTCCGTCTTTATGGGTCCTCCGGGTTTCCATTTCAGAAATACCCCCGGTTGTTGCCTTGCGAGTTATTGCAAGGGCTTCGTCCATGATCTCCTGGTTGGTGATTTTTTCGTCAACATTCGCACCGATGATCTCTTCTGGCAGGTACCCGAACATTTTTGTAAATTCCGAGTTAACGGTTTGTACGATACCGTCGTTATTGATCGTAATGATAGCTTCCATGCTGGCCTCGAAAAGCTGTTCAAGATAAGCTTTCTGCCGGGCTACATCATCTTCGGCTGCCCTTCGGGAGATCATTGTTGAGATCTGGCCGGCCACGATGTTAAGCAAGTCGAGTTCCTTCTCGGTAAACTGATCGGGGTCGGTATAACTCTGAACGGCCATAACCCCGAATACTTTTTCATTTACTATCAATGGGACCCCCATCCAAACCTTAGCGGGTGTCCCCACTATTTCAATTTCCCCCCTGGCATTCAGGTCGGCAATCTCGCTTTCGTTGGCAAGCAGGGGTCTTTTTGTACGGATAACATATCCCGTAAGACCTTTGCCCAGGGGGCTTGAAGTGAACTTGTCCTTACGGTCTATATGATAGGGGAAAGAAATAGTGTTGGATGCTTCGTTATAAATTGCAATGTAGAAATTCTGAACGTCAATAATATTTCCCAGTTCATGATGAAGGGTTGAATACAATTCTCCCAGGGAGGAGGCGTTAAGGGCGGCTTTGGAAACTTCGAAAACAACGTGCTGAAGCATATCTGAATGCTTCTGCTCAGTGATATCGTTAATAAAGCCTTCCAGGTAATCCACTTCTCCGTTTGAAGAATAAACTGCCTTGCCTTTTTCCCACACCCATTTGATCTTCCCGTCAGCTGATTTAATACGGTATTCAAGAGTGTAAGACTTCCTGCCCTGTATCCCAAGATCAACATATTTCCATACATATTCCTGATCTTCAGGCAGGATTATGTCGTTATACGAAAGACTTGCATTATTAAGCAGGTCGGTTACCTGGTAACCTGTTAGTTCAAAGCAGCCATCGCTGATGAATTCCATGGTCCAGTTGCGGTCGTTGCGGCATCTGTAAACAATCCCGGGAAGGTTGTCTAACAGCCCAGTAAATTCCATATCTTGTAGTTGAGGATGTGAATAGATGATGTAAAGGTAAAAAAACAATCTACGTATTGTTATTCACCCCGGCTTATTTTTCCTTTGAACGGTTCCCGGCGCAGAGCCTTTCGATTTCATCCACTGTAAGTTTGTCGTCGCAGCAGAAGGCTTCAGCCATCTGGTGTTCGGCGCAGAAATTGACCTTGCGGTAGGCGATGCGTTGAATATTCAATAAATGCCGTGTTGATATATTGTCGGTGGTGAAATTTTTTCCTCCCGAACCGCAGGCGAGTACCATTGAAGGAACCAGGGAATTGTAAAGCCCGCCGAGGGCCCCCTGGGAGGAAGGTGTATTCACAACAATCCTCCCTGCATTCAAAGCCTGGGCGAAATACCTTATTTTCTCATCGTCGTTTGAAAAGATGCTGACGGTATGGCCCAGCCCCCCGTGCTCGTTGATTTTTTTACACATTGAAATACCTTCATCAAAAGTTTCAACCCGGTAGAATGCTAAAACAGGGGCGAGGATTTCAAGCGAAATGGGGTATTTAAGCCCAACCTGGTCAGGGTCGAATTCTGCGATCAGGAGATTGGTTTTCGCAGGGACTTTGATCCCGGCTATTCCGGCAATGAACACAGCCGGTTTTCCAATGATTTCGGCATTCATCGAACGGGTATAGGTGTTGATGCATACTTTTCCGACTTTTTCTGCTTCTTCATTACTCAGGAAATATGCGCCTTTCTTTTTAAAAACCCGTTTAACCTCATCAGCGTTAAATTTTGATGCAATTACAGCCTGTTCACTGGCGCAGATGGTCCCGTTGTCAAATAATTTTGACATCAGTATCTGGTCTACCGCGAAATTTACATCGGCACTTTTCCCAATATATGCAGGTACATTGCCCGGACCAACTCCGATAGCGGGATTCCCTGAGCTATAGGCTGCCCTGACAAGGCTTACCGAACCTGTAGCCATTACCAGGGCTGTAAAGTGGTTGCTCATAAAACCAAGAACCTGTTCACGACTTGCTTTAGGTATCCATTGTATGCAATTTTCGGGCGCTCCCGCCTCCAAGGCAGCCTCATAGCATATCCTTGCTGTTTCTATGGTGCTTTTACGGGCAGCCCCATGGGGGTAAATCACCAGGGGGTTCCTGGTTTTAAGTGCGATCAGGATTTTAAACAGGGCTGTAGAAGTAGGGTTTGTAATTGGTGTAACGGCGAAGATGGGCCCCATGGGCTTGGCGACTTCAACAATTCCTGTTTTCAGGTCTTCAGCAATGATTCCAACCGTTTTCTGGTCCCTGATATCCCTGTATACAAATCGGGTTGCAATGATGTTTTTAATGGTTTTATCATGTACGTTTCCGATGCCTGTTTCATTATAAGCCATTTCAGCAAGCCGTTTCCTGTGCTCAAAACCTGCCGCATAGGCAGCCCTGACGATACCGTCGGTTTGCTCCTGGTCAAGTTTGGCAAAGTGGTGGCTGGCAATCCTTGCCTTATGCATGGTTTCTTCAACCATGCCTGCCGCAATCTCCTTCTCCATTCAATAAATGTTAATAAAGCAGGATGTCAAAGGTAAGGGATTTGAATATATTATGATTTTTATTACTTTTGCAGCACCAAACTGCGGTAATAGCTCAGTTGGTAGAGCACTAGCTTCCCAAGCTGGGGGTCGTGGGTTCGAGTCCCATTTACCGCTCACATATTAATTATAATTGAATTAATGATCCTGGGGGATGGTAAAACAAAACTTGCTGCCTTGTTCCTCCTTGCTTTCAACCCATATTCTCCCTCCGTGTTTTTCCACAAACTCCTTGCATATTATTAATCCAAGGCCGGTGCTGGGTTCTCCTTCGGTACCCTGGCGGTTGATATTCTGATCAATGAGGAACAGGTGGTCGATTATTTGCTGAGTCATTCCTATGCCATTGTCTTTAATGCAAACCTCTACTGATTTATCCCTGTTGGTTGTTGCCGATATCTTTACAGTTCCTTTTTTTGGTGTGTATTTTATGGCATTTGAGACCAGGTTGCGGATAATAGTTTGAATCATATGCAAATCTGCAGAGATTTTTAGATTCTCAGGGATACTGGTTGTAATTTCTATCTCTTTTTTTTCTGCATTTTCTTTTACTGGTTCAATATACTCGACTATGATTGCCGTCAATTCGAAAGTTTCAGGGTTGAACCCGGTTACACCTCTTTGCAGGCGTGACCATTCCAGGAGATTTGTAAGAAGGTTGTAAAGATTTGTAGCAGACTTCCTCATATTGATTGCGATCTTCTGGATCTGGGCAAGGGTCATGGTAGGCAATTCCTCGGCCATCAGTTGTGTTAAACCCAGGAAGGAGGAGAATGGACTTCGAAGGTCATGGGCAATTATGGAGAAGAATTTATCTTTTTCAAAATTTAACTTCTGTAGTTCTTCGTTTTTAAGTTTAAGTTCCACTTCCGTTTGTTTGCGTCTTGTAATATCATGGCCCTGGGCGATGGTGGCAACGGGTGTTTTATCATCAGCCTCGAATAGTGTTGCTGAATTCCAAAGCACTGTTTTTATGGAACCGTCAAGGTGTTGAATTTTAATCTCAACTGTTTCCCAGCGTTCGCCTGTTTGGGTCTTATGGATAAGGTCCATTGAAGTTTCCGCCATCTCCGGAGGGAAAAGTATTTCCAATGATTTTCCCTTAACCTCTGTTTCGCTGCGCCCTGTTAATCGTTCAAATGCATGGTTGAACCTTGTTATATGGAATTGGGGGTCCCATACAATGATAGGCGCATTGGCATAATTGAAGAGGTTTTCCAGGTATTTATTGGATTCCCTTAACGCGGTTTCAGTTAGTTTTTGTTTAGTAATATCATGGGCGTAAACATGAACCCCGCTTACCTTGCCATTTTTATCAAGCGAGCGGGTATGTATTGAAGAAAACCAACGCTTGCCGTTGGGCATATCTACGAAATCCTCAAACTCAACCGGTTCAGGAGAAGTCGCAACGTCCCTTAACCGATGGACGAATTTGTCACCTGTCTCTTGTCCGTATAATTCATAAAGCGACTTTCCTATGAACTGCCGTGCATCATTTCCTCCAAGGTTTTTAACGGCCCTCTTATTCAGTAATAAAATGGTACCGTCAAGATCATAGAAACCTACCCCGATGCCACCATATTCCAGTATATTATGTTGATTTTCTTCACTTTTTATCAATTGTTCCTCTGCCTGTTTCCTTTTTGTGATATCCTGATGATGCCAGATGTGACCACAGTATTGACCCTTGATAATGATAGGGATGAAGTCCACGAGGTAAAAGCTTCCGTCGCGCATTTCTAACTCCTCCCCTCTGACAGGTTTACTCTCAGCAATTATTTTTTGAATACGGTCAAGGGTAGCGGCAGGGTTTGCATAGGAACCTAAAACCTTTTTAACCATATCGGAAGATTCCAGCCCTATGTAAGTTGCCGGTAGCGCCGGCAGATTAAACAGATCACAAAAAGCCTGGTTCACATTTTCAACCTTGTTTTCCGCGGAAACAACAATAACACCGGCATAAATGCTTGAAATATGGGTGTCGAGCCTCTGGAGAGCCTCCTGCATCAATGTCTCAGCCTTTTTCCGCTCCGTAATTTCATCGGTAAGCCGTTTGTTAACCTCGAGCAGATTACTGTTACCTGAAATTAACTCTTCGTTGACTGCCCTGTATTCTTCATTAAATGCTGCCGATTCAGCCTCTTTCTCATCCATTAATTGCTGAAAACTTTTTTTCTGGCTTTCAAGGGATATCTCAAGCATCAGACGTTCAATAATTACAGCGAGCTGCTGAACGGCATTCTGCAGCAATATGTAAGTGCCCTCGTCTTTCTGCAGGGCTTTGTCAAATTGAACATATCCAAAGGTACTGTTTCTGGAACAGACCGGAAGATTCGGGTGGTGCGGCTTGCCATTTTCGGGATGCCAGCTGAAATTTTTATTTGAGAAGATCGTTTTCAGGCTTTCGATAAACAGTGGAACGACCTGGCCGGGATTTCTTAAACGTGACAGGCTTGTATTCAATAAAAACAATTCATTCGCAGTATTCTTCATCGTTTGTGAAGTTGGTCATCAGTCAGCCTCAAGATCTTAATTTCAGGTATTGAGCAAAGCCTTGTATAAGTCGAAATTTTCCTTGTCGAAGCAAACAAATGTAACGGTCTCCGGTACAGTATTGGAAGCCAGGAAGGCCCTGGTCTCGCGAACGGCAATTTCAGCGGCAAGCTGTTTTGGGAAATGATAAATTCCGGTACTGATGTTGGGGAAGGCAAGGGTTTTGCAATCGTGCAGCCTGGCTTGTTCAAGGCTTGACCTGTAACAGTTTGCAAGTTTGCCGGCTTCTTCGTTGCTCCCTTCCTTCCAAACAGGGCCTACCGTATGAATGATGTATTTTGCCGGCAGATGGAGCCCGGGTGTGACTTTAGCTTCCCCCACTTCGCAGCCTCCCAGAAGCCTGCAGATCTCAGCGAGGCCGGGTCCCGCTGCACGGTGTATGGCACCGTCAACACCGCCTCCTCCTAGGAGGGACGCATTGGCCGCATTTACAACCGCATCGACCTGCAATGCGGTAATGTCCCCCTGGATCAGTTTGATACGTTCTTCCATTGTTTGAACTGGTTTTTAAATTCGTCGTGTATAGAGTTATTTGTAGCTATAATTTCTTTACCAAAGATATAATTTTCCCCGTTTGAAAAATCAGAAACCCTTCCGCCTGCATTTTTCACAAGCAGCAAACCGGCAGCGACATCCCATGCACTTAATCCGTACTCATAAAAACCATCGTACCGGCCCGCTGAAACATAGGCCAGGTCGGCAGCAGCAGAACCGAGGCGCCTGATTCCACGGCTGTGTTGCATCAGGTGCCTGAAAATGTCAAGGTAATCTTCCATTCTTCCGTAATCATGATAGGGGAACCCGGTTGCGAAGAGTGAATCGGCAACCGTATTGGTTTTTGATACCCTTATGATTTCACCGTTCTTATAAGAAAGAGCATTCTCCCATGTGTAAAAACACTCATCCAGGTTAACCTCGTATACCACCCCGGCCACGACCCTGCCTTCCTTCATTAAGCCTATACTTACGCAGTATAGCGGAACACCATGAATGTAATTGGTTGTCCCGTCCAAAGGGTCGATAACCCATGTAAGTTCTCCGGTTTTCAGACCGGGACTCTCCTCGGCGATAAATCCAGAACCTGGAAGAATCTTGCTTAAGCGGTCCATAATCCTCGCTTCCGATTCGCGGTCGACATACGTAACGAAATTATTAAAGCTTTTAAGTTCTATATCCGAAGATTTGAGCTTCTGTATCTCGTTCCTGAGAAATTCACCGGTTTCTTTAGCGATACTGCAGGTTTGAAGGGTAATTTGTTGGAGGTCCATGGGTAAAAGCCAGATAACGGGATAACTAGATAACTAGATAGCGAAATTAATGATTATTCAGCAACAAACTCCCCATCAGCATCCAGTGCATCCAGAATGACAGTGCGAATTTGATTCGACAACGAGGCGTCATATTTTGTTTTAACCCTGATATAGTTTTCGGAAAAACCATGCATCCAGCCCCGGGCATTATCCGACTCAAAAAGAACATGAACCTGCCTGCCCCGGTTTTCCAGGTAAAATGCCTGTTTCTTTTGCTCTGAAAGATCATGAAGCTGTTTGCTCCTTTCCTTTTTAATTTTACCCGGCACTTCTTCATTGATCCGGGAAGCCAGTGTGTTCTCCCGCTTCGAATAAGTAAACACATGTATGTAGGAAACAGGCAGATTAGCCAGGTAAGTGTATGTGTCGCGAAAATCATCATCCGACTCCCCGGGGAACCCAACTATTACATCCGATGCGATGCAGGCCAGCGGAAGCTTATTCCTGATCCTCCCGACCCGGCCGGAATAGACTTCAAGACTGTATTTCCGTTTCATTGATTTCAGGATCTTGTCGGAACCCGATTGGAGGGGAATATGGAAATGCGGCATGAATTTCAGGGACGCCGCTGCAAAATCAATGATCTCGTCAGTAAGAAGGTCAGGCTCGATAGAGGAGATCCTTATCCTGTCAAGCCCCTGAACCTGTTCAAGAGCCTGCATGAGCTGAAGCAGGTTTTCACCGTTCTGTCTTCCGAAATCTCCTATATTAACCCCGGTGAGAACAACTTCACGGATCCCGTTTTTAACGATTTCATGTGCGCTGCTGATTGCATGGGCAATGGTATCGCTGCGGCTGTGCCCGCGGGCCAATGGAATTGTGCAATATGAGCAGTAATAATCGCATCCGTCCTGTATCTTAAGGAAAGAACGTGTGCGGTCACCATAAGAGAAGGAAGGAATAAAACTGCCGGCTTCCCTGATATCCGCCTGGAGCCCGCCATGGTATTCGTGGTTTTTAAGTTTTTCAAGTTCCTCAAGGAGCATATATTTTGAGCTGTTCCCCAAAACAAGGTCCACGCCTTCCATCAGGCTGAGTTCTCCGGGTTTTAGTTCCGAAAAGCAACCTATCACAGCTATTTTAGCATCCGGGTTCAGCTTATGGGCCTGGTGTATCGCAGCCCTGCATTTCTTTTCGGCGACAGAGGTAACGACGCAGGTGCTGATCACATAAATATCTGCTACTTCATGATGGTTTTTTAGTTCAAAGCCTTTTTCACGGAACTGGCGTGAAATTGACGAGGCTTCTGCAAAGTTGACTTTGCAGCCGAAATGGTGAAAGGCAATGGTAGTGGGTCTCATGGGGCAAAGATACTAAATCGGGGGCAGTGACTGGTGAATAGTGAACGGTGATCAGTGAATAGTGAACAGGGTCCAGTCACCAGTCATCGGTCACTATTCACCAGTCACTTTTTAACATATTGCTGTAACAGTATCCCGGCAACGATCAACCCAAGTCCGGCCACGGTTGAAAATAGTATAGCTTCACCTACGGCAAAATGAATTATGATCAGTGAAATGAATGGTGAAAGGTAAATCAGATTGCTTACTTTGGCCGTAGTTTCAGAGTATTTGAGGGCATTAAGCCAGAGTACAAACGTAATGCCCATTTCGAACAAACCTATATACACTGCCCCGGCAATGCCTGTCCAGGGAGGGATCCAGAAATGTTTTGCAGCTGCTATCGTGATAAATACATACAACAGGCCAAAGCAGAAGTTGAGAAAGATCTTAACGACAGGTTCCCGCTTGTCTTTGAGGTTGAGGATCCAGTATAGGGCCCAGAAAACGGAGCTTACCAATGCAAGCGCTACGCCGGCAGTACTTGAAAATTTGAACGAAAGCAGGTTGCCATGCGTTGAAATGAGCAGTATGCCCAGGAAACTTAATGTCACGGCAACAATGCTCCATGCGCTGATCTTCTGACCGAGAAGAGGAATTGAAAGCAATACAAGAACCAGGGGCCAGATGTAATTAAGAGTCCCCGCCTCCTGTGCCGGCAAGAGGTCATATGCTCTCAGCAGCACAATGTAATAAAGATATGGATTGAGCAGGCCCATCAGTGCCGAATTCAGGATGCCGGCGGATGAGGTTTTCCCGAGCAGGGCCAGTTTGCCCTGGACAAGCAGTATGATAAATAGTGCTATGACCGCAACTATGGAGGAAAACAGAAGCAGCCCGAGGGGATCAAGGTAACGCAGGCTGAGCTTGAAAGCCGAGCCGATAGTTGACCAGCAGGCTATAGCCGCAAATGCGAAAAGATATGCCTTCTGCTGTGGTTTCATGCCCCAGGCTGTTAGGATGTCTGGCTGCGAAGGTAAGAAAGATTGAAAAAAATCCTATTTTTGCAGTATAAACACTCTGCTATGAAAAAGCTTGCTGTTGTTGCACTTGGAGGCAATGCTCTCCTTCGTTCCGATCAGAAAGGGACTATAGGGGAGCAGGAAGCAAATGCTTATGCCACATCCGAGAGCCTGGTTAAACTCATGAAACGTGATTACAACCTGGTATTAACTCACGGCAATGGCCCCCAGGTTGGGAATATTATGCTTGCCAACTCGGCCGGGTATAAGATGTTTGGGATACCCGAGATGCCTTTGGACATCTGTGTGGCTTATTCCCAGGGGTTTATAGGTTATATCATAGAGCAGCAGCTCAAGAATGTGCTTGAGAAATATGAAATGGAAAGGGATATAATCACAATTACCACCCAGGTGCTGGTAAATAAAGATGATCCTGCATTCAGAAACCCAACAAAACCTGTCGGGCCTTACTATACAAAGGAAGAAGCAGATAAAACCATGGCCGAATCGAATTCGGTATTCAGGGAAGATCCGCGGGGGAGAGGATGGAGAAAGGTGGTTGCCTCGCCTAAACCGCTGGTGATCCTGAATAAAAAAACCATCGAGAAAATTGCCCGCCAGGATAATATTGTGATTGCAGTAGGAGGGGGGGGGATCCCGGTGTATTATGTTGAACCAAACAAACTGGAAGGGATTGATGCCGTTATAGACAAGGATCTTGCTTCGGCCCTCCTCGCTTCCCAGATCAATGCCGATAAATTTTTCATCCTCACCGACGTCCCTAAAGTCTGTATTAATTTTAATACTCCCCAGGAGAAGTCGCTGGACCGCTTAACTATTTTTGAAGCTAAACAATACCTTGAGGAAGGGCAGTTCCCCGACGGAAGCATGGGCCCAAAGATCAGGGCGGCAATTCATTTTGTGGAAAATTCAGGGAAAGATACCATTATCACCAAGACTACCATGCTTGGGATAGACAATGGGGGGACGAGGATTACCCTTGTTTAAAGATCATTCTTTTTACTTCTATGCCTTCTATTTTCAGGAGTTCATTCTCCAGTTTATAGAATTCGGCAGCGTCTCCGCATAATTCAAGGATAATCAGCCCGCAACCCGCACATACCCCCGGTTCGGGGTTATGCAAACCAAGCCTGGTGCGAATGGAACAACCGAATTTAGCGAGAACGTTCTGAACCAGGGGGACCGCCCCTGCCCGATCACTGATGTTGATACCAATAACCCACATATCCTTCATGTCAAATTATTTTATTGTTTAAATAACCGGGACAATGATTGTTGCTGAAACTCCGCCCTTCGATGTTATATCAATGCTTCCATCCATCTGCTCAGCTAGGAGTTTAATTATAAACATCCCCAGAGATTCCTGGTTTTTCAGGTCAAACCCGGCTGGGAGCCCCACTCCATTATCGGAAACTTCAAGTTTAAACCCCGTCAAACCGTACTTCTCCAGTTTTAACCTGATGGTGCCATCATTCCTGCCCGGGAAGGCGTATTTATATGAATTTGTCAACAGCTCATTGGTTATCAGGCCAAGGGGAAGTGCCGTCTCAATATTTGCCAGGATATCCTCCATATCCATCTCAAGCCTGATCTTATGACCGCTGAAAGTGCTTGAAATGATCGATACCAGCGAATGTATGTAATTTGAAAGAGGCACTTTGTCGAGGTTCTCGCTTCGGTACAAATGTTCATGGATAAGAGCCATAGACCTGATCCTGAGTTCAATGTCCCTGACAAGCCTCTGGAATTCAGGGTCAGGGTTTTTTCTTCCCTGCATGCCGAGCAGGCTTATCACGATAGCAAGATTGTTTTTCACCCTGTGGTGGATCTCCTTAAGCATGATCTCCTTGGTCTCGGAGTTCCTGAGCTGCAGGGCTTCAAGTTCTTTCTCCTGGGAACGGTCCCTTGTCACCACCATCACCTGTTCAACCCTGTTGCCCCTGATCATAGGGATTTTCCTGGTCTCAAGAAAAACATTCTTTCCCCCATATGCAATATTAAATTCAGCAATGGAAATCCTGCCGGTTTCAAAGACGGTGTTAATGTTTTCAACTTCTTCTTCACTGATAAATGGGAATGCATCGTAAAGATTCAACCTTGTTATCTCAGAAAGATGGCCGGCTTCCCTTGCCACCTGCTTAAGGGTTGAATTTACCATGATGATGTTCATGTCCCTGTCAAAAACAACTACCCAGTCGGGAAAACTATCGAGGGCTTCATGATATTGCCGTTCGGAGCGAAGTAACTCTTCCTCGGCCTCTTTACGGTCCCTGATCTCAAGGATCAGTTTATGGTAATTTTCAGTAAGCGCTTTCTGATGTAAAAAATTTTTCCAGTTAAGGTTCTGGAAAATATAAGAGATGAAAAATCCAAGCGAGGTTACCGATACCACAAAGAAAAGATGGTTAAAAAAGAGGTTGGGCAGGGAGTAACTGCGGTTGATAAGCGATGCAAGGACGTAGGCCAGCAATTGTAAGGCATTAAGGATGATAAGATCCCAGAACCGAATGCGGTAGAAAGTATGCATCCCGATCATGATAAGCATCACCCAGGCATAAAAATAGTTATACCCCCGGCTGCTGATATCGGAAGTCACGCCAACATAAAAGATCGCAGCACAGGAAAACAGGTTTATGATAATAAAAATAAGAGAAAGTTTTTTGCGAAGGGGTTTTAAGAAAAGGACCACCAGTGAGAGGAGCAGTGACGGAACAATAAGCCCGAACCTTAAAAAGTACCGTTGTTCGGGCAGGTTACCGAACAATGATTGGTTTACAATGGCGTAAGCCACAAAAAGGAGGAGTGTAACGGAGAGACCGACTTTCATACTGGGAATTGAGGAAGACAGGTAAAATTCCTGGAATTCCTTATCCAATTCTTTGCGCGAGGTCTGCTCCATTATAATCTTTGTTCCTCAGGTTTTAAAAATCATGTGCTGAATTTCGAGGCCTCCGATTTCTTTAAGTTTTTTTTCAAAGAGGTCAAATTCATCAGGGTTTCCGCTAAGGTGAAGAACGATTACCCCTGTTCTGCTGCATACATCCTCGCTCACTTCATGAAAGCCAAGTCTTGATTTGATAAGGTGTGCATTTGCGGATAGCACCCCCTGCGTAAGCCCGGCTTCTTTGATGCGATCAGTTATCAGCAAGCCAATAATGCGGATCTCTTTCATGTTCCAAACTTAAAAATACAAGTCACGTTTCCCTTCCCTGACAAGGTCGAGTTTTTCGGTCAGGCTCTTTTTGAATGAGTCTTCTTCCATCTCATCCAGCTTTTTCTGTATGAGTTGATAGCCCATCACCCTGGTTGCTTCCGGAGCGTAATCTTCCAGGTATTCGGCAAGGGTAAGCAATGCATTCGGCTGGCAGAATTTTTTAATAAAACCAGGTACTGAAAATTCCATAAAATGTTCCCCGGTACGCCCCCTCCTGTAGCAGGAAGTGCAGAAAGAAGGGATATAATCATGCTGGATAAGTTCTTCCATGATCTCATTAAGACTGCGGTTATCATTGATCTGGAATTGCTCCATATCTATATCCTGGGCCCCGGCATGCTCCTTTTTGGCATAACCACCCATCTCAATATTAGTTCCGCCGTCGATCTGGGATACGCCGAATTGCAATATCTCATCACGTATGGATGAAGGTTCGCGGGCAGTCAGGATAAGTCCGGTATACGGCACGGCAAGCCTCAGGATAGCTACCAGGCGGGTGAATTCAGCATCGTTTACGATATGCGATTTGTCAATGTCAAGCTGTGAGGCATATTGTATCCTCGGGAAAGAAATGGTATGCGGCCCAACGTTATAAACCGCTTCAAAATGGTTTGTATGCCTCACCAGTCCCAAGACTTCAAACCTCCAGTCGTAAAGTCCGAACAAGGCGCCAATGCCAACATCATCAATCCCTGCTTCCTGGGCGCGGTCAAGGGCTGTGAGCCTCCATTCGTAATTCCGTTTAATCCCTCCAAGGTGCACCCTGGCATAGGTTTCCTCATGATAGGTTTCCTGGAATACCTGGTAAGTCCCTATTTTTGAATCCTTTATTATGCGGAAGCCGTCAATGTCCATCGGGGCGGCATTAATGTTGACCCTGCGGATCTCTCCGGGGCCGCTATGTACCGAGTATACTATTCTCACTGTTTCGGCAATAAATCTGGCATCATAGGTCGGATGCTCCCCATAAACCAGGATAAGGCGCTTTTGCCCTGCATCCTCGAGGGCTTTAACCTGGGCAACCAGTTCATCGCTGGTTAGGGTGATACGCTGGATGGCTTTGTTCGTGGATTTGAATCCGCAGTAAGCACATTTATTGATACAAAGATTCCCGATATATAGCGGGGCAAACAAAACAATTCTCTGACCGTAAACCTTCTCTTTCAGTACTTTTGCGCCCTCCTTGATCTCTTCTACCAGCCCGGGATCGGAAGCCTGGACCAGCAAGGCGGTTTCTTCCATGGTAAGCCTTTGTTTGTCGAGGGATTTTGAGATTATTTCCCTCACTCTTTCTTTAGAAGGCTTGGCATTGTTGATAAAACCCCAAATCTCTTCAGGATCTATGAAGGGTTTCATGCGCTGATCCTTGATTTTTAGCCGTTCAGGTTTAAATAGCATATCTGGTTAATTGCGGGCAGTCTTTACCTGAATACAAAGGTACTAAAAGATGGTGAATAGTGAGCCATGAGTGATGAGCCATGAGTAATGAGTAATGAGTAATGAGCCTTCAGGAGGGTTTATTCCTTTCACTCAGGTAAACCCCTCCGATCACCAGCATGATCCCGGCGATCTTTTGAGCTGTAAATGGTTCCGAGAGGAGAAAAAACGAAAAAAAAGCCGTGAAGACAGGGATCAGGTTTGAATAAATGTTGGCCTTGCTGATGCCGATCTCTTTCACGGTTTTGGCGAAGAAAACGAAAGCGAGGGAAGAGGCAAAAACCGAGAGGAAAAGGAAAGATGAAATTATATTATAATTAAAGCGGACTGCTTTAATCCCGTTTCTCTCAAATATCAGGAATAATGGGAGGAACAGCAGGGCCCCGATAATGTTTTGCCAGGCTACCAGGGTCACAGGCGAGTATTTTTGAGTAAGTTTCTTCAGGAATACCGAAAAGACAAGTGACGACATTACTGCTCCGAAAAGCGCAAGCACCCCTTTGCCTTCCCCAGAGAGGGAGAGGTCGCGGGAGACCAGCATGACCGCCACCCCGCTGAAAGAAACAAAGATGCCAAAAATGTTCAGCCTGGAGATTTTTTCGCGGAAGGTAAGCCAGGCTACGACAGGCGAGAAAACCGGTATGGTCGCTATGATGACACTTGAAACGGTGGCAGAAGTAAATTTAACCCCGAAATTCTCCCCGAGAAAATACAGGAATGGATTAAACACCGCGCTTCCCAGGAGCAGCCAGAGGTCTTCGCGCCTGATCCGTTCATACCTCCCTGAAACTATCATCAGCAGGAAGAGAAATGCTGAAGAGATCAACAGCCGTATGAAGATAATAGTTACAGGTTGAAAAAATTCAAGCAGCCCGGATGTCCATACAAACGACATCCCCCAGAACAGCTGGCTGCCAATGCATAAAAATGTACCGGAATCTTATTCAGTTTCACCGGCTGCAAAATTAGAATTTTAAATCTTCACTGTAACATTTACTAACTTGGCAAGTCTATTTGCTAAAACAGGGAGTTTGGAAACCCGTTACGAAAATATACATAAGGATCTGATTGATGCCTGCCGTCGCGGGGAAAGAAATGCCCAGTTTAAAATTTACAGGTTATATTATAAAGCCATGTTCAATACCAGTCTCAGAATAGTAAACGACACCGCCGAAGCCGAGGACATCATGCAGGAATCTTTCCTGGATGCCTTCCAGAGACTTGAGAGCTATAAGGGACAGGGAAGTTTCGGGAGCTGGCTCAAGAGGATCGTTGTCAATAACTCCCTGGATTCACTGAGAAGGTCAAAAGATACGGTTTCCTTTGAAGAGGAAGGCATGGATTTGCCAGAAAACAGGGAGGAGGACCATGAGGCCGAAATACAGTTCCAGGCACGGGAAGTATTAAAGGCCATTCAGCAGCTTCCTGAAGAATACAGGGTCATCATCAGTTTGTTCCTCCTGGAGGGATATGATCATGATGAGATTTCTGAAATTCTGAATATCAGCAACCAGCTTTCAAGGACCAGGTATTCCCGGGCAAGGCAGAAGCTGCTTGCAATTTTAAAGGAAAACAAATACCGGAACGCATTTATATTTAATTAAAAATGAACAACCTGGATAAATTAATTCATGACCAGCGTGATCAGTTTGATGCGATCGAACCATTAGACGGACACTTTGAAAGATTCGCCGAGAAAATGGGCCTGCCGGAACAGTTGCCTGTTGATGCTCCTTCAAAGTTCGGGCTGCTTAAGGTTGCTGCCGTAATCCTTGTTATCATAACCGGGAGCATCGCCGTTTTTGATCTTGCGACAAGTTCGATCAGGGAAAGATTTTCATCCGATAAGGAAGGTGTCGGAATGTCGGATGAGTTTTCAGAAGCAATCCGGTATTATGACTCCAGGGCTATGGCTCAGATGAAAGAAGTAAGGAAGCTTGCAAGCGACCCTGTTCAGGCCGACCTTATCAACGGGGATGCACTAAAAGAAATGCAGGCTCTTGATGAAAGCACCCGCGACCTGCAGAAATCCCTCGCCGAGAACCCGAACTGTGAACGGCTTCAGGCCGCGGTCATCCAGAACCAGCAGATGAAAGAAGGGATCATGAACAATATCGTCAGTAAATTAAACAAACATTAATCCTGTTCAAACTAATACCGCATATGAAAACTATCGTAAAAATAACCTTTATCATACTTCTTGCCGGCCTTGCGATCGGCTTGAAAGGAGCCAGTATCAACGAATATACCAGGGTGATAAAAAAAGAGTTCAATGTCAATCCTGATGCACAACTTAATGTCTCCAATAAATTCGGGGGGATCCATTGTTCAAACTGGGATAAAAACCTTGTTGGGATAGAAGTCAAAGTGATTGTGGATGCCCCTAATGACAATGCCGCAGCCAAAATGCTTGAAAAGATAAATGTTAACTTCAGCAATACGGCCTCCCTGGTTGAAGCCACAACGGTATTCGACGAGATGAACACATCGGGAAAGAACAGGTTCCAGGTTGAATATTCAATTAACCTGCCTTCCAGCATGAGCCTTGATCTTTCCAATAAATTCGGGGATATCACTCTAAACGAAGTATCGGGAAAAGCAAAGATCTACCTGAGTTATGGAAGCCTTGATGTGAATAAGCTGAATAATTCCGACAATGTTATCGATCTCAGGTTTTGCGGTTCGGCCAAAGTCCGCAGCATCACCGGAGCTGTCGTGAACCTTAAATATTCGACCCTTGACATAGATTATGCCGGAAGCCTTCGGCTGGATTCGAAATACTCAAACCTCAATGCAAATAAGATTATTGCCATGAATGTCAGTTTTGAGGGTGGGGCTGTAGATATAAAAAATACATCCACAATGGATAGCCGTTGTAAGTTCTCCGACCTTGATATCGACAGGGTAGAGCAGAGCCTGAGCCTTGACATACAGTACGGAAGCTGCAGCGTGAGAAATGTAGGGCCCGATTTTACGAGCATCAGCATTAAGAATAAGTATGCCGATGTGGATGTAAGGCTCCCCGAATCGGCTGTTTACAACCTGGATGCCGCAGTGAAATTTTGCGAGTTGCGCTTCTCCGAAAGCAATTCAAACCTGAATTATCGCTCGGTATCTCCTACATCATCCGAATACCGCGGTGTTGTCGGGAGCAGGGATGCCAAACCAAAGGCCAGCGTGGTGGTGAGGAGCGATTACGGGAGCGTTTCGCTCAAATAAAAGAAATTGTAACCAAAACCAGATTATAGCATCAAATTCAAATCCGACCAATTAAACCCAAAACTATGAAAACAAAGAATTTATTAAACCTCATTATGTTCGTGATGCTGTTTACCAGCATTTCAGGGATTACATCGGCATGCACCATGATCCCGGGCGTAAGCGGCGATGGAAAGGTTGTAAAGGAAACCCGTGTTGTCAGTTCCTTTGACGGTATTGAAGTGTCAGGGGCGTTTAACGTATACCTTAGGCAGGGAGGCCCTGAAGAAGTGATCATCGAAGCCGACGGCAACCTTCAGCCCCTTATCCGTGCGGAAGTGCATGGGTCTACCCTGGTGATCGATACAAAGAAACCTATTAACCATCCTACGACCTTAAAAGTTTACATCACATTTAAGGATCTTAAAAAAGTGGAAGTAAGCGGGGCAGTAGACATTGTCACTGAGAGTAAAGTAACTTTTAATGATTTCAGTTTACATACCAGCGGGGCTTCCGATGTCAGGATGGAAGTGACTGCCAGGAAACTTGATCTGAACAGCAGCGGAGCCAGTAAATTAAGGCTTTCGGGTTCTGCTACGGATGTGACTGCCGACCTGTCGGGAGCCTGCGATATTTATGGCTTTGACCTGGTTTGTGAAAATTTTACCGTTGATTTGAGCGGGGCCGGAAAAGCCCAGATCCATGTAACAAAAAAGATCGATGCCGAGATCTCAGGCGCCGGCAGCATACGTTATAAGGGGAACCCCGCGGTAATCAACCAGAGCGTTTCCGGAGCGGGTTCGATTAAGCATGAGGAATAAAACCCTGATCACTGGATCACTGGATTACTGGATAAAATAACTCAAGTTGATTTTTCAGGGCTGCCCGGGATTGGCGGCCCTTTTTTTATTGTTCAATCCAGATCACGGAGTTGCTGTTGCTGTATTCGTTCGACTCCCATAATTCATTTGCCGGGTCTGTGATCCATTTACCGTCTACGATAAACTTATATGTATGCTTGCCGGGTTTTAAATATATCGGGAAAACCCAGGTCCCGTTTTCATTGAACTTCATTTCATAACCATCTTTCTTCCAACCGTTAAAACTCCCGCTCAACATTACTTTCTTTGCCCCGGCATGCCCTTCAAGACTGAAGAGGTGGTTGGGTTTTACGGCTATAAAGGAGTTTTTCCCATTTCCTGACCCTGTGGTATACGGATTATCGGGATCGGTGATCCATCGTCCGTCAAGGATGAATTTATACTCGTAATTCCCGGCAGCCAGCACATAGGGAAGCTGCCATCCGCCGTTAATCTTCAGCATGGATAATTCAGAGGGGTTCCAAACATTGAAATTTCCTGCAAGATTCACCTGTTTGACCGAGGTGTTCCCCTTCAGAACGAAGAACATGGTATCTCCAAGGCTCATGAAGGAGTTCTCATGCCCTGTGCCGTCGGGTCTCCGCACAGTATTTGTGGGGTCAAGCACCCAATGGCCATCCACGATAAACTTGTATGCATGTGTCCCTTCCCTCAGGTAGAGGTTGATCGCCCAGCCCCCGGCAACCCTGATCATCTTTAATTCACCAGGGTTCCAGTAGTTAAAACTGCCTGCCAACAACACTTTCTTCGAACTTTTAAAAGAAGGAAGGAAGAAACGGTAATTGTAACAGAAAATGACTGAATTAAGTCCTCCCTGGCTGTCGTCTTCGCTAAGTTTATTGTATGGGTCGGGGCTCCATTTCCCGTCAATGATATATTTATAAGAGTATTTCCCGGGTTTCAGCTTTAGAGTGATAAACCAGCCGGAGTCACAACGGATCATTGGGGTCGACATGGTACTCCAGTTATTGAAAGTGCCTGCTATATAAACATTCCTGACATATTTTCGTTCAGGCAGGAAAAACGTCGCCACCCCGTTATGATAATTGAAGACCTTGTACAGGCTCAGGATGTTGATCCCGAATGCCGCTGATTCCCTCTCTTCGATCCCGGCTGCATTGATCCAGCGGTCATCCAGCATATAAACATCCCCCTGGTCGAGAGAAGGCCCTCCATCCATGGGTTTCGACAATTCCACCCGGCTGTCGTCAAGCTTTTTAACCGTCCATTTTACCTTTTTGACAGTGATCTCAGCTTTCCCGGTGAAAGCTTCGGCCAGCAATGCGCTGTCAAGGTCAAATTGTTTGATGACCTCCTTTTTTTCTGCAAGGGACCAGTTCCTGTCAAGTTTGAAGATCACACGGTTATTGTCGATCCTGCAGATGTCTTTAAGGTCATGCTGTGACCTGGCATTAAACGACAGGACGAGAAATGCAAGGAGGAGAATATAACGCAAGCCGGTTTGTGTTTTCATTCGCTTTTATTGAAGCAGATCTTCATCTCCAGTTTTACTATGTTAATACAAATTTGACCTTTTGCGAAGAAGTCATATCCGAGCATCCCATCAACCGTCAGGCCAAAGGCTGCCGACATATTATCAAGATTCGTGATGATGGTTTGCATCTGTGATATTTGCTGTCCTCCCAGGTCAAAGTCATTCAGGTTGCCGTACAGTGCATCGGCTGACGGCCTGCCGGAGCCAACCAGGCCCGACCTCCGGGTGATGCTGACCGTGTTCATTACTTTCTTTGATGAAGCCGAGCTGATCACATTGGATTCGGCGCCGGTGTCAAGGCAAAAACTCAGGATTTTCCCGCCTATCTTCGGACTTACGAACAGAATATCCTGGTACATCTGCAACTTCTGGCTTAAATCGGTTTTAAATTCAGCTGAATTTTTGGTGATCCTGTTCCCCTTGCGGTCGAGACGGTAAAGATGCAGCTCGTTATGGCGCACATCGATAATGATTTCCATGTTTTTCAGCAGGCTGAAGCCCAGCAGCCCGAGGATCTTCACGCCCCGGCGGTTTTCAATATGACCAAGGTCGGCCATGTCGGCAAGGACATTGGTACATGAATACCCCGATATCTGTATCCTGCTTACTTTGGTTTGCCTTACGCCGGCAACGCCTCCCGTGATGCCCCCGCGTTCACCCGATTCCATGCTGACATATTTCCTGAAATAGGTGCTGTTAAGAACAAGTTTCGAGGAACCTGTATCAAAAATGAAGTTGCCTGATTCGTTGTCGATGCGTGCTTCCATCATTAACAGGCGGCCGGCGCGTTTGAGGGGAATCGTGATTTCGTCAGGATCGGCCGTAAGGCCCGCCTCACTGCTTTCGCCGGTTGTGATAGTAATGGTGCCGTTGATCACATAACAGATGGCCCCCGGTTTACAGGCGGATGAACCGTTCAGTGGAAACGCAGGACAGGGCAGCAGGATGAGAAAGGCGAGCAATATGGCAGGTGAAAAGTAAAAAGTGAAAAGTGAAAAGTGACTGGTGAACCGGGAACCGGGAACCGTGAACCAGGAACCGCATGCTATAGTTTCTTTTCCGGGTCTCATGATTCTGTCATTTTGAGAAATTCCTCTTCGGAAATAATTTTAACACCCAGTGATTCGGCTTTTCTGCGTTTTTCGGGTCCCATGTTTTCGCCTGCCAGGAGGAATGAGGTTCGTGAGGATACGGCTGATATATTTTTGCCCCCGTGGTCTTCAACGGCCTGTTTGATCTCGTTGCGTGAAAATTTCTCAAACACCCCGCTAACAACGAATGTAAAGCCCTCAAGTTTGCTGCTTTTCCTGGCTGATTCTTCTCCTGTGAATGCCAGCTGGACTCCGTGCATCTTCAGTCTCTCAATGAAAGTTGTGTTTTTAGGTGTATCCAGCCATAAGCGCAGGCTTTGGGCGATCTTATCACCGATTTCCTCAACATCGGTAAGCTCCCCGGGACCTGCCATCCGCAGTTTATCAAAAGATCCGAAATGACGGGCAAGCTTTTTCGCAACCGTTTCTCCCACATACCTTATGCCCAGCGCAAACAATACCCTGTCGAAAGGTATAGCCCTGGATGCCGATATCCCGTTCAGGATATTGGCCACGGTTTTTTCACGGAATTTCACCACCCTGTCTTTTTTTTCGCGTTCTCCCCTGTATGATTTTTCAAGCCCTATCAGCTGTTCATATGTCAGCTCATACAGGTCGGCCGGGGAACTCACGAGACCATTGTCAAACAGTATCTCGATCTTGCCTTCTCCCAGGCTGTCAATATTCATAGCCCTGCGGCTGATAAAATGTTCCAGTTTGCCTTTGATCTGTGGCGGGCATACTGTTTCGTTAGTGCATAACCAGGCAGATTCGCCTTCCTTCCTTACAAGGGCTGACCCACATTCAGGGCAATTCTGTGGAAATCTGAGCGGAAGTGAACCTGGCGGCCTGAATGAAAGATCCACACCGGTGATCTTGGGAATGATCTCTCCTCCCTTTTCAACAAAAACAGTATCGCCTGTTCGCACATCCAGCCCGGCGATGACATCGGCATTATGCAGGGTGGCCCGTTTTACGACAGTTCCGGCAAGCTGCACCGGTTTGAGATTAGCCACGGGGGTGACAGTACCGGTCCTGCCTACCTGGAAATCGACCGAGACCAAAACCGTGGAAGCTTCTTCGGCTTTGAATTTATATGCGATAGCCCAGCGTGGTGATTTGGCGGTATAGCCGAGCTGTTCCTGTTGTGCAAAGGAATTCACTTTAATGACTACGCCGTCAGTATCAAAAGGAAGCTCTTTGCGGGCATGGTCCCAGGTGTTAATGTAATCAAAGATGTCGTCGATGGTTTTGCATCGCACCATATATTCTGAAATCCTGAACCCCCAATTCTTTGCTGCTTGCATTGATTCATAATGGCTCCCGAAAGGGATGTCGCGGCATTGGATGGAATACAGGAAACAATCCAGCTTCCGTTTTGCAACTTCAGCAGAATCCTGCATTTTAATACTTCCTGATGCGGCATTTCTCGGGTTTGCGAAAGGTTCTTCCCCTTCTTCCTCCTTCTGCAGGTTCAGGGCATTAAAACTTGAATGCGGCAGTATGATCTCTCCCCTTATCTCAAACAAAGCGGGATAGCCCTGGCCCCGGAGTTTTAAAGGGATGCTGCGGATGGTTTTTACATTGGTTGTCACATCGTCACCCTGGACGCCATCGCCCCTGGTCACAGCCTGGACAAGCTTTCCATCGAGGTAGGTAAGCCCTATGGCAACTCCGTCGAATTTAAGCTCGCATACATATTCCATATCCTCGCCGATCAGTTTATGTATCCTGTCCTCGAAATCCCTGATATCCTGCTCCGAATACGTGTTCCCAAGCGAAAGCATGGGATATTTATGGATAACCTGCCTGAACTCCTTTGTAATTCCTCCTCCGATATGCTGGGTAGGGGAGTCGGGAAAACGGAAATCGGGAAACTCATTTTCAAGAGCTGACAATTCACTGAGTTTCATGTCAAACTGGTAATCGCTGATCAAAGGGCGGGAAAGGACATAATACTGGTAATTATGCCTGCGGATTTCCTCTGAGAGTTCCTCTATCCTCAGCCTTGCCTGCCCGGGTTCCATATTTATTTCAATTTCCAGAGACCAAATTTAATTCTTAAAACTGTAAAAAAATACCGGAACAATTCGTTTTTCAGATTTGTTTTTGACAAACCGCCCAGCCTGTCCTTATAAACCACAGGGATTTCAATAATAGGATGTTTCAGGCGCTGCATGGCATATAGGAAACGGATGTAATAGTCACCATATCCGAAAAATATTTTTTCGGCAGGCAGGTCGTTAAGGATCCCTTTCCTGAAACAGAAATATCCGCTCAGGTTATCGGTAGTCTGCATTTTCAGGGTGTAATGGATAAATTTATTGAAGACCTTGCTTCCTATGTAACGGAAACGGGAGGTCTCCATACCTCCTCCGATCACATAACGGGAACAGGATGCTATTTCAAAATAATCGGTAATGTTTACGAGCAGGGGGATGAGTTTTGGTGGATGGTTGAAATCGGTGTCCATTATGATCACCTTATCGCCTTCACTCTGCCTGATCCCGTAAAGGATCGCGGTGGCAAGGCCTTTCTCTTTTTCCCTCAGTAATGGTTTAATCCTGGGGTTGCCATTCCATTTTTCGGCTACAGCCTTGAATGTCCCATCGGGACTGTTATCGTCAACAACAAGGATCTCAAAGGTTATGGGGTGGGAGTCGAGGATGTCATAAATTTCTAATATAAGCGCATTTATGGCATCACGTTCGTTATAGGTAGGCAGGATTACACTTAGGTTCATGCTGAATATTTCTTATAAGCCCTGATGAGACAAGCCGCAATGTAATCAATCTTTTCTTCCTCAAGGCCTACATAGGTTGGCAGGCTGAGTCCTTCCCCGGCAATGAGGATGCTGTTCGGGTTCTCTCCCCTCATGAATTTCTGATCTTTATAGAACGACATGAAATGGATGGGGTAGAACACCGGCCGGCTGTCAATATGTTTGCGGCTTAGTTCGCTTATCACTACATCGCGTGTCTCAAAGCCCATGCCTTTCAGCCTTACCGTTACAAGCCAGTTCACATTGCGGTTGCCGTGGGTCTCCTGGAAACAAATACCCTGGCAGGACGACAATTGTTCCTTATATCGCCTGAGGATGGCATCCCTGGAAGCCAGCAGCGAATCAAGCTGTTCAAGCTGGGCAAGTCCGACTGCCGCCTGCATATTGGTCATTCGGTAATTGAACCCGAGGTTGTCGTACCAGTATTTTTTATTACGGTTCATCCCGTGGTCCCTGAGGATCCTCATTTTTTCGGCCAGTTCATCATCATTTGTGAGGCACATCCCGCCTTCACCCGTAGTCATGATCTTGTTGCCGAAGAAACTGAAGCAGCTTATATGGCCGAAGGTTCCGACTTTTCGGCCCTGCAGCAGTGCTCCCGTTGCTTCGGCACAGTCTTCGATAACGAGTAAGTTGTGCTCAGCCGCAATGTTCATAATTTCAACCATCCTTGCCGGGTTGCCGTAAAGGTGTACCGGGATTATGGCCTTAACTGCTTCTCCGATCGCGTTTCGTATGCAGCCGGGGCTTAGGTTCCAGTCGTCGGCTTCCACATCGGTGAGCAGGGGTGTTGCATTGCAATAGCGCACAGAGTTTGAAGTGGCGATAAATGTAAGGTCGGGCACTATCACTTCTTGGCCGGCTGTGACACCCGAAGCGGCCAGGGCGAGATGTAGGGCAATGGTGCCATTATGCGTCGCAATACCGTGTTTCATTCCGTGGTACCTGGCAAATTCCATCTCGAAACGTTCGATATACGGCCCAATAGAACTGATCCAGCCTGATTCCAGGGCATCAAGCACGTACTTCTTCTCATTTCCCAGGAAAGAAGGCCTGGCTATCTGAATTCTTTTTTCGGTCATCAGTTTTGGCTGTCGGCTATGGTTTTTTTTCAGGAAAAAATTCAGCATTCCTGTATATGTATACGGTTTTGTTCCGGTTTATCGGATTCATCCAATGAACGAGCCTGTCGATGAAGCCGGGTTCTATTGTGGTTTCGTAGACCAGGAACGGAAGGTATTTCCTGATCTTCACTACCATGGGTTCTATGCTTTTGTCACCGGTGAACAGCACAAACCTGGGAGCAGATGATCTGCCTCCTTTGAGGGAATATACCATGATGCTGTCAAGGCTGCGGTCACCATTCTTTTCATTGCTCATTACAGGCCACTGGCCGAGGTAAAATTTCGGGAACATTTCAGGGTTATTCCCGTCGTCGATAGCCGTCATAAAACCTATTCCCTGGTATTTTGATAAATAAGTCATGCTTTCGGCCATGGACCTTTTGGAATAGGTAAAAGTAAATACAAGGAGGATAACTGAATTGATGGCCCAGAAAACGATCCAGCAGGTACGCAGGAGGGTCAAATGTTTTCCCCAGTATACCGATCTTTCCCGGAATTCCATCCAGCCTATGCTGCCGATTATAATAAAAAGCGGGATCATAGGTATGATAAACCTTTCCTGTTTGTTCGGTACCCAGCAATGGAAAGCGAAAAAAAGCAGGGTGGGGAAGAAAATATAGAAATACTGTTTCCATTTTCTTAAAAACCCCCAGAAAAGGAAAATGCTTACCGGGGGGATCAGCATTCCGCCGATTACAAGAAAGTAATTATACCAGGGAAGATTGATATAATCATTGATTTCGTTGAGGCATAAAGTGGCGTAGGAGTATATCTCAATAAAAGGTTTTCCCCAGATTATAAAGTCAATGCCTCCCTGGACCAGGCTGAAAGTCAGTAAAGACCCCGCTGCAAGTGAGAGCAGGAATTTGAACCTGCCTGTAAAAAGAAGCCACAGGCCGAGGCCAAGCGGGAAAAAGACAGCCTGGAACCGGATGTCGGTAGCCAGGCCTAAGAAAAGCCCGGAGATAAACCAGTTGAGGACCTGTTTCTCTTTGTTCCCAGGTTTTGTAATAACCCAGAATCCCAGGATGATGAAAGGCACGCAAACCATCTCGACAAGATTTCTCACGCTCATCCAGGGCATGAACCAGAACAGGGCAAGCAGGATGCCCGCAAGACGGGCTGGTTTTTTGCCACCCAGGGTTTCGGCGATCCTGTACCCGTAAAATACAGTTACAAGGGACCATGCCGCCAGGGAGGTCCTCATAAACAGCATCTTTACCTGCGGGTCACGGATGTGAATCAGCTTCATAAGCGTAAAAAAAAGGAAGTTGACCATGGGGTAAAACAGATTATGGCCGGTGGGTCCTGTATTCCCCGGACTGTAGGGGAGCCAGTTGTTGTAATCATGGCCGTCGACCCACGACTGGGCTGACTCAATGACAATATAATGGTCATCGAACATGCCCCATCCTTTGGCGAAAATGGCTGCAAGCAAACGGAAGAGTATCGCCAAAGCCATGATCAGCACCAGGGACTGATCATCCCAGTATTTACGTATCTGCATCCAGCTTATTCTCAGGCCAGTTGGATCCACTCGTAATAGTAGTACCCAAGCTCAACAGGGTTGATACACATTACAGGGATCTGGGCCTCGTTGAACATCAGTTTTTCGTCCCATGACGACATGCTGAAACCGGGAACGTCAACATTAGGCCGGGTCATGATCATTATCATATCGGCATGATTCGAGGCGGAATAGGAGAGCACCTGTTTCGCAAAATCACCCTTGGGCTCGGCATAAGTGGTTTCATGGTTAATGTTCTCTTCGTTGAGGGCGTCGGAGATCTGGCGGGTGATGATCTTCAAACGGCTGTTCAGCCCTTTCTCGGTTTCCATTGCCTGGAAAATATGGATCTTCGATTTGAACAGTTTCGCTATCATTTTAATCCACTGTACCGTTTGCCTTGATTCAAGATCGTTGGAGACAGGAAGGACGATGTTCTCGTATCCCTGCTTGAAGGATCTTTTTTGAACGACGATTACAGGCACAGGAGATTCGGAAACCACCCGGAGGGCATAGCTGCCGAATACATGTTGCAGGCCTTTCTTCCCATGGGTGCCAAGGATCATCACATTGGCTTTTAACCTGGTGGCAACTTCGTTGATCGTGCTGAAGATACTTCCTTCTTCAGCTATCGTATCAACAACAACATCATATTTCTTCTCGTAATACGACTTGTACTCCTTCAGCCTTTTCTCCACATAATCGGTCCCCACATTCTTCTTCTTCAGGGCCGATTTGGTTTCATTGTTGATGACATGGAGGATGACCGCCTTATACTTGAGAAAGCGGGCAAGATGGATCCCATGGATAACTGCATTTCCGCAGACCTCGGAAAAATCGGTTGGGATCAGGATGATGTTTTCGTATTTGGTCTCTTTTGATTTTTTTGTTGCCATAAGCTTATTATTTCAGTTAGGTTCTCTGTTTTTTTCGGGCCCCGCAATAAAGTTGCGGATTTTGTGAAATAATCGTGTTCACTGAGAAATTTTATCTGGATATCGAGCCAGGAGGCCAGGTTGGTTTTTCGGATGCCGAAATGGTTCCATTCATGCTGCAGTTCGAAAGAGTGGATGAAAAAATCTTCCCTTCCAAGGTAATCGAGATCGGCATCACAAAGCACCTGTTCAGCGATTGATGAAGCTTTCTGGGGAAGGCGGGTGACCATGATAAGGCCGCTGATCACCGCGATCTCCTCTTTGCTTAAACCAAATCCAGGCAGGAACCGGGAAGCCAGCCCGACCGATGCCGACTCGTGGTCGACATACTTAACCAGCATGCCTGAATCGTGAAAAAGGGCTGCTATTTCCATCAGCCTCGCTTCTTCTTCGGGTATCCCTTCCATTCCGACCAGCCTCAGGGTTGCAGCATGCACGTCGAGCGTATGCCCGATGCAGTGGTATGTGTAAGCCGGGTCGAGCTCCTTACTGAGTTTATCAATAATAAAGGATTTGGCTCCCTGGAAATCCATAAGGTTTCATTAGGACAATGAAATGTAAAAATAGCAAAAAAGAAAAATGAAATGGCGGGGAAGTCAGAAATTCTTTAACAGCTTAATTGTCTCTTCCGGATCGGAGGAAGCAAATACCGTATTACCAGCTACCAAAATGCCTGCACCTTCTTTGACCAGCATGGGGGCATTGTTAAGGTCCACGCCCCCGTCGATCTCGATCATGGCCGATGAATTCTTTCTCAGGATGAGTTCTTTGAGCTCCCTTACTTTTCTGTAAGTGTTCTCAATGAATTTCTGCCCGCCGAAACCCGGGTTCACGCTCATCAGCAGGATCATGTCGGTATCGCCGATGATATCGTAAAGCAGACTTACCGGGGAATGGGGATTGAGCACGACGCCGGCTTTTGCACCTGATTGTTTAATCAGGTATACCGTACGGTGAAGATGGGTGCAGGCTTCCGAATGAATACTTATAATATCTGCCCCTGCTTTGCGAAATCTCTCGATGTAGCGGTCGGGATCGACGATCATAAGATGAACATCAAGCGGCTTGCGCGCTGCCGTTTTGATCTTCTCAATGACAGGCAGGCCAAAGGAAATGTTGGGAACAAAAACACCGTCCATCACATCCAGGTGGAACCAGTCGGCCTGGCTACGGTTTACCATCTCTATATCTTTCTCAAGATTGAGGAAGTTTGCACTTAAAAGGGATGGTGCAAGAAGATGAGACATATTTGAAATTATTCGATATTCCTTTCCTTCATCATTTACCCTAAATACGTTTTAAGGATCTTACTCCTTGAGGTGTGTTTAAGTCTGCGGATTGCTTTTTCCTTGATCTGACGCACCCGTTCGCGGGTAAGGTCGAAGCGTTCACCGATTTCTTCCAGGGTCATGGGGTGGCTTCCGTTAAGGCCGAAATACAAGCGGATCACATCGGCTTCCCTCTGGGTGAGTGTTGAAACAGCACGTTCTATTTCCTTTTTCAGGGATTCGTATAGCAGCCCGTTATCGGGTGTAGTGTTTTCTTCACCTTTAAGGACGTCGTACATGGTATTATCTTCGTCCTGGATAAGAGGGGCATCCATGGAGACATGCCGGCCGGAATTTCTCAGGGATTCTTTAACCTCATTTTCGGATATTTCGAGGAGATGGGCTATTTCGTCGGAATTCGGCTCCCTTTCATACTGCTGTTCGAGCTGGGCATAGGCTTTGTTGATCTTGTTGATGGAACCGATCTTGTTCAAAGGCAGCCTTACAATTCTCGATTGTTCAGCCAGGGCCTGGAGGATCGACTGGCGGATCCACCATACGGCATAGGAGATGAATTTAAAACCACGGGTTTCGTCAAAACGCTGTGCAGCCTTGATCAGGCCCAGGTTCCCTTCATTGATAAGGTCGGGCAGGCTGAGCCCCTGGTTCTGGTATTGTTTTGAAACCGAGACCACAAACCGAAGGTTAGCTTTGGTAAGTTTTTCCAGGGCACCCTGGTCGCCTTGCTTGATCCTCTGGGCCAGGGATACTTCTTCGTCGGCTGTGATGAGTTCAACTTTGCCGATTTCCTGCAGATACTTGTCTAACGACGCGGTTTCGCGGTTGGTAACCTGTTTCGTGATTTTCAGCTGCCTCATGCGCGTTGTCCTTTAGTTTTACCTGGGTTGATCAATTTTACGGAAAGTTGGGCCTAAGGTTACAATTTAATCATTTCTCGGATGCCTGTGGTCGGGCCTGTGTTCCGATCTGTGCTCCGGCCTCGGGCCGCTGCGATGGCTTTCTTTCTGCTCCGGCATGCCTTCAGGCTTGGGCAACAGGACCTTCCTCGACAGTTTTAACTTTCCTGTCTTAGGGTCGACTTCGATAAGTTTTACTTCAACTTCATCTCCGACTTTCAGGGCATCCTCGACTTTTTCAAGGCGCCTCCATTCAATTTCGGAAATATGCAGCAGTCCGTCCTGGTTAGGAAGGATCTCGATAAAGGCGCCAAAAGGCTGGATATTTTTTACTTTACCTTTATATATTTCGCCGACCTCAGGTACGGCTACAATTCTCTTGATCTTGTCGAGGACGGCATCCCTGGCGGCTATGTTATCTGCAACAATGTCGATAACACCGAATTCACCAACTTCTTCGATAACGATGGTAGTCCCTGTTTCACGCTGCATCTCCTGGATAACCTTGCCCCCGGGGCCGATAATTGCGCCGATAAATTCACGGGGTATCTTGATCTGGGTGATGCGGGGCACGAATGGCTTGTAATCTGCACGGGGCTGGGTAATAGTCTTGGCCATTTCACCAAGTATGTGCATCCTTCCGCGTTTTGCCTGTTCCAGGGCTTCTTTAAGTATGTCATAGGAAAGGCCGTCACATTTAATGTCCATCTGGCAGGCTGTAATCCCGTCGGCAGTGCCGCATACCTTGAAGTCCATGTCGCCGAGGTGGTCTTCGTCGCCAAGGATATCCGAAAGAACGGCGTATTTCCCGGTCTTCATATCGGTGATAAGGCCCATTGCAATGCCCGACACCGGTTTTTTGATCTTCACACCGGCATCCATCAGTGCGAGCGTCCCTGCACAAACTGTCGCCATTGAGGAAGAACCATTGGATTCGAGGATGTCTGAAACAATGCGGATGGTATAGTGGCTGTCTTCGTCGGTAGGAAGAACAGGTTTCAATGCGCGGAGTGCGAGATTGCCATGGCCAATCTCCCTTCTGCTTGTACTGCGGATAGGCTTCACTTCTTTGGTTGCAAAGGGCGGGAAGTTGTAATGCAGCATGAAGTTTGTTTTACCTTCGATTACAGCGCCGTCAACAACCTGTTCGTCAAGTTTGGTCCCCAGTGTGACTGTGGTCAGCGACTGGGTCTCTCCCCTTGTGAAGACAGCGGAACCATGGGCAGCCGGAAGATAATCGACCGAGCTCCAGATAGGGCGTATCTGGTCTAATTTGCGGCCGTCAACGCGAATACGTGCGTCAAGGGTTGCATTCCTGATCGCTTCCTTTTCAAGATGATGGTAGTAGCGACCGGTCATAGGTGCATACTTTACCTTTTCTTCTTCGGAAAGTGTAGCCAGGAACTCTTCTTTTATCGCATCTATGATAGTTTTGCGCTCGTGCTTGTCGGCAACGCCTTTTGCTGCCATGGCGTAAATCTTGTCGTAGCAGGCTGCCTGTATCTTTTGCATGTATTCTGCATCATTGACCTCATGGCAGTATACCCGCTTGACTTTTGATGACTCGACCTGTGATGCAAGGTCGGCCTGGGCCCGGCATTGTACTTTGATTGCTTCGTGGGCCACACGGAGAGCTTCGACCATTGCATCTTCCGACACTTCTTTCATTTCACCTTCCACCATCATGATGTTCTCCATGGTTGCACCGACCAGGATATCGATATCGGCATTGGCGAGGTCTGAAATGTTCGGGTTGACAACAAACTGTCCGTTGATCCTGGCCACGCGCACTTCGGATATCGGGCCAAGAAATGGAATGTCGCTTACTGCAAGGGCTGCAGAGGCTGCAAGGCCTGCGAGGGCATCAGGCATGATATTCCTGTCGGCAGAGATCAGGGTTATGATCACCTGGACTTCTGCGTGATAATCATCAGGGAAAAGGGGTCTTAAGACACGGTCAACAAGACGTGCGATCAATACTTCATAATCTGATGGCCTTGTTTCGCGTTTGAAGAAGCCGCCCGGAAAACGGCCGGCTGCTGCGTATTTTTCGCGGTATTCAACTGAAAGCGGCATGAAATCAACATTTTCGCCTGCTTCCTGCCTGGCAACCACGGTGGCCAGTAACATGGTATCGCCCAGCTTGACAACAACGGAACCGTCGGCCTGCTTTGCAAGACGTCCGGTTTCAATACTTACCTCGCGACCGTCGGGGAGCTGGAAAGTTTTTAAAATAGGGTTCATTTGGAATAATACTTTTATGTATGGGCCCGGATTTTCTGGTTTATTATTGGAAGCTGTAAGCCCGGGATGAAATTCTTACAGTCTTTCAGATAGTAAAAGAGGCAATTAAATGAATTGCCTCTTTTACAATTCCGCAAAGAAATTAGTTATTTACGGATATTCAGTTTCTTGATGATTGACCTGTAACGGCTGATCTCTTTTTTCTTCAGGAAATCAAGCAAACGACGGCGTTTTCCGACAAGTGCAACCAGTGATCTTTCGGTAGCCATGTCTTTCTTGTTCACCTTCAGGTGCTCGGTAAGATGCTGGATTTTCATGGTAAACAATGCGATCTGGGCTTCAGCTGAACCAGTGTCAAACTCGGATTTTCCGTGCTCTTTAAATGCTTTCTTCTTAACTTCAGGTGCTAAATTCATTTTCTGACAACTTAAATTAACGTATTTTTTAGGGTACTAAAATCGGGCTGCAAAATTACACAATTCTTTGGATTTTACCAAATGTTTGTGAGAATTTGCTTAATTTTTCAGCAAATGGAATTTAGTACCTTTGAATTGTGATAGTGACCCGGGTAGGGAGACAGGTGACTGGTGACTGGTGACTAAACACTGTTCACTGTTCACCGTTCACTGTTCACTGTTCACCGTTCACTGTTCACTGTTCACTGTTCACTGTTCACTGTTCACTGTTCACCGTTCACCATTCACTGTTCACCAAAATATATGCCTATGTTCAGTAATCCTAATCCTTCTGTCCTCCAGGCGCAGCGAGACTTTTTCCTTACCTGTGCAACCAGGGACCCGGAGTTCCGGGTCAAACAGCTTAAGATCCTCCGAAAAGCTATTCTAGCCTATGAGGAAAGATTGTATGAGGCTTTCTGGAAGGACCTCCGGAAATCAAAATTCGAGGTGTATGCCACTGAAATAGGATTTGTACTGGAAGAACTGGGGCTGCATATCCGCAACGTCCACCGTTGGTCCAAACCCCAAAAAACCGGCACAAACCAGCTGCTGCACTTCTGGTCGAAGAGCAGGATATACCAGGAACCTTTTGGGTTGGTGCTTGTCATGGCTCCGTGGAATTACCCTTTTCAGTTATTGATCAATCCCCTTATCGGGGCAATTTCAGCTGGAAACTGCGCAGCACTGAAACCTTCAGAACTTACGCCAACCATTGCCGGTGTAATGGGTGAAATGATTGGGGAATACTTTAGCACTGAATACATTTCATTTTTTAACGGGGACGTTGAATTGAGCAAAGCTTTGTTCAATGAGCATTGGGACCTGATTTTCTTTACCGGCAGCCCTGCGGTTGGTCGTTTTGTAATGGAATCGGCAGTAAAAAATCTTTGCCCGCTTGTCCTCGAACTTGGCGGCAAAAGTCCGTGCATCGTAGATGCCGGCGCCAGGCTTGAGGTGGCTGCAAGCCGCATCGTATGGGGCAAATTCCTAAATGCCGGACAAACATGTATTGCCCCCGATTACCTGTTTGTCCATTCTTCGGTGAAAGACGAATTCCTGCATCTGATGAGTAAAAAAATTACCCGCTATTTCGGGGCCAATCCAAAAGAAAGCAAGGATTTCCCCAGGATCGTCAGTGAAGGCAAGACCCAGAGGCTGGCAGGCTTCCTGAGCCATGGAAAACTGATTGCAGGGGGTGAAGTCGACATCCATGACCGTTTTATTTCTCCTACCATACTTGATGATATTAAACCTGACGATCCGATCATGCAGGAAGAGATCTTCGGCCCGATACTGCCGGTCATGGAGTTCAGCGACATCAGCGTCGTTTTCAATTATATCAACTCACATCCCAAGCCGCTGGCCCTTTATTATTTCTCGGAGGACAAGGCCGGCCAGTCGGAGGTCCTCGAAAAAACTTCCTCGGGTGGTGCCTGCATCAATGACGTTATCATCCATATTGCCAATTCGAACATGCCGTTCGGTGGAGTGGGGAATTCAGGGATGGGGAAATATCATGGAAAGTATAGTTTTGAAGCATTCTCGCACCAGCGGGCGGTAATGTCAAAGTCAACACGAACAGATGTGCCGGTAAGGTATCCGCCCTATAATGGCAAACTGGGCATTCTTAAGATGTTATTGAAGTAGTTTTAATCCAGATGTAACAATGCAGGAGCGGATTCGTCAAACTGACAATAAAATAAAACCTTTATGGAAAATATAAAAGAAGAATTCTGGGTAAAAGGTGAAGAACTTGTTGAAAAAGTCAAAGAGCTCATTCACGAAGGCAATGTGAGAAGGCTCATCATCAAGGACGAAACAGGGAAGGTTTACCTGGAGATCCCTGTAACCGTTGGTGTTATAGGGGCTCTTATTGCCCCGATGCTGGCTGCGGTCGGCGCGGTTGCTGCCATGGTGGCGCATTTGCAGATTGAGGTCATACGTACCGGGGAACCTGGGAAGAAAGAGTGAACTGTTTCGCAGTTGGCAGCCATGAGCCATGAGCCATGAGCCATGAAGTAGTAGTCACCAGTCACCAGTCACCAGTCACGAATCACTGTTCACCAGTCACCGGTAAACAGTCATTCGACGCGTTCATCCATATTGCAAATGAGAGTTCCGCCTGAAGTTCCAGCATACGAAACCCATTCTGGGTGCTGGCGCCTGATTCACGCGCCAGGCGCAGGAGTTTTGTTTCAGCGGGCTTGTAGATAAGGTCATAAACAAAATGGCGGGGGCCCAGCAGGGCGAAAGGCAGGGGAGGGGCCGAGCCTGTATCGGGAATCATTCCGGCCGGCGTGCAATTGACAATAAAGGTGAACTTCTCAAGCAGTGCGGAGGTGAGTTCATCATACCTGATTGTCAGCACATCCTTTTTTGTCCTCGAAACATTCAGTATTTCAACCCCCATCTCCTTCAGAATATAAGCGATGGCCCTGGATGATCCACCTGTTCCAAGTATGAGGGCGTGGGTATGATTAAAATCAGGGTTAAGGGAATTTTTAAATCCTCCGGCATCGGTGTTGTAACCCCTGAGTTTAACCTCAGGGCCGGAACGATTTATTATAACCGTATTAACGGCCCCGATTTCCCTGGCCAATGGATCGAGATAGTCAAGAAATTGGATGATGCTTTGTTTATGGGGTATTGTGACATTAAAACCTTGCAGGCCGGGCGTGTTTGAGATCAAAGGCCTTACCTCATCCGCCGACAATAAAGGGAAGAGGGAATATGAATAATCTGTCAATCCCTCCCGCTCAAACTTTTTCGCAAAATACAGGGCTGAAGCGGAGTGTTCAAGGGGATAACCGATCAGTCCGAACCTGTGGTACCGTATGTTCAAACCTGCTGAAACTTTTTCAGTTTTTCGGGAAGGAACTGGAAAAATGTATCTCCCCTCAGCCCGAGTCTCAATGTTTCCAATGGAATAATTTCTGAAGGAGGTATATTCCCGAGGTTCACGTTAGCTCCAAAATGCTTGATAAACCAAACCTGCTGTGATTTAAGCGGGGCTTCCCAGATGATCTTCTGGATGTCGACTTTGCTGAGGATTTTATTGATCAGGGCCACATGGGCTTTTCCAGTAGGCCTGTAAATGCCTACATTACCGCTTTCCCTTGCTTCCCCGATGACCTTGAAGGAGCCGGCCTGCAATTCCTTCTGCATCATCTCAATCCATTTGCTCGGTGATATCAGGATGCCTGATTCCTTGGAACCGACTTCCGAGAGAACAGTATACTGCCTGGAAAGGATGTTGATGTGTTCGCATTTGACATCATGGTCGATATTCATCGAACCATCGGAGATCTCAACGGTATCAAGACCCAGCTGGTCAATGTATTTCCTGTAATCGTCAAAGCGGTCCCGAATGAAAAAGGCTTCAAAAAGGGTTCCGCCGAGATAAACTTTGAGACCACCTTCCTTATATACTTTGATTTTCTTTTGCAGGTCACGGGTAACCAGTGATGTGCCAAAACCGAGCTTGACGTAATCTATAAATTCACTGCCAACAGATACGAGGTCTTCGGCTTCACGCACGCTGAGACTTTTATCCATTACCATGGCAATTCCGTTCTGACGCGGTTTTAATGATCGTTCAGGTAAAAAAGGAAGGTCAATGTTCATCATAGTTTTTATTTTTTATGGGCTTCAATAATTTCAATAACGGCAGGATGCTGCTGGGCTTCGGGGAACATGGTAAACAAACGCTTATACCCGTTAAAGTCCATCCCCAGGGCTTTTGAAAGGGTTTCGTTAGCTTGCTTAGGTTTGCCCAGCAGGAAAAGGTAATAGGCCATCCCGAAGAAAAAATCAGGATTCTCATCATGGTATTTAAGGCCTTCAAGAAGTACATCATAAGCTTCCTGGTGGAGCTTTACATCGGCATAGGCAACAGAAAGGTCAAGCCAGACATCCGGGTCATCGGGATTCAGTTCAATTGCTTTCCTGTAAGCAGGTACCCCTTCGTCAAAACGGTTTAATTTGATGTACATGTCGCCAAGCATCGACCAGTATTCAGGTACTACCGGGGATAATTTAATTGCTTTCCTTATATATGAGAGTGAGGTCTGGGGTTTCCCAAGTTCATCATAGGCTATCCCTATTCCCATCCATGCATCGGCAAAATCACTGTCAAGGGTGATCGCTTTCTTGTAATAGTCAATGGCGTAATCGAACTGGCAGAGCTTTTCATAGCACTCACCTATATAATAATAGGTTAAAGGTTCAGGGTCTTCATAATACAAGGTCTCCAGGTAAGTTTGGATAGCCTTTTCAAACATGCCGGCATTCGCATAGCAATTGGCTTTGTTAAAATAGGCGGAAGAGAAGGATTCGTCAATTGCAATGGCATAATCATAAGCTTCTACCGATTTATCAAACTCTTCCATATTCCCGTAAGCAACACCCAGGTTGAACCAGGAGACCTTTGAATAGGGATGGTCGTCGAGGAAGGTTTTAAAGAAATGAATACAGTTTTCGGATTGCCTTGTGATCTCAAAACAAAATGAGATTTCAAACAAAGCGGCTTCGTTCTCAGGATTTATCCTGATCGCCTCTGTAAGATATTTGATGGCTTGCTTATATTTTCCAAGGTTCTCATATTCAAAGGCCAGGCTAACGTAAATGTCATCCTGGTCCTCGCTGCTTTCCAATGCATTCTTGTAAGACTGAATTGCTTTCTCGGAACGTTCGAGCTGGCTGTACAGGTTCCCTTTCTGGACCTGGAATTCAGAATCGGAAGCCTCGGAATGATCGAGTTCCTCAAGGAGGGTCAGTGCTTCATGGTCTTTCTTTGTATGGATGAAATACTGCACCTGTTTAAGAAGGATCAATGGGTTATTCTGGTGCTGTCGCAGTGCTTTTTTCAGGCATTGAAGGGCAGAGGGGAGGTCGTTGAGATAAAGATAGTAGTCAATAATATCTTCGTATTCAAAAACATCAAAAAAATGCTGTTCCTTATGGTTGATCATGTCCTCATAATTCCTTACAAGGGCAATCAGCTCAGGGTCGAACTGTGATTCAAAAGGATCTTCCATAAATATTACCTCAGAGAAGCGCAATAAGCAAATTCCATGCAAAAATAGTAAATTCCGGCATGCGCTGGCTTATTGGGGCAGCTGCATTATTTTTCAGGCACTGGAAATTTTTGAAAACAGGATCTTTAAACAGGGGCTAAGGCCGGAGGTTTCATAAGCTGATTTTGCTAATTGGTTTAAGTTCAAATTGTAATCCTGTTGATAAATAATTATATCTTTGAGGCATAATTCACTCGACGTTCGAATTAAATATACGCATATGGATAGGTCATTACGGGCGCCCCAGGACATTAAATACATTGTCGAAGAGCTTGACAATATCAATGAAACTGTTAATCTTGAGGCAATTAGCAAGTTGCATCGTATTGCAAAACATTCGGAAGAATTTCGTCCGACTGTTTTTGACAATTTATGTTCGTTTGTGCGCAAAGTGACTTCAGAGGAAGAATACCGCATGCGGGAGAGGCCCAGTTTTAAGATTCAAAATATTTTGAATCTCCTGGTTGCCGATGAAACAGAAAGAGTAATTTATAAAGATATACCTGCAGATTTGCACGAGAGCTATCTCCAGAGGGCTATTCTGAAAGGGGCCGATCTGAGGGGTGCCGACCTGAAGGCGGTTAATCTCAGCAAGTCGAACCTGAAAGGGGCAAGCCTGAGGGGAGCCGATTTAAGCCTGGCCGACCTGAGGGGAGCCGACCTGAGGGGGGCTGACCTGAGGGGGGCATATATCAAAGGGGCTGACCTGAGTTCGGCAAACCTGAGCAAGGCGACCTTAGGAAAGGCAAACCTGAAAGGATCAAACCTGAGTAAGGCAAACCTGAGTGAAACCGATCTCAATGGAACAAACCTGAATGGTGCAAATCTTTGTGAAGCATACCTGGGGGAGGCAAACCTGAGTAATGCAAACCTGAACAGGGCCGATCTTAGCCGGGCTGATCTCAGGGCAGTGAATTTAAGCAAGGCAAACCTGAATGGCGCCAACCTTGCAGGGTCCAATCTCAGGGGAACAAATCTGAGCGAGGCCGACATGAGTAAGGCCAACCTGAGCCAGGCCAACCTGAGAGGGGCGCTTCTTATCAGGACAAACCTGAGTGAGGCCAATCTGAGCAGAGCTGAACTGAGCAAAGCTTCTTTGAGTAAAGCTGACCTCAAAGGGGCTGATCTCAGCGGGGCAACATTCAGGCTGGCAATCATGAGCGAGGCCGACCTGAGCGGGGCCGACCTTAGTGAGGCCGATCTTACCGAGGTATACATGAACGATGCAAACCTGAGTGAGGCCAACCTGGAAAATTCCTGCCTTACCGGAGCGAAAATGGGCTGGGCCCTGCTTATCAGGACTAATCTGAGCGGGGCTAACCTCAGTAAGGTCAACCTCGGCGGTGCAATTCTCAGCGGCACAAACCTAACCGGGGCGAACCTTAGCGGTGCAAACCTGAGTGAGGCCAACCTGAGTAAATCAGACCTTAGCAAATCAGACCTTAGCAATGCCGATATGAGAGGGACAAACCTGAGCCCGGCAAACCTCAGCGAGGCATTTATAGACCGTCCCGACTGGATATCCAAATTACAAGACTGGAAGTGTACCGGTATCGAGGATATAGAGCGAAAATACGAGGTGATTGAAAGCAAGAAGGACGGGCAAGCTCTTTACAGGATAAGAGAGAAGGTGAAATTGAGCAAGACTTCCGGCAAAAAGCCTGCCCGAGCCGTTAAAAAAAAACCGGCAAATAAATAGCCTGGAAATAAATTGAAAAATATATTCTATGACTTTAATCAGTTCGATTAGTGGAATACGCGGAACCATTGGTGGAAAGGAAGGGCTGGGGCTTACTCCGGTTGACATCCTGAAATTTTCCTGTGCCTTTGCGCAATGGGTCAAAGAAGATTGCAGGAAAGACGCTCCCCTGATCATTGTCGGCAGGGATGCGAGGATTTCAGGTGAGATGGTCAATCACCTGGTTTGCGGAACCTTGATGTCTTGCGGAGTCGACATTATTGATATCGGCCTTACTACGACACCTACCACCGAGCTGGCAATAGGTTTTCATAATGCCGACGGAGGGATCATCCTGACGGCAAGCCACAATCCCATCCAGTGGAATGCGTTGAAACTGTTGAATTCTAAAGGGGAGTTCCTGACGGCTGCCGATGGAGAAAAGATACTCGAACTGTCGGCCAGGAAAGACTATAAATTTGCCGAAGTCAGGAACCTGGGGATTTGTTCATCCGACGATTCCTGCATTGAAAAGCATATTGAGAAAATACTTGAACTTGAACTCGTTGATACAGAGGCGATTAAAAAGGCTCATCTTACGGTCGTCATCGATGCTGTAAACAGTTCGGGAGGCATTGCGGTACCCTTGTTACTTCATGAGTTGGGAGTACATAAAATAATTCCGCTGTTTTGCGATCCAACCGGGGATTTTGCCCATAACCCGGAACCTCTTTCTGAAAACATAGGGGATCTTTGTGAAATTATAGTTAAGAACAAGGCGGATGTCGGGTTTGCAGTTGACCCTGATGTTGACCGCCTTGCCATTGTAAACCAGCTTGGCGAGCCATTTGGGGAAGAGTATACTCTTGTTGCCGTGGCTGACTATATCCTGGGTTATAAAGAAGGTAATACCGTATCAAACCTTTCCTCCACCCAGGCACTTAAAGTAGTTACCGAAAAGCATGGTGGAAAATACTTTGCCTCGGCCGTGGGGGAGGTCAATGTGGTGGAATGCATGAAAAAGCACCATGCCGTGATAGGTGGTGAAGGAAACGGCGGAGTAATTTACCCTGAATTGCATTACGGAAGGGATGCCCTTGTCGGGATTGCCTTGTTTTTATCCTACCTGGCCCGCTCGGGTAAAAACTGTTCACAGCTCCGGGATCAGTACCAGAACTATTTTATTTCCAAGAATAAAATCAATGTTACTTCGGAAATGGATATTGACAATATCCTGAAAAAGATTGCCGTACGTTATAAGAACCGCCCGGTTTCAGCTATCGATGGGATTAAAATTCATTTTGACGGGGAATGGGTCCACCTCCGAAAGTCAAATACCGAACCCATCGTAAGGATATACGCAGAAAGCAACATGCAGGAAAAGGCTGATCATCTTGCATTGAAACTGATGCATGATGTTGAGGAGATCACCAAGGGAAATGAGTAAGAAAAAGAAAAAAAAGGCAGTGAAATACAAGCAGGTGACGATCACCATCTCTGCACGCCAGAAAAAATCCCTGATGAATTTCTGCAAATCCAGGAAGAGTACTCCGAATAAGATCATTAAAAAAGCGATCCGCCCGCTGCTTGAGAACTATGAGAACCTGGAGGTGAACCATGTCTCCTCAAAAGTTAGCCAGCTCCAGCTCTTCAGCATGGAATAATGCTTACTGATTTTTTCTCTGAATAGTATTCTCGTAAGGGGTACGGTTTATAATTGAACGCCCCAGCGTGACTTCGTCGGTGTGCTCCAGTTCGTCCCCTACAGAAATTCCGCGGGCAATAGTGGTAACCGGGATGCTTGAAGCATGCAGTTTTTTGTAAAGGTAAAAATTCGTTGTATCCCCTTCAATGGTGGTGGGCAGGGCCAGGATCACCTCCGTTACCCGGCCTGATTCAACTTTTTCTACAAGCCCGGCTATGTTCAGGTCATCAGGGCCGATATTTTCCATAGGTGAGATGATCCCGCCAAGGACATGATAAACGCCTGTGTACTGACCGGTATTTTCAACAGCAATGACGTCGCGGATATCCTCAACCACGCAAACTGTTGATTTATCGCGCTTAGGGCTCCCGCATATTGAGCAAAGCTCTGCGTCACTTATGTTCCCGCACTCCAGGCAGTAACGGATCTCATTATGCATGCGGATTATGGACATGCCGAAGGACTCGGCGTCTTCCTTTCTTGATTTCAGGAGGTGCAGGGCCATCCTGAGAGCGGTCTTCCTTCCGATACCGGGAAGTTTAGCCAGTTCATTTACTGCAGCCTCAAATACTCTTGATGGTAGTGAATTCACTAAAAATTGTTTATTTTGCAAATGTAATCTTTTAGCTGTTTCATGATGAACCGCCTGATCTTGCTTTTTCTCCTTTTAGTAATGAATTTTCTTGCTTTCGGCCAGGAAGGCATTAACTTTACAGATGCCTCCGGCCTCAGGCAGGGGGCCTGGAGAAAATCAGACAAGGACGGACATAAAATATATGACGGGCAATTCAAAAATGGCATCCCTTATGGAGAATTCAGGTATTATTATGCAGACGGCAAACTTAAAACGGTTTCTGAATTTACCGGTGATGGAAAAACGGTGAGAACTGTTTCTTATTCTGAGAATGGACGCAAGATAGCTGAAGGCAACTACAGGAATGAAAAAAAGGACAGCACATGGAAATATTACAGCGACTATGACGGTGCGATGTTATCGGAAGAAACTTATTCCTCGGGATTGAAAAACGGAACCTCTGAAACATTTTATCCCAATGGCAGCATAGCCGAAGTGGTTAATTATCGACAAGGCAAAAAGGAAGGGGAGTGGATCCAGTATTTTGAAGACGGGAAGATGAAATTTAAAGGTTGGTATTCCAATGATGAGAATGATGGCCCTTTCGTTGCTTATTACCCCGGTGGACAGGTCAATCTGTCAGGAGCATATAAGGCCGGTCACAAGGATGGTACCTGGACATTTTATGAAGAGAATGGCCAGGTGATGAGATCCGAAAAGTACTCCGAGGGGGCACTAATAATAGAGAAAAATCAATAAAACCGCTTATGCAGGTAAAAACATTCAGCACAAATTCGGTCAAAGGCTTCCAGCAATGCTGGGATCAGATTACTGACAACGGGTTGCGCCCTAATGCAGCGATAATTTTTTCATCTGTTGAACTCCGCCTGGCTGAAATTATCTCATTCCTGGGCCCCAAAGGGGTCAGTGTATTCGGCAGCAGTTCCTGCGGTGAATTCCTTTATGACACCGACGGGAAAACCATCAGCGAGGGGGGCCTGGTTTGTTCCATGCTGGAACTGAAACCGGGTACATTCGATCTTCAGCTATTCAACGGCAAAGGGCTGACTTCATTTGAACTTGGGATGTCAGCCGGTACATGGGCTGCAAAAGCATACAAGGAACCGGCAATCCTGGTTGTTGCCAGCGGGCTTACGATTGACGGGGAGCAGCTGGTGCGTGGGATCCAGGAGACAGCAGGACGGAATATCACCATGTACGGTGGACTGGCAGGCGACGATGCCCATTTTAAAGAAACATTTGTTTTTACGGAGGATTCCTTAGAATCAAACGGGGCGGTACTCCTGGTCCTTGATAAATCGGCTTATGATGTTCAGGGAATTGCAACCAGCGGCTGGGTCAGTATCGGCGCCGATAAGATCATCACAAGCGCCGAGGGTAATGTTGTATATACAATAGATAATCAGCCTGCCCTTGATGTTTATAAGCATTATCTGAATGTTAACGATGAGGACCTGCCTGAAATCGGAGTTGAATACCCTTTGCTGATCAGGAAAAATGATCCAGATTTCATACTGAGAGCCGTGCTTAATGTTGACAGGGAGAAGAAAGCTCTCATCTTTGCCGGTACCGTCCCCAATGAAGCCGTTGTGACCTTCTCGAGCTCCCCCGGTTTTGAGATCGTGGAATACACAAGGAAAAAGGTTAACGAATTTTATCAATATAATTCCGCGACAGACCTCCTGGTACTTTTCTCATGCATGGCAAGGCATATTGCCTTAGGCCCAACAATATCAGAGGAGATGGAAGAAGCATGGATGAAATGGGAAAAACCACTGATTGGATTTTTTACTTATGGAGAGATCGGGAACAATTATAAGAGTTCATGTGATTTTTACAACCAGACCTTCACCCTGGTTTCATTAAAGGAAAAATAGCATGTCGGTGGATTTTCAACTGCTGATTGATGATCTGCGGAGACTTCGATCGCCGGAGGAGTTTACACAATACTGGGATAAAGTGCAGGAAGAACTGTCACTGGTCGGATCGGAATATTCAAAGCTGAAATTCAAATATGAACGTTCAAATAAGGAAAAGAATATACTGTCTTCCCTGTTGACACGTACTTCCGCAGACCTGAAAAAAGTTTCAGAAAACCTTAAAGTCAGGGCTGAAGAGCTTTCCACCATTCTTTCCACCATTCCGGCGTATGTTTATTTCAAGGATGTAAAACTAAATTACATTCTTGTAAACCAGAGTTTTGCAGAACTTGTTGGTGTCCCTGCCGAAAAAATCCAGGGGAAAAGTCTTAAAGACATTTTATATAATTACAAGAGCAACGGGTACATTGAAACAGAACAAAAAGTAATTGATTCCGGGACAGCTGTTTATGATATTGAAGAGGAATTGGAGTTCATGGGAAGATTACTCTGGGTCAATACAAATCTTGCCCCTATCCGCAGTACTGCCGGCCAGATCATCGGCCTCATCGGGATTTCATGGGATATTACGGAGCGTAAGCATTATGAATCTGAATTAAAATACGCCAAGGAACTCGCCGAAGCCGGGACCATGGCAAAGAACGAGTTTATTGCCAGCATTTCCCATGAGTTCAGAACTCCGATGAACGGTATTCTCGGCCTTGCCGAAATACTTAGAAACACCTCCCTTGACGAGAACCAGTCGGAGCTTTTAAAAGGTATTGTTTCTTCGGCCGAAAACCTCCTTGTCCTTGTCAATGACCTTCTTGATTTTTCGGCTATTGAGGCCGGAAAAATGGAACTGGATTTTCACCCTTTCATGCTTGAGAGGGTGTTGGAGGACGTTTTTCAGATGCTGAACATGAAAGCCCTGGAAAAATCCCTTGATTTTAAGGTGAGCATCAGTGACAATGTCCCTAACCATCTTGTTGGAGATTCACAAAGGCTCAGGCAGATTATCATAAACCTGGTAAACAATGCAGTTAAGTTCACCGACCATGGTGGAATAAGCATCCATATCAGTCTCCTGAACCGTACGATAGATCATGCCTTGCTCAGGTTTGAAGTTAAAGACACCGGAATCGGGATTCCGCCGGAGGCGTTAAATTCTTTATTCAGGGTATTTTCAAGGATAAGGCAAAAGCAGCACAAACTTATATCCGGCACCGGATTGGGGCTTTCGATCTGCAAGAAGCTCACCGACCTGCTTGGAGGGGAGATAGGGGTTGAGAGCGTGCATGGAAAGGGGTCAACGTTTTGGTTTAATCTGCCTTTTGAACTGAGTTCGCCCAGGGCCCAGTCCCCCAATAAAACTGATGAGTTTTTCGATAATTTATTTACCGGAAAAAAAGTCCTGGTAGCCGAAGATAACCTGATCAACCAGAAAATCGTCAGCTTTCAGTTGAAACGGATGGGTTTTGATGTCAAACTTGTTGATAACGGACAGTCGGCGCTTGAGGAGTTCACTGCAAACAAATTTGATCTGATCATTCTTGATATTCAAATGCCAGTGATGGATGGGTACCAGGTTGCAAAGGCAATCCGTAACCTGGAAAAGAGCATCTCAGCGCATGTTCCCATTATTGCTCTTACCGCAAATGCAATGAAAGGCGACCGCGAATTGTACCTGGATGCCGGGATGGATGGTTACGTAAGCAAACCTTTTAATATAGAGACCTTGCAGAAAGCCATAAAACTGGCAAGTGAGGTCGCTTTCAGGTATTATCAAGCCTGAAGTAAATTGATATCCGGGTTAAAGTATGGTAATCAGGGTTTTGTTTTTTTTCGCTTCTTTTTTTCCTGGTCTTCAATTATCATTCTTTGGATGAGGGCTGTTCGTTTTACATTGAGTTTCGCTGAAACAAGGTCATACCATTGCACAATCATATCCACATTTGTCCCCTCCCAGCTTTCCTTATAAAAAAGGAGTACGCTGTCGCGTAGGTTGCCGAGTTCTTTTTCGTATAGGTTCCTGAATTCGTTCCAGGGGGTCCCGGCCCCATATTGCATGGTATGAAACCGGTTTAAAATCTCCCGCCTTTTCAGTTCGTACAGGTCAAAGATGACATTCATAAAAGCTGTTGCCCTGTAACTCTGCCTTTCACTCATATAGGATGCCCGGGCATTGACCAGGGTTACGGAACTCAGGTGAAGGCTGTCGCTGACTTCAACCGGATTGATAAGGATTAAACCCAGGATCCGTGAACCTTTCATAGGATCGTTATTGCCGGAACCGCTTGGGATGTAGACTCTTTTTGATACAGGGGGGGATGTCCCAAGCTCATAAAATTCCAGGTTGCGTTCGGCGGTCCAGGGAATATACACTGACCTTACATAACTGTTCAGCCCGGGGGAATAATTCAGCAATACTCCGTTAGACCTGAAAAAGTTCCTGAACTGTGTTTGTTTCCTGCTTTCGGGGGTTATCCCCGGATTTATCCAGAATACAGAATCATAGGGTATGCTCATTACCCTCTGGTAGTCGTTCGGCTGGTCCCCTAAATAACCCAGGGTGTTAAGATAAGGTTTGCTGAAATCATAAAACAGGAGTTCAGCGTTAGCCGAGAGGTCGGTCTTACGGTTGTCAATTTTTTCAAGATACTGAAGGGAGTAATCCAGCGACATCCTGGCTACTTTCGGATGTTCTTTATCGGAATTGTCAAAGACAACCGACCATGCCAGGTTTACCGAATCAACCCGGTCGCCCTGGACAGGAGTGCGGAGATAATAAAAATCAATATTCCTGACCGAATTGTCAATGCGGTCAATTGTGTTTTCACTTTCATTAAGCCAGACCGTGCTCTCAAACAGCTTAACACTGTCGGACTTCGGGACAAGCCTGAGCACATAATTGATGTTTTTTCCTTCACCTGAATGTTTTACCAGGTTTACATAGTAAAGGTCTTTGAACCGGTGAAAACTGAAATTCCCTGCCGACATCGGGATTGTATAATGCCCGCCACTGGCAAATGGAAACAGGTGCCTGAAAATATCGGTGGTGTTGAGGCTCCAGAAATTTCTGAGTGTCAACCCGATTCTCCCGTTTTTAGGTACCAGCTGATCGATTCCG
>Ga0194039_1000044_pt1 | contig 80206 bp, 65 predicted proteins | sample JunL228m_MetaG_FD_148679 | JGI IMG/M metagenome (GOLD analysis project Ga0194039, IMG submission 148679) | Anoxic zone freshwater microbial communities from boreal shield lake in IISD Experimental Lakes Area, Ontario, Canada - Jun2016-L227-8m | ecosystem: Environmental > Aquatic > Freshwater >...
TTGCAATTCTTTACCAGTTCGTCGATTAGTGAATCGGTTAGTTTACTTGTCATAGTCTTCTCTCCTTTCCTAGAGTATTTTTATTATATTTGACTATGACCATTTACACAAAATTCTGAAAAACTTCCGGAAAATCTAAGATAAACTTTGTTCCGTTATGGTTTTCGATATGAATAGTTCCATTTATTTGTTTTGCCATCATATCTACGAGGGAAAGACCAAAACCTTTTGAATTCTTGTAGCTTATATTTGGCGGCATTCCGACTCCATGATCCTGAACAACAACTTCAACTATCTCTCCTTTCTTTGAAGCTGTAATTATTACTGTGCCTTTATCCATACCTTTGAATGCATACTTAATGATATTGGTTAGTAGTTCATTAATTATTATTCCAAGACTGAAAGATATTTTTGCAGAGACTGTAATATCTTCGAGATTTTTTTCTACAAAAATATGAGTGCCTCCTGATGCTGAGAAAAAGGCCGAGTCAATTAAGTTATTCAAATAATCTTTGAGGTTAATTTCACTGAAGTTATCTGAACGATAGAGTTTGTTATAAAGCACGCTCATACTCTGTAGTCTGCTTTGAGCATCATTCAGAGCATTTATCGCTGATTGGTCTTTTATAGAAGCCGCTTGAAGCATAAGCAAACCAGATACAGTAGCCATATTATTTTTGATACGGTGATGGACTTCTTTTAAAAGTAGTTCTTTTTCATAAAGTAGCGATTGGATTTTTTCTTCGAATTTCTTGCGTTCTGCGATATCGATTTGCAGTTGGTTATTCTTTTCAACTAAAGATTGAGAGATAAACAACAACTCAATATCTGTTTCTATTGTGTCTCGATAAACGGCCATCAAATTTTTATGTGATTCCGAGTATTTATTATCTTTTTTATCAAGAACGCATATCGTGCCAAATGGCTTTCCGTCTGGCAAATGGATAGGAAACCCCAGATAGGAAATCATATTGAGTTTTATATCTGGATTATGCATCCAATGTTCATCAGTAAGGGCATTAGCCACCAGAAGCATTTTATTGGTACTTATAACCGTTTCGCAGTACAATCCTGAGTCTTTTAAGTGTTCTTTATCTCCAGATTTATAAGGATTACCCTTATTTCTGCTTGAAAGAAAAACTGTGATATCTGAATCATTTATTCGCATAATAAGGGAAGCAGGGACATCCATTATTCTTCCCATGATATCAATAATCCGTTGCCATTTATTTATTAGACCTTCAGGAACATCAAACCAGTTACTCCTGTCGCTCTTCGCTGTTTTAGGATATAGTGAGAATCTTTCAGAAAGTTTTCGTTCAACTTTCTTTTTCTCTGTTATGTCTTCTCCAGAAAATAAAATCCCACTTATGTTGTTATTCTCATCTTTAAGTATTGTATTGTGAAAAGAAATAATCTTTTCTTCTCCGTTCTTAGTCAGTATAGGGTTTTCATAGTATTCTACAGGTTGAATAAAACCTGAGATAATAGACTGAAATACTCCCTTAACTTCAGAAATTATATTTTTCGGCAGGAAGTTGTCAAACCAATTCTTGCCGATTATTTCCCCTTCAGCTAGGCTAAGAATTTCACAGCCTTTATGGTTTATAGAAGTTACTGAACCATTAACATCAAGAGAGCATAACATTACAGCAGCAATATTAAAATATGTCGAGAATCTCTCTTTATTTAAATCCAAAGTCTGACTTTTTATTTTAATGTCTCTATTAGCTTCAAATAACTCAAATGCCATCTCAATGGATGATTGAAGAACGAAGGAGGTTGAGTTTTTAATGACATATCCGTAACGGGTAATCTCTTTTACTTTGTCAACATATTCTTTTCCCATGTGGGATGTCAGAAATACAATGGGTATATGCCTTTTTGCGAGTATCTCTCTGGCAGCCTGAGTGCCGTCTATTCCTGCACCTAGGTTGATGTCCATTAGAATAAGGTCTATCTCAGGCGATATTTCAGCTAGCTCAACAGCTTTTTCTCCTGTATTAGCTTTGATAACTTTATACCCGAACTTCTCTATGGTTAATCCTTCGACCATTGCTAATAGAAGGTCGTCTTCGACAAGAAGAATGGTTTTATGCTCATTATTATTCATAGACGGTTAATTTAGCATTAAAATTTTTTCTATATGAAAGCTAATGGCTAAGTATCATCATTAATTTAATTTTAGCATGGGGGGGGGAGTAAACAATTAATTGCTCAAAAAACATGAAAAAATTTATTGTTAGTCGTCAGAAGTCCCTTAGAATGCTCCTAAAAGCTTGTCATCGCAGCATTAGAAAGCTGAGCGGTTTATATTAGCAAATTTTAAGGCTCTTAGCTATGTCATGTTGGGTCATGTATTTCCATTCACCTAGTTTGAGATTGCCAAGTTTGAGCGAGCCGATACTGATACGGGTCAGCCTGACTACTCTAGTCCCTGAATATCTGACCATCCTGCGGATTTCGCGTTTTTTGCCTTCATTGAGTGTAAAGATGTACTCTTTATTTGATATTTGTTTTATATCATAAGCTTTGAGAGTTTCGCCGTCGTCAACTATTCCGACTGATAATTCTTTTAGTTTGGATTCAGGGATTCTGTCAGATGTAAATACTTCATATTTTTTGAGAATGCAGTTTCTAGGATGGATGAGTTTGTCTGCATAATTGCCGTCATTAGTAAATATAAGCAGCCCTTCGCTGTCTTTATCCAGTCTGCCGGCGCTGAAAAGTCTGTATGGGCAATTTATGAGATCAATCGCCTTTTTATCTGCGTGAGGATCAGAATTGGTGCAAGCGTAATCTTGGGGCTTGTTGAGCATAACATATATAAAGTTTTCCGGGGAGACTTCGTCTCCGTTTACTGTTATTTTGTCTGTTTGTTTTACAAGATAACTCGGTTCGCTAATAATTGTCCCATTTACAGATACTTTGCCGATTTTGATAAGGTCAAATGAATTACGCCTTGAAGCAATCCCGCATGAACTTATGTATTTGACTAGTTTGACAGGGTCGGTATCAGATGAAATATTTTTATTGTCGGTCATTGTATAAAACCAGGATTCAAGTATAAAATATCTTAACTCAAACTATAGGATTTATATGGATAAAAGCAAAGGTACAAATGGCGTTTTATACCTCATAGCAACTCCAATCGGCAATCTCGAAGACATTACTTATCGAGCCGTGAGGATTTTAGGCGAGGCGGATATTATTGCTGCTGAAGACACTCGCAAGTCAAGAATCCTGCTCGATAGATATTCAATTCCCGCAAAGAGACTCATTAGCCATCACATGCAAAATGAGCACAAGACTTTCGATTACATAATAGAGGAAGTCAAGAACGGCAAAAAGGTAGCTTTGATTACTGAAGCAGGCGCTCCATGTATTTCTGATCCGGGTTTTCTGATGATCCGGGAAGCTGTTAAAAATGAAATAAAAGTTGAGATTATTCCTGGAGTTTCTGCTCTGGTTTTCGCGGCAATGGCTTGCGCTTTGCCAGTTGAAAAGTTTTCTTTCTATGGATTCTTACCGCCGAAACATGGGGCAAGAACACGGATTTTGACCGAAATAGGTCAGGACGAAAAAACTGCTTTTATATTTGAGTCACCATACAGAGTTATAAAACTTCTCAATGAGATTATCGAGGTAATTGGTCCAGAAGCTGATATAGCCATAATCCGCGAAGCAACAAAAATGCACGAGGAAATTATAAGAGGCAAGGTAACTGAAGTTTTAAAAATATTGGAAAGCCGGGCTATTAAAGGTGAATTTGTGGTTTGTATTTCGAATAGGAAGCCCAGAAAAGATGATGTTTCAAGAGATGAATAAGTTAGTTTCATCTTAGAGACTTCTTTCGGAATCAGGAGATTTTTCCTTGTCAAGTTTATTAAGGTATTCGAGCAGGATTCGCGAGACTTCCTTGATTCCTTCAGCCGTCTGATGTGAACTGTGGTCTGATTTGATTACGAGTTCACTCTGAACATTGTCAAGATGGGCGCTTGAATAGGGGACGACTCCATCTGAACCTGATTTTTCTCCTGCTTTCATCTGATTGCCGATGATAGTGTGTATTTCAAGGTTTTTTTTGAAAGGCAGGTCAACTGACGAGTCAAGATACTTGCTATTAGGTGCCAAGCTGTCTATTCCGTTAGGAATAGGATTATCATCAGGATGCAGTCCTGAGGCTATGGCGGCTTCTTTTATTATGCTAAAACTGTTCTGTGTGACTGTGGTAGGAAGAGTAATGAAATACGAACCGATTCTTGAGAAAGTAAATGTAGCCATATCAGAACCTCTGTTTGGCGTAGCAAAAAGTATTATGCATCCGACAAAGGGCAGGGGTTTGAATACTCCGACTTCATTCAGAAATTGTTTTTCTTTGTCGCTTAATTCTAACTTGCTTACATCTGCCCCGGTAACTTTGTTAACCAGATAATCATTTTTGCTGTCCTGGACAGAGAGCCTTGTTAGGAGTCCACCCATGCTATGTCCGATAATAACCATGTGATTGAATCCGAAATCTTTATTCTGAGGGTCATATTTTTTGCGAACTTCCATGATTGAGTTTCTGAACTGATATTCAGAGTAGTATATAGGTTGTCCTGTTGGGTATGTGTATGCCCAGAACTGGTAGTTTTCACGGATTCTTTCGTCGCTTAGAAGTGTATTAAGCATTTCCAGCCATGTACCGGGACTTGACATCAAACCATGAACAAGCAAGACCGGTATTTTTTTCGGGTTATAGGGTGCCATAAGATAGAGTCCCTGTAAATCTCCCATGGCCGCAGGATTGAACATGTATTTTATTCCGCTGATGGACTGGTAGGAATCGGTGCTTTCAGCCAGAGCGAGCGAATAATCCTTTGATAAAGGGATTTCCTGCCCTTCAATTTGAGTGTACTCATCATTAAAACTGTCATAGAATTCAGGAACAGCGTTTATTGTGCCTTTGCTCATATCAAAATTTACAAACTTGATAATGAATGTGAAAGGATAAACCAGACTTACGAGGGCAAGATCTTTATTGATTTTTGTTCCAGGAGTATATTTTTGTAAGCCAAGAATCGGTACGCCCAAGCCTGACACATAGCTATGTGATTGTAGGTTTTTAGGTATGTAGTCATAACCATTTACATAACTGTCAAATCTCGAATATGACCATATCAAGTCTGATTTTACAGGCGAAAGTTTAACTATACCCAGAACTAAAGGAAACCCTTGAGGCTCTTCCAGCGAAATGTCGTTATCAGCGCAGTAAGAGTAGATTTTTGATAGGGCATAGTTATAGAAACGAATGTCTGCGGCATAATCAAGCGCATTGTATGCAGTGGCATTCTGATTTAATGATTTATCAAAAATATATTTATATGAATAGAAAGCTGCTGACATCCAGTACTTCATTGATTCCTTCTTAGATGTATTTTGCGCTTCATAAGTGCAAAGTTCCACAAGTACCGAGAGGGCCTCAATTTTACTGTCTTCGCCGGGAATTAGTTTGTCGCTAGGGTTTTCTACAAACAATGCAAGAGTCTTAATGACTTTCTGATGATCATTGTTATAGGCATCTATCAGTGCATTTTTGACAAGAAAGTAGCGAGTTTTATAGGATAAGTCGCCTGTCGTCAAAGGCGATTTAGCCATAGTAGCTGCCCAGTTATCATTGCCGACATAAGTTAGGTGCGAAGTCGAGCATCCCAAAAGAATAATGCTTAGAACTAAGAAACAGGTATAATTTTTAGCATATTTAAGCACTCGATGGTTATTCCTTTTTTAAGGTCTCAAATTGTCTGATGTCTTTTGAATAATCAGTGATACTGCTGTTATCTTTGATGTATTGGTTGATGTGATGTATTTCCTTAAACTTTGCAAATGGCATATTCTCGTTTGTGAAAGCTCCTTTTTCATAAAATAATTCATCAGAGTAACCATTGAAAATATGTCTGTAATCAAACTCAAGGCTTTCTCCTCTTACTTGCCGTAGATCAGCAAGCAAACTAGTAAGACAGCTATGCTTGACTGTGTTATAGAACTGAGGCTGAGTTTTGAGTTTGTCCACTCTGTTAATAATTGCGGTAAAGAGAGCTCTGATCATCTCTTTATTTGGTTTGACCTGATACATATAAACTTCTTCTTTTCTGAAATTTGTTCTGAGCCTTAGGACATCTCTTTCATCGGCAAGAATATAAAGTAATCCGTATTGATTATATAGTCCGCCTATTCCTGTTTGCGGCTGGTTCTTTTTGAGGCGCGTTTCGACTGAAATACACAGATAGTCTCCGCCTTTAAATCCGAAAGAAAGTATGGAGTGCGCTACAGCTTTGTTCCCGTCCCAGTAGGACAGAACATAATAAAGCGAATCAATATCATTTAAATCGAAAGTTTTGTCATAATAGTGAGGTATAAAATCTGTTTCGCTCCTATACTGGAAATCACGGATATTTTTGATATTGACTTCATCACCTTTGAATGTCACCGAAGGTACCACTGCCCAATTTACATCCCAGTCACCGTCATTCGATGCCGGCTCAAATTTGTAATATGCCGCAATCGAAAGACAAATTAGCAACGCTATCCAATAGACGAACCATCTGCGTCTGAAAATAATCAGACACAGAGGTAAAACTAGTATGAAAAGCCAGGTAATAGATGACCTGAGGTTTTCAGGTATAAAATTTAGGTAATAAACTCCTCCGATGCACCAAAGATAGAGCAACCCAATGATGAGGTACTTGATAAACCCTTTAATGAATCTCAGGAATTTAACCATTCTTAGCTTTTAATTATGCGATTGTTATGTCTTTTGAGAGATACACATCCTGAACTGCCTGGATGAGTTTGATTCCTTCATCCATCGGTTTCTGGAAGGCTTTTCTGCCCATGATAAGTCCCATGCCGCCTGCGCGTTTATTAATAACGGCTGTTTTGACTGCATCCTGAGTATCATTCTTTCCAGATGCGCCGCCTGAATTTATAAGTCCTGCTCTGCCCATATAGCAGTTTGCGACCTGATATCTAGTTAAATCAATCGGGTGCTCTGTAGTTAGTTTTGAATAGACTAACGGGCTAGTTTTGCCAAACTTAATGGCATTGTATCCGCCATTACAGTCAGGTAGTTTCTGCTTGATTATATCTGCTTTGATAGTTACTCCGATATGATTTGCCTGTCCTGTGAGGTCAGCAGATGATTCGTAGTTAACTCCATCTTTTGTGAATCCATTGTTTCTAAGGTAGCACCACAAGACTGTGAACATACCAAGCTGATGAGCTCTTTCGAAAGCAACAGAAATTTCTTCTATCTGTCGTCTGGATTCAGCAGAACCGAAATAAATAGTTGCCCCTACACATGTAGCGCCAAGGTTCCAGGCTTCTTCGACTGAGGCAAAGAGTTTTTCATCGTATGTATTTGGATATGAGAGTATTTCATTGTGATTAAGTTTTAAAAGGAATGGAATTTTGTGAGCATATTTTCTTGATACGGAAGCTAATACTCCAAGAGTTGAAGCTACTGCGTTACATCCGGCTTCGATGGCAAGTTTAACTATGTTTTCCGGATCAAAGTAAAGTGGGTTTGGTGCGAAAGAGGCGCCCGCAGAGTGTTCGATTCCCTGGTCAACAGGAAGGATGGAGATGTAACCTGTACCCGAAAGCCTGCCAGAGTTAAATGTATGCTGGAGGTTTCTAAGGACATTTATAGATCTGTCTGATGGTGCAAAAATGTCATCTACAAAGGTTTTTGAAGGTAGATGGAGCATTTCCTTTGGTATTGTGGTGCACTGGTGATTGAGAAGAAAGTCCTTGTCTTCCCCTAGAACTTCGAAAATGTTGATTGAGTTAGCCATGATTTGTCCTCCCTTTTTTGCTAAATTATCTAATAAAATTGGTTAATACTTGTCTAGCGCCGTCTGGTTCAGTTACTTTGCCTTTTGCAAGTTCAAGACATTTGAGAAGCCAAGCCATATTTTTACCAAGATTGGTCATTGTCTGGAGGCCTTCTTCATCTTTAAAAACTTCGCCTTCCTGCATTCCAAAGCCCATATTCCAATATGTGGTTCCTACTATGAGCATCTGGCCTATTGTGAAGAAAGCGTTAATTGTGTTTAGTCCCTGAACAGCTCCGGCTCTTCTTACAGCAAGAACTGCGGCGCCTGGTTTTCTTGCAAAGAGATCGCCATTTACGGCGCTCACCATGCTTACTCTGTCTATGAATGTTTTCATCTGCCCGGAAACATTTGCACAGTAAATGGGGCTTCCGAGTATAAGTCCGTCTGCCTCTTTGATTTTTTCTATCTGGCTATTGAGGTCGTCTGTAGCAATTATGCATTTGCTGTTTTTGAGTTCTGCGCATTTCATACAGCCGATACAGCCTTTGTAGTTTTTAAGGCCGATGTTAATTTCTTCTGTTTCAATACCTTCTTTATTGAGCTGTTTGAATACAGTCTGGATTAGAATTGAGGTGTTTCCATTTTTTCTTGGGCTACCATTGTAGGCTATGACTTTCATTTCGTACGCTCCATTAGGATTAATGAGTTCTTTATAAGTTCTTATGGTAAGATTCTATCAGATAAAACCGTATTTAGCAAAAAAATCATCAGAAATCTAGCAACAATTGAAACTTGAGTTTTGCTGTTATAAAAAGAGTGTGTTAAAATATCGCATAACATATTCGTATTTTAATTGAGACAAAATTTCACAATCAACTTCTTTCGAGCTATCAAAAATGAAGGGTTTTTTCTTAGACAATATTCTATCCAAAGTTGATAATCTCGACCCTGAAAATCTACAGGCGTTTATTCATAAGCTTATCAAACACAAAGACTTTCTTGAAATAGTATTCAATGCAATAAAAGAAGGAATAGTCGTCATAGACAGAGATTTAAATATAATGTACTACAATAGGAGTTCCTCGGATATGCTGGGCATACCCGAAGAGTCCAAAGAACTCAAGATTTCGACTTTTCTCAAAGATGTTGACTGGGGCAGGATCCTTCAATATGAGGAAAAAGATTGGTACAGAATATCAAGGCAGGAATTTGAGATATTTTATCCTGTCAGACGAATTATAAGTTTTTATGTAGTTCCGCACGATGACGGCGACAATCTTGCGACAATAATTCTGAGCGATGTAACAGAAAAAATCAGAAATCAGGAAGAGAACCTTGAGAGCGAGAAAGTTGCTTTGATGTCTATGCTGGCGGCTGGTGTGGCTCATGAAATCGGCAATCCGCTAAACAGTTTAAATATCCATCTTGAACTTCTTGAAAGGGAATTAAAAGGGAAGATGGAGTATGAAGTTCTGGATATTCTTCATACTGCAAGGAGTGAGGTCAAGAGATTAGACCTCATCATATCGCAATTTTTAAGCGCGATAAGGCCGACAAAGACGACTTATGAACCACTTGATGTTCAGGATATTCTAATTTATACTGTAGAGTTTATGAAGAATGAACTGGACGAACACTCAGTTGGCGTAGAAAGAAATTTCCTTGAAGTTTGCCCTCTTATTAATGGCGACCACAATCAGCTTAAACAGGCTTTCTTTAATATTATCAAGAATGCCATGCAGGCAATGCCAAGCGGCGGGTTGATCAGACTTGAGACTTTCCATGACAACGAAAAAGACAAGCTTTTCATAGTTGTCTCCGACACAGGATGCGGGATTTCAGCTAATGATATAGCCAGTATTTTTGAACCGTACTTTACCAATAAAAACAAGGGAACAGGTTTAGGTTTGATGATTGTGGAAAAAATAGTCAGAGAGCACGGCGCTGAACTGACTGTTGAGAGCGAACCCGGCAAAGGTTCTAAATTTATAATCGCCTTCCCTTTGGGAAATCATAGAACAAAATTGCTTGAAACTAATTCTTTTGAAGAACTTAACGACAAAAATTGAGGTAAAATTATGCTAAAACGAGTGATCGTCATCCTGTTCTTTCAATTTGCGCTATTTTCGCTTCTGGCGACAAATAATGCTGCTCAAATTAATAAAACTCAGACTCCTGCTGATAACTCAAACTTGCCTCCTATGCCTAAATTGCCCTCTTATCAGGAAGTGATGGGCAAAGCAAGTTCTTCGCTGCTTGATCTTAAGAAGAGTATCGTGTCGAATGCTGATAAAAACGATAAAAAGAGTGTTATGCTGTCGAATATGTGCGCCGATAATCTACAGAAAATAGTAGATAGTATCTCTTTCCTTATGAAACTGCAGAAAGCTTACGAGGCAAATACATATTGCAGCCCAATTTTTGAACCTGGCCAATGCAATATCTGGTCAAGTGAAGACTGTGAAAAACTGGCTGATAAAACTCAAAAGCTTTCAGAAGAGATGAACAACAAAGCCAAGGATGTTGAACTTAACGGCAAAACAGCTGAAGCAGATTCTTATACTACAGCCTCTAAAGTGGCTGTAGATGTAGCTAAAATATATATAGAACTAGCTCAGGATCATAAAAACTTATCAAAATCTATTGATGATTTGTCCGATTATATGAAACATAAAAAATTAAGCCAAGCAAATAATTAGATTTTTTAATTCACAGAGAGATAATCCTTTATGGAAAAAGAAACACCCAAAAAATCTATCCTTCTCATAGAGGATGACAGAAATACCAGAAACGGCGTATTTAAACTTCTCAACAGAAAATACGATGTAACTGTCGCAGAAGAAGGTTTGCGAGGTATCAATGTGCTTCAAAGAAATAATTTTGACCTTATACTTTCTGATATTCAAATGCCCGGCGCTACAGGAATGGATGTGTTGGCCGAGTCACTTAAGAAAAATCCATCCCCGCCATGTATTCTTATTACTGCTTATGGTTCAATTGAAACTGCAGTCGGAGCAATTAAGGCCGGAGCTTATGATTTTGTATCCAAACCAATTGATGTAAGCAGACTTGAACTCATTATAGAAAGGGCTTTGGAGTCCAAAGAGCTCAAGGAAGAGAACACCAGGCTTAAGAAACAGCTCGATGACAAATTCGGCGTCGAAAATATTATAGGTAAATCGTCGAAGATGGCCGAGCTTATTGAACTTGTTAAACATATTGCCCCGGCCCGCTCTACCATACTGATTACAGGTGAGAGCGGCACAGGTAAGGAATTAATAGCGCACTCTCTACACACTTTGAGCGGAAGGAAAGGTCCATTTGTCCCGGTACACTGCGCGGCTTTACCTTCTAATCTTCTTGAAAGCGAACTTTTCGGACACGAAAAAGGGTCATTTACCGGCGCATCAGAGCGCAGAAAAGGTCGTTTCGAAATGGCTGACGGCGGCACAATATTTCTTGATGAGATAGGGGAAATAGACCAGTTGGTACAGGTGAAACTTCTTAGAATTCTCGAAACAAAAACTTTTGAAAGAGTAGGCGGGTCAGAGTCTATCCAGACGGATTCAAGAATAGTTGCAGCAACTAATAAGAACCTTGAGGAAATGGTCAGGAATGGAACATTCAGGGAAGATTTATTTTTTAGGTTAAATGTTTTAAATATCGAACTTCCACCTCTCAGGGATAGAAAAGATGATATTCCATTGCTGTCAAAGGGTTTTGTTGAATATTTTGCCAGGGAAAATAATAAAAAGATAGATGCTATATCAAGCGATACGATGAATGCGCTCCAGATTTATGATTGGCCGGGCAACATAAGGGAACTTCGAAACTGCATAGAAAGAATGGTTGTACTTTCAAGGGAATCTGTTCTTCAGGTAACTTCGCTTCCTGTGAATATAAGAGAGAAAGTAATGCCTGGCTCTGCCAATATTGCTCCTCCAATGATCAATGATTCCCTTGACATAGAAAGCAATGAAAAGAAACTGATAATAAAAGCTCTCGATGATACAGGAGGCAATAAAACAGCTGCCGCTGAAAAACTTGGCATAAGCAGAAGAACTCTCCATCGCAAACTCAACGAATACGGAATACATTAATAATGGACACGACAAAGCGTGTCCCTCCATATGCTGGCGAAAATTAACGAATGCGCTGGAGGGTCTTGCTTCGTCAAGACCGAAAATAAATGGAATTGATGAATATGTTCAATCCACTTTTAGTCCATTAATATTATTTATTGAATGCAGTTATTAAGGAAATGTGCAAATGAGAATGACAAAATTAGTAGGCAGAAGGATCAAGGAAGATCCGAGAGATGCTCAGATTATAAGCCACAAATACATCATTAGAGGCGGTTACGCAAGAATGGTTTCGACAGGGATTTATTCTATACTTCCAATAGGAAAGAGAATTATCCAGAAAATCGAGGCAATCATCAGGGATGAGATGAATGCCATTGAAGGGCAGGAAGTTTTGATGCCTGTTGTACTTCCGAGAGAACTTTGGGAAGAATCAGGAAGATATCAGAGCGTAGGCGATGAACTTCTCAGATTCAAAGATAGAAACGGCAAAGATATGCTTTTAGGGATGACTCACGAGGAAGCAGTCGTCCATCTCATCAGATCTGAAGTTAATAGCTACAAACAACTTCCTGTAATGGTTTATCAGATTCAAACTAAGTACAGAGATGAAGCCCGTCCTAGAGCTGGTCTGATTCGTGTGAGAGAATTTACGATGAAAGATGCCTATTCATTCCACGAAACTCAGGAATGTCTTGAAGCTTATTACGAAAAGGCTCACAAAGCTTACGAAAATATTTTTAGAAGATTGGGGATGAAAAATGTAGTCTCAATCAAGTCTGATTCAGGAATGATGGGCGGTAAAGTTTCCCATGAGTTTATGGCAATATCGGATGCAGGGGAAGATACCATTTTCTTATCTCCATGCGGTAAATATAAGGCTAATAAAGATGTAGCTACTGCTGACTGGAAGTTTCACCAAGAAGAACCTAAAGCACTCGAAAAAGTTCATACTCCAGGCAAGGAAAGCATTGAAGATGTAGCCAACTTTCTTGGTTTGAAACCCGAAAATACAGGAAAAGCCGTCTTCTATGTTGACAGCAACGAGAATCTCATATTCGTCCTGATTAGAGGCGATTTTGAAGTCAATGAGACAAAACTCAAGAACTATCTAAAGTCTCCATCTCTCAGATTTGCCACAGATGAGGAAATCCTGAAGATCGGAGCTGTGCCAGGTTATGCTTCGCCTCTTAGTTTAAATAAATCAGATAAACTTAGAATAGTCGTCGATAGATCGGCAGCAGAAACTTCCAATCTTGTTGTCGGAGCAAACGAAAAAGATTATCATATAAAGAATTTCAATCTTGAGAGAGATCTTGCCGGAGCTGAAATTACTGAAATAGCTACAGTTAGAGCTGGGGACCCTTGTCCAATGACGGGCGCGCCACTGGAAGAGAAAAGAGGTATCGAAGTCGGGAATATCTTCCAGCTCGGAACCAAGTATTCAGAATCTATGGGATGTGCTTACCTTGATAAAAACGGCAAAACTCATCCGATGATAATGGGATGTTACGGGATCGGTGTAGGCAGAAGCATGGCATCTGTAATAGAACATTCCCACGATGATTACGGACCGATCTGGCCGATTTCTATTGCTCCATTCCAGGTTTATATCTGCGCATTGAATATCAAAGAGGAAGCAGTTAAAAACGCGTCAGAAAAACTCTATGCTGATCTTCAGGCAGAAGGCATTGAAGTTCTTTTTGACGACAGAGGTGAAAAGGCTGGTTTTGCTTTTAATGATGCCGACCTTATCGGAGTGCCTTTCAGGGTTATTATCTCTCCCAAGACTTTGGAGTCTGGTTCAATAGAACTTGGCATCCGCGGCATTAGAGACAAACAGATCCTTCCTGTCGAAGGCATAGTCGAACACTTGCAAAAGTTAATCTCTGAGGAGATGAAAAAATACAATTAATTATCAACTTTAAGAAGCTCTATGACTGGTATCAGCCAGCCATAGAGCTTCTTTTTATTTACGATGTAACCGATCTTTCAGTGTTCATAACATATTGTAAATCATTAAACTTTACGCTAATATTTTCATCTAATGGTGTTGGGGAATTTCAAGACAAGTAAATCATAAGGATAATATGAGCAACGACAAGATAGAGAATTTCGAAAAAACACTCTTTAAGACGGCGGATAAACTTAGAAAAAATATAGATGCTGCCGAATACAAGAATATCGTTTTAGGTTTAATCTTCCTCAAATACATTTCAGACTCTTTCGAGACCTTACATAAAAAGCTAGTTGAAGGGCAAGGCGAATATCAGGGAGCCGATCCCGAAGATGCCGACGAATATAAAGCAGAAAATATTTTCTTCGTTCCCGCTATCGCTCGCTGGTCGTATCTTCACAGCCGCTCCAAACTTCCTTCCGTTGGAAAAGATGTTGATGATGCAATGGAAGTGATAGAAAAAGAGAATCCGACATTAAAAGGCATTCTCCCGAAAGTTTTTACGCGGCCAAATCTTGACAAGGCTTCGTTAGGCGGACTTATTGACTTGGTAGGAGATATTGCGCTTGGTGATGAAGCCGCAAAAAGCAAAGATATACTGGGCAGGGTTTATGAATATTTCCTTGGAGAGTTTGCCAATGCCGAAGGCAAAAAAGGCGGACAGTTTTATACTCCGAAAGCTATTGTGCGCGTAATGGTAGAAATGATTGAGCCTTACAAAGGCAGAGTCTATGACCCATGCTGTGGTTCCGGCGGGATGTTTGTCATGAGCGAAAAGTTCGTAGAGAACCATCAGGGCAGAATTGACGACATCTCAATTTACGGGCAGGAATCAAACCAGACTACTTACCGTCTTTGCCGCATGAACCTTGCTATTCGGGGCATTGACGGTTCGCAGGTAAAATGGAACAATGAAGGTTCTTTCCTGAACGATGCACATAAAGATATGAGAGCAGACTTTATCCTTGCTAATCCGCCATTTAATGACAGCGACTGGTCAGGAAACTTGCTGGAAAAGGACGGACGCTGGAAATACGGAATCCCTCCTGTTTCAAATGCCAACTATGCATGGCTTCAGCACATGATTTATCACTTATCACCCAAAGGAATAATGGCTTGTGTTCTTGCCAATGGTTCCCTCTCTTCCCAGACGAACAACGAAGGCGAAATAAGAAAACAGCTTGTCGAAAATGATTTGATCGATTGTATCGTCGGACTTCCAAAACAGCTTTTCTACAATACCGGAATCCCTGCCTGCCTGTGGTTCATCTCTAGGAAACGGCTAGGAAACGGCGACAGGAAAAGAATAGGAGAAATTCTTTTCATTGATGCTTCGGAAGTCGGATACATGGAAGACCGCACACACAGGGCATTTTCTGAAGAAGATATATCAAAGATTGCCGGAATATACCATGAGTGGAGAAGCAAAGAGAGTAAATACCAAGACATAAAGGGATTCTGCAAGTCTGCCAACCTGGATGAAATAAGAAAGCATAACTTTGTCCTGACTCCCGGCCGTTATGTCGGCATTAAAGATGAAATTGATGATGGGATATCCTTTGAAGCTAAAATGGCCGGGTTTATGAATGAACTTAAAGAACAGATATCCGAGGAAGTAAAGCTGAACGAAGAGATAAGCAAGCGTTTAAAAGAGGTGGGATATGGATTCTGAAATAAAGCCAAGAGTCAGTAAAGAATTCTATGAATTATGTTTTCGACAATACGAATTTGAAATGAAGGAAACCGATCAAATATACCAAAGAGTAAGCTTTGTCCTTGTCCTTTTATCTATACTCGGAAGTATTATTTATAATTTGGGACGAATAGATATTTTTAATCAGATATTTACCAGAGTTGATGTCTTTTTATATTATCTATCTATTCTCACAGCCTTTTTACTTTTTGGAAGCAGTATAGCCTTTGCCATTTTGTTTATTCTTCCAAGGAAGAAGCAATATAAAACAATTGCTTCTATGAATTTATGGCAAAAGTGGCGTAATGATTATGCTGAATATCTGAAAGCTTCAGGAAATGAAATCGAGAAACTTGACGATGCTCTATTTCAAGAAATCACAGAGAAATTTGCAGAAGCTCAGGCAAATAATGCTCCTATAAATGAAAAGCGAAGACAATATTTCTATCGTTGTGTCTTTATGGCTTCCATTGCTGTTATTCCTGTAGTATTACAATCTCTCTTCTATCTATTATTAAAATTACAAGGAGTATAGGTATGCCCAACGAAGAAAAAACATCACCCCCAACTGCACCACAAAATCAGAACAATACTTATGAGAGGCCAGCTTCTTCACCAAATCAGCATATGACCAAAGGTGAAACTATAAATAAACCCCGGTTGCTCCTGTAAATCAATATATTGCTCTTGGAGAAATGACTAAACCATCAATTCCGCCGCCAAATCAAAGTTTTACCAATGCCAAAGAGAAAAAATAAAAGATGAGAGAGACATGGAAGTCTACAATTCTTGGAGAGGTGGCGGATTTTTCAAATGGTAGAACTTCTCCTGAACGATTTGACTCAGGGGAATACGAAGTTTTCGGAGCGAATGGCATTATCGGTTATTCTGACAAAATGAACTCTGAAGAAGATACAATTATAATTGGTCGTGTTGGCTCGTATTGCGGAAGTTTGCATTTCTCAAAAAATTCATGCTGGGTAACTGATAATGCAATAAAGGCTAACTCGAAAAAAATTACAGATCCATTCTATCTTTATTATTTTTTAATTACTCAGAAACTGAACTCAAAAGCAGCCGGATCAGGACAACCTTTAATTAATCAAGAAATACTTAACTCAATAGGAATAAACCTTCCTCTTTTACCTGAACAGAAAGCCATTGCGGCGGTGCTGTCGAGTTTGGATGACAAAATAGAGCTTTTGCGGAAGCAGAATAAGACACTGGAAAATGTTGCCCAGACAATCTTCAAAGAATGGTTTGTAAACTTCAAAGTTAAGGGTGAAAAGTTAAAAGTAAATCCTGGGACAGGTCTTCCAGAAGGCTGGAAGATAGGAAAAATGGGTGATGTTGTCGAAATTAGAGGAGGCACAACGCCTAGCACATCTAACCCTAATTTTTGGGACGGAGAAATAAACTGGACAAGTCCTAAGGACCTCTCAATCTCAAATGAAGTATTTCTTCTGAAGACGGAGAAAAAAATAACAGTAGAAGGGCTAAAACAAATTAGCTCAGGATTGTTACCTAAAGGCACATTACTTTTATCTTCAAGAGCACCTGTTGGCTATTTAGCTATTAGCGGCATAAATATCTCTATAAATCAAGGATATATAGCTTTTTTACCAGGATCTTATTTTTCAAATTATTTCATGTATTTATGGCTGACAATAAATATGCAGGAAGTAATCAATGCGGCAAATGGTTCGACCTTTCTTGAGATTAGTAAATCTTCCTTCAGGAATATCAGGTGTATTATTCCTTCAAAGGATAGCCTGGACAGCTTTGAATTGGTGATCAAACCTTTTTTTGATAAAATTGAAAATAACATTATCCAAATTAGAACTCTTTCAAGGTTGCGTGATACTCTTTTGCCAAAGCTTATGAAAGGTGAGATAAGAGTAAAATATAAGGAGGCATCTTCATGAGTCAAGAAGAGAAATATTTAGGCTATCTTAAGTATTCAGGCGAATCTGTTAAGGATGGTTTACTTGATGTCAGAAAAGCGGCTGAGGCTCTTCTAGGATTTGATGAGATTTTGCGTTATTTCCTTCTAAAAGAAGATCCTTCTCTGAAAGAATTAGATTTTGAAATCCCTGTGAGGATTAAGAAAGGATCATGGGATGTGCTGATCCCTGATATAGTAGATAAGATATTATCATTACAGGGAATAAGTGGACTTGCACTGACTACTTATGCAATTAGTGCAGCAAAGAAAGCGGCGACTGAAGGTTTTTTTGAAACAGGACCCGTAAAAGATATAAAAAGGATTTTTAGAAATACTCTAAGATCTATTCAATGGGTGATTAGAATTGCCTCGCATATCGGAACACTCGCAAAGAAGAAATTCGATAATGTAAAATTTCAAGGCAATAATGAAGAAATAGGGATACCAAACGAGGCGGGAGAGTATTTGTATGTTCCAAAGAAATATTTTGACCTATTTATTGAGTGTCCTGAAAAACTATTCGAAAGAAATGCCAAAGTTATAGAGAAAGAAAGAGTATTAGAAATTGGTGTTTACGATGGCGAGAGTATTGAAAAAGTCTCAATTACAGAACAAGAAAAATTCATTTTTTACACAAAAAGCGAAGATGAAGATATTGTTCTCCCAGAGTTAAAACATAGCCAATATGTCAATCTTGAAGGGGAAATTACAAGAGCAACTGAAAGCGTGAATACTATTGGTTTTAGGTACAAAGAACATACGATCACTTGCAAACCACAATCGGGAAGTATAGCTAATTTCAAAAACAAGATTGTTTCTCAGAAGGAAGATCATTTTTTTCCAAATGTAAAAATTATAGGAATAGTTGATAGAACAGATAAAAATGGAGCGTTCAAAGAAAAAAGACCTCAGATTATTTTCTCAGACATTGTTACTATGGAAAGCGAAGATGAGACTCTGTCTCTTTTTTAAAATAAGAAGCGGTGAATGGTATGAGGCGATATGAGAATATGTATTGAAGGTTTATAGAACATGGATGTATTAAAAGAGATATGTAATTCATACAACAAGTGGAAGCCTTTAGAGGAATACATTGTTAGAATAGGGTCTTATAGAGATACAAATGGAATTGTCGTGCTTGAGAATTGTAAATCACTTATTGAGTCTATTTGTAAAACTATCCTAGAAGACTTGGAGGAAACTATTACCAACAGCGAATCTACACAGAGTTTAGTATCTAAGACCTGTAATAAAATGTCATGCTTGCCGAATACCGGAGCATTAGCAAGAAGTTTTGTAACAGTAGCTCATCAGCTTGGAGAGTTTCGGGATAGTTTTTCTACTACCGGGCATGGAGCTTCAGTTTATCAGTTAGAAGAGAGAAGGAATAAAATCACAAAAGCAGCCACTGATTTTATGATTCTGACTGTTGAACAGTTGGCAGTTTTCCTTATTACGGTTTATCAGGAAGAATATCCTGTTGTGGTTAAGCGAAACATTCGATACGAAGATAATGAGGAATTTAATAGCCAATTTGATGAAAAAAATGAATCAATAGAAATCGGAATATATGGTCCGTATTCGCCGAGTGAAGTATTATTTAGCGTTGATATAGATGCATACAAAACGGAATTAGAAAATAATGCAGGTTAGTTTAAACCTCTAGCTTTTGAATCAAACATAAAACGATTTGTAATAGAGCATCAGAGAAGAAATATAGAGAAAGGTATAAACTTATGAAATATGAGATTATTCAGTCGCTTACAATCAATTTTGAATCTTGTGCTAAAAAGACAGAGAACGGAATAGAGTTTTGGCTTGCCAGGGATTTACAAAGTTTATTGGGTTATACCGACTGGCGTAATTTTCTTCTTGTAATCAATAAAGCTAGAACTGCATGTGAAGTAACAGGACATCAGGTGGAAAACCATTTCGTTGACGCCAACAAAATGGTTGATATTGGATCAGGAAGCCAAAGAGAAATATCAGATATAATGCTTACAAGATATGCCTGTTATCTTATTGCTCAAAATGGGGATCCGAGAAAAGAGGAAATAGCTTTTGCTCAAACTTATTTTGCTGTTCAGACTAGGAAACTGGAGATTATCGAAAAGAGGCTTCTGGAGTCAGAGCGCCTCTCTGCCAGAAAAAAGCTTTCGGAGACGGAAAAAGAACTCTCGGGTGTGATCTATGAGCAAACAGGCAGCGACAAGAATTTCGGGATCATTAGAAGCAAGGGAGACCAAGCGCTTTTTGGGTACACTACCGAACAAATGAAAGATAGATGGAGTGTTCCAAAAGGCAGAGCTTTGGCGGATTTTGCCCCGACTATTATATTGAAAGCAAAAGATTTCGCGACTGAAATTACAATTTTTAATGCTAAAGCCAATCAGATGAAATCAGAGCAGCAGATTTCCAAAGAACATATCACAAACAACCAGAGCGTCAGAAAGACATTAATTGAAAGAGGGATTAGACCAGAAAGCTTACCTCCTGAAGAAGATATCCAAAAAGTAGAAAGAAAACTTAAGTCGGAAGATAAGAAAGGCCTAAAGAACCCATCAGCTATAGAGCAGAATAAGAAATGACCCCAATATTTGAATCAGACACAAGGAAAGAGAAAAGTGAAAAACGAATAATGAAAAGTAAGAATTCCACGACTCTTCACTGTTCACTTTACACTATTAACTTATGAAAATTATCGCTGAATCAACAATTGAAGAATATGCAATTGAGCTTCTGAAAAGGCAGAACTTTGAATACCTTTCGCCTGAACAGCAGGAAGCCGAAAGACAGAGTCTGACTGAAGTTGTTTTATTGAAGCGTCTCAGGAATGCCATTGACACCCTGAATCCTACCATTCATGACGAAGAGAAAGAGCAGGCTATTCGTCAGGTTTTGAATATGCCAACTCAGAATCTGATTGATAACAATGAAGCTTTCCATAAGAAGCTTACTGAAGGAATTACGGTTGAGTATCAGACAGAGAATGGGATAAAAGGCGATACAGTAAAACTGATAGATTTCGACGATTTTACAAACAATGAGTTCCTAGTCTGTAATCAGTTCACGGTAACTGAAAACAATCAAATCAGACGCCCCGATGTGGTCTTGTTTGTTAATGGTTTGCCCTTGGTTGTCATTGAACTTAAAAACGCCGCTGATGAAAAAGCGACATTGCATAAGGCTTTTACGCAGTTGCAGAACTACAAAAACACCATACCTAGTCTATTCAATTACAATGCATTCCTGATTACTTCCGATGGGTTCGAAGCAAAAGCCGGTACTATCTCATCGGATTATTCCCGTTTTACGGCATGGAAATCTATTGACGGGGTAAAAGAGGACAAGATAACTATTCCGCAGATAGAAACTCTGATTAATGGAATGTTGAAAAAGAGTATCCTCCTTGATTTAGTTAAACAGTTTATCGTATTTGAGAAGGCTAAAAAGGAAGACTTGAAAACTGGTTTATCAAGCATAGCGACTATAAAGAAACTGGCAGGGTATCACCAGTATTTCGCCGTTAATAAATCTGTAGAGTCAACTATCTCAGCATCCGGAAGAGACGGCAGCAGAAAAGCAGGCGTTATTTGGCATACGCAGGGATCAGGAAAAAGCCTTTCAATGGTGTTTTATACAGGGAAGATAGTTTTAGGACTTAACAATCCGACGGTCATTGTGATTACAGACAGAAACGATCTGGATGACCAACTTTTCGATACATTCGCCAATTGCAGACAGCTTTTAAGGCAGGAGCCGGAACAGGCGGAGAACAGAGAACACTTGAAAAGTCTCTTAAAAACTGGTGGAGGCGGAATTGTTTTTACTACTATTCAGAAGTTTTCGCCGGATAAAGGATTAACTGTGTATGGTAAGCTGTCCGATAGAAAGAATATCATAGTTATTGCCGATGAAGCGCATAGGAGCCATTACGGTTTTGGCGCAAAGATGGTTGATGATAAAAGCGGCGGCATTAGGACAACCTACGGTCTCGCAAAGTATCTAAGGGATGCTTTGCCGAATGCAACATTCATAGGTTTTACCGGAACCCCGATTGAAAAGGAAGATGTTTCTACGATAGGAGTTTTCGGCGAGTGCATAGATATTTACGATATTGAACAGTCCATAGAAGATGGTGCGACTGTAAAGATTTATTATGAGTCCAGACTTGTAAAGATACACCTGAAACCTGAAGAAAAGGAAAAACTCGACGAAGAAGTAGAGGCAATTACCGAAAGCGCAGAGAGCACCACTACAGAAAAGGCAAAAGCAAGATGGGCACAGCTTGAAGCAATTGTCGGACATAGGGAAAGAGCAAAAACTGTTGCCTGTGATATGGTCAGTCATTTTGAAAAGAGGCAGGATGTTTTCGAAGGAAAAGCCATGGTTGTATGCATGAGCAGGCGAATTGCCGTTGAACTATATGAGGAGATTACTAAGCTAAGGCCCTTATGGCATAATCCAGACAAGAAAAAGGGAGCAATAAAAGTTGTAATGACTTCCAGTTCTTCTGATCCTGAAAATTGGCAGATACACTCCTCAACCAAGAATGAAAGAAAAGAGATTGCCGAGAGATTTAAAGATACAAACGATTGCCTAAAAATGGTCATCGTCTGCGATATGTGGCTTACAGGGTTTGATGTGCCTTGTCTGCATACGATGTATATTGATAAGCCGATGAGAGGACATAACCTCATGCAGGCTATAGCGAGAGTTAATCGCGTTTATAAAGACAAACCCGGCGGGCTGATTGTTGATTATATTGGTATTGCTTCCGACCTGAAAGATGCTCTGGCGGTCTATACGCAAAGCGGAGGCAAAGGCGCGCCTACGCTTGATCAGGGAAAAGCAGTAGCAAAGATGTTTGAGAAATTTGAGATTGTTACTTCTATACTTGGCGGGTTTGACTATAAGAGATTTTTTAGCGTAGATACACAACGGAAACTTGCTATTATTCTGGAAGCGCAGGAATTCATATTAAGCAAGAAAGACGGGAAAGAAAGATTCGAGAGGGAAGTAACAGCTCTTTCAATGGCGTTTGCTCTTTCAGTACCTGACGCTAAAGCCATGGAAATAAAAGATGAAATCGGATTCTTTCAGGCTGTAAAGGCAAGGCTGTTAAAATTCGAAACAAGCGCCTCCGGTAAATCTGATGTAGAAATAGAAACGGCAATAAGGCAGATAGTAGATAAAGCTGTTGTGTCTGATGGTATTGTAGATGTGTTTGATGCTGCAGGGATAAAGAAACCTGAAATATCTATTCTTTCAGATGAATTCCTTAAAGAAATAAAAGGAATGGAAAAGAAGAATATTGCATTGGAATTACTGAAAAAACTTCTGAATGATGAGATAAAAGTAAGAATCAGAAAAAACTTGATTCAAAGTAAAATGTTTTCCGAAATGCTGGAAAATGCCATTCGAAAATATCAAAACAACTTGCTTACCGCGGCTCAGATTATCGATGAACTCATACATATGGCAAAGGATATTAGAGAATCAGATAAGAGAGGTGCCCAATTTAACCTTTCTAGCGAAGAACTGGCATTCTATGATGCCTTAGCTAATAATCCGAGTGCAAGAGATGTTTTGGGCGTCGAGAAATTAAGAGATTTAGCCAGGGTCTTAGTCCAAAGAGTAAAAGCTAATACTTCCATTGATTGGACTATAAAAGAAAATGTCCGGGCTAAACTTAAAGTTATTGTAAAAAGACTCCTAAGACAGTACGGCTATCCGCCTAATCTGGAGTTGCTGGCTACTGAAAATGTCCTGAAGCAAGCTGAACTTCTGGCTGACGAGTGGGTTGCTTAAAATATCTTTATGGATTTGCCACTGATTGCCGAAGTAATCCTAAAGTTAGGATCACTTATTGAAGCGGAAATATTGCTTCAACTTTAGTAACTTGCCCATAACTATCAGTAAAACCGATGCCTATAGATTCAACTTCAGTAGTCATCGGTTTTATGTTTGAATCTCCAATAACTGAATTTATATCAGAAGTGAAAGCTTTCTGATTTTCTTTGGTTATGTTCGCGGCAAGTACGCTGAAATGCGGATCAAATTGACTAAAAGCGTTCGGACTGCCGTATTTCTCGAAAGATTCCTTTTTTGCCGGAATACTCATAGCCCAGGAAGGAACCTCAGAGCCTTTATATCTTAGAGCGTTGAGTTTGGATATAACATTATCAGATAGTTTCTGAAGCTGTTTATTTTTATCTGCGCCTAATAAAATCCAATTCCCAGCGCTCAGACTGAAATTCGAAGTCTCAATCGGAAATTTTTTAGTGTCTTGAGCAATGGTTTTTACATACTCTTTAATCTTTCCAAGTTCTGTAATATCGTAGTCTGTAAGGTATAAGGTTAAATGCACCGGATGATTTTTCAGAAAGGGTTTTAAATTATATTTTGTCAGTAAGCCTTTTGACATAAGATTATTATTGAAAGTCCTGATTGCTTCTTCGACATTCGGCGAGCATTTCACAAACACATTGATGCTTGCTATTTCTTCCTTTCTATCAGAATTTTTCGTATTGTTGCAACTCAATACCAAGGCTGTAGCAAAAACTAGAGATACTAAACAAAGAATACCCTTTATGATATTTACTGGTTTCATTGAAAATGCTCTCCATTTTTTTGGTTTTGATGATTAAATATTAGTGATATTAAACTTTATATCAGAGAGAATCACCAATTTTTATACATCGTAATTAAATAAATAGATAAAGGAAAGCTTATGCACAAAGAGATTAAGAAAGAACTCGAAAAAAGGGTAGTAAAGTTTCTGACATGGCTGAAGACTGAGATGTATGAGGAAAACATTCCTCTTCAGGCTAAATATTCAGAATTCACTGAATGGGTGCCTTTTGAGAAAAGAGAAACTCTCGAGTACAAAAACATTAAGGAAGGGGACACATGGGGACATCCATGGAACAGCGCATGGTTTCATGTTACTGGGAAAGTCCCTGCTTCATGGAAAGGCAAAACAGTTGCCGCAAGACTCCAATTTGAGGGTGAACTTCTCATATTTGATGAAAAAGGAATGCCTCAATATGCTCTCACCAATGCTTCAGTCTGGGATTTAGAATATGTTAAGAACAGGATTATCATTTCAGAATGCGCCAAGGGCGGCGAAGAAGTTTCCTTCTGGGTAGAAGCCGCTTGCAATGGCATTTTCGGTCTTCCGATAGGTCCCGACCCTCAGAGAAATGACCCAAACAGGCACGGCGTCTTCAATGGCGTTATCCGCGAACTCAAACTCTCTCTCTTCAATAAAAAACTATATGCTTTGATGCTTGATATTGAAGTCCTTAACTCAATGGTGGAAGTTCTTGAAAAAGGAATTCCTAGAAGAGAAAAGATTCTGAGAGCTTTGAACAAACTAATAGATGTTTTTGGTTACGAAATACAGAATGTTGACAAAGCTCTGGCAATTACCAAAGAGCTTCTCTCCAAGAAGAACGGCGATTCAGCCATGTCGGTTTCCTGTATCGGTCATGCGCATCTTGATACTGGATGGCTCTGGCCTGTTAAGGAGAGCATCAGAAAGGCAGCAAGAACTTTTGCTCATCAATTCGACCTTATTGACCGCTATCCGGGATATATTTTCGGCGCTTCCCAGCCTCAGCACTTCCAATTCATCAAAGACCACTATCCGATGCTTTATGATAAACTCAAAAAGTATGTCAAAGCAGGCACATTTGAACTTCAGGGCGGCATGTGGGTGGAAGCCGACTGCAATCTAATCAGCGGCGAATCAATGATAAGACAAGTTCTTCACGGCAAAAATTTCTTCATGGACGAATTCGGCGAAGATGTCAAAAATCTCTGGCTCCCTGATGTATTTGGTTACTCTGCCGCCATGCCTCAGATACTTTCCAAGTCCGGCATAGATACTTTCATGACCCAGAAGATTTCATGGAACCAGTTTAATGCGTTCCCTCACCACACTTTCATCTGGGAAGGCAATGACGGTTCGGAAATCCTCACTCACTTCCTTCCTACCAATACCTACAATGCAGTCAACACGCCCAAAGAGCTCATTAATGCCGAAAGAAGATTCGTCGAGAATGATGTTCTTGAGGAATTTCTCTCTCTCTTCGGGATTGGCGACGGCGGAGGCGGACCGAAGGATGACCAGATAGAAAGAGCCATTAGGATGAAAGACCTCGAAGGCGTTCCTAAGGTCAGGATGGAGCCTGCCAAGGATTATTTCAAGAGACTTCACACCAAGAAGCATCTGCTTGAGAAATGGGTCGGCGAACTATACCTTGAACTTCATAGAGGTACTTTGACTACTCAAAGCAAAGTCAAGAGGGACAATAGAAGGCTCGAGCGAACCCTTATTTCTCTTGAACAGATTGCATCGCTCCTGCCTTATGACAAATATCCTAAAGCTGTTCTCGACAAGATATATAAAATTCTTCTCATAAATCAGTTTCATGATATCATTCCCGGTTCGAGCATTAAGAAAGTTTACGAGAATACTCACAAGGAATACGCTGAATGCTTTGCCGCGACAGATAAACTCAAGGAAAGCATCGCTGTCGAGCTTTTCGCAAAGGACGACAATGCCATTACTCTCTACAATACTCTCTCCTTTGACTACGAAGCTGAGATCTTCTTGGGAACCGAATGGGCCGGTTATGAAATCGGGGATGGCAATAAAGTTACTCCGTCACAAGATACGCTTAATGGCGTAGTCATTAAAGTAAGCTTAAAACCTTTTGAATTCAAAACTCTCTACAAAGGCGACAAGAATCATCATCAGGTCGAGCTGTCTGGTTCCTTTACTCTTGAGAATGACAAGGTTAAATATGTCTTCGACAAGAATGGACAGATTACTGAAGGTTATGACAAGGAGTTCAATAAACTCTTCCTTACCAAAGGAAATGTTCTTTCTCTCTATGTGGACAGAGTTAATGACTGGGATGCATGGGATGTGGATATCATGTACGAAAACTGCAAGGCCGAAGAAGCAAAATGCGTCAAGGCTTATCCTAAAGTCTCAGGCGATGTCTTTAACGGGCTGAAGTTTGAATATGAAATAAGTTCTTCCAAGATTGTCCAGCATATTCATCTCTCTCATGGTTCGAAAGAACTTCAGGTGCATACTCATGTAAACTGGAATGAGTTCCACAAGATGCTCAGAATGTCTATGGATACGACTATTAAATCCGACACTGCAGCTTTCGACATTCAGTATTCCTATGTCAAGAGACCTACTCACAGAAACACAAGCTGGGATATGGCAAAGTTTGAAACAGTCGCCCACAAATATGTGGATATCTCTGACCTGAATTACGGCGTGGCTCTTCTGAATAACTGCAAATACGGTCACAAAGTGCTTGGTTCTACTATTGACCTGAACCTCATGAGAGCGCCTACAGTGCCTGATCCGGACGCAGACCTTGGCAACCATGACATAATGACGGTCATCTATCCGCACGCTAATCAGCTTGCTATGTCTGAAGTTTATGAAGCAGGGACTAAACTCAATGCCAAACCTGTTGTATTCCATGGCTACAAGATGAAAGGCGATTTGAGCCAGTTTGTGGAAGTGGTCGAAAGAAACGGCGTTACTCTCGAAATTATCAAACACGCTGAAAAGGAAGACAAACATGTAGTGCGTTTTGTCGAAACCAAGGGCATGAACGGTTCAATCAAACTCAGATTCAAAAAGGAAACTGAACTTATTGAAACTAACCTTATCGAATGGAAAAACGGCAATACCCAAAAGGTTCATGAAGTGGAACTTTTCTTCAAGCCTTTTGAAATAAAGACATTTAAGTTCAGCGTCTAATTGTATTTCGATATCATTTTTCTAAAAACAAACGGTCATTGTTCCTCAAACAAGGGACGATGACCGTGATTTCACATAGGTATTCTAAGTAGTTGTTGCTGCAAAAGATCCAATATCACAAAGATGCCAACCATGAGCGATATCCCCATGAGAGCAATACCCAGTTCCCAATGCAGCTGCTCCACCGGTACAACTATTACCATTACTCCCATTAGCATTGCAGGCGTCAGAGTCGGCTGTCCCTGCGCTAGCGCCGCTATCGCATAAATTTCCAACAGTGGGATTGGCCGAACTGCCGGGTTCACAATACATTGCTTTCAATTCAAGCGAAGACAGAGCCGGGTGAATGTAGTTTATTTTCTTCTTCATATATTTCTTTTTACAAGTTTATTAATTTGCATCTAATGTTCGACTTATTTGATAAATATTTGAGCCATTATATAATTATTTATACTCTTTGCAAGTACGGTTTTCATTCTTCTTCGTAGCGCTGTCATCATATCGTAGCTTTTCGATATTGAAATGCTTAATAGCCTGCAAGCGATGCTACATAGCAAATACGAAATGCTTCATAGCGTGCAATCTATGTTATATTTCATGCAATCTATACTATGTTCTATACACGAAATGCTCCATGAGTAACGAGAAAATAAGCGTAAACAGAACGAACTACTTTTTATCCTTTAGGAATTATAGATAGTGCCTTTTCGTTCAGACACTAACTATTCGAAGGGGATATTGAGCATTTTGGAAAGATTGCTGGCAATGTTGGTAATTGCTAAGGCGTATTCGCGTATTTGTTCTCTTGTCCCGCATATATTCACAGCTCCTATCAAGCTTCCATCCTCAGTTACATTGTCCATCCTTCCAATAGCAATAAAGCCATGCCTCTGAATATCAGTGGAAGGACTCACGAACATCTCTGCGTCTTTCAGAATTGTAATTCCTGAAGTGCCAATGGCGTCTCCAATTGTGCTGGGAAAGAGTTTATTGAATAGGTAATTCATTGAAGGATGAAGCATAGATATAAGCTCGAAGAATTCATGCGTTTCACTTTTACCTATTCTTGTCAGAAAAAGTTTTCTATTGAATTCATGCTGATAACTAATGAAACCTTCAAAAGGGTTCTGGGGTTTAAAAAATTTTTTAGGCCTTATAGCCAGTATGCCAAGATTTCTGTCTTGAGGAAAATCCTCGTAAACCTTGAGATCAACAGGGAAAAGATACTTGAGGTTATTAAAAAATTTTCTTTGGCTTATTCCCCAGATTACCAGACTTGCTACTGTCGCAGTCCCATTCATCTGGTTATAGTAAGTTTCATTCAAATATTTCCTAAATCGTATGAACTTTCCAAAATCAACAAATATCCTTGCCCTGAAGAGTTTATTGCCGAAATAAAAAGTCTCAGGTTTAGATACAAGAGCCTTTAAAGATGGGTACTTAATGGTTCCTTTTTCTCCGAATTCCTTTTTTAACTTCTGCATTATTTCCTGCATAGGAAGACCGTCCACTGGCACATGGTGATATTGAATCCACATATCGCATTCAGATAGATTTTCGATAAAACGGCATTTGATATTCAAAAGACCAAACCCTGGATGCTTGCATAGCCTTGTGTTTGGGATTTTCAATCTGTCAATAGACAGGATGTCTGAACTACTGCTCTTGACTATATCAAAATGAATTAGTGAAGCATTCAGGATTCTTCTGACCAGGCACTGCAATTCCTGTTTGCCGGCGTGTGATATTTTCGTAGCTTTTTCTGACCAGTGAAGAAGTTTTTTCAAAACAATCCAAGCTTTTAAGTGATCGCTCTTCTTTTGGGATTGATTGTAATTGAAGAAGATTATTAGTTTGTTTAACGCCTCCTGAATCATTGCATCAGTAAGCATGGAAAATGAGGGGCGAGTCTTATCAAAGTAAGGGGTGAGTTTTTTTAATCGTCCATTTCCATCAAACTCAGCTTCGACAATGTCCGTAAAGAAGAGCTGAGTTCTTTTTGTTTTGAATAGTGACCATGAAAGAGACCAGTGAGTCGCAGGAGTGTTCCTTAGGAATTCAGAAAGCCTATTAATTATTATGGCTTTTGCCTCATCTATATTTTTGGGTTTAGTAAAGCCTTTAGTATAATCGAGCCTGAGGCTTGCAAGCATAAATTTGGACTGCTCATTTCTTAGGAAAGTGCCTGTTACTCTGCGCCAGCCGTTTTCTTCGACTTTGAACCCCATTTTTTTAAGTCCCTGAAGCGTCTTTATTATAAGAATAAGAAGAATAGAGCCCAGAGACCAGCGATCAATCAGGTGTCTCATTCTAAGCTTTGGGACTTGATGGTGCATCAAAGGATTGTCATTCTTTTTTTTGTCTTGTGCAATTGCCTGACTCTCATTTAAAGAGAAAGAAGTCTTATGGTTCTCGATAGAGTTTAAGAATTTTGATATAACTGCAGTTGTTTCTGTTGGCATTTCTTCCTGCGGGGAATGGCCACATTCGGGAAAAATGACAAGCTCAGCCTTTAAGTCATCCCTGAATATATACGAATCAGTAACATTAATTACTTCATCTTCTTCGCCCCAGATAACAAGTGATGGGATTTGAAGCTGTTGAATTTTCTGTCTGAAAAATTTTTCATTTGCTATGCCGATATGCTTTGCGGCGGAAATAAGGCAGTTTCTGTAATTTTCAAAACTTAATAACTTGCTGTATTCCAGAAGAGTTTCTTCAGTTATTTTATCCTTATCGTAAAAAATCTGCAAAAGCACATATAGCGCTAGATTTCTATCATCAACTATCTTAAGCATGGGATTACTGGGCGAGAAAGCAGAAATCTCTTCTACAAAACCAGGCATTCTCTCGAATAAACCTGCGCTGTCAATAAGAATCAACGCTGAAACTATTTTTCTAAATTCTTCATCAAACAAACTCAAAACCGAAATTTCTCCGCCCATTGAATGCCCTACTAGAATTATATCAGTCAAACTTAGTTTACTGATGAACTCTTTAACTATAATAGATTGATCGAATGGAGAGAGATTGTCATCGCAGATCTTTTCTGAATAACCAAACCCTTTAAGGTCTAATGTAACGAACCTGTAATTTTGGGGAAGGTTTTCAATAAGCTTAAACCAGGTGTAGGAGAAAGAAGCAAATCCGTGCACAAAAACAATGGGTCTTCCGGAGCCGGAATCGGTGTAGGCAATGTTGATATTATTGATTAATGTATATTTGTAGTCTTCTAGTTTCATATTAAATAACGATTCTAGCTAAAAAATGCTAGAAAGACCAGCAGTTAAAAAGCAAAAGCCGCAATTTTTTCAAATCGCGGCTTTAGTTCTGAAAATTAATTAGTTTCCATTAACATTATAGTTCGAGATCTGGGGACATGAAGTAGGTACGCCGGGGTTGCCCTTATTAAAGTTGACAATAAGTCCGTAGTAATTGCCGTACATTCCCTGGCCGTTTGTTGTCAGGTCTGCTACTCTGAGAATTGTAATTCCTTCGTAGTAGCTATTAGTCATAGCGTAGCAGATATTTGCCCATTGTCCGCCGCCATAAGTAGCATTCTTTAAAGGAGTTCCCTGCAACGGGCTTCCTGACCAGCTCCAGCCTGTATTTGGAGCAAGAGCATTTTCTCCCTTGATTATTAACCCGATTTGATGGGCTTGCTGTCCTACGCAGTAAACCAATGTAGCCGACCAGCTGTAACCTTGCGAAGAAACATCATCATTAGATTGCTCAAGACAGGTGAAATAAAGCTGGACAAGGTGATTAGTAGTATTATTAGGATCAGTATTCATGTTGTAAACCATCTGCATAATACCCGAATAGTCATTTCCGCAGTTTGCATTAGAGAAAGGACTTGGACCGCAACCATAATCATACACATCAGACTGGAAAGTCGAAGGAATCAGACCTGCGCAAATTTCAGCTGATCTTGGAATTGTTGTACTTCCCATCTGCCATGAAATTCCTGGGATTTTAATTTCAACCACTGCATTCTTCATTGCGCCACTGCTGTTTCCCATAGCAACCAGAGCATCAGTGATCATCTCTTTTCCGTGTTCTATAAGAGATTGATTATACCAGTTTATAAAGTCCTGAGCATATTGAGGTCTGGGAGTTTGTACGGCGTATGAAAAGAAAGCATCTCCGTTTGTAGGAGGAGTAACAGCGCTGAATGATGAAAGGCTTGTGGCCCATGCCTTGTTAAGAGCGGCGATTGTGCCGTATTTTGTCTGCATCGCGTTCTGGAAAGCTGATATGGCATTAGCCGAATAGCATTGGAGGAAACCTCTTGAAGGCCAACCGTATCCGATGTTGTAAGTTTTTCCGCTGACTGTCGCTGAATAAGAGTCGTAAGAAGGGAATCTGCATTCGCCTGCAGGTCCGCAGCTTATATTAATTGCCTGGATATCACCGGCAAAACCGTTATTATTAACAAATGTGACGAATGACTCGATGAATTCCTGATACTGTTCATGAATTCCGCTGTCATTGGACGCCCACATTGAAACGATCTCTGGATTGCCGTATGCGGACTCCTGAGCCGGAGTCAGAACTGTGTTTACTGTGTGAGATGGTATTGTCGGATTTAGAGGATAGGCAGTGCCTGCGCCATTTGTATAGAGTTGTTCGCTGATGTATTTACCACCATTTCCAGTTAACGACCAAATCCATGATGGAAGTGGAATATTTACATCATCGCCTACATTTCCGCCGCACTGGTGGAAAGACATAATAGCCTGAATCTTAAGTCCGGCGCTGGATATCATTGAAAAAACATTTTGATAATCATTCCAAACGAATTCCTGATCTCCCTGACCTTCTACCATTCCCCACCATACATCCACGCTTACTGCATCAGTTCCGGCGGCTTTAGCGGCGGCTATTTGTCCTTGAAAAGCATTTATCTGTTGCTGATATGCGGCTTTATTTGCGGGAGTCAGTGTACCGCCATTTATATAATCCTGATTTGTTCTTATAGAATAAAGCCAAGCCGGAAGAGCCAAAGGGGCCATCACATTGAATGTGTCTGAACTTGCTGCAAATATCGTAATTGATACGAAAAGCAGTAGCGCCGTTGTTAGTCTTTTAAATAACTTGTTGAACATGTAAAACTCTCCCTCTTTTATTTTTATATTTTTTTAAAATTAACTGATTTTATTAATTTTAATGAAAAAGTGAAAAGAAGCAATAGTTACAGCAGATTTTTCTGGAGAAAGGATATGGAAGTTTGCCAACAGCTTTCCCAGTCTTCAGGGAGCATGAAATGGCCTGAATCAGGGTATTCCTTGTAGAGAAATCTTTCTTTGTAAGTTCTGTATCTTTTTTTCAGCATGGAATGAAGACGAATGGTTTCCTTATTGGATATGTATTGGTCTTTAGAAGCATTCAAAGATATAAGGCAGGTTTTGGCATAAGACTTCAAGTAGTCTTTAGTTTCATAGGCGCAGAATTTAGGAGTTCCTAAAATAGCAACTGCGCACCGGATACTTTTTGCAATCGAAAGAGCCTTGTAAACAATTAGCGCCCCCATAGATATTCCGAGAATTCCGATGCTTTTATCTTGTAAGCCGAATTTTTTATCAAGGAATTCTACAATGGATGGTAACTCCAATGCCGTCTCATTTACAGCTTTGAGCATATTTTCAATCATATTGGGGCTGTCGTGAGAGAAAAGGTCTTCGAAGTTTGGATATTTTCTTTCTCCATGACCGACATTGTCAATACCGATTGCCATAAACCCGGCATCCGCCAGACTTGATAGTTCTTTGGCGTGGATCTCTTTCGATGACGAAGATCCATGGTACATAATAACTGCCTGTTTAAGCTTAGCTTTGTTTAGATCATCGCAAGCGTAAAGAACAGCAGGTATAGATCCGATACGGAATTTTTCTATAATCATTGGCTTATTTATTCGAACCGCCCATACTGAAGCCTGCCGCGATATACTTCTGAGCAATGAAGTAGAGAATTATCGGCGGGATTGTATAGAGCGTTGAGAATGCTGCCAGAGTTCCATAAGTGACCATTCCATATTGAGTAAAGAACTGGTAGATAGTTACGGCAGGCGGCATCTTTTCAGGCGAATTCAAGAGAATAAACGGAACGAAGAAGTTTCCCCATCCGCCCGTAAATACCATGATAAATACTGTAAATATTCCCGGAAGCATAAGAGGTGTCACAATAGTAAGCAAACTCCTCATTTTGGAAGCGCCGTCTATCCATGCTGACTCCTCGATGTCAACAGGCACTGAATCCATGAAATTCTTCATCATCCAGATGGCAAACGGGAATCCTGTAGAAGCCATAAAAATCGTTGTAGCAACCAAAGAATCAGTCATTTTCAAATAGAAGAAGAGTTGATACACTGGAACCATCAACGCCATTATCGGCAGTCCTGTCAGAAAGAGCAAAGAGATCATAAATGATCTTTTTGCCTTGAAGTTGAATCTCGATAGAGGGTAGGCAGCAAAAAGAGACAGCACTACCACTATAATTGCCTGACCAAAAGCAATCCAGAATCCATTCAAAAAGGATCTCATTGTAGCGCTGTCTGTCAGGACATGCTTGAAGTTATCCAGCGTTACATCTGGTATCTTTAAAGCCAGGGTGGCCTCTTTGTCCAATGAGGCAAACACCATCCATATAAAAGGAAGAATAAAGAGGATGGCTATAACTGCCAGGGTAATATAACTTGTAATTATACTTGTTTTTGATACACGCATCTTTTATTTTCCTAAATTTCGCTTTTTAATAGTTTGATATAGAACAAGCTTATAACTATTCCGATTACCAGCATAAAGAGCGAAATAGCTGTTCCGTACCCTATCTGATAGCTTACGAACGCCTGTTTGAACATAAATATAGGCAGAGTCTGAGTAGCCATTCCAGGTCCCCCGCCTGTCATTGCATAAACCAATCCGAATGCGCCTATTGTCTGCAAGGTAATCAGGATTATGTTTGTGACAACTGTATTTTTTAGCATCGGGATAATTATATGGAAGAGCCTCTGAAAAGCATTTGCCCCATCAACTACTGAAGCTTCTTCGACTTCTGATGGAATATTCCCCAGTGCAGACTCGAAAACCATCATAGAGAAAGCCGTTCCTTTCCAGATATTTGCTATTACTATGCTGACCATCGGGAAAGAAAGGAGCCATGCTACAGGATCCAAACCTATTTTAGATAAAAACATATTTAGTGTGCCGTCATAGTCGAGATATGAAATCCAGATAAATGATGCCACAATCTCAGGCGCAACCCATCCTGCAAGTACGCTTATGCCGAAAATTCTGCGGGCATTCTTGCTCTTGCCTTTCATCAGATAAGCTAAAAGGAATCCGAGAACCTGCTGACCGATAATAGCCGAAGCCACAAGGAAGATGATAGTTTTAATCAAACTTGTCCTGAATCCAGGGTCGGTAAACATATTAATGAAGTTCTTAAATCCTACAAATGTAGTGTGGGTTGATGCCGCTCCGACCAAAGTCATATCCGTAAATGAGAAATAGAGAGTGATCAGAATCGGTCCCAGAAAGAATAGGCACATCAATAACATTGACGGAAGAAGAAATGTTATGATTGTCTTCGTTTGTGTTTTTCTATTTTGAGCCACGGTTAGAATTCCTTATATTGTAAGTAGAAGAAGCGGACAGAAGCCTGCTTCTTCTAGTTTTTTAGTTCTTGTATGGCAGGCTTACAACCTTGTCTTTGCCTACAGCTCTTGTAACATTGTCTGCATACTGAGTCATAGCTTTTTCAGGAGTTAGCTGCCCTGTAGCTACTGACTCAACTGCCTGTTGAAGCGCCATTGACACTGATGGGTAACTTTCGGCCGCAGGTCTGAACTGAGCAAAGTCAAGGAATGAAGTAGCAACTTTGAGAGCTTCAGGATAATCAGTCATTTCTGATACATCTTTTCTAGTCGAAAGATTTCTTACTGCTTTTACATAATTAAGAAGGTTGTTTTTATTTAAGGCAAACTCTATAAAGTTCAGAGCTGCTTCCTTGTTTTGAGACTTTTGACTTACTGCAAGACACCATCCGCCAGACATAGTTATATGTCCTGGAGCTTGTCCAAACTCAGTAGGCATGGCAGTCATCTGGTATAGCTTGGCTATGTCAGGGTGCTTATCGTACCATCCGCCTGACACCCAGTTTCCATCAAGGATTATTGCTACTTTCTGTTTTGGAGCGAGATCTTCTACGACTTTATTGCCGTATTGAGAATTTATAGCAATTGCCACATTAGGTCCAAGCTTTTCATCTTGATAAACAGTCTTGATAAACTTTAATGAGTCTAATAGTCCCTGGCTTGTAATAATCCATTTGCCGTCTTTGTAAAGGGTATCATTTGTGCCGTAGAGAAACATTTCAGCTGTCTGCATAGATGTGCCTTCTCCTGTAGCTCCGACAGCAAAAGAAAGAGCGGAAACTCCTTTAACTTTTTCTTTGATAGTTCTTGCGGCGCTTAGAATATCTTCCCAATTTTTTGGGCTCCATGGAGTGGCTATTCCGGCCTTCTTGAAAATATCTGTATTGTAGTAGAGACCGCGGGTATCGGTTGACAATGGCAGAGCGTAAATTTGTCCGTCAAGGGTCATTGCATTTTGCAAGCTTGGGAAAAAATTGCTCCATTCGTTCCAATCTTTAACTTTTGGAAGCGGGGCAAGTATTCCGGCATTTACATCGTTTCTAAGCATAAAACTGTCTTCGAAAATGACATCTATATTAGTGTCTGTTTTGAGCATCAGAACTAGCTTTGTGTAGTAGTCACTTTCTGCTCCACCGATTATTTGTAATTTGACTTTTATGTCAGGATTTGCTTTTTCATAATTAGCCACAACAGTTTTGAGCCATGGCTCTACAAGCGGGTCATGCTTTAAAACGACTGTAACTTGTTTAGCGTCAAGCGCTGTTGCACTAATAGCTAGCCCGAACATCGCCATGGCAGCCATAGATTTAAAGAACCTTTTCATCTACTTCATCTCCCTTTACATTTTTTAAAAATTAAGTACGATTATCAGTGTAATAAGAAACTATTATTCGCTCAATAGGATGAATGCATATTTTTCAAAATTTTCTTCGAATTTGAAGGCGAAGCTTATGTTAGCCTGACAGCATTATATATAGCTGAGGCTATTGCCGTCATGCCATTCTTGAATGGATGGACTCCGTCGGCATCAAAATTTTCTTCCATGTTTTTTGTGGCTTGATGAACATCTATGAAGAATATATTTGAGTTCATAACTTTGAAGTGATTATAGATTTCTGGAATGGTTGGATTAACTTCGCTTTTTATCACATTGGCTGAGATGGTGTCACATTTGTTTTCGCTATAGCAAAACGGAACAGAGCAGATGTAGATAGATGGTTTACTTGGGAGTTTAAGGAATTCATCAACGAGATTTTTATAGTCTGCAGTGTATCGAGCCTTATTCCAATGCCTTTCTTTTGAGTCGTTGGTGCCTAGCATTGTCACTATTATATCGGGTTGCCACAACATCAACGAACTGTAAAATGTTTTGTCAGGAGATTCAGGGATGCAGTTATTTCTCAGAAGAATGCATCCAGGATCGTCATCTACCGGAACAGGGGAGAGTTTCCATGATTCATCTATTCTGTTCGGGGAAGTTTCAATGATCATAGTTCTTCCGCCGTAACCGTAATTATGCACTTTGAAGTCGAGGCCAAGCATCTTTTGAAGTTGCGCAGGGTAACTTTCTGTAGGTCTTAATTCTATCGGGACATTACAGCCTTGGGTGATGCTGTCCCCTACACATGCGATCTTAATTATACTTTTGTTGTCCATAATCTGTATAAGAAAATTTAAAAACTGTGGATTTTCTAGTATAATCAAGTTTAACTCAATCACACAAACTAACAAGAAACCAGGCTGAAAAATGAATGAACAGAATCAATCTATATGCAGGTGTCCATGGGTGGATTTAACTAAGGCGGATTATGTTAAATATCATGACGAGGAATGGGGTGTGCCAGTTTATGACGACAGATTAATATTTGAGTTTCTGACTCTGGAATCGGCGCAGGCAGGTTTGAGTTGGTACACTGTTTTAAGGAAAAGAGGAAACTATAGAAAAGCCTTCGATAACTTCGAGGCCGCGATTGTTGCCGGATATAATGAGTCAAAGATTGAGTCTTTGATGCTTGATTCAGGAATAATCAGAAACCGTATGAAGATTAATGCCGCAGTCAACAACGCCCGTAAATTTCTTGAGATTCAGGCGCAATTCGGCAGCTTTTCAAACTATATCTGGCGTTTTGTCGATGGCAAACCAATCGTGAACTCTCTAAAGACGCTCAAGGATTATAAACCGACAAGCCCAGAATCAGATGCATTGAGCAAGGATTTGAAGGGCAGGGGTTTTAAGTTTTTAGGCTCTGCTGTGTGTTATTCAAACATGCAGGCCACTGGGATGGTAAACGATCACTCATTTGACTGTTTTTGCAAGAATATTTAAATGTTATGTGCAGTGGTGTAAGCATTCGGCTTTAAAATCTTCCTGTAGATTGGCACCAGGATATATATGACAAGAGCGGAGATTCCCACGCCAATAAGTGTGTCCCATAGCCGGCTTTCCAAAGATTCAATTCCTGCGTCTTTCAGACAGGCAAACCCAATCACTGTTAGCATTGTAAGGAAGAATACATATATTCCGTAATACTTGCCTATTGCAAGAATAGTGGTCAGGAGCATTAATACAGGGATTAAAATTATGAGCACGGATGGACTATGAATAAAAAATATTAGGGGCGATGCAGCTATTATTCCACATAAAGTTCCTATTAGCCTGTGCCATATCAATTTGTATGATGCTTCCTTATCAAATTTGAGGACGATGAATACTGTCATCGGCGCCCAGAAACTGTTTGGTATATCAAAACCTTTAGCAATTCCATACGCCGCACATGCGCTTACAGCCAGAAAAACGCAATATGTGATTTTGCTCTGAGTGAAAGAACACCATGATTTATCTAGCAAGAGCTCATTCATTGGTATTGAATCAGGCTCCCTTTTAATTGAGAAGTGAATGAGAGAGACAAGAGACATTATAAGTGTTCCCGCCGCGAGAGATGCTCCATAATAAATAGCTTCAATGAGATGAATCGGAAGATTCAAACCTAAAACGAAAAGGAGAGAAAAGACAAACGCAAATACATTGACAAGTTTATTGGCATTTCCTGTTAAGGCTAATATTACTGATGCGGCTAAAAGTCCCAATATGGCAAAGAGTGTATATGAAGCGCAAATGCACCCCAGTACAAATGGAATGATAACGGTAATATTTATGGCAGTAATCATCCTGAATCTGTGAGTGAAATGAAATTCAATTAATCTTAATTCAATAAAAGCGGAGTTTAAAGCACCTCCCATTGCTAGCAGAAGATAAATATTGCCTTTGAAGACAAAGGCATATAGAACTCCAAAGAGTCCATATATCACTGCCGCCCAGAAAGCTAGATACTTAATATCTTTATGCGCAGGGAAAAATGCCTTTAGCTGATCAACAAACATCAAGTTTTCCTTTAATTAAGATCTGCAGAATTGGCAATTGTGGCTATGCGTCCAAGCATGGCAAGTGATGCGTCATGCAGTTCTATTGTGGCATTTGCACAGAGGTCACTGACGATGTTCACCTTGTAGTCGCGGTCATGAGCATCCCGGCTTGTAGCCTGAATAGCCATCTCTGTGGAAACTCCGCCGATGTAAAGCTCTTCTACCTGGTTTGCCCTCAGAAGGAGATCCAGATTGGTGTTATAGAAAGCATTTATACGGTTTTTTAAAACCACGCAATCGCCTTCTTGATAATCGAGTCCTTCAATGAGTTCTGCGCCCCATGAGTCTTTCTGATAAGCCTTAAATTTTTTGGCGCCGTTAAAAACTGGAGAATAAGGTCCGACCTCGACATAGTTTTCGCTGAAGCAAACCTTAACCCAGACTATCAGCCAATCATTTTTTCTTGCATGTTTCAAGATCGAATTGGCTTTATTCAGAACATCATTTTCGGCAAACATCTTGGCGCATCCAGGCGTCTTTCCTTTAGGATGAACAATATCGTTAATGTAGTCAATAAATATCAATGCTTTCTTCATATTTGAGTCCTCACATTAGCATAAAAGTTGCTTCTTTTAGATTTTCGGAATTAGTGCCTATGTAGAGTCGGAAAAGACCTTTTTCAGTTACTAATTTCATGTGCTCATTAAGAAATGCCATATCGGTAGTCTTTATTGAAAACTCTACAGTTTCGCTCTCTCTTGATTTGATGTCAACTTGCTTAAACCCAATGAGTTTTTTTACAGGTTGAGCGACGCTTGCTGCGACATCCTCAAGGTAGAGCTGGACAGTTTCCCTGCCATTATACGGCCCAGTATTTACTACTGTTATTGAGGTTTTGAGAGTTTCGCCCATAGTGATTTTATCTGAGTTCAAAATTATATCAGAATACTCAAATATCGTGTAACTCAGACCATAACCAAATGGATAAAGTGGCTCGCTTGGCATATCGATGTATTTTATACTGTATGGATTTTCTGCCTGGAAAGGTCTTCCTGATTTTCTGTGATAATGGTAGATTGGTATTTGCCCGAGGGAGTAGGGGAATGTGACAGGAAGTTTTCCTGAAGGATTGTATTTGCCAAAAAGAACATCGGCTACAGCGTTACCTGCTTCAGTTCCTGGGAACCATATTTCGAGTATCGCATCTATGTTATTTTTTGCCCAGTTAATGGTTAGCGGCCTTCCATTGCACAGGACAAGAACGATAGGTTTGCCTGTCTTTTTAAGTTCCGCAAGCAACTCATTTTGTCTTCCCGGAATAGCTAGGCTTCCTCTTGAATGAGCTTCACCTGACATTCCTCCTGCTTCACCCAGGACAGCTATAATTATATCTGCTTTGGATGCTATCTTTATTGCTGGAATGAAGCCATCTGTATTATCACCTTCTATTTTACATCCTTCTGAGTAAAGAACTTGAGTTGAAGGTGAGACTGCATTTTTAATCCCTTCAAGGATTGTCACAACATCTTTTGCTTCTCCCTCAGCATACCATGAGCCGAGCATATCAAGTTTTGAGTCAGCCAATGGTCCGATAATGGCAATTGTTTTAAGAGTGTTTTTCAGTGGCAGGTGATGACTTTCATTCTTGAGAAGAACCATGGATTTCCTGGCAACATCCCGCGTGCTTTCACGATGGTATTTGCTAAGAATATTCAGTTTCTCTCTATCCTCATTGCAGTGGATGAATGGATTATCGAAAAGTCCGACTCTGAATTTGGCTCTGAGAACGCGTTTAACTGCTTCATTTATCAGAGCAACTGGTATCTTGCCTTCTTTAACCAATCCAGGAAGTTCACTCTCATAGATACCGCTTACCATATCCATATCGACTCCTGCATTCAGCGAGAGCAACGCTGCATGATTGCGGTTTTCGGCGTATCCGTGAGGAATCATTTCATCTATGGCATTCCAATCGGAGACTATAAGACCATCGTATTTGAGTTTTTTGAATAGAAGTTCTCTGATGAGTTTTCGATTCCCGTGCATCGGGATGCCGTTAACATCGTTGAATGCTGCCATAAGGCTTCCTGCGCCTGCGTCAAGAGCGGCCTTGAAAGGGGGAAGATAAACTTCATTGAGTTCTCTTTCAGATACATCTACATTATCATAATCTTTTCCGGCTCTTACTGCCCCGTAAGCAATATAGTGCTTGGCGCAAGCCATTACGCAGTCAGGAGAATCAAGCTTGTCCCCCTGAAAACCTTTCACCTGCGCTTTCGCAATAAGCGAACCTAGATGCGGATCTTCTCCAGCTCCTTCTACAATACGACCCCAGCGGGGATCTCTTGCTATGTCCACCATCGGAGTAAATGTCCAGTCGAGTCCAGCGGCAGATGCTTCTATCGCGGCGACTCTTGATGCCTTTTCTATCGCTTCCAAGTCCCAGCTTGATGCCATGGCTAAAGGAACCGGGAAGATGGTTTTGTAACCATGGATTACATCAAACCCAAAAATCAAAGGTATTCCGAGTCTGGATTCCTTTACTGCTATCTCCTGGTATTTTCGGATATTCTTGACTCCGGTTACATTAAGAATGGAACCGGCTTTTCCTTTTCTGATTTTGTCAGCCACATCACAGTTTTTTCCGACTTCCGGTCCGGTGGATCTGTCAACAACAAACTGGCATAACTGTCCGATTTTTTCTTCGATAGTCATCTTCCTGAGAAGATTGTTTATCTTTTTTTCCATGTCCGTATTTTTAGATTTATTCATGATATTCTCAATTAGTTACATCTTTATTTCTATAATGTTGGTTTTGTTTATTAAAGTAAACTTATCAAAAATGTTTTTTGGAATGACAGCTCCGCCTTTCCTGTATGGATTATCGAGATATTTGATGTCGGCAACATCTTTGCCATTGATTAGGATTTGATAAGGAGAGAACTCGCTTTTTTTGATAGAATATTTGAAGACGAGTTTCCTTAATTCATAATCAAAACTAAATGAAAGCCCATCAAGTTCGAAAGGTATGACTGGATCTATCTCGATGTGATCAGATTTTACTCTGAAGCCTAAGAAGTTTGATATAATCTGATTGATAAAAATTCCCGGTCCGCTTGAGTAAATCCTCCAGCCGCCCTTGACTTTAACTTCTCCTTTTCTGACTTTTGCGAAGTTTTCCTGTGCTTCATATCTGTCATTGAATGCAGGGTCTGAACTGCTGAAGTAGGAGTTTGACTGCCTTGGTTCGGCATTTTTAACGAAGTTTGTTATGCCAATAGGGTTTATTGTATTGATCGCTTTGAACACTTCTTTAGCATCACCGTATTTTGCCATTGCTTCAATAAAGCGTATGTGAGCATGGACATACTGAAGCGATATTTCTCTGCCGACATTCGAAGCCTGTTCGGCTCTCTTGAAGTATTTATTGGGTCCGCCAATATACTTAGCAGGAGTATCCATCAGCCTGACTCCATCCGGGCAGTAGAGCTTTTCTCTAATGGTTCTAATGTGTAAATCAGCTTGTTCTTTGGTAAAGAGTTCGCTTATTATTCCTCTTGTCATCGGGAGCAGGCGATACTTGATTCCAGTTACATTATCATAGGGATGAACCATTAGTTCAGCATTGCGGGAATCTCTGAAATAGGCGAATCCTCCTGCGATGCCGTCTTTAATCAAAAATTTGTTATAATCTTCGCGGATTTTAATAGCTATAGTTCCGAGCTCTTCGGATAAATCCTTAAGATCTGCCTTCAAGAAGACTTCGGAAGCCTTGAGAAGAGTCTGATATGTGAGGAGGGTAGTCCAGCCGCTAACCATTTTCTTTCTAAGTTCAGAATTAGCCGGCTGTAAAGTGTCATCCCAGTCTCCATCTCCGTAGCACGAAAGGGATGTGCCTTTGATGAAGTTATCCTTGATGTATTGGATCTCTTTTTTCAGATGATCAAGAAGTGAGTGCTTCTCTTTTGTGAAATCAAAACCATGAACCTTTGTATAAGGAATTTTCTCTGAAAGTATCGAGAAGTCACCTGAAGCGCTTAAATAATCACAGAAGACTTTCAGCGGCCAGACAATTATATCGCCGTGGCTTTCTTCCTGTTGAATTTTGCTATAGTTATCGAACATGAACCATTGGGGCCATGTGCCGGTTTCTTCAAATTGGTGGGAAAACATCTCAAGAATAATTTTTTTTACGACAGGACTGTTATTTGTGGAGAGGAAGAACTCAACAGGTCCCTGGGACACATCTCTGGTACCCCAGGCGGCTCCGCTGTATTGCTCGAGTCCATGAGGACTCAGGAAATGAATCATCGCATTGTGGGTGTACCATTTAACTAAGCCGTTGATTTTATCTATTTCGTCCGAATACTTGTCTAGGCTAATTGAAAAGTTTCTGGTAAGTGAACTTGTTGTTGAATTGATTTTAGTGATTGATTCTTCCAGGCTGTTTTCCTTGCTGAAAACTTTCTTGCTCAATGATGAAAGATCTAATTTTTTCTCAAGATTTCCAGAAAAGGCAAGAGAGAACGATTCGACTGGATTTGTTTTATAGACGACAAAAGGATATGACCCAGAATCTTTTTTATTGAATATCAACTCATCAGTTCCCAAGTCTGCGATTTGTTTTGGATCGCGAGGAATTATGCAGAAAGTCGCATCTGGGAAAGCCGAAGAGATGAGTTCTTTTTTGTCAGGGACCACTTCGACGAATTTATTTAGGCTGTCAATTTTTATTGAGGGGCTGGAATCATATTCATTTACTCCTGCGACGATGTTATTTGTGATCAGGAATTCGAGTTTGCTTTTTCCTTCTACGATTATATCGAGGTAGCAGACAGGAAGTTCAGCAGAAGTCCAGACTTTGACAATGATAATGAAATCCGAAAATTTATATATCCACGAACATGAATTGAACCCGATGTCGAAAGCGGATGGTATTCCAAGGAGTTTGTATTGATTTTCAATTTTAACAAAAACCCTCTGTCCGCTTGATTTGAGTATATTAAGAGGAGTACGGGTTATTGAAAGAAATTTATTGAACGATGTATTGCCTAAAGTGATATGAGAGTTAAAAAGACCATAGATATATGAAGTCGTGGTTAATCGGTTACTGGAGAAATCCACATCAGTTCCGGACATCATTATATGTCCGTGCGGTCTTTCTACAGATTGTTCCTTGGCAGATAGAACGACATGTCTGCCTTTCTCTTCTTTTGAGTCATAGAAGAAGGAGCAGAGTTTATCTTTTATTGTTTCTCTGTGTCTCTGGTTTGTGCTGAAGTATTTCTTTGTATCGCTGATATTAAGAGGCAGCGGTTTAAGTAGCTCAGCGTTGCTGAATAAATTGGAGAGATCGCAGCTCGATGGAGATTTTGTTTTGGAAACTTTTACACTGTCTGAGAATGCTTGAACCATCGCAATATTTTTAAGGTCTGACTCACAACTTTTATCTTCGTGATTTGTCTGGAAGAGACCATAAAAAGTAAAGTCGGCAGAAGATTTTCTTTTGAGTTTAAACTCCTCTGTTACAAGTCCTGCCATGGCTAGTTCATATTGTCTTTTGATATTGTCCAGATTCCTGGACTTAAGGGCGGCAGGAATATTATCAAATTTATAGTTCATCCCATAGAATTGAAAGCCGTCAGTGATGTATCCTCTGACTGCATTCAGAGCGCCCTGCTGTAACCATGGAAAAGATTTTTTGCCGTCAATGCTTTGCTGCAGGTTTTGTCTGGAGCAAATAGTATAGCCAAAATTTTTGTCGCTAAGAACACAATGATCTATGTACTGACTGACATAAGCCTCATTATTCCTGATCCCATTCCTATCTGAAATCCCAATATCCTGAATGTAAAGAATATCTCCTGACACAGGCTCATTGCTGTTGTTTGTGACAGACAATTTCCAAAGCCAGATATCAGACTCTGTGTCCAGGAAGAACCGACATACGAAGTTAACTCCTTCAAAATCGCCGATCCATTCTGCGTGAGTATCAGAAAATGAGAATCTGCTTTTAGATGTGATTCCGGTTAACGGGATAGAATTTACAGAAGACCCGCGATAAAGCCTGAGGTATATATCAGAAATAGAACCATCAATAGGGTTTCCCTGAAAGAGATTTAACATCAGGTTTTTATAGGTTATGGCTGAAAGTGTTCCGTTCTTAAAAAATGAAACTGTCAGACCATTTTTGTTGGTGAAGCTTACCAGCTCCATTTCTTTATAAGATTTGCAGATTTCCATTCTAGTTCCCCTTTATGGTATTTTTGACTGAATATGTGTCTTTTTAATCTGAGAGGGCAATAGCGCATACCCAAGCATAATGGCTCTCATTATATTCAATCATTCAAAGAATTCCTATACCATAAATGAGGATGAAAAAGAAATGATAGAAGAACCTGTTTGAAAAAACACTTTAATGGTGTAAAGAACGAAAAATCCATAATTTACAATGCCACTTTGATGCAAGAAACCCTTTGTGCCCTATACTGCTAGATAAAAATTTGGATCACAAGAAAGCATTATGAATGTTGAACCCCTTTCAGGAAAAATATCCTTAATCCAAAAAGCGATGTCTGTCGAAGAAAAAGTCGGGCAGCTTCTGATGCTTGATTTCAGGTTTTGGGACATAAATTTGAATGGTGAAGCAATTCCTTTTACTAAACCTTCCGAGGAAGTTTCTTCAATTATCTCAAAATACCATCTCGGCGGCATAGCGCTTTTCAAAGAAAACACTGCTGTTCCTAAACAGATAATAGAGCTCATTAATAGTCTTCAGCATGCTGCAAAAATTCCGCTGCTGCTCGGAATTGATCAGGAAGGCGGTCTCGTAACCAGAATTCAGACCGGGACAGACATGCCTGGAAATATGGCTCTAGGCGCAGCAAATGATCCAAAGCTTACTTTTGAAGTAGCAAAAACCATAGGTGATGAATTATCCGCACTAAAAATCAACTTGAACTTTGCCCCGACTATTGATGTTAATTCCAATCAAAGCAATCCGATTATCGGGATAAGATCCTTTGGCAGTTCGTCTGAGTTAGTCTCGAAAATGGGTGTAGCATACATTGAAGGACTCAAAGCTTCAAAAACATTGTCCTGCGTAAAGCATTTTCCAGGACACGGAAACACCAATGCCGATACTCATCTAGGTTTAGCAGTCGTTGATTATTCGCTTGAAGATATACACAATATTGATCTTGCGCCTTTCAGAGAAGCGTTTAAGGCTGGAGTTGAAACGATAATGATTGCTCATGTAATTGTTCCTGCTTTGGACGATTCAAAACAAATATCAAAAAAAGACGGCAAAGAAATCGGTACTCCTGCTACATTGTCATACAAAATTACGACTGAACTTTTAAGAAATGAAATGAATTTCGAGGGAATAGTCCTCACAGATGCCCTCGATATGAAAGCGATCAGCGATAATTTCGGCGCTGAAGAGGCCGGAATAAAAACCATTTTAGCGGGTTCTGATATGGCTGTAATGCCCGTGAGAATATGGCGAATGGAAGATATTCCCAAACTGGATCAATTGATTGTAGCGCTCAAAAATGAATATCACACAAATGCAGTTTTTGCCGCAAGAGTGGAAGAGTCTGTTTCCAGGCTTCTTTTGCTTAAGGCAAAACACGATCTGCTTTACAAGGCTCAAACCAATCCGGATTCAGAGCTTGAGGTTAAAAAAGCTGAAGCAATAATAGCGTGCAAATATCATAGAGATATTGAAAGAAAAGCCGCCTCTGCTGGAATCACTTTAGTTAAAAATGATGATTCCATACTACCATTTAACCTCAGTAAAGGCTCAAGAATATTAATTGTTGGAGAAAATAATACTAGGATTAGACTCTTTTCAGAATCACTGAGCGCTATCGCTGAAAAAGGGAAAACCGCGATTAGTGTCGAACATGAAATCGCTGACTACAAACTCAATATTTCTGCCGGACTAAAGAATAAAATAAGAAATTCTGATTTTATTATAATTCTTACTTACAACATTACTTCAGCTTCAATTCTTCCTGATCAGATTGCTATTTCAGCGAAAGAAACAGAAAAGAAGTGCGCGGTTGTTGCTTGCCGAAATCCTTATGATATTTCGCAGATTCCAAACTGCGCAGCATACCTTGCCATTTACGGAGCGCCGGGGTTTGACCAGACTAACTACGCTCAGGCGACACTTGCTATCAATCTCCAAACTGCGCCTTATGCGATATTCGCACCAGAAGGGGAGCAACTGCCAGAGATAAATCCACGAGGCAAACTCCCTGTTGATATTTTTGACACGGACAAAAATATTCTTTTGTATCATCTAGGACACGGATTAAACTATAAATAAACCTCGAAATATCCCTAAGAAGTACTATTTTAGAAATTACTGGAAGTGACTTATGGACGCATCCAAGTCATGTATTTTCTTATTTGCCTGTCCTGCTATTACTGAATTGAATGGGAAAGATTCTTCAGCTAGATTGTAGGCTTTTAATGCTTCAGGAAAGTTCTTTTTTGCGTGGTAGATATCGCCAATTCTAATGAGAATGTCGCCAAGATATTCGTTATCTAATCTGAAGAATTTTTTATAGATAGCGTATCCTATTTCAGGAGTTATGTTTTTTTGTAAGATATTTTCAATTTTACTTTCAGCCAGATAGTAAACCTGCGGTTTAGGAAAAGCAAATTTACTCCTGAAAGCATCCACTACCTGTTCAAACCCACCATGATAAATATATTCGCTCGAATCAGCGGAAAGCACTTTCTCGCCTTTGAGCGCTGCCATAATTTTGCCCGACTCGTAGTTTCTCATTGCATCGGCATAATATCCTTTTGCCATAGAATCGAGTTTAAACCATGCTGAAGCGTATGTGACAAGCAGTACAATTATTGCTATCAACGCAATCAGGAACACTTTGTTTTTTATGAAAGTATGTTTAATGGATGATGTCATTTAAGCCCTACGCCTCCAAATGCTTTCATGAAGTTCTTTTGCATAAAGAGGTAAACTATTACTATGGGAATCGTGACAATAGTGATGGCGGCCCAGAGCTGTTCAGCGTGTACTCCTGGGATGGCCGTCTGGAATTTATAAACAGCCAGCTGGACAGTCATACGGGATTCGCCTCTAAGATAGAGAAGGGGATTAAGGAAGTCGTTCCAGCTACCCATGAATGTGAGGATAGTCAGTGTAGCTATGATGGGTTTAGACATCGGAAGAATCACTTTCAGGAAGATCTGAAGTTCGTTTGCTCCATCTATTCTGGCGGCTTCAAGATAAGAGTTATCAACCTGCCTGAGAAACTGTACCATCAAAAATATATTGAATGGGCTGAGGCAGAATGGAATGATAAGTACGCGATATGTGTTTATCCAGTCCCAGCTGTAGAGCATGCAGTACGAAGGGATGAGAAGAAGCACGCCGGGAACCATCATTGAAGCAAGGATAATATCAAGAATCCTGTCTTTGAAAGGAAGTTTAGTTTTGACCAGTCCATAAGCCGTCATGGACGAAAGAATAACATTAAGAAAAGTAACAGAAGCAGATATAAATATGGAGTTTATGAAGAGATTGCCCATATTAAGACTTTTGAAGATTTCAATGTACCCATTGATATTTAACGAGGTGGGAAGAGCTGTGGGATTATTGACTATTTCCGGGCCTGTTTTGATAGAGTTCATCAGCATGAAGAAGAAAGGATATACGACTATTAGCAGGCCGAATATCAGGATCGCGTACATAACAATATTTTTTTTGTTGAAAACTTTTCTGCTCATATCTTTCTAGTCCTCATAGGCTCGCATGATTCGCATCTGAGCCTTGGTTAAGATAAAAATAATTACGCTAAGAAGCAGACCCAGGGCTGATGCATATCCCATGTCCATATTGTAGAAACCCTGATTAAACAAATAGAGAACAGGGGTCAGCGCCGAGTGGTAGGGGCCGCCTGAAATGTCAAAGTTCATAAAGACTTCTGTAAACATCTGAAGTCCGTTGATGATATTCATCGAAAGAACGAAAATAATTTGAGGTTTCAGAGAAGGAATCGTTATTTTTTTAAATTTGTCAAACCATGTCGCGCCGTCAATGTCAGCCGCCTCGTAAACTGACCTGTCAATCCCGGCCATTCCGGCCATAAAGATAATCATCTGAATGCCAAACCATTTCCAACAGCTGAACAGTGCTATAATCGGCATAGGCAGCCATTTATCAAAAGTCCATATAATAGGGTTTGTGAGTATGTGCCACTTCATCAGTACCATCTGTATCGGTCCGGTAGGATTGACAAGATAAGAGAATATAACCATTGCCACGGGCAGTGATGTAATGACAGGCAGGAAGTAAACGGTTCTGAAAAAAGATTTTGCATATTTAATCTCAATAAGAATAGAGGCAAGCAGAAGACCTATTGCCATGCTTAAAATAATGAAGATTATCTGATTGTAGAAAATATTGAAAATTGACTGCCAGAAGAGGAGGTCGGTCAAAGCCCTGATCCAGTTCTCGAAGCCGACGAACATCGTCTTTTCGGGCTGTATCAGATTGATTTTAAGAAAACTGTTCTTGAGCGACAGATATATAGGATAAGCGAGGAAGACCAGAAACATTATTGCCCACGGAGCAATAAAGAAAATGCCCCATTTCTGACTGCTGTTTAGTTTTTTCATAACTTATTCCTGATCGGTTACTAGAATTTCCATAGCTTTCTTAGCTGTTTCTGCTATGGCCTTGTCAATTGGTTTTTTGTTTAGAACAACCGTCTGCATATACATCTGAAGCACGAGATTCTGGACTTGGTCTGAAACTGCGGCATTTTCATTAGGCAGAACATGATCAAGTTGTTTAATGAAAGGCTGAGCTTCGGGGGACTGAAAGAATGGATCATTTTCAAGTGTTGTAAGGGACGGAAGCTGACCTAACACTTTGCAGGCCTTTAGATTGTTTTCCTCTTCCATGAGGAATTTAACCAGTTCCCAGGCCGCGTCTTCTTTATGTGGATTGCTTCTGAATAGCATCAGCGCTCTGCCGTCAAGAGTAGAATAGGATGCATCGCCTTTTTTGGGAACGGGCAGGGGAGCTAACCCAATGTTGTCGCCGATTATCATAGGCTTGCCAGATGCTTCTTTTAAAGTCGGCACCCACCCGTAACCAAACTGAAGCCACATTCCGATTGTTCCTGAAGGGAAACTTTTCTTGAAATCAAGAGGCGCATATTTCTGAGCGCTCTGCATAAACTTGAGGTACTCAGCCATTTTTGCATTAGGAAGGTTAAATACGATTTTTGTGCCTTGCGGGTTGAGAAGTTCATATTTCCCGCCGTTAATTGTGTAATACATCGGAGCTAACATTGTCCAGTACCATCCGCCCCATGACAGAGCATCGTTCCAGAAGAGAGTACCGTAAACTTTTGAGCCGTTTTTTCTGTTTGGAAGAGCGGTTATCTTTTTTGCATAGTCCAGAAATTCATCAAGCGTTTCGGGCGGACGATCGGGGTTCAATCCGGCTTCCTTGAAGAGGTCTTTATTGTAAACCATAAGCTGTGTCGTAACATTCCATGGCACATAATAAACCCCGTCTAGCAGATCCCCTCTGAATCTGGGGTCAATTCTTTTTGCCAGTTCAGGGTAGTCTTTGTATTTCATATAATCCACAAGTCTCCCCATCTGGGCAAACTTCATAGGCATATAACCAAATGTGCCTGCATAAACATCAGGTGGATCTCCTGCGGCTAAACGGGTGGCAAGGATAGTCTTATCATCATTTGACACAAGGATTTTTATATTGGGGTGTTTTTTCTTGAAAGCCGGGACTATCTCATTATTTAGAAATTCCTGAAAGTTTCCTCCGCTTGGCAACATAATCTCGACCTGAACTGAATTGCTGTCAGATTTGGACTTACCACATGCCGACAGCAACAAGGATATAATTGCTAAGGCTAAGAGTTTACCTAGGATTTTTTTTAGAAACATGAGAAATACAAGTGCTTAATATTTTGATGTTGGCAATGCTTCAATTCTAAAAGACACATAGCTGTATTTAAATAGCAAAATCAAAAATATCACTTTTTAATTTTGTTGTTAATTTCAGTAAATTCCTTAGAATCTATAGTTAAAATCAAACAGCAAGTAAAAAGATTAAGAGGACATTATGGCTAAAATAGCATGGAAACCCGGCACAATGGTTTATCCGCTGCCTGCGGTAATGGTCAGCTGCGGCAATGAACAGACCGGATTAAATATTATAACAATTGCGTGGACTGGGACTATCTGCACAAATCCTCCGATGTGCTATATCTCAGTTAGACCAGAAAGACATTCATACGAAATAATTAAGAAAACAGGTGATTTTGTCATTAATCTGACCACTAAAAAACTAGCATTTGCTACAGACTGGTGCGGAGTTAAATCCGGGAAAGATTTTGACAAATTTAAAGAGATGAATCTTACACCCGGAAAGGCTCAGAAAGTCATCTCGCCGATTATTAAAGAATCCCCAATCAATATCGAGTGTGCCGTCAAAGAGATAAAAGCGCTCGGTTCGCACGATATGTTCATCGCTGAAGTAGTAGCGATTAACGCTGATGAGAAGTTCTTCAATAAGGAAAACGATGTATTTGATTTGGCTAAAGCCGAACCCATCTGCTATTCTCACGGAAAATATTATATGCTTGGAGACTTGATAGGTAAATTCGGTTTTTCTGTTGAGAAGAAGAAAAAGAAATAAATTTTACAGACCAAAGTAAATAAATAAAATGGGAGGTTTTCATTATGTCATTGGTAACACTTAAGGAAATATTGGCTCCAGCATACAAACGCGGTTACGCCGTAGGTGCTTTCAATGCAGTTGATTCTCACTTCGTAAAAGCTGTTATCGGCGCGGCTGTCGAGAAGAAGTCACCTGTGATACTCAACATCGCCGAAGTTCATTACCCTTACTGCATTCCCGAGCAGATGATGCCGATGTTTATTGCTTTGGCTAAAAATTCGCCTGTTCCTGTGGCTATAAACCTTGACCACGGATTGACATTGGATGCAGTAAATAGGGCGCTTAAGAGCGGTTTTACTTCAATAATGTTTGATGGTTCGAAATATGGATTTGAAGAGAACATCAATAAAACCTCTGAAATTGTAAAGCTATGCCATTCAAAAGGAGTTTCAGTCGAGGCTGAACTTGGAGCAGTAGGCGGTGAAGAGGGCGGGGGTTTGATTGGTTCTGTTGACCGCTCGCTGATGACAAACCCTGAACAGGCCGAAAGATTTGTAAATGAAACTACAATAGACGCTCTGGCAGTAGCTATCGGTAATTGCCACGGAAAATACAAGGGTGACCCCGATCTTGCTTTTGACTTATTGGAGAAAATAAGGAATAAAGTTTCCTGCCCGCTCGTTCTTCACGGCGGTTCTGGAATATCAGAAAAAGACTTTAAAAAAGCTATTTCTCTAGGTATAGCAAAAATTAACTTCTATACAGGAATGTCCCAGTCTGCCATTTTTGCTTTGCAGGAAGCGGTTCAAAAAGCCGGGCAGGCTTATAATGATTATCCATTGATTATGGAAGCTGTTAGAGTGTCCGTTAAGAAGACAGTTATGCAGCAGATGGATATTTTTGGGAGCTCTAACAAGGCATGATAATAATATGGAGATTAAAGGCATGCGCAGGGGATTTTATACTTCAGGGATACTAGTTGTCGACAAGATAAAATTCATCAATTCCTATCCTGATGAAGGGATGTTGACGATGATAGACTCTATGCAGTATTCAGGAGGCGGTATTTACAATGCAGCTGTAGATCTCAAGGTAATCTGCCCTGAACTGCCTGTTTACACGATGGGGTTAGTAGGAGATGATGCCGATGGCGATTATGTGATTTCTTCTTTAAAAAGTAAGGGGATAGATGTTTCGGCTATCAGAAAGATTTCCGGCGCTCCGACATCATTTACAGATGTTATGACTGATAAGAACAACGGCAGAAGAACTTTCTTTCATTATTCTGGCGCCAATAATCTTATTGATATTGGTGATATTCTTTCTGCCGAGAATAACGCAAAGATATTCCACTATTCTTATCTTCTGGCTTTAAAAAAACTTGATAGCGAAGATGCCGAATTCGGAGTAGCCGCCGCCAGATTATTTAAAAAATTGTGTGAAAAAGGCTACAAATGCTGTGCTGATGTAATTTCAGAAACCGGCAACAGATACAAGAATGTAGTTATTCCTTGTCTAAAATATCTCGACTATTTTATAATCAATGAGATAGAGGCAGGAAAAATCACTGATATGGAGATTCGCAGAAAAGATAACTCCATCAATGAAGAAAATTTGAGAAAAGCGGCTCATAAACTGATGGAATCAGGAGTCAGGGATTGCGTAATAATACACTTTCCAGAAGCGGCTTTCGGTGTAAATTCGAAAGGAGAGACAGAATATATTAGATCACTAAAGATTGAAGATAAGAATATTGCCGGGACAGTCGGAGCAGGGGATGCTTTTTGTGCCGGGGCTTTATTTGGACTCCATGAAGATATGCCTCTGAAGAAAATAATCCAGATAGCCAATGTATCGGCTTATTACAATCTCTTTTCTCCGACCGCTACAGGCGGCGCTGTATCCTATGATGTAATATCTAAAACCATATCAACATATTATGGAGGTTTGCAATGAGGCGGTCAGAAGTTAATACGACAATCAATAATGCTGTAGATTTTTTTAGCTTTATGAAGTTCAAACTTCCTCCTTTTGCTTTTTACTCTATCAAGGACTGGAGAAAGAATATTAAGGAAACAAAGGAGATTTTCGATCTTAATCTAGGCTGGGATATTACTGATTTTGGTTTAGGTGATTTTTCCAAAACTGGTCTTCTTCTCTTTACTTTGCGTAATGGAGATATAAAAAATCGACACTACTCAAAACCCTACGCAGAAAAAATAATGATGGTCAGAGAAAAGCAGATCACGCCTATGCACTTTCATTGGCATAAAATGGAAGACATCATTAATAGAGGAGGAGGAAACCTTATAATAGAACTCTTTAATTCAGATAAGGATAACAGTTTGGTAAACTCTGATATTACAGTCTCCATTGATGGGCACAGAAAAACTCTCAAAGCCGGCTCGAAAGTCAAAATAGAACCCGGTGAAAGCATTTGCCTTACACAAGGCTTATATCACAGATTCTATGGGGAAGAAGGCAAAGGCAATGTCCTTGTGGGTGAGGTTTCGATGATAAATGATGATTCAAGCGATAACTGTTTTCTCGAAGCAGTTGGACGATTTCCAAAAATCGAAGAGGACCAACCCCCGATATACTTCCTCGCATCCGACTATAAAATCAAATTGCAGAATCTATCATTTTAGTTTTTCAATTTATGGTATAGGTGGATCAGGAAGTCGCGGTTGTCGGCTGAGAGGTATTTCATTTGCCCACCCATCCTATTGAATGTCTTGCAGTACCTTAAATAGTATGCAGGATTATCCATCGGAGGTTCGCCGTCTTTGCTCCAGTCCCATGTGCTTTCAGCCAGATCAACCACCAATATGAAGTGACCATCAATGTGTTTGCCTTCTTGAATTTTCAGGTTTTGAGCCATGGAGAGAGATTTTTCAAAAATCATTGGCGACATTACTGCTGACCCCACAGAGAGATAGACTCCGCCATCCAAGTTTGAGACTTGATTAGCATAAACAAGAAAATCCCTTAGTGCCGCTCTGCCGATTGCTCCGCCATGATTGACAGGATGATTGTAAATGATGTCATGTCCTATCATCGGATGACCTGTGAAGGGAACTCTCAACCGATAAGCTGCTGCTTGAATGCTGTATTTTTTATAGGGGTGGGGGATGTCCAGTCTTCCTGACTTGATGGAAAACTTCTTGATAGTGTAAAGCAGGTCAGCCGCGGATGCAGATTTTTCGAGATTGGATGTGTCCTTAATAGTATCCTCGAGTTCCTCTACTGATGGAATATTGAGGCATTCATTCTGAATCATAGCCCCTATTGACTCACCATATCCCAATCCCTCATAAGCGCCTACGATAATAGCCAGATTTATATAATATCCAGTTTCCTGCCATATCCCGAATTCGCCGTTTTTTACATTCCCTTTGACATCCTCGCTCGTGTTTCCGAGATATGCAAACTCCCAGTCGTGGATGATTCCTGCTCCATTTGTAGCTAGATGTGTGATCCATCCATCTTCAATGAACTTGATAAGAACAGGTGAAAGGCCATTTTTTATAGAATGAGCCCCGAATGCGAGCATAACTGACTTCTCGTTTTTTCTTGCCTCGAGCATTCTGACGGCAGTTTCAGCGATGGTTGCTTCTGAGTTAGGAGAAAATACTTTTGTTTTGGATTCAACGGTCAGATGGTCTCTTTCGATATTTACTTTACTGTATCTGGCTTTAAGCGGCTTTATGTTTAGATTGTCTCTATTGATTTTAGGGAAGGGCATAATTTCCTCATTTATCCTTGGATTTTTAGTATTTCAAAAAGGATTTTCGACTGCGAGTAATCAGGGATAATGATATCCGCGCCGGCACGGATCAATCGGCTTCGTTTGGATTGATTCAGCCCGAAACGCCTTACTTCGTCGCTTGCTATCCCGACTGCTATTCCGCCGCGCTTATTGATCTCCCTGATTTCGACGGGACCGTCGCCGAAAGCGGCAATCTTTCTGGCATTTTTTGTTCCAATATCATTAACTATCCTATCCATAACAATTTTCTTTGCTTCTTTTGCAGCATCTCCGATAGCTCCGTAGATTCTGCCTTCAAAAAGGTCAGCATAACCCAGAGCTTTGGCTTCTTCTATAACATCATTCTCATCAGAACCGCTTGCCATATACAGTTTGATGCCTGTTTTGTGAAGCCTTTGAAGGAATGGAACAACTCCTTTTATAGCAAAGTCGTCAATGGAAAGCTCACCTCTCCTTAACTTTTCAATCCTCTTTTTAACGAGTTCAAGAAGAGCTTCATTGTAGATGGCCTTGTACCCGAATTCATCGAGTATTTCTTCTTTCGGAGTGAAACCGAATTCCCTGACAAGTTCCACAAGCCCCTGCATCTGAACGAGAGTCTGGACACCCGTTGTAGCGTCGATAAACTTGCGAGCACGGTTAAGAACTTTGTGGTAAGTAGATTCGTCGGCGGTCGAATAAACCGGGCCCATAATGGCTTTGAGCATCATGGGTTCCATTATTTTTTCCCAGCCTTCTCTAAGGACGGAAATAGTCCCGTCATGGTCAAATATGGCATGGGATATTTTTTCGATTTCCAGAGGTTCTCTGACAAGTTCAATTTCAGAGTCTTTGAAATAGACTGCCGAGCGGATGTCATCTGCTTTTTCAGGCTTGAAGATGTAATCGGGTTCTGAACCTATTTTTTTTATTTCATGAGGAGAAGCTGTGCCGGTCTGATAGAGCTTCTGGACAGTCACTCCGGCCACAAAATTGCCGAAAGCCGCAGCCGTAACAGGGTCATAACTGCTTGCCATAGCTCCCGCTATGCCAGAAAGCATACTGTCTCCAGCACCTACGGTATCTGTTTTTGAAGTTATGTGAAGACCTGGAATAATGTTTACCCCTTTTTCATCCAGGACAATGCAGCCTCTGGGTCCGCGTGTAACGAATAGGGTTTTATGCCATTTTGACTGGAGTTTCTTTGCTGATTCAATCGCGTCTTTCTCGGCTACTACATCGTCAGGTTCGCACGCTATATTGCAGAGTTTTAGCGCTTCATAAGAGTTGATCTTTCTTATGGTATTGCCGTAAAGTTCTGCGCAGTTTCTGCTATCCAGAAAGAAGAGTTTGTCGGGGTTGGCATTTATAACTTCCTGCAAACCTTTCTGGAAAGTTTTTGAATTGTGAATGCCTTCTGTAACCTGCTGGTTTATTATGACAGCATCAAGGTTTTTAACTTCAGTTGCGAGTTTGCCCAGCAGATTTGAAGCCGTCTCATCGGAAATTGAATTCTTGCATCCAAAGTCAATCCGGCTCAGTTCGCCGCCTTCCTCGATCGGTTTTATATAGACATGAGTGTTCCATGATTCTTTCTGTTCGACAAGGCCGGCATGATTGATGTTCAGGTCATTCATCAGAGCCCTCATTTGATATCCGAAAGGATCTTGCCCGGTAACACCGAAACACTTTACATTACCGACTCCCATAGCTTTCAGATTGTTGGCAACATTCCCCGCGCCGCCAAGACTGTAATTCTGAGTGGCAACGGGTTTTGTCATCAGCCCTGTCTCTATTGAGATTTCCGACTTGCTTTTATCAATGTTCCAATAGACATCTAGGCAAAAATCGCCTATGACGCCAATCCTTGCATCGACTATTTTTCCCAGAATACCATTTACATCAATCTTATACATTTACCGCCTCATATTTTGCTGTACAGAAGAGTTTAGTTTTTCTTTTTTATTTCTGAAACATTATCTATAGTTATGACTTTGACTCCGGTGTCAACTTTTTCGGCTGGTTTTTTGCCGGAAGTTATGAAGTCATAGGCTGCAGCTACCCCGTCATAACCCATTTTATACGGATCCTGAGCCATTACTGCTTCTATGCTGTGGTTTTCAATCCCTTTAATGATGTCAACTGATTTGTCGAAACCGACAAGTATGATCTTTCTGCTTTTGCCTTTTTCTTGAATAGCTCTTGCTACACCGACGGTGGAACCTTCATTGGATGTATAGAAGCCTGCGAGGTCAGGATTTGCAGTCATAATGTCCATGGCCTGGCTGAGAGCCAGCATCTTATCGCCGTTGCAGTATTGAGTCGAGACAATTTTTATATCAGGGTAATTTGTTTTGATTCTATCGACAAAACCGTTAACTCTGAGAACTGTCGTGCCTGAGCCTGCCTGTGCATTGACAATGGCAACTTTGCCTTTGTTGTTGATAAGTTTTGCAAGTTCATCTGCCGCAAGCTGAGCTGCTTTGTAGTTGTCAGTGGCAAGGAAAGTCAGACATCCTTTGGAGTTAACAGGGGAGTCTATAACGACAACGGGAATCTTGGCTTTGATAGCTCTGTTAACCACGGGTGATAATGCTGCTGCATCTGAAGGGGCAATCAGAATAGCGTCAACTCTTTTTGTGATGGCGTCTTCAACCATGCGGGTCTGTTCGTTGGGGTCTACTTTTCCCGAGGGTGCATTGAACGAAAGCTTGATTCCGAGTTCCTTGGCTTTGGCTTCGGCGCCTGCCTTTACCGATAACCAATGTTCATCCATTGAGTCCATAGTTATAAGGACGAATTTCAGCTCTTTGGCTGAGACTGAAAAAGCCAGCGCAAAAAATGCCATAATTAAGAGCGTTGATTTTAAGAACCCCTTCATTTTGTAACCTCCCTTTTTAGTTTCTACGATGTTTTATCCTATCTGCATAAACTGCAAGAATAATGACTACTCCGATCAGCACTTCCTGAGTGAAAGCTGAAATGCCAAGAAGATTTAAACCATTGCGGAGAACGCCGATGACCAGCGCTCCAAGCAGCGCGCCTGTAACCATTCCTTCACCACCCATCAGATTTGTTCCGCCAATTACTGATGAGGCTACCGAGTAAAGTTCGTAGCCTGCTCCTGCGCTGGGCTGGCCTGAAACGATTCTGGATGCGAAAATGAGGCCTGCAATGGAAGCCAGGAAAGCTGAAGAAATATAAATTATGAATATAGTCAGTTTTGTATTGATGCCGGAAAGCCTGGCAGCTTCAAGGTTGCTCCCGCAGGCATATGTGTGAATCCCGAGCCGCGTGTTTTTGAGAATGTAGCCGAAGATCATTGTCAGGACAATCATTAAAATTACAGGGAAAGGAATCCCCAGTACAGAATCATTGCCGAAGAATCCAAATGAGTCTGGAAGTCCGGAAATAGGTATGCCGTTTGTTATCAGCAGGGCAATGCCTCGAGCGATGCTCATAGTCCCCAGAGTGGCGATGAAAGGAGGCAGCCTGCCAAACACAATCAATACGCCGTTCAGCGCGCCTATTGCGCAGCCTGCTAGAATTCCCAGAACCATTGAAGTGCCCACATCAATTCCTGCATTCATGCACAAGGCGCTTATTACTCCCGAAAGCGCCATAATTGAACCTATGGAGAGGTCTATCCCTCCAGTTATTATCACATAGGTCTGACCGATAGCTATAATGGCAATAATGGAAGTCTGGAGAGCGACATTGAGCAGGTTGTCAACATTGAAAAAGTACGGCGAACTGCATGTGAAGAAGATTCCCATTATGATCAGTCCGCTTGCTATGGATATTATCTGAAATGTCTCACTTGAAACGCTTTCGCGGAATTTTTTATAATAGTTCATTCAACTCTCCTTATTTTACTTTTCTACAGCTGCGTATGTGATTACTTCTTCCTGGTTTGTCTCTTTTGTTTTTAATATCTTAATGAGTTTTCCTCTTCGCATTACAGCCAGTCTGTCGGTCATTCCGAGCAGCTCAGGCAGGTCAGAGGAGATCATTATTACTCCGATACCCTGTTCTTTGAGGTTATTAAGTATTTTATAGATTTCAACTTTGGCATTTACATCCACGCCTCTTGTAGGTTCGTCAAAGATCATGACGAAAGGTTTTCTTGCGATCCATTTGCCGATAACTACTTTCTGCTGGTTTCCGCCTGAGAGGTTCTTAACCAGCTGTTTTATCGACGGAGTTTTAATCTTCAGTGTATTACTGATGTTCTTAGCATAGTCCCGCATGGCATTTTTGCGAAGTATCCCAAGAACATTGGACAATTTCCTGGTGTTTGGGATGGTGAGATTCTGTTCAATGGTCATTCCCAGCGCCAGACCTTCGTGCTTTCTGTCTTCAGGGATATAAACCAGGCCATGGCTGATGGCATCTGAAGGAGTGGAAACTTTTATTGGTTTGCCGTTTATAAATATTTCGCCTTTGTAGCCGGAACCGAATGCTCCGAACACTGTCTTGGCGAACTCTGTTCTACCGGCGCCGACAAGCCCAGCAAAACCTAATATCTCTCCTTTGTAAAGGTCAAAAGAGAGATCTTTAAACATCGACGGGTTTGAAAGGTTTCTTACAGAAAATAACGCATCCGCTGAAGGTTCGAGATGAAGTTTAGGGTATTTCTCATCAACGCTTCTTCCTACCATGTGTTTTATAATTTCATCAAGGGTGATGGAATTGAAATCTGCTGTGACTATATACTCTCCGTCACGAAATACGGTTATCCTGTCAACGATTTTGTTCAACTCCTCAAGTTTGTGAGAGATGTAGATTATGCCCTTTCCTTCTTTTTTGAGTTGAAGGATTATCCTGTGAAGGTCTGCAACTTCATTTTCAGACAATGAGGAAGTCGGTTCGTCCATTATCAGGATAGTTGCATTGTATGAAAGGGCTTTGGCGATTTCGATGATCTGTTGTTTGGATACAGGCAGGTCTTTTACGCGGGTTCTTGGGTTTATGTTGACTTGCAGATAATCTAGTAATTTTGTGGTCTCCTCATACATTTTTTTATAGTTTACCCGTCTCGGAAAAGATAATACTTCTCTATTGAGAAAAATATTTTCAGCTACGCTCAGGTGAGGGCATAGATTGAGTTCCTGATAGACAGTGGAAATCCCGATCTTAATAGCCTGATGAGGTGTATGTATATTTGCAGGGCTTCCGTTAATCAGGAAGACATTATCGGTTTTCTTGTCAGGAAGCTGCGCTCCTGACACTATTTTTATGAAAGTGGATTTCCCTGCGCCGTTTTCGCCAAGCAGGGCATGGACTTCCCCCTTTCTTAGCGTAAAAGAAACATTTTTAAGCGCGCATACACCAGGAAAGGTTTTGCTGATGTTTTCCAGTCGCAATAACTCGTCCATGACAAACCTCCATTAGGGCCATTCTAGTGCAACTGATTTTAAAAGTCAATCACAATTTTAAAAGCAGGATATATCATCATTATTGAGGAATGGCGTCTAAAAAATTATTTCTTTTTGAGCGTGTTTAAGACGGTGTTTTTTTTGAAGAAGATAACTATGGCAGGAATCAGTAAGCTTATAATTATGCCTGATATAAGCATGGCATCAAAGGTTTTTATCGAAATTAAACTGCTGCTTGGAAGAACAAAACCCATCCCCATCCCTACAAAGCAGGTTACTATTCCTACGGCGTAGATTGCCACGCTTACATACCTATTTTTTAAAGAGTAAGTCTTCTCAGGTTTCCACTTTCTTGTCAGTCTGAGTTTTATTGCGGCTATAAAGAAAATTACATAAGCCATCAATGCGAGCTGGGCGGTAAGGTCGCTTAGGAACCAGTAAGCGGACTGAATGCTGGGCATCCAGAGATAAATCAGGCAGATTGCTGAAACGATGAAAGCCTGAAAGATCATGGCATTCTGAGGTATTTCTTCTTTATTTAATTCGCCGAGTATTTTAGGCATAAATCCGTTATCTGAAATAGTTTTAAGATATCTTGAAAGCCCGAAAGCCCATGCCGCGATTCCTGTGAATGCCCCAACGAAAAGACAGAGCGCCATTATCGTATCCATCCATGGGATATGAAACGCCCTGAAAAAGACTTCAAATGACTGCATGAGCCCCGCTCTGTTGTCTATTTCAGTAGCAGGAACAACTATGCCTATTGCAAGGTTGGCCAGGACAAGCGATATAGGAATTAGAAGCACTGTTATCCAAAGGGCTTTTGGGAAATCTCTTAGTGGTTTCCTGACTGAGCCGGCATGAGATGAAGCCATTTCTATGCCCATCAAACTAAACAAAACTACAATGGTCAATCCAAGTGAATTCCATCCTGTTATGTCGCTATCTTTATAAATTATGTGCATATGATGTCCGGAAACCCACCATATAATGCCTAGCAAGGTAACAAGAAGCATAGGGCCTAATGTTCCGAATAATGCTCCGAAAGTGCTAACTCTTTCGACAGTTTTCATGCTCCTGAAATTAAGGATGGTGGCTATCCAGAATGTCGCAAGGGAGACAACCGTTACATATATGGCATTATTTGATAACCCGAGAGAATCCACACCCGAAACCGAGCCAATCGCGTATGCAAGTTGAGTAGCCGCAAATGCGGTAATGGAAGGGAACCATATCAAATTGTAAATCCACTGCATCCAGACGACGAAGAAACTGGTAGTTTTACCGAAAGCTTCCTCAATCCAGCACGAGATACCGCCATTTTTCGGCCATCTGGTTGAGAGTTCGGCTGTAGCTAGCGCGCACGGCAGAAAGAAGCAAAGAGCGCCGATAAGATAAAAGAAAACAATCTTCAACCCGGCCGGGGCTGTTATCGGGATATTCCTCAAACTGTCAATAGCTATGAGGTTAATCATAACGAGGCCTATCATCCCGATTTTTTTACCGCGACCCATGGTTATATCCTTTTAAAAGTATTTATTTGATGTTGCGTTGGTTTTGTAGAGTTTAGTCTAAACTTCAACCAGTCTCTATGGAAATTCTATAAATTTCTTGTCAGAATTTTTTTTAAAAATAAGGCAGGGTCTCTATTTTCTAAATGGAGGGACATGCTTAGTTATTTTATAACCCGTTTCCAAAGGTGTAAACGGTGCTGTAGGTAAGGGGCTTAGTGAGCTTTTCTGAGTGCTTTAGGCAAAATCCGTTAATAACAAATGAATTGCATTCAGGAGCAGGAACTTTGCCGTCAAGAATTTTTCGCATCTTCTCAACACTTACATCTTTTGGGTTAAAATAAGCTACGCTGAAATGTGGATAAATCCTTCCGCCTTCCTGAAAGTCTGAATCTTTGTAATACAAATTATTTTTCTTGAGATCTTTAATGAGAAGGTTAACAAATTTGGTTAAACTTACTGGTTCAGGGAACTCATAAACTATAAAACCCGTGTTTGTTACATGCAGTTTTGCCAGCCTGAGCTTATCTGCAATATTTTTATTGGGCAGTTGATTGGCATCTTGTTTGAAGAGTTCGATATATTTTTTAAGAAGCGTTGGTGGAATTTCATTAAAACGAATCAGACTAATATGGATATTATCAGGTGTATGGTAAATGATTTTATCAGAGTATTCCGGGGCTTTGTCAGCAATAAGGCGATGGATTTCAGCCTGAGAGTTTTTCACTATATATTCATCACTATCCTGTGGAATATCCAGCGCCAGAAAATGGATCTGTTCTGTGTCAGACGCTATTGCTACAGATATAAGACACATAGCAGAAATTATAAAGGCGGAAATATATTTTGACATGATTTGCCTCCTACATTGAGAAGTTTTTGATAGATACATTGATGACTTTTTGCTTTCCTGTATCCCATGTAATCATAGTGCTGCCGACATTGCTTCCTTCCACACCGGATTTAATTAGCGTTTTACCTTTTACATTATTTTCAGTTAGTATCTTGTGTGAATGACCTCCGATAATTGCGCAGATTTTATCATTTTTCAGGGCCGCTAGAGAATCTCTGTCCACATCATCTCTGTTGTGGCTGAGCAGAATTATGAAATCTGATTGCTTAGCGACTTCATCTATTAGTTTTTTCATCGTATCATTATAAACAAAATGGGCAGTTAAAGCTTTTTTATCATTTGGTGTGGGAAAATGGTAATCTTTATTGGGGTCATTTGGGTCATTTCCAGATTGTTCAGATATGCCTATTATGCCAATTTTAACTCCATCTTCCAGGTTGATAATTTTATACTGAGGTATCTGTCCGCTTTTTCCCAAATAATGGGGATTTTTGTTAGGATATTCTAAGTTGGCGCAGATGAAGGGAAGTTTTGGAAAGTTTTTCAATAAATCTATTCCACCATCAAAATCATGGTTTCCAATAATCATTGCATCATAATTCATTCCAGACGCCCAGCTGTACATCTGGTTAATGCTTTTATCATCTTTCTTATCTTTTCTTGCCAAAGCCAAATCTCTGTTTGGCTCTGCAAAAGGAGCGCGTGATTTAGGAGTCCAATGAGACAACATATCGCCAGCATCCACCACAATTACATATTTATGGTTATTTCTCTCAGCATCAATAAAAGATTTTATTTTGCTAAGATTTTTTGAGCTTTCATGTATATCTCCCGTGTTCAATACAAAAATATTTATTTGCTCAGAATAAGAAATAACAGGCAATGCTATCAGGGTTAAAATCAGTAGAAACCTAATTAGCCTTTTCATATTTATTCATCCTCCTTCTTTGTTCGCCGGTGCACAACACTTTTAATATATGTATTATAAATATGATCTGATGCTTCTTCTGCGGAGATTTTATTCTTATCTATATCAGAAGACATATTCTGGACAGCTTCTTTTACTTCAGGAATTGCAAAAATGTGATTAGTGAATTTATCGTCCAGCAGATTCCACATCCATGCGATGGATTGTTTCTGTCTTTTCTGCTGGAGTTCGCCTGACTCTTTGAATTTTTTGTTATGTATCAGAATAGTTTCCCAGACTTCAGAGAAACCTCTCTTTTCTATGGCGCTTGTTGTCAGAACTGGCGGGCTCCATGTTTGCGAAAGCGGATTTAGGATATGGAGCGCATTTTCGTATATCTTCTGGGCGAGCAGAGCATTTTGCATATTATGTTTGTCTGCCTTGTTTACTACGATGGCATCGGCAAGCTCGACTATGCCTTTTTTAATGCCTTGAAGTTCATCTCCGGCATTTGGAAGCATGAGGAGCAGAAAGAAATCAACCATTGATGCAGCGGTGATTTCGGATTGACCTACGCCTACTGTCTCGATGATTATTACATCATACCCCGACGCTTCGCACAGGAACATGGTTTCTCTTGTTTTCTGAGCCACCCCACCTAAATGAGATGATGAAGGAGATGGTCTTATGAAGGCATTCGGAGATGCAGACAAATCCTCCATTCTGGTTTTATCTGCAAGGATTGAGCCATGTGTGACAGAACTGCTTGGGTCAATAGCCAGGACTGCTACTTTATATTTTTGCTCGACTAAATAAAGACCTAAAGCCTCGATGAAAGTGCTTTTACCTGCGCCGGGAACGCCTGTTATCCCGATCCGCACAGAATTACCTGTAGCAGGAAGTATAGCAGAGAGTATTTCAGAAGCCATTTTCTGATGGGCGGGCAGGGTGCTTTCGATGACGGTAATTGCTTTGGCTAGAGCGACTTTATTGCCTTTTAGTATCTCATTTTTATAATCTTCAGGTCTTATGAACTTCATAGAATCTCCCTTTCTGACTTATCTTTCATTGATTATAGCAACAAGTCAGCAGAAACTGAATATTCTAAATTGTGATTTAATTGATATTGGCTAGAATTGACTGAAGTATTTATAATGATAAAATTTTTAATTAAGACGATTGGTCTAATTTTATATATGAAAAAGCTATTTTGTTACCTGATGTTATCTTTGTCTCTTTTACCTGTCTGTCTCTTTTCTGATAGTACTATATCTGACAGCCATAGAAATAAGGATAAATCTGCTTTGGCTTTTACTGAACCTCAAAACATTCACAAAGTTATCGACTATGACAGTGCTACAGCCAATCAGATCAATACTCCATCTCCTTTTCTTGATTACTTTCCAGACATAGGAAAGATTGTGAAAAGAGGCACTCTGAGAATTGGCGTCAATACATTCAGCAGTAATGAGCCCTTTATAATAGAGAATCCCAAAGGTGAATTTTCAGGACTTGATATAGAAATTTCGAAGGACTTCTGTAAGAACATAGGAGTTAAGCCTGAATTTAATTACAAGGCTCAAAATATAATTGAACTCTTTAAGATGCTTGCCTCAGGAGAAATTGACATTGCAGTAGGAGATCTCAGCCGGAGTTTTGAAAGGATGAAGTATGTCTATTTTTCTAAATCTTATGCAGTTTTTTACCATACTATTATTATGAATAATGATGACTTGAAGAGACTTGGAATAGAGAAAAACCCATTTAAATATTTGCAGGAAAATGATGTTAAGATTGGTGTGGAAAGCGAGACGGCTTATGTAGAATTTGCTCAATTAGATTTCCCCAAAGCAACTTTGGTCAAGTATCCGCCTAATGGCGATGGATTTGGCGATTTGCAAAAACATAAAATCTTAGTCGGTTTCGGTGACAGTAATGAGTTTGCTGCAGTTGCCAGAAAATTTCCAGAAATTGCTCTTCATTTCACGATGTATGTTTTGGCCGATCTTAAAGTTTCAAAAGGAATAGCCGTGTCTCCTATCAATCCTAACTTGCTGTCATTAATTAACTCCTACCTGGAAATGCACGATGTGAATTACGAACTTGAAGATTTGATTGAAAAATATCCTGATGTTTACAAATGCGAATAAGCAAACTAAAGGCATAGCAAGATTCATGGAAAAGTTTAAGAAATTTCTTACAAATCAATGGGTAGTAATATTCTCATTAATAGCAGGCGGTCTGGTAGGAATATATCTTCCCGACTGCGCTATGGCTATCAAGCCAATCGGAAAAATATATGTCAAATTATTGGTTATGTGCTGTACCATAATGCTTCCGGCAATAATTATTTCAAGTATCGGTAAAATTTCTACACGCAATGGTTCAGCCTCATATGTCGTTAAGATTTTCTCTGCCTTAGTACTTACTTTTCTTCTAATCTCACTTATTAGCATAGCTGCTTCATATATGGTTTCGCCGATTACTGCTCCAAATAATGAAACAGTGAAAAGCATGGGGCGACTTATAATGAAAAATGAATCTAAACCTATTCAGGGCAAGAGAGATGCTTTGAAAGCATTCTATTTTGTGCACAAGATATACTCTGATGATAATAAAGTTGAAGAGGCTAGGGGTATAAAAGATATAATAGTTGATTTTTTCCCAGAGAATATCTTTAATGCTTTATCTGAGAATGAAACTGTAAAGATTCTGATATTTTCCATTATCTTCGGAATTATACTCAAATATATGCATTCAAAGACTGCAACTTCGCTGATAGGATTTCTGGATAATCTATTTGAAACTTTTAATGCGCTGCTGACATTTCTTCTCTATTTTTTGCCGTTTGGGTTGATTGCGATAATGGCTGAACAAACTATTGGCCTTGACTTTAAAATAGTTGTATCTTTGCTTAGGCTAGGATTACTTATATCGCTGGTGATTCTGATTATTTTTGTTATATGCATATTTATTATAAAATATACTTCCCGTAAGAAATTATCTTTGATATTTAAAACTCTTAAAGAACCGATGTTTCTATCTTTTGTGGCTGAAAATAATCTGATAGCCATACCATCGCTGATCAGAGGTATGACTGATGATCTTGGATTTGATAAAGAAAAAGTTGACCTTACAGTACCGCTTTGGTTGAGCTTCGAGATACACAGTTCGATAATGTTTATTGCAGTTGCATCTGTTTTTGCTCTGCAATTGTACAATGTACAGGTTACTTTTGCTGTTATAGGTGTTGTAGTTTTGTGTTCAATTATTGCAGGGTTGTCATCTATGGCTGCGCCTGCGCCAATGTGGGTATCACTTATTGCGATGGTTTTAGTTCCATTGGATGTACCAGCAAGCCCGATAATCTTTGCTCTATTCCTTTTTGAGCCGTTCTTTGCAGGAATACTTTATCTCCTGAATGCAGTCATAAGCTGTGCAGCGGCATCTCTTTTAAGCAGAAGAACAGAGCCAAAATCTATATAGCCTTCTAAAAACCAGACACGGGATTTCTGCCCGTGTCATGAATGGGTTTACACTGGCGAGACGCCTTCGATTAAGGTAGCATGGAGCCTGTTCTTAACAGGTTAGTATGAAGCTCAAAACATTTCTCAAGATTGTGCCTAATGTGTCCAGGTTTCGAGGATTTTAGATAGTTCATAAGATAATCCTTGTAAAGAGGATGGACGCAATTATTTATTAATAGTTCTGCTTTTTCTGCAGGAGCTTTGCCTCTGAGGTCTGCAATACCATTTTCGGTGATGATTATCTGGACTGAGTGCTCTGAACTGTCTATATGAGGGCACATCGGGACAATTGATGAAATCTTGCCGCCTTTTGCTATAGAAGGGCAAATAAACATTGATATATATGCACCTCTTGAGAAGTCGGCGCTTCCGCCTATGCCGTTCATTAGTTTTGTCCCTGCCACATGCGTGGAATTGACATTACCATAAATATCGGCTTCCAGCGCTGTATTGATAGATATTACGCCCAGTTGCGATGCTGCAATAATATTATTAGATACATCCTGAGGTCTTAACACAATGCGTTTTGCGAAGAAGTCCATATTTGCATATATCTGGTTAAGACTTTTAGTCGTAACAGTCAAAGCGCATGTGCTTGCCCCAAGCAATTTACCGCTCTGCATTATCGAAATAAGAGAGTCTTGAAGAACTTCTGTGTACATATAGAAAGGAGGAATTTCAGGACATTCACCGAGTTTTTTCATGACGGCATTGCCTATGTTGCCTACTCCGCTCTGGATAGGAAGGAATGATTTAGGAATAGATCCCTTCTCCATTTCAGAGAGAAGAAACTTTTCTACATTTTCTGCAATCTTTATGCAAACCTCATCAGATTCAGAAAATTCAGACACTTCATCTGGTTCATTGTTTCTGACTATTCCAATAACCTTTGCCGGATCAACCAGCGTATAAGGTGTTCCGACTTTGCTAAGCGGGGTTTCCAGCCCTTTAGGCCAGGAATTTTGGCCATGAAGGACAACAACATCGCTCATTTCACGCAGTCTTGGAGAGTGGAACGAATTGAGTTCAAAGATGACTTTTTCAGCTTTTTCTAAAAGTATAGGAGAGACACCGATACCCGTTGTAAGATAGACTTTTCCGTCAGCAGTTACATCACATATTTCGATAATAGCCGTATTTACACTACGGATTCTATCCATCGCAATATATTTAGAGACATGAGAGAGATGGATGTCCTGAAACAGAACTTTTTCTTCGTTTATCTTCTGTCTGAGAGTCGAAGATGATTGGTAGCCGTAACGGTGATAAATAGCATCGGCTTGGGCAAGAGTTTCATCTACTGATTTGCCTGTAGATGCCCCAGAGATAACATCTACTTTGAAATCTTTACCCTGAACATGGAACTCTTTTGCCATCTGAGCGATTGCTCTTGGGACTATTTTTGGTGATCCGGCGGCGGTAAAACCGCTGAATCCAAGCATATCACCATTTTTTATGTAAGATGCCGCTTCCTGAGCTGTTAATTCCCTGAACCCATTTATAGCCATATTGTTTTCTCCCTGATATTTGTGGAGGGACGAGCTCCGTATCGTCCACTATTCTTTCGGCCTTGACGAAGCAATGCCCTCCATATTGTTCAAAATTTTTTAACCTATTCGCCTTTAAAGACAGGTTTTCTTTTATCGAAGAATGCCTGCAATCCTTCTTTATAATCAGAACTGTTGTAAACATGTCTGCGGCCTGACTGAATCTTTTCGAATGCATTTGGATTTAGTTGTATAGCATTGGAAAGAACTCTTAATTCTTCTTTCATCACGGATATAGCCAATGGAGCGTTTTTAATGATGATACTGAGCATATCGGCTGTAGTTTTCTCCAGCTCCTCGATCGGTACAGCATGGTTAATCATGCCGATAGATACGGCTCTGGCGGCAGAGATAGGTTGAGCTGTAAAAAGAATCTCTTTTATCAGAGGTAGATTAACGCTTTTCATGAAATTCAGGACGCCTACAATGTCGTAAGGAACGCCAAGTTTTGCCGGAGTGATTGCGAATGTGGATTTGTCTGAAGCGATGAGTATATCGCAGCTCATGACCATTTCGCATGCTCCACCCCAGACACTCCCTTCTATCATTGCTATAACAGGGCAGGGGTGTTTTTGTATAGTCCTGATGACTTGTCTGAGTGGGTCGCCATAAGTGAGTGGGTCTATAATCCCCATTGGCAGTTCTCTGACATTGTGTCCTGCAGAGAAAACATTTACGCCTTTCATTGCTTTTAAAACAACGGCTCTGAGTTTCTGGACTTTAAACTCCTTGAAAGCTGTTATAATCTCTTCAATTATTTCAGCGCTCAAAGAATTGAGCCTCTTCGGGTCATTTAGAGTGATAACGCCGATGTTATCATGAATTTCTTTAATTATTAGTGACATAAATCCCCCTATGCTTTATTTATATTTAGTTCGTTCAAAACTTCATTAGCGCATTTTAATAAATCCGAATTTGGCACAATTTCTTCAATGAAAACTTTAATTTCAGGACAGCCAAGTTTTTTTAGTTCAACTGTGACTGCCGGAACAATGTCTTTGCGCGTTGCATCCAAAGATAAAATGCCGATTGCGTGCACATCATTATCCACAGCCATAATGGCTGCTGCTTCAGGAGTTACGAACATCGGGCTCAAATCAACATCGAAACCAAAGTCTGCAAATGCTGTAGCAATAATCTTGCTGCGTTTATCTTGCCCATTCTGCCCAATTTTAGCAATCAATATTCTAGGTCTTCTGCCATGCTTTGCGGCAAAGTCATTTGTCCTTCTTCTTATCGAGTCAAACTCATCGTGTTTAGATGTTTTATGTTCAGAAGAATAAATACCTGTGATGAGTTCGGTCTTTGTCCTGAATCTGCCTAAAACCTTTTCCATAGTTTTGTCTCTCACAGGGATTTTAGATATTGAGCTAATTATGGCAATATTTACTCTCCAGTATAGACAGGTTTTCTCTTTTCCTTGAAGGATGCAATGCCTTCTGCGTAATCATGGCTGTCGTAAACTTTACGGCGGAGTCCCTGAAGCAATTCGAAAGTTACCGGATTCATTGCTGACATTGAGTCTGAAAGCATATTAATTTGCTGTTTTGAAACTTGTACAGCCAGCGGAGCATTAGCACAGATTTTCTGAGCAACTTCCATGACTTTGGCATCGAGTTCTTCTACTTCAAAAATCCTGTTAACGATTCCCCATTTTTCAGCAATAGCGCAATCAACAGGCTGAGCGGTAAAGAACATTTCTTTGGCCATATTAAGTCCGATACGGTTGACGAAATGTTGTATTCCTGAAGGATTGTAAGGCACGCCTAGTTTTGCAGGAGTAATAGCAAATGTCGAAGTTTTATCTGCATAAACCAAGTCGCATGTCATTATCAGATCGCATGCCGCACCCCATACACTGCCTCTTACTACACCGATGACAGGACCGGGAAATTCCTTAACTGAGCGAAGAAGAACTTCAAGGGAGTCATCGTATCCGAGGGGATCTCTACGGCCTATAGGCAGTTCGGAAACATCGTGTCCTGCTGACCAGACATTGTGTTTGTTTGCCTGGGCTTTAAGAAGGAGCACAAGTACTTTCTTTTCTTTGCATTCCTTGATAAAAGCGACAGCGTCATTAACCACTTCCGAACTCAAAGCGTTAAGTTTTTTTTCGTTATTAAGGCTCAGAGATGCTATCTTGCCATTAATTTCACCAACAATAAAACTCATATATTATTTCCTTAAAATTAAAGAGGTGTTTCAAGTATGTCAAAAAATTGGACTAATGGACCTGCCGAAATATCGGAGATCCATTAAATCCGAAATGATGTAACTTAATTATCAATAGCCTTGAGAATGGTTCTCGCTGAATCTATGATGTTTGTGCCTGGGCCAAAGACGCCTGCGGCGCCGTCTTTGAAGAGTTCTTCGTAATCCTGATGAGGGATAACTCCGCCTATAAACACCTTAATATCAAGGCTGCCGAGTTTCTTGAGTTCTGCTTCGAGAGCCGGAACTATGTATTTGTGACCTGCGGCTAGAGATGATGCTCCGATGGCATGTACATCGTTTTCGACTGCCATTTTTGCGGCTTCTTCAGGTGTTACGAACATCGGGCTTAGGTCAACATCGAAACCAAGGTCTGCAAATGCTGTAGCTACTACTTTGCTTCCTCTGTCATGTCCGTCCTGTCCAATTTTGGCGATCAATATTCTAGGTCTGCGGCCATGCTTCTTGGCGAAATCGTCTGTTTCTTTTCTAAGTTCAACGAATCCTTCGTTATGACCTTTAGCGTATTCAGATGAATATATGCCTGAAATGAGTTCAGTTTTAGCTTTATATCTGCCAAAAACTTTTTCCATAGCATCGCTTATTTCGCCTACTGTAGCTCTGGCTCTGACAGCATGGATTGTAACTTCGAGGAGGTTGTCGCCTGTTTCAGCCGCTTTAGTTATATTTTCGAGAGCCTTCTTCACCAGCGCGTTGTCTCTCTTTGCCTTCAAAGCTTTGATAGATGCTGTCTGCTCAATCCTTACATCGTCGGATATTGCAAGTACTGGAATATCAGCTTCGGTTTTGAGTTTGTACTTATTGACGCCGACTATTACTTCTTCGCCTATTTCAATTCTAGCCTGAGTTCTTGCAGCGGCTTCTTCTATCATTCTCTTTGGAAGGCCTGACTCAATAGCTTTTGCCATACCGCCCAGAGATTCGATTTCTCTAAGGATTTTTCTTGATTCCTGAATAATGGAATTAGTGAGACTTTCGACATAGTAACTTCCACCCATCGGGTCAATTACATGGCATATCTGCGATTCTTCCTGAACAACTATCTGAGTGTTTCTAGCTATTCTGGCAGAAAATTCAGTTGGCAATCCGATTGCTTCATCGTAGGCATTAGTGTGCAGAGACTGTGTTCCGCCAAGGACAGCGGCCATACACTCTATCGTGGTTCTTATAATGTTATTGTAAGGATCTTGTTCAGTCAAACTCCATCCAGATGTCTGGCAGTGAGTTCTGAGCATGCAGGACTTTGGACTCTTAGGATTGAATTTCATGGTTTCTTCGTACCAGAGGAATCTTGCGGCTCTCAGCATGGCGATATTCATGAAGAAATTCATACCTATTCCGAAGAAAAAGGAGAGTCTTTGTCCGAAATCGTCTATGCTTTGACCGCCTCTCTGGGCAGATTTAATGTATTCTACGCCGTCTGCAATTGTGAATGCAGTCTGCATCACAGAATTAGCTCCAGCTTCCATCATATGGTAACCGCTTATGCTGATGGTATTGAACTTAGGCATATTTTTTGAGCAATATCCGATAATATCAGATATGATTCTCATTGAAGGTGTCGGCGGATAAATATAAGTATTACGAGTCAGGTATTCTTTGAGAATATCATTCTGAATTGTGCCTGTAAGTGTGTCTTGCTTAGCGCCCTGTTCTTCAGCGGCAACTATATAATTTGCCAAGATAGGAAGAACAGCTCCGTTCATTGTCATTGAGACAGACATCTTGTCGAGAGGTATCTGATCGAAGAGTATTTTCATATCTTCGACACTGTCAATAGCCACGCCTGCTTTACCTACATCTCCAGCTACTCTCGGATTATCAGAGTCATAACCTCTGTGTGTGGCAAGGTCAAATGCTACGGACAAACCCATTTGTCCTGCGGCGAGATTCTTTCTGTAGAAGGCATTAGATTCTTTAGCTGTGGAGAAACCGGCATATTGACGGATAGTCCAGGGTCTTGCGGCATACATTGTAGGGTATGGGCCTCTGGTGAAAGGGGCCAGACCTGGTAATGAGTTCAGAGATTCTAATGATTCAAGATCCGTTGCCGTATATAACGGTTTAATCTTGATGTGTTCAGGGCTGTTCCACTCAAGAGAGGATACAGGTTTTCCCTTCATTTGTTTTTCGGCTTCTTTTGCCCAGTCATTGATTGTGGCTGTCATATTTAAACCTTTTTTTATCATATTTCCCAGTCCCGAGGAGAAATAGAGGATTTGGAGGTCTGGCTTGCGGTAAATCTCAACCGCTCACAGTGGCTCGTCCGCTTCCGAATCTCACGGAATTCCATTATGAACAATTAAATGATATTAAAAATAATGCACAATATAAATCTTAAAAATTAATTTATATAACCTATAATGCATCGCTTAATGTTGCATATACTCCATTTGTTTGTCTTACTTCTACTTATGTCAGGCTCAGACCGAGGTAAAAAGCTTTAGTATTAAGGTCTATAAATTTAGGATTTATCCTGCTTGTTACTGCTCTTATAACAGACTCTTCTTTAACTACAGGAAGGCATTTTAGAACTGCTCCGAGCATGCATACATTGAATACAATAGGATTTCCAAGTTTTTCCATTACTATGTCGTAGATAGGCAGTTCCTTCTGGATTGCATCGCAATTTTTGTTAATAACGACATATCTTGAGTCAGTAATGATAATTCCGCCGGGTAGAACAATGCTGGAAAACTTATTGTAAGACTCTTGGGTAAGGCAGACCAATAGATTAGGATGCGTTACTTTGGGATAGTTAATTTGTTCATCAGAGATTATTACATCGCTTCTTGTAGAACCGCCTCTGGCTTCAGGTCCGTAAGATTGAGCTTGAACCGCATGCTTATTGTCATAAATAACTGCCGCTTCGGCAAGTATCACAGCCGCAGTTATTACTCCCTGACCGCCTGATCCTGAGAAAACTAGTTTATATATATCCATAATATTTCTTAAGCCTCCTTCTCTTTCGATGCGATTTCGATGATTTTATCGTATGCTTTGCAGTATTCGTTCTTTTCTGTCTGCACAAATATTCCTCTTTCTATGAGAGACGGATTGGCTTTTTTGGCATCAGATCCAATAGCTGTGGTATTTGTCTTAAACCATTCCATCATATCGGTAGTTCCCTTGATTTTGTTCTTTCTTCCGAAGTATGTCGGGCATTGTGTAAGAACTTCCACTACAGAAAAACCTTTATGCTGAATGGCTTTTTTCATGATGCTGGTAATCTCAGTCGCGTGGAACACTGTAGTCCTGGCTACGAAAGTAGCTCCGGCGCCTCTTGCGAGTTCTACTGTATCAAACTCGTAATCTATATTGCTGTAAGGAGCTGTAGTAGCGTAAATTCCCTGACCGGAAAGAGGTGAGAACTGACCGCCAGTCATTCCGTAAATCCTGTTATTCATAATGACGGCTGTCATATCAATATTTCTTCTGCATGCGTGAATGAAATGGTTTCCGCCGATAGCCATCGCGTCGCCATCACCCATGGGAACTATTACATTTAGAGACGGCTTACTGAATTTTACTCCAGTGGCAAAAGACAAAGCTCTGCCGTGAAGAGTATGTAATGTATGAAAATCAGTGTATCCTACAATTCTTGATGAACATCCGATTCCTGAAACCATCGCTACATCTTTTTTGTTAATTCCAAGCTCTTCAATAGCCGCGAGCATTCCCTGAAGAACTATTCCATGTCCGCATCCCCCACACCAAATATGAGGGAAAAAGCGTTTTCTTATATAATCTTGTACTGGCATGATTAGAACCCCCTTCCTTCAATTACTCTTAATACATTTTTTACATCATCAGTATTGATGAGCGTACCGTCGTATCTGTTGCAGAGGAACACATTGGCAGGACACTGAACGGAGGCTTTGACCTGTTCCATCACTTGTCCCATATTCATTTCTACGACTACTACTCTTTTTGCCTTATCACAGTATTCAGCGACAACATCCTTCGGGAACGGCCATATTGTCTGGAGTTCAAGAAGACCTACTTTTCTGTCTCTTGCTCTGGAGTAATTAACTACTTCAAGCGCTGTTCTTGCTGAAGCTCCGTAAGAGACCAGAACTGTTTCGGCGTCATCGAGGAAGTGCTTCTTTGTTTTGCAGATATGTTTGGGATGAGTATCTATTTTATCAATCAGGTGGCGCATAAGGCTGTGGACGAGTTCTGGTTTGTCTGTCGGGAACCCCCACATATCGTGGAATAAACCTGTGACATTGTAGCGGTGTTCTCCTCCGAAATCAGACATCGGTAATCTGCCGTCTTTTCTCGGAAAGTAAGGATGGTAATCAGTGCCTGGAGGAACCGAAGTCCTTAGTCTTTCAATCACAGGTATTTTTCCTTTTTCAGGAATAACGAGTTTTTCTCTCATGTGTCCGACAATTTCGTCGAAGAGCAGAATGACTGGAGTTCTGAAAGTCTCGGCGATATTGAAGGCTTCAATAGTTATCTCAAATACATCCTGAATATTGGATGCAGTCATAGCTACGATTGAGTGGTCGCCGTGTGTTCCCCATTTTGCCTGCATGACATCGCCCTGAGCTACATGAGTCGGATTGCCTGTCGAAGGTCCGCCTCTTTGCACATTGACAATCACGCATGGGATTTCTGCCATTATGGCGTAACCCAGAGCTTCCTGCTTGAGCGAGAAACCCGGACCGCTCGTAGCAGTCATGGTTTTTGCTCCGGTCAGAGAAGCGCCGATGATTGCGCACATTGAAGCAATTTCATCTTCCATCTGTATGAATTTGCCGCCGTTTTTGGGCAATCTTGAAGCTAAACCCTCGGCGACTTCGGTAGATGGAGTAATAGGATAACCAGCAAAAAAATTACAACCCGCGTACAAAGCTCCCTCTACGCAGGCTTCATTGCCTTGCACAAATTTTATATTCCCTTCCATAAGCTTTGTTATTCCTTATCGTTAAATTTTACTTGAATAGCAAAATCGGGGCATCTGAGTTCGCAGAGCCTGCAGCCAATACAGTCTTCGAGTCTGACGACTGCCGCTTTGGAATCTTTGCCCATTTCCAATACTTTCTTTGGGCAGAAATGGATGCAGATGCCGCACCCCTTGCACCAGGCTTTGTTAATGATGACATTCTCCACACTTTTTTTTGCCATAACAAATGTCCTTATTCTTTATTAATATTTTGGGTTCAATATGATGAAATATGAATTCATTATAACAGATTTTTTAAAAAAATCCAATAGTTTAAATAATAAGTATTTTCCTTATGCATTTATTTGGAAAATAAAAAAGGCAGGAAGCCAAATGCTTCCTGCCTGTGTGTGGTTTAGATTTAAAAGCCCCCTATGTTTATTACTCCGCCTTGAAGTACTTCAGGTTTGCTTTGTACAGTCTGCAGACAGCCTGTTTCAAATTCTGCCTTTGTTATATTTCCGGAAGCATCAAGCGTTATATCCAGAACATCGCTCATATTTCTGTATTTTACAGGATAGCGGTTCTTTGTGTCTTTGTTAGCAGGAGTTCCTGAAGTAAGAACCTGATTCGAAGAAGAAACGGTGTACTGGTTACCATTGAATCCAAATGGAAAACCCTGTTTTGAAGCATCAGAGAAGAAGTTTACCTGGGTTATTTTGCTGTCTCCTGTTGTTACGGCAGGAGCAGTCGCCTCACTGTACGGAATGTAATCACCTGTTTGGGTATCATTGAGTACTGTGATTATCAGAGTATCGGCTTTTTCAGGGTTTAGGGTGACAAATACTTTTCCTAAAAAGTCTTCGAATGGAAAGCTATAGGAATTTGTAGATTTATTGATGGTATATGTGTACATATTACCATAAGGAGTCTCTGTGCTGGGGTTAATATTTTTAAATGCTCCAAAGGGATTCCAATTATCAGAGTTATTATAGTCAACTCCTTTGTCTTTGTAACCGTAGAATCCCAGATTGAACCCTACTAGAAAATCTCTCATTATGGCTGAATAAACACTGTTGGTTCCGATGGTTTGAGGATCTGTCTGCGGCGGCTGATTATCTCCTGTTATAGTAAATGAACCATCGCATTTATTTATCATTTCAATTAGGGTTTTATACAGATCGTTGCTTGTAATAGTGATTGGACCTGTGGCTCCAGATTTTCCCTCGGCGTGCATTGTAAAAGTTTTATCAGAATCAAGCGGAAATGTTCCAGTGTAGTCGTAACTGCATGGCGGGCACACGACATCTTTACCATTGACTTTAATGGTAGCGCCGCAATAGTAACCTTTTATCTCAAAAGACTGTCCCTGAAGAGACTTAAGATAATCTTCATAACCGCTCACGGAAGTCCAGGATTGTGCTTGTGTTGTGTCGCCATTATCAGGAGATACTACTCTTACAAATCCTGTACCGTTTCCTCCTGTAAAAGCTTTTGTATTGATCTTGTAAAGATTATTTCTAATGGTAGTTATGGAATCTTTGTATCCTACATAGGAAATCTTTTGGTCTTTTAAATATGATTCAAGAGTCATTGGAATACCAAGCTGATTTACGCCTGTCAGATTTGCGCATGCTGCTGGTTTGCCGTCAGCTGTCAATTCAACCCAATCATATCTTAATTCCTTGACGCTTGGGTCGCATGGATTACCTGTTGGGTCGCTTGAAAATGGGAATTGCCCAAATGATACATATATTCTTCCTGATACAAAACTATTAGTGTAAAGTGGATAAAGTGGATCCGTAGCTTGATTGTTTGCATCATTACAGATTACTTTATATTGCTGTCCATTGTATGTAGTTGCAGGAAGTGATGATAACTGTTTTTGCATTAGCTGATTATTGGGTAGTGCCACAGTGATATAGGGATTCTTTCCTGAGTTATCCTTGATCAGCACTGTTACGCCTAAGAGCGTCGTTGATGATGCTAATCCTAGAATCGCGGCCATCGAAGTTATTGTTTTAGAGATTGAAGCTTTCATGATATGTCCTCCGTCGTTAGGTAAGTAAATTCTAGTAATTTAATCCTGTATGTCAATATCTGAGGGTTTTTTAATCAGGCTCCTGGTCAGCTCTGACATATTCGCTGAAAATGCGATAGTGAGTTTTTTATATTGTTGCAATTTAGATGAGCTTACGATAAACTCAAAATTAATTCCTATTAGATTTTTTCAAACAATCAATAACAAGACGAGGTAAATCAGTTATGGCTAAAATCGACCATATCGGCATCGTAGTAAAATCTATTGAAGAAGCTTTGAAACTCTACTCAGGTCTCTTGGGTTTTAACCCCGCCGGTGAGGAAGTTATCGAAGCAAGAGGAATAAAAGTTTGTTTCATTAATGTGGGCGATACGAGAATTGAACTTCTACAGCCGATCAGGGAAGATTCTGAAGTTTCAAAGTTCCTCGAAACAAAGGGAGGAGGGATGCACCACATAGCTTACTGCGTGGATAATGTTCAAGCTTATATCGACAAAGCAAAATTAATAGGGCTCAAACCTCTTAGCGATACGCCGAAACCGGGCGCTCACAACACTATGGTAGTATTCATGCATCCGAAATGTACAAACGGCGTTTTAACCGAAATTTGCCAGCATAACTAAATTTTAAGGAGTAAATATGTCTGTAATAGGATTTATGAAGGGTCTTGTAGATGGCCTGAAAGCCAAGAAGAGTAAACTTGACCTTGGCGGCGGTACAGCGGCGATAGAGAAACAGCATTCTCTGGGAAAACTTACAGCCCGCGAAAGAATTGATCTTCTGCTCGATGATGGCAGCTTTGAGGAAATCGGTAAATTCGTAAAACACAGGTGTTATTATTTCGGTCTGGAAAAGAAAGAGATTCCTTATGATGCGGTAGTGACTGGCTTCGGAACTATTGATGGTCGCAAAGTAGCTGTTTTTTCACAGGACTTTACGGTTCAGGGCGGTTCACTGGGCGAAATGCACGCTAAAGAAATAATGAAGATTCAAGACATGGCTATGAAGTATGGCATGCCCGTAATTGGAATAAATGACTCGGGTGGCGCCAGGATCCAGGAAGGAGTTGATGCTCTGTTTGGTTACGGTGGAATTTTCTTGAGAAACACTCATGCTTCAGGAGTAATACCTCAGATTTCAGTGATCGCTGGGCCATGCGCAGGCGGCGCTGTCTATTCTCCTGCAATTACAGACTTTATAATAATGGTCGAAGGGACTTCCCAGATGTTTATTACAGGGCCTGCTGTAGTCAAAGCTGTCACCAATGAGGATGTGGACAAGGATGAACTCGGTGGCGCCATGATTCACAATAGCGTAAGCGGTGTGGCTCACTTTATGGCTAAGAGCGATGAAGAAGCTCTTAATATCGCAAGAAAAATTCTCTCCTACATTCCAGCAAATAATCAGAAGAATCCCGAAGATATCAGCTATGATTTATCATATAAAGTCAGTGATAAAATATACGATGTTGTTCCTTTGGATCCTAAAAAAGCTTACGATATCAGGGATATTCTCAACCTCGTTCTTGATCCGGAAAGTTTTTTTGAAGTTCAGCCTTTTTATGCCCGGAACATCGTTGTAGCTTTCGCTAGAATCGGAGGAAAATCTGTAGGGATAATAGCTAATCAGCCAAATATTCTCGCGGGTGTTCTGGATATTGATGCTTCGGACAAGGCTTCAAGATTTATCAGATTCTGTGATGCTTTTAATGTTCCTCTTCTTACATTCGTCGATACTCCAGGATTCCTTCCCGGAGTAGGGCAGGAGCACGGTGGAGTAATCAGGCACGGAGCTAAGCTCCTATATGCATATTCGGAAGCGACTGTGCCTATGGTTTCTATAATCCTTAGAAAATCCTATGGCGGCGCTTACATTGCTATGGCCTCTCAGCATCTGGGCGCAGACTTTGTTTATGCCTGGCCGAATGCTGAAATAGCAGTAATGGGAGCTAACGGAGCGGCTAATATTATTTTCGCCAAGGAAATTGCCTCTTCTCCTAACCCTGAAGAAACAAGAAAAGCCAAAATTCAGGAATATAAAGATAAATTTAATAACCCTTATAT
>Ga0194039_1000048_pt1 | contig 75223 bp, 74 predicted proteins | sample JunL228m_MetaG_FD_148679 | JGI IMG/M metagenome (GOLD analysis project Ga0194039, IMG submission 148679) | Anoxic zone freshwater microbial communities from boreal shield lake in IISD Experimental Lakes Area, Ontario, Canada - Jun2016-L227-8m | ecosystem: Environmental > Aquatic > Freshwater >...
GGCGGGGGACGAATTGGCGGGGGACGGCATCGGTGGCGATCGGCTCGGGCACGCTCTTGCTCATACGCGCTTCGCGCGCAAAATCGCTGCGAGCGCACCCGAACCGCTCAGCGCCGACGCCGCAGCAGGTTTGAATGGCGCCGCTCCAACTTCGCTAGCTTCGGGGGGCGGCGGGCTCGGAGCCGGCGATTTGGCGAGCGCAGCGAGTATGAGCCGGACCGAGTCCGCCGCCCCCCGAAGCGACGCCAACGCCAACCCGGACCAAGACCCAAACAAGCTGGGTGACTACGACCTCTACCTGCCAAGCTCCGTGCTGGTCACTGGCTACGACATCATCTTCTTCTGGGTCGCCCGCATGATCATGATGACCACGCACTTCACGGGGCGGGTGCCGTTTCGGCATGTGTACATCCACGGTCTGGTGCGCGATGCGCAGGGCAAGAAGATGAGCAAGAGCGAGGGCAATGTGCTGGACCCGGTCGACCTGATCGACGGTATTTCGCTCGCACCGCTGCTGGACAAGCGCACCACCGGGCTGCGCAAACCCGAGACCGCACCCCAGGTGCGCAAGAACACCGAGAAAGAATTTCCCGAAGGCATTCCGGCCTATGGGGCCGACGCGCTGCGCTTTACCTTTGCGGCGCTGGCCTCGCTGGGGCGCTCGATCAACTTTGACAGCAAACGCTGCGAGGGCTATCGCAATTTCTGCAACAAACTGTGGAACGCCACGCGCTTTGTGCTGATGAACTGCGAGGGCCAGGACTGCGGCCTGGACGACCATGGCGGTAGCGCCTGCGCAGCCGGTGGCTATCTGGAGTTCAGCGCAGCGGACCGCTGGATTGTGTCGCTGTTGCAGCAGGTTGAAGCCGAAGTGGCGCAAGGCTTTACCGACTACCGCCTGGACAACGTGGCCAACACGATCTACGACTTTGTCTGGAACGAATTCTGCGACTGGTATCTGGAAATTGCCAAGGTGCAAATCCAGACCGGTGGCGAGGCCCAAAAGCGCGCCACGCGCCGCACCCTGATCCGCACGCTCGAGACCATCTTGCGTCTGGCGCACCCGGTGATCCCGTTCATCACCGAAGAGCTGTGGCAAAAGGTCGCACCGGTGGCAGCGCGCGCAGGTGCCTCGGTGAGTGTGGCCGCCTACCCGGTGAGCCAACCCGAGCGCATCGACCCTGCCGCCGTGGCGCATGTGGCCAAATTCAAGCTGCTGGTCGACGCCTGCCGCAACCTGCGCGGTGAGATGAACGTGTCGCCCGCAAGCCGCTTGCCGCTGTTTGTGCTGACGCAATCTGCGGCAGAAAATGCCTTCTGGCAAAACTCGGCTGCGGTGCTGCAGGCACTGGCCAAGCTCAACGAAGTGCGCCTGTTTGACGACCAGGCCGCCTGGACCGCAGCGGCACAAGCCGCGCCAGTGGCCGTGGTGGGCGAGGCGCGCATCTGCCTGTTTGTCGAAGTGGATGTAGCCGCCGAAAAGCTGCGCCTGGGCAAGGAAGTGGCGCGCCTGCAAGAGCAGATCACCAAAGCCCAGAGCAAGCTCAGCAATGAAGCCTTCGTAGCCAAAGCCCCCGCCACCGTGCTGGAGCAAGAACGCAAACGCATGGCCGACTTCGCCGCCACCCTAACCAAGGTCCAGGAGCAACTCGCAAGACTTGGCTAATCCCAGGAGGCAGTTTGTGGGAACCAACCCAATCGCTTGCAGGCAAGGTCCTACAAACTGCAACAGCCCGAGTGGGTAATCCCCTGGGTTGTCTCCATGACCCATCCCCGTCATTGCGAACCACTTCTGCGTCATTGCGAGTCACTTCTCCGTCATTGCGAACCACAGTCCCGTCAGTGCGAACCACGTTCCCGTCATTGCGAACGAAGTGAAGCAATCCATGAATTTCAAATGCATGGACTGCCGCGTCGCTTCGCTCCTCGCAGTGACGGAGCCGCGGCTTATGGTCCCCATGCAGTTTCGGCCACCCGAAAAAGGGAGCTTGCAAAGCTGGCAGCAGAGATGGGGTCAGGGGTCCGCGCCGATATGCTGGGCGTTTGACAGCTGAGGCGCGGGCCCCTGGCCCCATCTCTGCGGGGAACGCCTACACCCATGATTCGCCGCCGGGCCGCCCCAAGGCGAATTGCGCCCCCTGGGGGCCGAGTGCCGCGGCTCTGAGCCTGCCTGCGCAGGCTAGGACGGCACGAGGAGCCACTGCGTCTGGCAGTGGCACGTCCAGCGACCCGCGCAGCGGCGGAGCGTGGGGGCCCTCTACTACCGCCGCCTCAAGACGTGGATGTATTCCTCACCCACGGTTTCCTGTTCCACGAGTTCGTTGCCGGTTTGCTTGGCAAAGGCCTGGAAGTCGCGCACCGAACCAGGGTCGCTGGCTACCACCTTGAGCACCTGACCGCTGACCATCTCCGACAAGGCCTTCTTGGCTTTGAGAATGGGCAGCGGGCAATTCAGGCCGCGGGTGTCAATTTCTTTGTCGAAGTTCATGCAAGCTGCTTTCTGACGTTGGAGCCGATTCTAGTACTCGGCACGCTGCTCTATGTCTTTGCGCCACACAGGGTCCATGAATTCCGGCTCATGCCCGCGAGAGCGCAAAAAATCTGCCAATGCGTAGCCCGTCCCCGCTGGCCAACACTTCACCGTTTGCGGCGAAAACAGCCGGTAGTCCACCAGTTCGGGCGATAGGCGCACGTCGCCGCTGCAGACCGCATGGTAGGCAATGATCACCTGGTTCATGCGCTGGAAATCATAGACCCCGATCAGATCGAGCGACTCGGTCGCCAAATTGGTTTCTTCGGCAATCTCGCGCGCAACACCTTCTTGCGGCGTCTCGCCTGCCTCCATGAAGCCGGTGATCAGCGCGTACATCTTGCCCGGCCAGGCGGCGTTGCGCGCCAGCAGAATCTGGCCCCGGTACTCGATCACCGCCGCCAGCACGGGCGTGGGGTTGTTCCAGTGGGTGTAGCCGCACGCCGGGCAGCGCAGGCGCTCCTTGGCACCGCCGTCCTCCATCTGCGTGATCAGCGCCAAGGCGCTGGCACACAGCGGGCAAAAGCGGTGGGCTGGCAGCATGCCGGTGCTCAAGCGGGGAAGACGCCGGTGGAGAGGTAGCGGTCGCCACGGTCGCAGACCACAAACACCACCGTGGCGTGGCGCTCGCGCAGCGCAATCTGCTGTGCAACCCAGCATGCACCAGCGGCCGAGATACCGCCAAAGACGCCCTCTTCGCGCGCCAGCCTGCGGCACATCTCCTCGGCGTCGGCTTGGCTCACGTACATCAGTTCATCGACGTGTGACGGGTCGTAAATCTTGGGCAGATATTCCTGCGGCCACTTGCGAATGCCCGGAATGCGCGAGCCTTCGCTGGGCTGGGCACCGATCACCTGGACCTTGGGGTTCTTTTCCTTGAGAAATTTGGACACGCCGGTAATCGTTCCGGTGGTGCCCATGGCGCTCACAAAATGGGTGATGCGGCCTTTGGTGTCGGCCCAAATTTCGGGGCCGGTGGTTTCGTAGTGGATGCGCGGGTTGTCGGCGTTGGCAAACTGGTCGAGCACACGGCCCTTGCCATCGTTGTGCATCTGGGTGGCCAGGTCGCGCGCGTACTCCATGCCGCCGCTCTTGGGCGTGAGGATCAACTCGGCACCAAAGGCCTTCATGGTCTGCACGCGCTCAATCGACAGGTCCTCGGGCATGATCAGCAGCATGCGGTAGCCCTTGATCGCAGCCGCCATCGCCAGTGCGATACCGGTGTTGCCCGAAGTGGCCTCGATCAGCGTATCGCCGGGCGCGATTTCGCCGCGCTCCTGGGCACGCGTAATCATCGACAGGGCAGCACGGTCCTTGACCGAACCGGCCGGGTTGTTGCCTTCGAGTTTGCCCAGCACCACGTTGTGGCGTTCGGCGTTCTCCTGTGCGTTGATACGCCGCAATGCCACCAGCGGAGTCTTGCCAACCAGGTCTTCAATCGATGGATAGTTCATACCCTTAAATGTGCCATAATTTGCGCCTTCGCTTCTCCTGGCCCGAGTGGTGGAATTGGTAGACGCACGGGACTCAAAATCCCGCGCCGCAAGGCGTGCCGGTTCGATTCCGGCCTCGGGCACCACAGACTGCAGTCGATACGACTTTTGTCACAGCGGCAATGCGCGGCTGACGTACACTCGGCGCAGCATGGTTCACCGCACCCGTCTTGCTTGGTACTTGTCTGCCGCGAGTTTGCTCGGCGGCTGCTCGTTTTTGCTGCCCAAGTCGCACACCGAGTCCCCTACCTTCCAGAATTTTGATGCGGCGCGCGCGGCCATCGAATCGTTGGTTCCGCAAAAGAGCAACCTCACGTCGCTCACCGCGATGGGTCTGGACCCGATCAAGCAACCCAACACGTTGATACTGACCCCCTCGGACATCGTGCGCCGCGTGGTCAGCGGCAGTGTGGTGAGCAAGGAAGACCTGGAGCCCGGCATCCTGACTTGCCTGGCGGCGCGCGACGCCTGCCGGGGCTGGGAAATCAATGTCTCCAGCATTTCCAAAGAGCGCACCGGCAACTTCTTGGCCGATTTCATCAACTTCTCGCGTCGCACCGAAACCCGCGGCTGGCGCTTCAACGCGCTGATTTTGCTGGTGGACGACGTGGTGGTGTACCGCGCCTGGGGCGGCCAACCCGTGGTTAACGAAACCGAAGTGCAGACCAACCCGCTGGGTCCGCTGCAGGACTCGGGACCGTCGCTGGTAACGCCCCGCTAGTCGCGCTCCCGTGCGAGCCCTCCCTGTTACAGGTGGTCGAAACTGCGCAGGGACCAAGCGCCGTGGTTTCGTCACTGCGAGCGCAGCGCGGCAGTCCATGCAGTCCGAAAGACATGGATTGCTTCACTTCGTTCGCAATGACGGGGTTGTGGTTCGCAATGACGGGAATGTGGTTCGCAATGACGGGAATGTGGTTCGCAAGGACGGGGATGTGGTTTGCGATGACTGGGAAAGGGACATGGAAAGGACCTGCTGCTCAATCGAAGAAGCGCGCCTGTGACCAGTTCAGGCCGGCCTGGTCTTTGGCCGAGAGTTGGAACGCCTCGCCGATGTCGGGCCAGGTGATGCCGATGGTGGGGTCGTTCCAGGCAATGCATTGCTCGTGCTGGGGGGCGTAGTAGTCGGTGGTTTTGTACAAGAACTCCGCTGCCTCGGACAGCACCACAAAACCATGGGCAAAGCCCGGCGGCACCCAGAACTGGTGCTTGTTCTGTGCCGACAGCAACGCACCCACCCATTGGCCAAACGAGGGACTGGCGCGGCGCAGATCGACCACCACGTCGAACACTTCGCCCGAGATAACCCGCACCAGTTTGCCTTGGGGCTGCTGCAACTGGTAATGCAGGCCGCGCAACACGCCGCGCACCGAACGCGAGTGGTTGTCCTGCACAAACGGGGTGTCAATCCCGGTGGCCTGTGCAAAGGCGCGCTGGTTGAAACTCTCGAAGAAAAAACCGCGCTCGTCACCAAAAACGCGCGGCTCGATCAGCAGCACCTCGGCGATGGCGGTGGGCGTGACCTTCATCGCGAAGCCTCTTCCTTGAGCAAGCCCAGCAGGTACTGACCATAGCCGCTCTTGGCCAGGGGCTGGGCCAGGCGCTGCATCTGACTTTCGTTGATGAAGCCATTGCGCCAGGCGATTTCTTCCACGCAAGCAATCTTGAGACCCTGGCGGCGCTCCAGCGTGGCGATGAACTGGCCGGCCTCCAACAGACTGTCGTGGGTGCCGGTATCGAGCCAGGCGTAGCCGCGCTGCATGATCTGCACGCTGAGTTGCTGCTGCTCCAGGTAGGCCTGGTTGACCGAGGTAATCTCCAGTTCGCCGCGTGCGCTGGGGCGCACGGCCTTGGCGATGTCGACTACCTGGTTGTCGTAAAAATACAGACCGGTGACGGCGTAGTTGCTGCGCGGGTGGACGGGCTTTTCTTCGATGCTGTTGGCGCGGCCGTCGGCGTCAAACGCCACCACGCCGTAGCGATCGGGATCGTGCACATGGTAGGCAAACACGGTCGCGCCCTGCGGTTGGCGGTGCGCGCTTTGCAGCAAGGTGTGCAGATCGTGCCCGTAAAAAATATTGTCACCCAGCACCAGCGCGCTGCTGTCGTTACCGATGAACTGCTCGCCAATCAGGAACGCCTGCGCCAGCCCGTCAGGACTGGGTTGCACCGCGTACTGCAGGTTGATGCCCCACTGGCTTCCGTCGCCGAGCAACTGGGCAAAACGCGGCGTGTCCTGCGGCGTGCTGATGATCAAAATGTCGCGCATACCCGCCAGCATCAGCGTGCTTAACGGGTAGTAAATCATGGGCTTGTCATACACCGGCAGGAGTTGCTTGCTCATGGCCAGCGTGGCGGGGTGCAAACGGGTGCCCGATCCCCCGGCCAAAATAATGCCCTTGCGGCTAGCCGCTTGCGGGTCAATGCGTAGTTTCAACATCGATTTCTTTCATCATCCGTGCCACACCCGCCTGCCAGTGCGGCAGGTGCAGCGCAAAGGTGGAACGCAGCTTGGTGGTATCCAAACGCGAATTCAGGGGGCGGCGCGCGGCCGTGACAAACGCCGAACTGGCCACCGGCCGCACCTCATTTACTAGCAATTTTATAGCAGGGTTTATCTGCCTGGCCTGCTCAAAAACGTAACGCGCGTAATCGAACCAGGTGGTCTCACCGGCTGCCGCCAGGTGGTAAATACCCGCCAGCGCAGACGCATCCGCTGCCGCGCTGCTGCCGGTCACGCGGCGCAACAGATGGGCCGTTACGTCGGCCAGCAGGTCGGCGCCGGTGGGGGCACCATGCTGGTCGTCAATCACCTGCAGCGTTTCACGTTGTGCGGCCAGACGCAGCATGGTCTTGGCAAAGTTGCCACCACGCGCGCCATAGACCCAACTGGTGCGCAAGATCACATGACGCTGGCATTGCGCCAACGCCTGCTCGCCTTCGAGCTTGCTGCGGCCATACACATTGAGCGGGCCGGTGCCATCGGTTTCGCACCAGGCCCGTGTTCCGCTGCCATCAAACACGTAGTCGGTGCTGTAGTGCACCAGCCAGCAGCCCAATTCTTTTGCCTGCTGCGCCAACAACGCCGGTGCCTGGGCGTTGACAAGTTGTGCCAGATCGCTCTGGCTTTCGGCCAGATCGACCGCGGTGTGCGCAGCGGCATTGACGATCACGTCCGGTGCCACCGCGCGCACGGTCTGCGCCAGGGCATCGAGCTGGGTCAGATCACCGCACCAGCCGTTGGGGTTGTGCGCCGAGTCGCGCCCCAGGGCCACCACCGGCCCCAGCGGCGCGAGGCTGCGTTGCAGCTCCCAGCCCACCTGGCCGTTGCAGCCCAGCAGCAGGATCTTCATGCAGCGCGCGCCTGCCCCTGGGCAATGGCGGCACCGTATTGGGTATGCACCCAGTCGCGGTAGGCACCGCTTTGCACATGGGCAACCCAGTCCTGGTTGTCAAGGTACCACTGCACGGTTTTGGCAATGCCGCTCTCAAACGTCTCTTGGGGCTTCCAGCCCAGTTCCTGCTCGACCTTGCGCGCGTCGATGGCGTAGCGCCGGTCATGGCCCGGGCGGTCGGTAACAAAGGTAATCTGCTCCTGGTAGGGCTTGCCGTCAGCACGCGGGGCCATGCGGTCAAGCAACTCGCAGATCGTGCGCACGATGCTGAGGTTGGCCTGCTCATTCCAGCCGCCGATGTTGTAGGTCTGCCCAACACGCCCGGCCTGCAGCACACGCCGGATGGCGCTGCAATGGTCCTTGACGTAGAGCCAGTCGCGGATTTGCTGGCCGTCGCCGTACACCGGCAGCGGCTTGCCCGCGAGTGCATTGACGATCACCAGCGGAATGAGTTTTTCTGGAAAATGCAAGGGCCCGTAATTGTTGGAGCAATTGGTGGTGAGCACCGGCAGGCCATAGGTGTGGTGCCAGGCGCGCACCAGGTGGTCGCTGGCGGCCTTGCTGGCGCTATAGGGGCTATTGGGCTCAAACGGATGCTGCTCGGTAAACGCCGGCTCGTCGGGTGCCAGCGATCCGTAAACCTCGTCCGTGGACACATGCAGAAACCGGAACGCGGCGCGCCCTTCAACGTCCATGGTCTGCCAGTAGCTGCGCACGGCTTCGAGCAGACGGAAGGTACCCACAATATTGTTTTGCACAAAGGCTTCGGGGCCGTGGATCGAGCGATCCACGTGCGACTCGGCGGCAAAGTTCACCACCGCGCGCGGCTGGTGCGTGGACAGTAGCTTGGCCACCAGGTCTGGGTCGCCAATATCGCCATGCACAAAGATGTGGCGCGCATCGCCTTGCAGGCTGGCAAGATTCTGCAAATTGCCGGCGTAGCTCAACTTGTCCAGGTTGATCACGCTTTCCTGCGACTGCGCCAGCCAGTCCAGGACGAAATTCGACCCAATAAACCCTGCTCCACCCGTGACCAGAATGCAATGCTTCATGCTTGTTGTTCGTTCAATCGGAAACGCCGATTATCGCCGCATTGCCCAACGCGCTGACCGGGGAGCGCCCGTGATGCCGGGGCTGGATAAATCGTTGACAATTGCGTCAGAGAACCGCATCTTGACAGCCCCTGAAACTCACCCCACCGCTGAAAACACCGCCGCTACGCGCACCCCGCGCCTGTTTTGGGCCATCGTTTGCGCCTTTGTCGCCCTGGCCCTGCTGCCCACCCTCTGGACGCAGCTTGATCTGGCGGCAGCGGGCCTGTTTACCGGCAATCAAGCGCGCATCCACTCGGCTTCGTGGTTCTGGGTGGAGGGTATCAACCTCTACGTTCCAGCCGTGTTCCGCACCGTGGTGCTGGGCGCGCTCGCCTTGTGGCTGCTCAGCCTGCTCAGCGGCAAAGCCAAGTCCTGGCGCATGACGCTGGCCTTCATTGCCCTGGCGGGCACGCTCGGGCCGGGCCTGCTGGTCAACAACGGTTTCAAGGACCACTGGCAGCGGGCACGCCCCTACCAGGTGCAGGACTTTGGCGGGCCGCAACAATTCACCCGCGCCACGGTCATGACCGACCAGTGCAACAACAACTGCTCGTTTGTCAGCGGGCACGTGGCCTGCGGCATCTTTCTGAGCTCACTGATGCTGGTGCACAGACGCCGCCAGCGCTGGTGGGGTGCCGCCGGAGTCTCTGCCGCCTTTCTCGTGGGCTTTGCCCGCATGTCCGACAGCGCGCACTGGCTCAGCGACGTGCTGTGGGCCTGCCCCATCACCCTGCTGTGCAGTTGGCTGGTGTGGAGGGCGCTGCTGCGCCTGCACCCGCCAGTGCCTGATAGCCCGACCCTCTGAGCCCCTCAAACGCCGGGCGACTGCAAGCCCTCGCGCACCGTGGGATAGCGCAGGCGCAAGCGCAGTTCATCCTTCATGCGTCGGTTAAGCATGCGGCGCGACTCCTGCATGAAGCTCAGCAGCATCGCAGGCAGGAGCGCAGTGGCCTGCTCACGCGCAATCCGCTGGGGGCGCGCCAGGCCATACAGGTCGGCTGCCAGATCGAAGTAGTCGCCCATTTTCAGGACCGTGTCGTCGCTGACGTGGTAGGCGCGCTGTGGCGCACCGCGCCACAAGGCCAGGTGGCAGGCGCGCGCCAGGTCGTCGGCGTGGATATGGTTGGTGTACACATCATCCTGCGCGTGCAGGACCGGCATCGCCTTGAGCAATCGCTCGCGCGGTGTGCCGCCAACGCGGTCATTGGCGTAAATGCCTGGAATGCGCAGCACGCTCATGCGCGCGCCCGTCACCCTGGCCCAGTGGCGCAGGCGAACCTCGGCATCGACCCGGCGCTGGGCCCGGATGGTCTGGGCACGCAACGCGCGTGTTTCGTCGATCCAATCGCCCTGGCAGTCGCCATAGACGCCGCTGGTGGAGCCGTACACCAGACTTTTGGGCGCACTGCGGCGCAGCAGCGCAGCGGCCAGATCACGCGTGCGCTGATCGGTCAGCCCGGCGTTGGTGGGTGGTGCCAGATGCAGCACCCGGGTTGCCAAGCCGGCCAGGCGCTGCAAGCTGTGCGGCGCATCCAGGTCGCCCAGCAGCGGCGTGATGCCCGCTGCACGCAGGGCATCGCAGCGCGCGGCACTGGAGGTCAGCGCAAGCACGCGCACGCGCTTGCCCAGCAAGGCACGCGCGCGCAGCCCGATGTCACCACAGCCAACGATCAGCACGCGCTCGCGCCGAAAGCGCGCAGGCAAGGCACCCAGAGGGCTGTGAATTGAAGGCAAAATTACGGTCTCGCTTGATCGAAAACGCTAGGATAACCACAAGATGACCACCACCGACGCCCCAAAGGGTGCATTCCACGTCAGCGTGCAGCCCAGTGGCCGCAGTTTCGACACCCTGCCCGACGAGTCCGTGCTGAGTGCCGCCATACGCCAAGGCGTGGGTTTGCCCTATGGTTGCAAGGACGGCGTCTGCGGCTCGTGCAAGTGCAAACTGCTCTCGGGCCAGGTGCACATGGACAACTACCAGGAGAAGGCGCTTAGCGCCGCAGAACAGGCCAGCGGCATCATCCTGACCTGCCGCGCCCAACCCGAGTCGGACCTGGTGCTGGAGTCGCGCCAGGTCACCGAAGTGGGAGCGCTGCCGATCAAGAAGATGCCGGTACGCGTGACTTCGCTCACGCGCAAATCCGACGATGTGATGCTGATGCAACTGCAACTGCCCGCCAACGACAGCTTCGCCTACCGCGCCGGCCAATACGTCGAATTCATCCTGCGCGACGGACTGCGCCGCAGCTACTCCATGGCCAATGCGGCCACGGGCAACACCCTGGAATTGCACATTCGCCACCTGCCCGGCGGCGTGTTTACCGATCAGGTTTTTGGCAGCATGAAAGAGCGCGACATTCTGCGCATTGAAGGGCCGTTTGGCAGCTTCTACCTGCGCGAAGACTCCAGTAAGCCCATCATCCTGCTGGCCTCGGGCACCGGTTTTGCGCCGGTGAAGGCGCTGCTGGAGCACATGCAACAGAAAGCCATCACGCGCCCCACCACCTTGTACTGGGGCGGCCGACGTCCGTCCGACCTGTACCAGCAAGACTGGATCAAGGCGCAACTCCCGGCCATGCCGCATCTGCGCTACGTGCCGGTGGTCTCGGACGCGCTGGCACAAGACCATTGGAGCGGGCGAACCGGCTTTGTGCACCGCGCCGTGCTGCAAGACTTTGCTGACCTGAGCGGCCACCAGGTCTACGCCTGCGGCGCGCCGATCGTGATCGACTCCGCCCGCGCCGACTTCACGGCCTTGGTGAAGTTGCCGCCCGACGAGTTTTTTGCTGACGCATTTACGTCTGCGGCGGATCGGGAGTAGATCGCGCGGTTGGTACCCACCACGCAAATGGGATGGTGGATTGGGCGTACGGGCGGCGGCCCCATTCGCCGTTGCCGCAGGGCTTGAGTGCCAATCGCGGTTGAGGCAGGTGTCTTTCTCCGGCAGACCCGGTGCCCTGGGGTCAGAGCCCGATTTCGTTCTTTGCTTCTTGTCTCCGGCCAGACCCTCGTCCTGAATCGGGATCCGACCCCACTGCCCCTCACTGGCGAAAAAGGGTAGCGTCCCCTTTTCGCTCCTTTTCGCTCCCTATTGCCTCACTCGCCGAGATAGGCGGCGCGGACTTTGGGGTCGTTGAGCATTTGCTTGGCGTCGCCGTTCATGGTGATGATGCCTGACTCCATCACGTAGCCGCGGTTGGCGATGCCCAGGGCGCGGCTGGCGTTTTGTTCCACCAACAGCACCGTCACGCCTTGGGCGTAGACGTCGCGCACCACCTCGAAAATCTTGTCCACCATCAGCGGCGACAAGCCCATCGAGGGCTCATCGAGCAGCAGCACCTTGGGGCGGCTCATCAACGCGCGGCCCATGGCCAGCATTTGCTGTTCGCCGCCGGACATGGTGCCAGCCAACTGGTCGCGCCGCTCCTTGAGGCGCGGGAAGATCGAGAACACTTTGTCGATATCGTCGGCAACGCCTTGCGCGTCGTCGCGGATGTAGGCACCCATCTGCAGGTTTTCCAGAATCGACATGCGGGTAAACACGCCACGCCCTTCGGGCACCATGGCCAGGCCCTGCTTGACCAGATCCCAGGGGCCTTGGCCACGGATGCTGTGGCCCATGTATTCGATGTCACCGGCGTTGATCGGCAGCGTGCCGGTGATGGCCTTCATGGTGGTGGTCTTGCCAGCGCCATTGGAGCCGATGAGCGAAACCAGTTCGCCTTCGTGCACTTCGAAATCGACGCCTTTGACCGCCTGAATGCCGCCATAGGACACCTTCAAGCCGGTTACTTTGAGCAATGTTTTGGTTGTCATAGTTCTGTTCCTAGTGGCCGCTGGTGCCCAGGTAGGCTTCAATCACCTTCTCGTCACGCTGCACGTCGGCGGGCGTGCCCTCGGCAATCTGCTTGCCGTAGTCGAGCACGGTGACGCGGTCGCACAGGCCCATCACCAGTTTCACGTCGTGCTCGATCAGCAGGATGGTGCGGTTGTCGTTGCGGATGCGGTCGATCAGTTCGCGCAGCATCACTTTTTCGGTGGCGTTCATGCCGGCAGCGGGTTCGTCCAGCGCGATCAGTTGCGGGTCGGTCGCCAGGGCACGCGCGATTTCCAGACGCCGCTGGTCACCATAGCTCAGGGTGCGCGCCTTGTAGTCGGCAAAGCGGCCAATGCCGACGTAGTCCAGCAGTTCGTGCGCACGTGCGGCGATCTCGGCCTCTTCGGTCTTGAAGCCCGAGGTGCGGAAGATCGCCCCGATCAGGCCCGAATGGGTGCGGATGTGGCGCCCCACCATCACGTTCTCCAGCGCCGTCATTTCGGCAAACAGGCGGATGTTCTGGAAGGTGCGCGCAATACCGGCTTTGGCCACTTCGTGCACGGCCGTGGGTTGGTAGGGCTTGCCCGCGAGTTCAAAGCTGCCGCTGTCGGGCGTGTAAAGACCCGTGAGCACGTTGAAGAAGGTGGTCTTGCCAGCGCCATTGGGGCCGATCAAACCATAGACCTGGCCGCGCTGGATCTTGATTCCGACATCGCTCAAGGCCTGCAAACCGCCGAAACGCTTGGACACGCCTGCGACGTTAAGTACTGTATCTGTCATGTTGGTTCCATTGAGTTGGGGACAACACGGTCAACCCATGAGTTGACCTGTCAGTCTGCCGGTTTCAGCCTTTGAGGGTTTGCAACGACTTGCCGTGTTCGGGCGATGGCCACAGCCCACGCGGGCGCACCAGCATGACGCTGATCATGGCCAGGGCAATCAGCAGTTGGCGCAGGATGGACGCATCGAGTCGCCCGCCCGACATTTCCTGCAAGGGACCCGCCACATAACGCAGCACCTCGGGCAAGGCCGAGAGCAGCACTGCGCCCAAAATCACCCCGGGCAGGTGCCCCACGCCACCGAGCACCACCATGGCGACGATCATCACCGACTCCATCAGGCTGAAAGACTCGGGCGAGATAAAGCCCTGGAAGGCGGCAAACATCGCGCCCGACACGCCACCAAACGTGGCACCCATGCCAAACGCCAGCAGCTTGAGGTTGCGAGTGTTGATACCCATGGCCTTGGCGGCGATTTCGTCCTCGCGGATGGCCATCCAGGCGCGCCCTACGCGCGAGAGTTCGAGGCGGTGGCAAACCACCACGCTCACCACCACCAGCGCCAGGAACAGGTAGTAGTAGAGCGACACCGAGGCGATCTCAAAACCATCGATCACCAGTTTCTTGCCCAGATCAAGTCCGAAGAAGTGCAGCGAGTCAATCTGGTTGACCCCCTTGGGGCCATTGGTGATATTGATCGGGTTGTCCAGGTTGTTGAGGAACACCCGGATGATTTCGCCAAAGCCCAGGGTCACAATCGCCAGGTAGTCGCCGCGCAGACGCAAGGTGGGCGCACCCAGCAGCACGCCAAACACTCCCGCCAGCGCCGCAGCCATTGGCAGCACCAGCCACAGCGGCATGTGCAGACCGTCCGGAAACATGGCCGCAATCGACGGAAAGGCTTCGGTCAACTGCGGAGACGCCGACAGGCCGAATATGTAGGCGCCGATGGCGTAGAAAGCCACATAGCCCAGATCGAGCAGACCGGCATAGCCGACCACGATGTTCAAGCCCAGCGACAGCAGCACATAGAGCAGCGCCATATCGGCAATGCGCACCCAGGCGTTGCCAAAATTTTGCAGCAGCAGCGGCAGCACCAGCAGACCGACAGCGGCAGCCAGGAAGGCAAAGATTTTTTGTGATGGTTTCATGGCATCAATCTCCTTATGCGCGATCGGCCACGCGTTCGCCCAGCAGTCCCGAGGGTCGCAGGGTCAACACCACGATCAGCACAATAAACGCAAAGATGTCGGAATAGTGGCTGCCCAGCACGCCGCCCGTGAGCGCGCCGATGTAGCCCGCACCGATGGACTCGATCAGGCCCAGCAGAATCGCCCCGACCACGGCACCGGCCAGGTTACCAATGCCGCCGAATACCGCCGCCGTAAAGGCTTTCAGCCCGGGCAAAAAGCCCATCGCATGTTGGGCAGTGCCGTAGTTGGAGGCGTACATCACGCCGGCAATGGCGGCCAGCACCGCGCCAATGATGAAGGTGGCCGAAATCACGCGATCGGGCTTGACCCCCATGAGCGCAGCCACACGCGGGTTTTCGGCCGTGGCACGCATGGCGCGCCCGAGCTTGGTGTAGTTGACCAGCCACATCAGCACCGCCAGCGAAGCCGCTGTCAGGCCCAAAATCATCAACTGGGTGGGAGTGATCACGGCGCCGCCAATGTCAAACGGGGTATTGGGCAACAGAGTGGGGTAGGACTTGTTGTTGGGTTTCCAGATGATCATCGCCAGCGACTGCAGCAGCGTGGACATGCCAATGGCAGTAATCAGCGGCGCCAGCTTGGGACTGTTGCGCAGCGGCCGGTAGGCAACCTTCTCGATCGTGAAATTGAGCGCCGCGGCCACCACACAGGAGATCACCAGGGCAATGAACAGCATCACGTAGCCCGGCAGATCGGGGGAGGATTCGCGCATCAGCCCAATGAGGGTCCAACTGGTCAGGGCCCCGACCATCATCACTTCGCCGTGGGCGAAATTGATCAGGTTGATGATGCCGTACACCATGGTGTAGCCCAGCGCAATCAGCGCGTACATGCTACCCAACACCAGACCGTTGATGATCTGTTGCAGCAAAATATCCATACAAAGCTACTCCGATTTGTGACCGGCGCCTAGGCCAAAAAAGGGACGGATTCCGATTATTGGCGCACGGCACGGCCTTGTGGGCTGTCCCCGTTTTTCAACGTTCGCCAATGGGTTGCGTCGGCGAACTGGTGCCGGGATTGTACCGAAGCTGCCTGCCCATTTTGGAAAGCCCGCAGTCCGGGTATACCCTGTTGCATTGCCGCGCTGGTGGCTAGGCGTCGGTACTGCGCACCTGGTCATTGGCGGCGCGCAACGCGCGCAATTTCTCCGCAATGCGGATCTCCAAACCGCGCTCCACCGGGTGGTAAAAATGCTGGCCTTCCAATCCTTCTGGCAGGTAAGTCTCACCGGCGGCAAAGCCTTGCGGCTCGTCGTGGGCGTAACGGTAGTCCTTGCCGTAATCGAGCTTCTTCATCAATTGCGTCGGCGCGTTGCGCAGGTGCAGCGGCACCGGCCGCGTCGCGTCGCCCTTGACCAGTGCACGCACGGCGTTAAAGGCCCGGTACACCGCGTTGGACTTGGGTGCCACCGCCAGGTACACCACGCACTCGGCCAGGGCTAGCTCGCCCTCCGGGCTGCCCAGGCGCTCGTAGACTTGCGCCGCGTCCAGCGCCAGGTGCAGCGCGCGCGGATCGGCCAGCCCGATGTCTTCGCTGGCCATGCGAATCAGGCGCCGCGCCATGTAGCGCGGATCGGCCCCGCCGTCGAGCATGCGAACAAACCAATAGAGCGCAGCGTCCGGGTCCGACCCACGCACCGACTTGTGCAACGCGCTGATGGTGTCGTAAAACTGCTCGCCCCCCTTGTCGTAGCGACGCAGGCGCTCGCCCAGAACCTTGAGCAGCCAGGCATCGCTGATCACCTCCTGGCGCTCCTGGCGCACCGCCACGGTGAGCGTCTCCAGGGTGTTGAGCAAACGCCGCGCGTCACCGTCGGCGTAGGCAATCAGGCGCTCTGCTGCAACTGGCTCGATCGCGGGCAATGCCTGCTCTACCAGCGCTGCGTCGATGATTTTCTGCAGATCCGACGCGCTCAAGGGTTGCAGCACGTACACCGTGGCGCGCGACAACAGCGCCGAGTTGACCTCGAACGACGGGTTCTCGGTGGTTGCGCCGATAAAGGTGAACAGGCCGCTTTCCACGTGCGGCAAAAAGGCGTCCTGCTGGCTCTTGTTGAAGCGGTGCACCTCGTCCACAAACACGATGGTGTTGCGCTGCTCCAGACCGGCGCGCGCCTGCTGCGCCTGCTCCACCGCCTCGCGGATGTCCTTGATGCCGCCCAGCACCGCGCTGATGGTGATGAAGTTGGCATCAAACGCATCGGCCATCAGGCGCGCAATCGTGGTCTTGCCGACACCGGGCGGCCCCCACAGGATGCAGCTATGCGGCTGCCCCGACTCAAACGCCAGCCGCAGCGCCATGCCTTCGCCCAGCAGGTGCTGCTGGCCAATGACCTCGCCCACATGGCGCGGGCGCATGCGTTCGGCCAGGGGTCGGTAGGCGGGAGAGGCAGACGGGGCCATGGCGGGGACAATTTTGCAGGGAGTTGCAGACCAGTGTACGGCATGGTTCAATCCCCCCCTGGCGCAGCCTCGTCGGGAATTTTCAACGCAGCCCACTTGAAAGGAAGTCCATGATCATCTCGCTCATCAACCGCTCCAAGACGCTGCCCGACGCCCAGGTGCAGGACGTGATCCGCGCCATCAACCGCCAGTTGAAGGAGGACTTTGAGCCCTATTGGAGTTTTGGTGCCACGCTGCGCCTGGAAGGCCCCACCGGCAAGCGCCTAAGCATCCAGTCCAACGCCGACATGCGCGGCGACGCGGTGCTGTACCTGGTGGACGGCACTAACGCCCTGGAGGCCACCGGCTGGCATCTGGCCAACTTGCGCGACATCCCTTACGGTATTGTGTTTCTGGGCTTGTGCGAAAAAATGAACGAGCCTTGGTCGATCACGCTCTCGCACGAAGCCCTGGAACTGGTGGGCGACCCGATGTGCAACCTGCTGGTGGAGGGCAACCATCCGTTTGACCGGCGTCGGCGCGTGTTTCACCTGTTTGAAATGTGCGATGCAGTGCAGGCCGAAACCTACACCATTGACGGCGTGGCCGTGTCCAACTTCGTGCTCCCAAGCTACTTCAGCCTGGGCGAGCAGGAGGGTCGACGCAACGACTTTCTTGGCACCGTGCACAACGGCGAGACGCTCTTGTCCTTTGGCATGAACCCGGGCGCTTACCTCAACATTTACGACCCCAAGACCGGCAAATGGAGCCAGCCCGAGCCCCAGGACGACAGCGTGGCGCGCGCGCGCAAGCGCCAAAAGGCACTGGTCAAGGCCGGCCGGGGCTACCGGCGCATCCACCCGGGCAGCTAAGCCCCAACCGATGTCACTGGAAGAAGATCAACTCGAAGCAGCGATTGCCGCGCTGGAGGGCCAGCGTGCCCTGCTGGGCGACGCACTGGTGGAAGCCGCGCTGGGCCCCATGCGTGCGCGCCTGGCAAGCTTGTCTGCGGTGCAGGAGCGCAAGTACGTCACCATCCTGTTTCTCGACGTGGTGGGCTCCACGACGCTGAGCCAAAAGCTCGACCCCGAAGACGTGCACCTGGTGATGGACGACGCGCTGCACCATTGCACGCAAATCATCACCGCGCACCAGGGCCGGGTCTTGAAATACGCCGGCGACAGCGTGCTGGCGGTGTTTGGTGCCGATGAGGCGCTCGAAGACGACGCCGAGCGCGCGGTGCTGGCGGGATTGATTCTGCTGGAAGTGGGTCGGCAGCACGGCGAGCGGGTGCTCGAGCGCTTTGGCCATGCCGGCTTCAACGTGCGCGTGGGCCTGCATTCGGGCGACGTGCTGCTCGGTGGCGGGCTGGACGCCGAGAACAATATCCGCGGCTTTCACGTCAACGTGGCAGCGCGCATGGAGCAAAGCGCCCCGGCAGGTGGTCTGCGCATCAGCCACGACACCTACCGCCATGTACGCGGCGTGTTTGACGTGGTGCCGCAGCCGCCGCTGGAAGTCAAGGGCGTGGACGCGCCGGTGGCGACCTACCTGGTGTTGCGCAGCAAGCCGCGCGCGTTTCGCAAAGCCAGCCGCGGCATTGAGGGCGTGGAGACCTCGATGGTCGGGCGCGAAGCCGAGTTGTCGCTGCTGCAAGAGGCCTTTGCCAGGTTGTACCGCGTGAGAGAGTTCGCCATGGTGCGCGTGATCGGCGAGGCCGGTGTAGGCAAAAGCCGCTTGCTTTACGAGTTTGAAAACTGGGCCGAGTCGCGCGCCGAGCGTTTTTACTTCTTCCAGGGGCGTGCGCGCACCCTGACCCAAAACCGGCCCTACGGCTTGCTCAAGGACATCATGGCCTGGCGCTTTCAGATCGTCGATGGCGATTCTGACGACGCAGCGCGCGCCAAGTTCCAAAACGGCGTGCTGCCCCTGTTCCGGGACGAGAGCGATGCAGACCTGGCGTTGTCGCAGGTCCAGGTACTGGGGCACTTGATCGGCTTTGATTTTTCCGACAGCAAGCATATTCAAGCCATTCGCGACGATGCACGGCAAATGCGCAACCGGGGTTTTCACACCGGTGCGCAACTGCTGCGGCGCTTGGCAGCCACCGAGAACTTGCCCAGTCTGCTGCTGCTCGACGACATGCATTGGGCAGACGCTGGCTCGCTCGACTTTTTCAATTACCTGAGCCAGGCCAATCAGGACTTGCCGATGCTGATGGTGGCCTTTGCGCGCCCGCTCTCCGAGGCGCCGCCAGCGCGCGAACCGCTGGAGAGCAACGCCCTGGTCATCACGCTGCGCGCACTCGACAAAACCACCAGCCGCACGCTGGTCAACGAGTTGTTGAAGATGCTGCCCACCATTCCGGCGGCACTGCGCGAACTCATCACCAGCGGTGCCGAAGGCAACCCGTTCTACATGGAAGAGCTGGTCAAGATGCTGATCGACGAAGGTGCCATCGTCGCCCAGACGCAGTGCTGGTTGCTGCGCCCCGAGAAGCTGCTTGCCACCCATGTACCGGCAACGCTCACCGGCGTGCTGCAAGCCCGGCTGGACCGCTTGAGCGCGCCCGAGAAGCGTGCCTTGCAAGCGGCCAGCGTCATCGGCTCCGAGTTTTGGGACCAGGCCCTGCTGGCGCTGGACGCGCAAGCGCCCCTGTGCCTGAATGCGCTGGTGCGCCACAAGTTGATCGAAGCCCAAAGCGACGGCGGCTGGGAGACGGTGCGCAAATATGCCTTTGTGCACCACCTGTTGCACCAGGTCACCTATGACACCGTACTCAAGAGTACCCGGCGCGAACTGCACGCCAAGGCGGCGCTGTGGTTCGCCACGCAAACCGGTGCGCGCGCCAAGGATTTTTTTGGCGTCGCTGCAGAGCACTATTTCAAAGCGGGATTGGAGCGCCAGGCGTGCGAGTTTTTCGCGCGCGCGGCCGAGCACGCCTGCGAGAGTTACGCCCATGCGGCGGCGCTGGAGTTTGTGTGCAAGGCCTGGGAACTGCTGCCCTCTGATGTCTTGCCCGGTGTTGCCCAGGGCGACGCGCCCGAGTGGGAATTGCGCTGGCGGCTACTGACAGTGCAGGAGCGCGCCGACGACCTGGAGGGACTGCGCGTCGAGCAATCCGCCGCCATCGACACGATGCACGATATCGCCGAGATCCTTGACCAGGATCGCAAGCGCTGCGACGTGGCCTGGCGGCGCAGCAACCTGGCGCTGCGCACCGGCGACTACGCCACCCTACAAAGCGCCGCCCGCCAGACCATGGAACTGGCCCAGCGCAGCGACGATACGGTGCTGGCGCTGCGCTGGGCGCAACGCCTGGCGCTCGCCCTGAACTACCTGGGCGACGTGGGCCTGGGCCGCGCGCTGGCGCACAACGGACTGGTTGAGGCCAAACTCCTGGGCGCGCGCGCGCTCGAAGCCTTGTTCCTCAATGCGCTCTCGGTGATTGCCGACAGCCAGGCCGATCAGGTGGCGTCGCTGGAACTTGATGCCCAGGACTTGCAGATCAATCGCGAACTGGGCAACCGACGCAACGAAGCCATCGCCCTGGGCAATCTGGGCAAGGGTTGGCTGCGTTTGGGTGCGCACGCGCAGGCGCGGCAATTTCTGGAGGAAGGCTTGCACCTGTCGCGCGCCGTCGGCGACCGGGCAGTCGAGCCCAACACCCTGGTAGCCCTGTCCACCCTGGAATTGCGCCAAGGCCACGCCGCGCTGGCCCTGGCGCACGCCCAATTAGCGGTGGACTTGCTGCACGCGGTGGGCAGCACCGACTTTGAGGCCATCGCCCTGTGTGCTCTCGGTGACGCCCACCTGGCACTGCACCAGCACGCTGCAGCCCACGCGGCGTTTGCGCGCTCGCACCAACTCTCGGCCGAGTTCCACTACGCCGCCCGGCTCGATGCGCTGGCCGGCCTGGCCCGGGTCGAACAGGCGCAAGGCAACACCGATCCGGCGCTGCAACGCGTCAACCTGGTGCTCTCGCAGTTGGCACAGGGTCAGACGCTGAACGAAGCCGAAGCCCCCAGCCTGATCCGCCTGACCTGCTACCAGGTGCTCTTAAGCGTGGGCGATGCCCGCGCGCCAGCGGTGCTGCGATCCGCCGTGGAAGAACTGCAGACCGTGGCCAACACGTTTGACGATGCCGCATTGCGCCAGCAGTTTCTGGAAGCCATCCCCGAACACCGCGCCACACTCGCAGCGTGGCTGGCCACCCAAGACAAGCCGGTGTCATGAGAATCAGCGCGGCAATCCATGCAGGCATGAAGTCATGGATCGCCACGGCCTGACGGCCTCGCGATGACGCGGTGAGGTTGATGGCTCGCGATGACGAGGTGAAGTTGATGGCTCGCGATGACCAGGGGTGGGCGGCCTTGCGATGACGGAAAGGGATGCCTCGCGGCACAGGGCTGTCATTGCGAGGAGCGAAGCGACGCGGCAATCCATGCAGGCATGAAGTCATGGATCGCCACGGCCTGACAGCCTCGCGATGACGAGGTGAGGTTGATGGCTCGCGATGACGAGGTGAGGTTGATGGCTCGCGATGACGAGGTGAGGTTGAGTCCTCCCGATGACGGGAGCCGTGTCTTGAATTCCCCAGTGGTCAAGAACGTGGCGCGGCGGCCGCCAGAAATTTGGCGATTTCGTCAAAGCCCTCGCGCGCTTGGGTGATGGCAGGGTAAAAGATGTGCCAGACGTGCACCATCTGGCCCCAAGTCTGCAGAGTCACGGGCGAGCCAGCGGCACGCGCCTTGTTGAGGTAGCGCACGCTGTCGTCGAGCAGCATCTCGGCGGCGCTGGCGTGAATCAGCACCGGAGGCAGGCCAGAGAGGTCACCAAACACTGGCGACACATCCGGATGGCTGGGGCGAATGCGCGTGCGCAACCAACCGCCCCACAGCAGCACCGAGCGCGGTACGCGGATCAGGTGCCCAAACAGTGGACCGAGCATGGCGTCGCTGTGCAAATTGGTGCGCAGGCTGGGGCTGCCCATGGTGGCGTCGGTGGCGGGCGAGAGTGCAACGGCAGCGTTTACCTGGCGCAAGCCCTGGTCGCGAATCCAGGCGATGAGTGCCAGCGTCAGGTTGCCCCCGGCTGAGTCCCCTGCCACAAACAGCACCTGCGCCGGCACAGCACCGTCCGGGCCATGGTCCAGCATCCAGCGGTAGGCGTTGCGGCAGTCTGCAATGCCATCCTTGCGCGTGTGCTCGGGCATCAAGCGGTAGTCGATGGCCAGCACCGCTCCACCCGTGATTTCCGAAAACTTGGCGGTAATGACGCGGTGGCTGCGCGGGCTGCCCATGATCCACGCGCCACCGTGGATGTACAGGGTGCGCCGGGCACTGTCGGCACCCGGGGCCAGCACCCACTCGGCGGCCACACCACCAGCGTCGACGCTGCGGAACTCGGCATTCAACTCCCGGTCAGCGCTCAGGTTGTCCATGTAGGCGCGCAACAGCCCCAGATGTTTGCGCCGTGGCGTGCCGCGCAGCACGGTGTTGATGCCTTGGAGCGAGGTCAGCACCGCGCGCTGCTCGTCGTGGTTCTCGGGGCTGGCAGAAAACCGCTGCCAGTGGGCGGCGGCCGCTGGGTGCTTGTCGCCATCAAAGGCGCTGAGGTCGGCTCCACGCAGGTAGTAGGCCACGCACACCCAGACCACGGCCAACGCGGCCAGCACCATCCACAACGTCATGGCTCAACTCCTTGGAAAACAGGCACCCGGTGGGCGCGGCTCAGGCACGCGCATCGCTCCAGCGCAGCAGGCAACTATCGTCGCCACGGTACACCGCATGGCCTTCGCGGTCAACACAGTAGTCGGGCGAGACAATCATCTCCGAAAACTCCATCCCGGCCCCGATGCGAGTGTATTCAAACAGCACGCTGCGCCGCACCGTAGCACCTGCGCGTAAGTGGCAGCCGTGGCCAATCCAGGTAGGGCCCTGGATGTGGCAACCCGGCTCGATGCGCACGCTCGCGCCGATGTACACCGGCCCCTCGATGCTGACCTGGTCCCAGTCGATGCGGGTATTCAACCCGACCCAGACGCCGGGGCGTACTTCGCGCCCGGGCATGTTCATGTGCGCCACCTCGCCCTTGAGCACGCGCTGCAGCACCGACCAGTAGTCGCTCACGCGGCCAATGTCGATCCAGTTGAAGAAGCGGTTTTGCACAAAGAACGGCAAGCCCTGCTCGACCAGCAGCGGAAAGAGTTGCGAGCCGATGTCGAAATTGCAATCCCGCGGAATCAGGTCAATGACGCTGGGCTCAAACAGGTAGATGCCGGTGCTGGCCAGGTTCGACTTCGCTTCCTCTGGACGGGGCTTTTCCTGAAACGACTGCACCCGGCCATTCTTGTCGGCCACCACCACGCCATAGCTTTGCACCTGCTCGCGCGGCACCTCTAGCGCCACCACGCTGGCCACTGCACCCTTGGCACGGTGCTCGCGCACGGCGGCGCCAATGTCCAGGTCAATCAGCGCGTCGCCGCACAGCACCAGGGTGGTTTCGTCAAAAAAGCCGGAGAAGTCCTGGATGTGGCGCATACCCCCGGCCGAGCCCTTGGGCCGGGGCAGGATGTCGCCATGGTCGAGCGCGCCTTCAAACGAGTAGCCGATTTCGACGCCCCAGTGCCTGCCATCGCCAAAATATTCCTCGATCTTGTGGTGGTGGTAGGCCACGTTGATCATGATCTGGCGCACGCCGTGGCGCGCCATGTGTTCAATCAGGTACTCCATCACCGGCTTGCCCAGCAGCGGCACCATGGGCTTGGGCATGTCGTTGGTGAGCGGACGCACACGCGTGCCCTGACCGGCCGCCAAAATCATTCCCTTGGTCATGGTGCAGGCTCGATCAAGCGCCCATAGGCGTCTTCCAGGCGCACGATGTCGTCCTCGCCCAGGTAGGCGCCCGACTGCACCTCGATGATTTCGAGCGGCACCTTGCCCGGGTTGGCCAGGCGGTGCACCTGGCCCAAGGGGATGTAGGTGCTCTGGTTTTCCGACAGCAGCATGACCTCATTGCCATTGGTGACTTCGGCCGTGCCGCTGACCACGATCCAGTGCTCGGCGCGGTGGTGATGCTTTTGCAGGCTCAGGCGCGCTCCGGGCTTGACCACGATGCGCTTGACCTGAAAGCGCGCACCCGCATCAATGCTGTCGTACACACCCCAGGGGCGCGCCACGCGCCGGTGCTGCTGCGCCTGGGCAACGCCCAGCGCTTCGAGCTGGCTCACCACCGTCTTGACCTGCTCGGCCTGGGAGGTGTGGGCCACCAGAAGTGCGTCGGCGGTGTCAATGATCAAAAGGTTGTCGGTGCCCAGCGCCACCACCGGGCGGTGCGGTGCGTGGATGTAGGTGTCGCGCGCGCCAAAGGCATGGCCCTGGCCGTGGATGCGGTTGCCCTGGGCGTCGGCCGGGCTGAGTTGGGCCACGGCGTTCCAGCTTCCCACATCGCTCCAGGCCGAAGCAAAAGGCAGCACCACCACATCGGCAGCATGCTCCATCACGGCGTAGTCGATGCTCTCGGAGCGGCAGGCGGCAAACGCCACCGGGTCGAGGCGGCGAAACACCCCGTCGCTAGACTGCTGCGCCACCGCGCGCTGGCACGCCTGCAGGATGTCAGGCGCGTGGGTTTGCAAAGCGGCAAGCAGGCTGGACGCCTGCACCAGGAAGATGCCGGCGTTCCAGAAATAGCCGCCTTCGAGCAGCATGGCCTGGGCGCGCGCGCTGTTGGGTTTCTCCACAAAGCACTGGACCGCGTGCGCCCCGCCCTGCCCCGGCAATGCCGCACCACACTGGATATACCCATAAGCCGTGCTCGGAAAGCTTGGCTGCACGCCAAAGGTCACAATCGCGCCCGCCTGGGCCGAGGCCACACCCGAGCGAATGGTGGCGGCAAACGCCGCTGCGTCTGGAATGTGGTGGTCCGACGGCAAAAACAGCAGCAGTGCGTCGCTTGGTGCATTGAGCGCGGCCACGGCCATCGCCGCTGCGGTGTTGCGCCCTACGGGCTCGAGCAGGATGGTGGACTCGACCCCGGCCGCGCTGGCACCGTCCTGCACCAGAAAACGGTGCTCTTCGCCCGCGACGATCAGCGATTGCGCGCCCAGGAGCGCAGCGCGCTCGAGCGTCAGGGTGAGCAGACTCTTGCCCTCAACCAGGGGGACAAACTGCTTGGGCAGGGCTTTGCGCGACAGCGGCCACAAGCGTGTGCCACTGCCACCGCACAGGATGACGGGGACAATGGTCGGTGGCACACAGCCCTGTTCTGGGGTCATGGAACGATTTCCTGAAAACGAAGATATCAAAGGCTACCACAGAGAAAGTAACAGGCGGTAACGGACGGCGCGCACCCGCACAGTTGATCCAGTCCATGCTAAGCTACCGGCAAGCGGTGCATTCTCTGCCCCCGATGCGCCATTGGATGTACATAGAGCCGTCAATCAGCGGTTGAGCGCTGACACTGAGTTTCCCTGTAACGATCGACGAATAGAGCCCATGGCCGCTACCGACACCATTCAACGCGATTCTCCGGCAATTGCCCTGCCCGGTCTGGGCCGCGCGCTGGTGGCTGCGGGCAAGTTGGGGCAGAAGGCCGCCGAAGACATCTACCAAAAGACGCTGAGCAGCGGCAACAGCTTTATCGCAGAACTGGTCGGCTCGGGCGCGGTCTCGGCCACTGATCTGGCCCACACCTTGTCGGCAGCGTATGCGGTACCGGTGCTCGACCTCGACGCCATCGACCCCCAGCGCCTGCCCAAGGGCTTGCTCGACGGCAAGATCTGCACGGCCTACCGCGTGGTGGTGCTGAGCAAACGCAACAACCGGCTGATGGTGGCCACCGCCGACCCCTCGGACCAACGTGCCGCCGAACGTATCAAGTTCTCGACCCAGATGGGCGTGGACTGGGTGATTGCCGAGTACGACAAGCTCTCCAAACTGGTGGAAACCCATTCGGCCACGGCGACCGAAACCATGGAAGACATCATCGGTGCCGACTTTGAGTTCGACATCGGTGCCTCCGAGGCCGCTGCAGATACCGCGCAAGCCAACGTGGCCGAGGTGGAAGACGCGCCGGTGGTGCGGTTCTTGCACAAGATGCTGATGGACGCCTTCAGCATGCAGGCATCGGACTTGCACTTTGAGCCCTACGAGCACACCTACCGCGTGCGCTTTCGCATCGACGGGCAGTTGCGCGAAATTGCCTCGCCTCCAATTGCCATCAAGGACAAGCTGGCTTCGCGCATCAAGGTAATTTCGCGCATGGACATCTCCGAGAAGCGCATTCCGCAAGATGGCCGCATGAAGCTCAAGGTCGGCCCGGACCGCGTCATCGACTTTCGGGTCAGCACCCTGCCCACGCTGTTTGGCGAAAAGATCGTGATCCGTATCCTCGACCCCAATAGCGCCCGGCTCGGTATCGACGCCCTGGGCTACGAGGCCGACGAAAAGGAGCGCCTGCTCAAGGCAATTGCACGACCCTACGGCATGATTTTGGTCACCGGCCCCACTGGCTCGGGCAAGACGGTGTCGCTCTACACCTGTTTGAACCTGCTCAACCAGCCGGGCGTGAATATCGCCACGGCCGAAGACCCGTCCGAAATCAATATGCCGGGCGTCAACCAGGTCAATGTGAACGAAAAGGCGGGGCTGACGTTTGCTGCCGCCCTGCGCTCGTTCCTGCGGCAAGACCCCGACATCATCATGGTGGGCGAAGTGCGCGACCTCGAGACTGCCGACATCGCCATCAAGGCAGCCCAGACCGGCCACCTGGTGCTCTCCACCCTGCATACCAACGACGCCCCCACCACCTTGACACGCTTGCGCAACATGGGCGTGGCACCGTTCAACATTGCATCCAGCGTGATCCTGATCACGGCGCAGCGCCTGGCGCGGCGCTTGTGCCCGAGTTGCAAGAAGCCGGTCGAGATACCGCGCCAAGCGCTACGCGAAGCCGGTTTTTCCGAAGCCGATCTGGAAGGTTCCTGGAAAACCTACCACCCGGTGGGCTGCTCGCAATGCAATGGCGGCTACAAGGGCCGACTTGGCATCTACCAGGTGATGCCGATCAGCGACGCAATTCAACGCATCATCCTGGACGATGGCAGCGCCACCGACATCGCAGCACAAGCGCAGCGCGAAGGCATACGCTCGTTGCGGCAATCGGGATTGAACAAGGTCAAACTGGGGCTGACTTCACTGGAAGAAGTTCTGGCCGTGACCAACGAATAGCGAGGGCACAGGCAAAGCCATGGCAACTGCGAAAAGTACCGCGACCAAGGACGCGGTTTTCGACTGGGAAGGCAAAGACCGCAACGGCAAGCTGGTGCGCGGGGAAATCCGTGCCTCGGGTGAAAACCAGATCAAGGCCACACTGCGCCGCCAGGGCGTCACACCGACCAAGATCAAGAAGCGCAGAATGCGCTCGGGCAAGTCGATCAAGCCCAAGGACATGGCGATTTTCACGCGCCAGCTGGCCACCATGATGAAAGCCGGCGTGCCGCTGCTGCAGGCGTTTGACATTGTCGGGCGCGGCAACCCCAACCCCAGCGTCACCAAACTGCTCAACGACATTCGTACCGATGTCGAGACCGGCACCTCGCTAAGCACCGCGTTTCGCAAGTTCCCGCTGTACTTCGACAACCTCTACTGCAACCTGGTCGAAGCCGGCGAGCAGGCCGGTATCCTGGACCAGTTGCTCGACCGGTTGGCGGTCTACATGGAAAAGACCGAGGCCATCAAGTCCAAGATCAAGTCGGCCCTGATGTACCCGATCACGGTGCTGATCGTCGCCTTTGTGGTGGTGGCGGTGATCATGATTTTTGTGATTCCGTCATTCAAACAGGTGTTCACCTCGTTTGGCGGAGAACTGCCCGCGCCTACGCTGATGGTGATTGCCATGAGCGAGTTCTTCATCCAGTTCTGGTATCTGATCTTTGGTGGCCTGTTTGGCGGCGTCTATTTCTTCATGCAGGCCTGGCAACGCAACAAGAAGATGCAGCAGGTGATGGACCGCATCATGCTCAAGCTCCCCATCTTTGGCGTGCTGGTCGAAAAATCCTGCATCGCGCGCTGGACGCGCACGCTCTCCACCATGTTTGCCGCCGGGGTACCGCTGGTCGAAGCCCTGGACTCGGTGGGTGGTGCGGCTGGCAACAGCGTGTTTGAAGACGCCACCATCAAGATCCAGCAGGAAGTGTCTACCGGCACGGCGCTGACCACGGCCATGACCAACGCCAACCTGTTCCCGTCGATGGTGTTGCAGATGTGCGCGATTGGCGAGGAATCGGGTTCAGTGGACCACATGCTGGGCAAGGCTGCCGACTTCTTTGAGGCCGAGGTGGACGACATGGTGGCAGGCATTTCCAGCCTGATGGAGCCGATCATCATCGTCATTTTGGGAACGGTGATTGGCGGCATTGTGGTCGCCATGTACCTGCCCATCTTCAAGCTCGGCCAGGTCGTTTGATCCCCATGGGTGTGCATGGTTTTGAAGCGCTGGGCGTTGGCATTCTGGGTCTGCTGATTGGCAGTTTTCTCAATGTCGTGATCTACCGCCTGCCCAAGATGCTGGAGCGCCAGTGGGCGGCGGAGTGCGCCGAACTCTCGGGCACTGAGCCACCCGCGCAAGAGCCCTTCAATCTGGCGATACCACGCTCACGCTGCCCGCACTGCGGCCACGCCATCACCTGGTACGAGAACATTCCGGTGCTCAGTTACCTGGCATTGCGCGGGCGCTGCGCCAGTTGCAAGGCACCCATCAGCCTGCGCTACCCGGCAGTGGAACTGGCCACCGGTGCCTTGTTTCTTTTTTGCGGACTGCACTGGGGCCTGAGTGCATCTGCGCTGGTGTGGTGCGCGTTCTCGGCCACGCTGCTGGCGCTGGCGTTGATCGACTGGGACACCACGCTCTTGCCCGACGACCTGACACTGCCCCTGTTGTGGCTGGGGCTGCTGGCCGCAGAGCTGCAGTGGAGCGGCGTGGACCTGCATTCGGCCCTGTGGGGCGCGGTGGCGGGCTACCTGTCGCTGTGGTCGGTGTACTGGCTGTTCAAACTGGTCACAGGCAAAGAAGGCATGGGCTACGGCGACTTCAAGTTGCTGGGCGCGCTGGGCGCATGGTTTGGCTGGCAGGCGCTGATTCCGATCATTTTGCTCTCGTCGGTCATTGGTGCCATCGTCGGCATTGCCATGAAGTTCAGCACCGGTTTGCGTGAGGGTGGCTACATTCCGTTTGGCCCCTTTCTGGCCGGCGCGGGCCTCACCACCTTGTTGGTTGGGTCTGCGGCACTGCGGCAGATCATCGGCCTTTGATCATCATGGCGGCATTGAGGTTAGGTCTGACCGGAGGTATTGGCAGCGGCAAAAGCACGGTGGCGCAGATGCTTGCCCACTTGGGTGCCACCCTGATTGACGCAGACGCCATCTCGCGTGCCGCCACCGCCGCCAATGGTGTGGCCATTGACGCGCTGGAGGCGGCGTTTGGGTCGGCCTTTATCACCCCGGAGCGCGCCCTGGACCGCGACCAGATGCGCGCCCTGGTGTTTGCCGATGCATCAGCCAAGGCACGGCTTGAATCGATCGTCCACCCGCTGGTGGGCCAAGAGATTGCGCGCCAGGCCGAACACGCCCAACGCGCGGGCAGCCACTGCATCGTGTTTGACATCCCGCTCTTGGTGGAGTCACGCCACTGGCGTGCGAGCCTGCAGCGCGTGCTGGTGGTCGATTGCAGCGTGCAAACGCAGGTGGAGCGTGTGACGCTGCGCAGCGGCCTGGACAGCGCGGCCGTGCGCCGCATTGTGGACGCCCAGGTCAGCCGCGCACAGCGCCTGCAAGCGGCAGACTACGTGCTGTTTAACGACGGCATTGCCCTGGACATGCTCGAGCGCCAAGTGCGCCAGATGGCTCCCCTGTTCGGGCTATGATTCGCCCACGGGAAATACCAGCGTGATCCTTTACGAATACCCTTTTAACGAACGCATTCGCACCTACTTGCGGCTCGAACACCTGTTTGTGCGGTTGTCCGAACTGATGGCACGCGAAATGCCGCTGGACCACCACTTTGCGCTGACCACCATTTTTGAAGTGATGGACGTGGCCGCGCGTGCCGACCTCAAGTCCGACGTGCTCAAAGACCTGGATAAGCAAAAGCAGGCGCTGGCCGCGTTTCGCGGCAACCCGGCAATTGCCTCGAGCGTGCTTGAGCAGGTGATTGCGCAACTGGAAAATTGTTTTACCACCCTCAACACCCAGCCTGGCAAGGCGGGCCAACCGCTGACCGAGAACGACTGGCTGATGAGCATCCGCAGCCGCGTCGGCATTCCGGGCGGCACCTGTGAGTTTGATCTACCGGCCTATTACGCCTGGCAGCACCGCAGCGCCGGGTCGCGCCAGGCCGACCTGCAGCGTTGGGCCGCTACCCTGGTGCCGCTGGCGGAGTCGATTCAACTGCTGCTCAAGCTGTTGCGCGATTCGGGCTCGCCGCAAAAAGTGGTGGCAGCGGCGGGACAGTTTCAGCAAAACCTGCCGCAGGGCCGCACCTTCCAGTTGCTGCGGCTCGCGCTCGACCCGGCCTTGGGCCTGGTGCCCGAAATCAGTGGTAACCGCCTGATGGTGTCGATCCGCCTGATGCGCCACGAGGACGACGACCGCTTGCACACCATTAGCGACGACGGCGCGTTTGAGCTGACCCTGTGCTCGTAAGCGTGCAGCCAAGCCGATGAAGCATCCCACCGATCACGGCGCGTCGCCCAGCGCCGATGCACCCCCCTTCAAGACGGTAGTCTGCCCCGGCTGCGGCGGCGACAGCATCTACGCGCCTTCCAACCCCTACCGCCCGTTTTGCAGCGAACGCTGCAACAACGCCGACTTTGGCGCCTGGGCCTCGGAAGCGTTTCGCGTAAGCCAACAAGTGCGCCCCGAAGACATCGCGCAGGACGACACCCCGCTCCAATAGCCAACCCCCATAAGCCATGGATCGCCACGGCCTGTCGGCCTCGCGATGACGAAGTGAGTCAGCCTCGCGATGACCAAGGGCCGTCACTGCGAGGAGCGAAGCGACGCGGCAGTCCATGTCGGTTGGTATTCCTCCACGGCACTTACAGTGGCAAGTGCCTTCCACATGGGACGGATCAACAGGCTCGGTGGGTTACACCGCTGTAGCCGCGTTCGGCCGCGAGCCACTGCAGCACCGGGATGGTTCCAGGCAACACGGGTGCCACGGTGACGGGCAGTTGCTGCCACGCGAACGACTGCGCCTCGCGCATCTGCAGCGCGCCCGACCAGGAATGCACCTTGCAAAAGTGCAGCCGCACCAATGCGTGCGGGTAGTCCACCATCTCGACCTTCCAGAGTGTGGCCGCGTCAATGTCAATCCCCAGTTCCTCGTGCAGTTCGCGCTTGAGCGTCTGCTGCACAGACTCACCGGCTTCGAGCTTGCCGCCAGGAAACTCCCAGTAGTCGGCGTAGACCTTGCCCGGTGGGCGCGAGGTCAGCAGGAAGCTGCCATCGGCAGCAATCAGCACGCCTACCGCGACTTCCACGATGTTGCGCTCAGCGCCAGCGCTGCGCGCCGTCTGCGGGTCGGCAACCAGCACCATGGCGTTTAGATCGCCGCGCCACGGCGACCGGCAAAGTCGCGCGCAAACTGCCAGGCCACACGCCCGCTGCGCGAGCCGCGCTCGAGCGCCCAGATCAGTGCCAAGGGGCGCGCAGCGTCAATCTGGGCTGCATCAGCAATGCCCAGCGCCGTGAGCCATTGCGCCACGATCTGCAGGTATTCGTCCTGGGTGAACGGATAAAAACTCACCCACAAGCCAAAGCGCTCGGAGAGCGAAATTTTTTCTTCGATCACTTCGCCCGGATGGACCTCACCGTCGTTGGTGTGGTTGTAGCTGAGGTTGTCGGCCATGTACTCGGGCAGCAGATGGCGGCGGTTGCTGGTGGCATACACCAGCACATTGGACGAGGCAGCCGCCACCGAGCCATCGAGCACCGACTTGAGCGCCTTGTAGCCTGGCTCGCCCTCGTCAAAGCTGAGGTCGTCGCAGAACACCACAAACTTTTCGCTCCGCTGCGCCACCAGATCGACGATGTCGGGCAAGTCCACCAGCTCGGACTTATCCACCTCGATCAGGCGCAGGCCCTGCGCTGCGTAGGCGTGCAGGCAGGCGCGGATCAGCGACGACTTGCCGGTGCCGCGTGCGCCAGTGAGCAGCACGTTGTTGGCCGGCAGGCCGTGCACAAACTGCTCGGTGTTGCGCTGGATTTTTTCCTTCTGCGCGTCAATTTCCTTGAGGTCACTCAGGTTGATGGCACCGATGTGCTGCACCGGCGCGATCACGCCCTGTCCCGAGCTGCGCCGCCGGTAGCGAAACGCCACCGAAGCATTCCAGTCGGGCTGCAGCAAGCCGTGCGGCAGCGCGGCCTCGATGCGTTCCATCAGTTGTTCGGCACGCGCCAGAAAGGCGCTCAGTGGGGTATCCATCGGTAAGGGCGCGTATTTCAGGAACGGTAATCGGCGTTGATGCTGACGTAGTCGTGGCTCAGGTCGCAGGTCCACACCGTATCGGTGGCGTTGCCCCGGCCCAGGCCAACGCGCACCAGAATTTCGCTCTGGCGCATCACGCGCTGGCCGTCTTCTTCGCGGTAGGCGGGGTTGCGCCCACCTTGGGTGACCACGTGCACGTCATCCAGGAACAACTCGATGCGCTCCTGGTCAAGGTCGTCTATTCCGGCGTAGCCCACGGCGGCCAGAATGCGGCCCAGATTGGGGTCGCTGGCAAAAAATGCAGTCTTGACCAGCGGCGAATGCGCAATCGAATAGGCCGCCTTGCGGCACTCGGCAGCGTCGCGCCCGCCCTCAACCGTGATGGTGATGAACTTGGTGGCGCCTTCGCCATCGCGCACGATTGCCTGGGCGAGTTTGCGCGCGACTTCCAGCATGGCTTGCGTGAGTGCCCGACCGGCAGCGCTGTCGAGCGAGTCAATGCGGGCGTGGCCTGCGCGGTTGGTGGCCATCACCACCAGCGAGTCATTGGTGGAAGTGTCGCCATCAACCGTGACGCGGTTGAACGAGCCTTCGGCCAGGGCGCGCGCCAGTTGCGCCATCAGGTCCTGCTGCACGCAGGCGTCGGTAGCGATAAAGCCCAGCATGGTGGCCATGTTGGGCCGGATCATGCCCGCGCCCTTGCTGATGCCGGTCACGTGCACCGGTTTGCCATCAATTTGGATCTGCACGCCAAACGCCTTGGGCACGGTGTCGGTGGTCATGATGCCCTCGGCCGCACTGAGCCAGTTGCCCGGCTGCGCGTCGGCGATGGCTGCGGCCAGTCCGGCCTCGATGCGCTCGTTGGGCAGCGGCTCCATGATCACGCCGGTGGAAAAGGGCAGCACCTGTTCCACCTCCACACCAAGTTCACGCGCCAGCGCCACGCAAGTACTGCGTGCGCGTGCGAGTCCGTCAGCGCCGGTGCCGGCGTTGGCGTTGCCGGTATTGATCAGCAACGCACGCACACCACGCGCGCTGGCCAGGTGCGTGCGGCACATCTGCACCGGTGCCGCACAGTAGCGGTTGGTGGTAAACACAGCGCCCACGCTGGCACCTGGGTCGAGCAGCATCACGCTCAGGTCCTTGCGGCCCACTTTGCGCACACCGGCCTGGGTGACGCCAATGCGCAAGCCGTCAATCGCATACAGCGCCTGTGCGTCGGGCAGGGGAAGATTCACTGGCATGGCTACTCCTTAGGCCAATTTACCGTGGCAGTGTTTGTATTTCTTGCCGCTGCCGCAGGGGCAGGGTTCGTTGCGGCCCACGCGCGGCACTTCGGCGGCGGCGCTGCGCGCCACATCGGCAGCACTCAGGGTCTGGGCATCGCCGCTTTCGTTGGGCGCGCTGTAGGTGACGTTGGAAATGCGCTCGCCCTTGGTCTCCAGTGCCTCGGCGGCTTGGTCGAGCTGTTCGCTGGACTGGATCTTCACCGTCATCAGCACCTTGGTGACTTCGTTCTTCACCGCGTCGAGCAGTTGGCCAAACAGTTCAAAGGCTTCGCGCTTGTATTCCTGCTTGGGCTGCTTTTGGGCATAGCCGCGCAGGTGAATGCCCTGGCGCAGGTAGTCGAGCGCGCTGAGGTGGTCGCGCCACTGGGTGTCGATGCTTTGCAGCAGCACCATGCGCTCAAACTGGGTGAAGTTCTCCAGCCCAACCTGGTCGAGCTTGCTCTGGAACAGGGCGTGCGCCGCTGCGATGACGGTGGCGAGAATGTTCTCGTCGGTGATCGCGTCCGAGGCCTGCACCTGCTGTTGCAAATCGAGCGCAATCTGCCACTCTTCCGCAAGCACACGCTCCAACGCAGCCAGGTCCCACTGCTCTTCCACCGACTCCTGTGGCACGTACTGGCGCACCAGGTCGTGAAAGCAGCCTTCGCGCAGCGAGGCAATCTGGGCGCTCAGGTCCTGGGCGTCAAGAATTGCGTTGCGCTGCTGGTAAATCACCTTGCGCTGGTCGTTGGAGACGTCGTCGTACTCCAGCAGTTGCTTGCGCATGTCAAAGTTGCGCGCCTCGACCTTGCGCTGCGCGCTCTCGATGCTGCGCGTGACCATGCCGGCCTCAATCGCCTCGCCCTCGGGCATCTTGAGCCGGTCCATGATCGCCTTGACCCGGTCGCCGGCAAAGATGCGCATCAGTGCGTCGTCCAGGCTCAGATAAAAGCGCGAGGAACCCGGATCGCCCTGGCGCCCGGAGCGGCCGCGCAACTGGTTGTCAATACGGCGCGACTCATGGCGCTCGGTGGCAATGATGCGCAAGCCCCCCAGTGCCACGACCTGCTCGTGCTCGGTCGCCCAGGTGGCACGCAACGCATCGGTCTGCGTCTGCTGGGCCGCTGCGTCCAGGGCTTCGTCGGCCTCGATCGCTTCGACCAGTTTGCCGATGTTGCCGCCCAGCACAATGTCGGTCCCGCGACCGGCCATGTTGGTGGCAATGGTGATCATCTTGGAGCGCCCGGCCTGGGCCACGATGTCGGCTTCGCGCGCGTGCTGCTTGGCGTTGAGCACCTGGTGCGGCAGCTTCTCCTTGTCCAGCAGTTGCGAGATGATTTCGGAGTTTTCAATCGAGGTGGTGCCCACCAGCACCGGCTGACCGCGCTCGTAGCACTCGCGGATGTCGGCAATGGCGGCGTCGTATTTCTCGCGCGTGGTCTTGTACACGCGGTCGAGTTGGTCTTCGCGGCGGCTCTTGCGGTTGGGTGGAATGACCACCGTTTCCAACCCGTAGATTTCCTGGAACTCGTAGGCTTCGGTGTCGGCGGTGCCGGTCATGCCCGCGAGCTTGCCGTACAGACGGAAGTAGTTCTGGAACGTGATCGACGCCATGGTCTGGTTTTCGGCCTGGATGGCAACGCCTTCCTTGGCCTCAACCGCCTGGTGCAGCCCGTCGCCCCAACGCCGCCCCGTCATCAGGCGGCCGGTGAATTCATCGACGATGATGATCTCGTCCTGCTGCACCACGTAGTGCTGGTCGCGGTGGTAGAGGTGGTTGGCACGCAGCGCGGCGTACAGGTGGTGCATCAGCGTGATGTTGGCCGGGTCGTACAACGACGAGCCCGCCGGAATCAGCCCCATCTCGGCAAAAATGCGCTCGGCGCTCTCGTGGCCTTGCTCGGTCAGAAACACCTGGTGGCTTTTTTCGTCGACGGTAAAGTCGCCGGGCTTGGTCACGCCTTCGCCGGTGCGCGGGTCGGCTTCGCCTTCCTGGCGCTGCAGCTTGGGCGCGGCCTTGTTGATGGCCAGGTACATCGCAGTGTGGTCTTCGGCCTGGCCGCTGATGATCAGCGGCGTGCGCGCTTCGTCGATCAGGATCGAGTCGACCTCGTCAACGATGGCGAAATTGAGCCCGCGCTGCACCCGGTCGCCGGCCTCGTAGACCATGTTGTCGCGCAGGTAGTCAAAGCCGTACTCGTTGTTGGTGCCGTAGGTGATGTCAGAACGGTAGGCAGCCTGCTTTTCCTCACGCGAGGACTGCGGCAGGTTGATGCCCACCGACAAACCGAGAAAGTTGTAGAGCCGCCCCATCCACTTCGCATCGCGCCCGGCCAGGTAGTCGTTGACCGTGACCACGTGCACGCCCTTGCCACTTAGCGCATTGAGGTACACCGGCAGCGTGGCAGTGAGCGTCTTGCCCTCGCCCGTGCCCATTTCGGAAATCTTGCCAAAGTGCAAGGACATGCCGCCCATCAACTGCACGTCAAAGTGGCGCATCTTCATGACCCGCTTGGAGCCTTCACGCACCACCGCAAACGCCGCCGGAAGAATGTCCTCCAGCGAGGCTCCCCCAGCCAACTGGTCCTTGAACTCCTGGGTTTTGCCACGCAAGGCCTCGTCGCTGAGCTTTTCAAACTCCGGCTCCAGCGCGTTGATACGGGTGACGGAGGAACGGTACTGCTTGAGCAGGCGGTCGTTGCGGCTGCCGAAGATTCGGGTAAGGATGTTTTTGGCCATGAATGCAAGACTGGCCTGCGCCCCCCCAGCGGGTTTGCAGAGCAGCACAGTCCTTTTTTATCTAATCGAGGTGAGTTGGGGGTGATCCGCCAACATTCAACCACCCAGGCGGTTGCGCATCAGCCGGAACACCGGACCGCCGATTTTACCGTCGCGCGCGCGGCGCGGATTCCTGGGCGGAAATTACCGCTTGCCGCCCCCGGATGGCGGCGCAGAAGTTTGAGCCACGGGTGTGCCTGCCAGGTGGCGTCCGGCGTTAAGAAACTTTTGCGGGTCCTGCGGCACGCCCTGCACCAGGACCTCAAAGTGGAGGTGGTAGCCGGTGGAGCGCCCGGTGTTGCCGACGCTGGCAATGCGCTGGCCGCGCTTGACCAGATCGCCCTTCTTGACAAACACCTTGGAGCTGTGGGCGTAGCGGGTGATCAGGTCGTTGCCGTGGTCGATTTCAACCATGTTGCCGTATTCCGGGTGGAACTCCTGCGTCACCACCACGCCCCCGGCGGCCGAATATACCGGCGCGCCCGGCTCGGCCGCAAAGTCCAGCCCGGTATGCAGGGCCGAGGTGCCGGTAAACGGGTCGATACGCCAGCCAAAAATGGAGCCCAGGGTGCCGCCGGTGACCGGAGTCTGCGTGGGCACCATCATCTTTTTGATCTTTTGCTCGAACAGGCGCGACTCGATCACGGTCATGAAGTCGCTGCTCTGGTTGGTCAAATGGTCCAGGTCGGCCAGGGTCAGTTGCAGTTCATCCATCGTCAGGTCGCGCCCACGCACCAGCGCGCCACCCTGGCCGGGCTTGGTCTTGACTTCCATCGGGTTGACCCCGGCCAGGCCCGACACGCGCTCGCCCAGCGACTCCAGTTGCAGCACCTTGGCCTGCATTTCGCCCAGCTTCTTGGCCATGACTTCGATGTTTTCGCGCACAAAGCGGTCGCGCTGGGCAAACTCGTCCTTGACCATGAGCTTGACCAGAGTGGCAATCACCGGCCAGCCCTCGCGCGCGCCCTTGAGGAACACCCAGTGGTACAGGCCCGCCGACACCAGCATCAGCGACAACCACAAAGCCACAAAGGCCAGCAGCAGCTTGGCCCCACTTAAATGGATGGCGTGACTTTTGGCGAGCCAGGCATCCGTGATAATCAATTGCATCCAGATTCCCCTTATGACTCACACCCGAAGCAAGCAATCCATGACGCTGATGCAGGCGACCCAGGCGTCGCCCACACTGGCGCACCTGGCCGAGCTGGCAGCACAGTCCACAGCGCGACTGAAGTCGATTGAGTCACTCATACCTTCTGCGCTGAGATCGTCGGTGCGCGCCGGTCCGATTGAGGGCACCCAGTGGTGCCTGATTCTGGACAACAACGCTGTCGCCGCGAAAATTCGTCAGTTGCTCCCCGCCATGCAAGCGCATTTGCGCACCAAAGGCTGGGAGGTTACCGCAATTCGGCTCAAGGTTCAAATTCGCGCCTGAGGCCGGATTTCGCAAGGCTTGCCCCTTTGCCTGGCCGGATGATCGCGGCCAATCCCACCGGCAGAGGGGATTTCCCGTACCATGAACGCATCAAACCTCTAGTCATGGCTGACCAGATTGCGATTGTTGATGACTCACGCTGTTCGGGATGTGGACGCTGCATCGCCGCTTGCCAACTGCGCCTGTTCGCGTTTGAACAGATCGGTTGGAGAAAGGTAGCGGTGCTGCAAGACAGCGCACGCTGCAACGGCTGCGGGGCATGCGCTGATATGTGTGCCATTGGTGCGGTTGCCATGCAGCCCGCATCGGAACCACCGTCGCCTTGAAGCAATGGGAGGACTCCATGCTGGGCTTTTTGGACAAGGAGCGCACCTTTGCGGGTGCGGGCTTTAACCGCTGGCTGGTGCCGCCTGCGGCACTGGCAATTCACCTGTGCATCGGCATGGCGTACGGGTTTTCTGTGTTCTGGTTGCCGCTGTCCAAGGCGCTGGGCATCAGGGAATCGATTGCCTGCGGCCCCCACATCGGATTCTTTGCCCAGCTAATCACCACCGAATGCGACTGGCCCATCTCCACCCTGGGCTGGATGTACACGCTGTTTTTTGTGCTGCTGGGCTCCAGCGCGGCCACCTGGGGCGGCTGGCTTGAGCGCGCCGGACCGCGAAAGGCGGGCGTGGTGTCGGCCCTGTGCTGGTGTGGCGGCATGCTGGTTTCGGCGCTGGGGGTCCATATGCACCAGTTCTGGCTGATGCTGCTGGGTTCGGGCGTGATTGGTGGCATTGGCCTGGGGTTGGGCTACATCTCGCCGGTTTCGACCCTGATCAAGTGGTTTCCTGACCGGCGTGGCATGGCCACGGGCATGGCGATCATGGGCTTTGGTGGTGGCGCCATGATCGGCTCGCCCCTGGCAACCGACCTGATGGCGCGCTTTGCCACCCCCACCGACGTGGGCGTGGTGCCCACCTTTGTGGCGTTGGCGCTGATCCACCTGGTCTTCATGCTCTGTGGTGCCCTGGGTTACCGCGTACCGCACACCGGCTGGAAGCCCGCTGGCTGGAACCCGCCCGCACCCGAGGCCAACGCCATGATCACGCAAGGCCATGTGCACGTTAAAAAGGTGTGGCGCATCCCGCAGTTCTGGTTGCTGTGGATGGTGCTGTGCATGAACGTGAGCGCCGGCATTGGCGTCATCGGCATGGCCTCGCCCATGCTGCAGGAGGTGTTTGGCGGTGCCCTGATTGGCGTGGCGGGCAAATTTGGCGAATTGGACAAGGCGCAGCTTGCCGCCATTGCGAGCGTGGCCGCTGGTTTTACCGCCTTGCTCAGCCTGTTCAACATTGGCGGGCGCTTCTTCTGGGCCAGCCTGTCGGACAGGCTCGGGCGCAAGACCACCTATGTGATTTTCTTTGTGCTGGGCGGCCTGCTCTACGCCAGCGTGCCGCAAAGCGCGGGCGCGGGCAGCATCGTGTTGTTTGTAGCGGCCTTGTGCATCATCGTGAGCATGTATGGGGGTGCCTTTGCCACGGTGCCCGCCTACTTGGCCGACCTGTTTGGCACCCAGATGGTGGGTGCCATCCATGGCCGCCTGCTCACCGCCTGGGCCACCGCAGGTGTGCTCGGCCCAGTGGTGGTGAACTACATGCGCGAATACCAGCTTGGCCTGGGCCTGCCGCGCGAACAGGTGTACAACCAGACCATGCTGATCCTCGTCGGCATGCTGCTGGTGGGACTGGCGTGCAACCTGCTGGTGCGCCCGCTCAACGCGCGCTGGTTCATGAGCAGCGCCGAACTGGCCGAAGAAAAGCTTCTGGCGCACGAAAAAACGGCGAGCGTGCAGCCTGTCGGCGCAACCACTGATACTCCCGCCACCAGCCCGGCCCTGGTGGCGCTGGCCTGGCTCGCAGTAGGCCTGCCGCTGGCCTGGGGGGTGTACCGCACGCTGCAGAGTGTGGCGCAATTTTTTGCGTGAAGTGTGGGCTTGTTCAAGCCAACCAGTCTTGCAGCTTCAACCCCGGCACCCGCATGAAATGGCGCGTGTTGTGGGTGCCCAAGGGCAAACCCAGCACCAGCGCATGCGCTGCGATTTGTGTATCCATTGCGCCAATGGGTTGACCGGTTTGATGCAGGTGTGCGGCGATCTCACCATAACGGTCTGCGGCTTCCCGAGTCCACGCCAACACGGGAAATTCATTCAACAACAAATCAACCAAGCGGCGGCGCTTGTCACCCGGCTGCAGCAGTGCCAAGCCATAGCGCATTTCTGCGCGGGTGACGGCGGAAATGGCAACTTCGTTCTTCTCCAGCGCCAACAACATTCTCTTTTGCAGTCTGCATGCCCGCAGCCTCATTGGCGCCTACGCGCTGCTGGTTGATGCAAAAGATGAAAAAGCCAAATCGTTCTATGAGCGGTATGGTTTCATTCCCTGTGTCGATGCTTCACTGACACTTTACCTGCCGCTCGGGTGAGCTTTCTTTGCGAAGAAACACCGTGATTCAGCGTGAGACAACAAAAAAACCCGCGATGCTAGGTAGCAGGCGGGATTCAGGAGGTTTGTGAGACTGTTTGGTACAGCCTGAGACAATGAAATGGTGCCGATTATCGGATTCGAACTGATGACCTACCGCTTACAAGGCGGTTGCTCTACCAACTGAGCTAAATCGGCACGTCGGGGATTCTACCTTACGGTACCTGCACTTCAGGCGCATTGCAGGCGTACAAGCGCTCTACTTGATACGGGTGAGCGCGGGCTTGCCGCCGCCGGGGGGGCGGGGGCCATCGGGTTTGTCGTCTTCGGGCGCGTTGGACACGGTGGTGAGCACCGTTGGGCGCGCCTGCGTGGGGCTGGCCTGTTCGGCACCGTCTTCGGAACTGGCGAGCATGGGGAAGGCCATGCCCTGCCCGTTCTCGCGGGCGTAGATTGCCAGCACCCGGTTTACCGGCACCAGGATGTCGCGCGCCACGCCGCCAAAGCGGCCCTTGAACTCGATGAAATCGTTGCCCAGGTTGAGCGAGCTGGTGGCGTCAAAGCTGATGTTGAGCACAATCTCGCCATCCTTGACGTACTCGCTGGGCACGCGCACGCTGTCGTCTACCAACACGGCGATAAAGGGTGTGAGCCCATTGTCGGTACACCACTCGTACAAGGCCCGGATCAGGTAGGGCCGTGTCGAAGTGGAGTCGGTTGCGTCCATCATGTCGGGCCTGGCGCGCTGTTACTTGCGCATCACCTTCTCGGACGGCGTCAACGCCTCAATGTAGGCCGGGCGCGAAAAGATGCGCTCGGAGTACTTGAGCAGCGGCGCGGCGTTCTTGCTCAGATCGATGCCGTAGTAGTCCAGGCGCCACAGCAGCGGGGCGATGGCCACGTCCAGCATCGAGAAGTTTTCGCCCAGCATGAACTTGTTTTTGAGGAACACGGGGGCGAGTTGGGTCAGGCGGTCGCGAATGTGGGCGCGCGCCTTTTCCAGCACCTTTTCGTTGCCCTTGAAGCTACGCGACTCCAGCGTGGAGACGTGGACAAACAACTCTTTCTCAAAGTTGAGCAGGAACAATCGCACGCGGGCACGGTCCACCGGATCGCCGGGCATGAGTTGGGGATGGGGAAAGCGCTCGTCGATGTACTCGTTGATGATGTTCGACTCGTACAGAATCAGGTCGCGCTCCACCAGAATCGGCACCTGGCCGTAGGGGTTCATGACGCTGATGTCTTCGGGCTTGTTGTACAGGTCGACGTCACGGATTTCAAAGTCCATGCCCTTCTCGAACAGAACAAAGCGGCAGCGGTGGGAAAAGGGGCAGGTTGTACCTGAATACAGCACCATCATGGCAGAAGACTCCTAAAAATAAAAAAAGTGGGCTGCCGTTGCCAACCCACTCTGAGACCAGCAGACGGCATCACAACGAGGCCGCCTGATCACAATACAGACTACTTGATGTCTTTCCAGTACGCCGCATTGAGGCGCCAGGTGCAAAACGTCAATACGGCCAGGAACAGTAGCACCCAGATGCCCACCCGAACCCGGGTATTTTGAACCGGTTCACCCATCCATTGTAAGTAGGACACCAAATCGCCAACCGCCTGATCGTACTGCGCTGGCGTCATGGCTCCGGATTTGACCTGTTCCCAGCCCTTGAATACGTGCGTGGCTGCCCCATGGACGCTGACCTCTTCGTACACCGGACGGCGCTCGCCTTGCAACTCCCACAGGGCGTGCGGCATGGCGACGTTGGGAAATACCAGGTTGTTCCAGCCCGTGGGTTTGGTCTCATCGCGGTAGAAACTGCGCAGGTAAGTGTACAGATAGTCGGCACCCGTGCCGCCAGCGCCTGCGCGCGAGCGGGCAATCACGGTCAGATCGGGCGGGTTGACGCCAAACCAGGCCTTGGCCTGCTGCGGATCAATCGTCGCTTTCATGGTGTCGCCAATCTTGGCGTTGGTGACCAGCAGGTTGTCCTTGATCTGCTCGGGCGTCAGGCCAATGTCCTGCAAGCGGTTGTAGCGCTGGAAAGCCGCCGAATGGCAGTTGAGGCAGTAGTTGACAAACAGCTTGGCGCCGTTTTGCAGGGCCGCGTTGTCTTGCGTATTGACCGGGGCCTTGTCCCAGGCCACTCCGCCCGTGTTGGCCTGCGCCGTCAGCGCAAGCCCCAGCGCAAGCAGACTGCCGAGAATGACTTTTTGTGTGAAACCCATGGTTTTCATTGATGTTTCTCCCGTTCAGTGCGCCGTAAAAGTCACGCGATCGGGCACCGGCTTGCAGGTGCCAAGCCGACTCCACCAGGGCATCAGGATGAAGAAACCAAAGTAGAACAGGGTCGATACCTGGGCAATGCGGCCACTGATGACCGACACCGGTTGCGTACCCAGGTAACCCAAAATCAGGAACACCACCACAAACACGGCGTACAGGTACTTGTGCCAGTCGGGGCGGTAACGGATCGACTTCACGGGGCAGTTGTCCAGCCAGGGCAGGAAGAACAGAACCACCACACCGCCGCCCATGGCCACCACGCCCCAGAACTTGGCGTCAATCGACAGCATCAGGGCCGAAACCACCACCGCGCCACCCACAATCACACCTTTGAACAACGCAGGCATTTTGACCTTGGCCACCGCCAGCGCGGCACCGGCAAGCACGCAGGCAATCAGCACGTACATCATTTCGCTGGTGACTGCCCGCAGCAGCGAGTAAAACGGCGTGAAGTACCACACCGGCGCAATGTGCAGCGGTGTCTGGAACGGGTCCGCCGGGATGAAGTTGTTGTACTCCAGGAAGTACCCGCCCATTTCCGGCGCAAAGAACACGATGGCGCAAAACACCATCAGAAACACGCAGACGGCAAAGATGTCGTGCACCGTGTAGTAGGGGTGGAACGGGATGCCGTCCAGCGGGACACCACGCGCGTCCTTCTGGGCCTTGATCTCGATACCGTCCGGGTTGAGCGAGCCCACTTCGTGCAGGGCAATGATGTGCGCCACCACCAGACCCAGCAGCACCAGCGGTACGGCGATCACGTGGAAGCTGAAAAAGCGATTCAGGGTGGCGTCGCCCACCACGTAGTCACCGCGAATCAGCAGCGCCAGGTCGGGGCCGACAAAGGGAATGGCCGAGAACAGGTTGACAATCACCTGCGCGCCCCAGTAGCTCATCTGGCCCCAGGGCAGCAGGTAGCCCATGAAGGCTTCGGCCATCAGCGCCAGGAAGATGGCACAGCCAAACAGCCACACCAGCTCGCGCGGCTTGCGGTAGCTGCCGTACATCAGGCCACGGAACATATGCAGGTACACCACCAGAAAAAACGCCGACGCGCCGGTGGAGTGCATGTAGCGGATCAGCCAGCCCCAGGGCACGTCGCGCATGATGTATTCCACCGAGCCAAAGGCCAGCGCCGCGTCAGGCTTGTAGTGCATCACCAGGAAGATGCCGGTCACCAACTGGATCACCAGAACAAACAGCGAAAGCACGCCAAAGACGTACCAGAAGTTGAAATTCTTGGAAGCGTAGTACTCGCTCATGTGCTCTTTGAAGAGCTTGGAGAGCGGAAAGCGGTTGTCTATCCAGTTGAGCAGTTGCTCGCCCGCTGGCGCGTTGGGGGAAATTTCGTGATATTCAGCCATGTTGTTGCTCCTTAGGCTTTCTTGTCGTCACCAATGAGCAACTTGGTTTCTGAAAGGTAGACATGGGCCGGAATCTGCAGGTTGTCTGGCGCGGGCTTGTTCTTGAACACACGGCCCGCCAGATCGAACGTAGAGCCGTGGCAGGGGCAGAAAAAGCCGCCCTGCCAGTCGTCGGGCAGCGAGGGCTGGGGCCCGGGCTGGAATTTTTCCGACGGCGAGCAGCCCAAATGGGTGCAAATACCCACTACCACCAGGTACTCGGGCTTGATCGAACGGGTGGCGTTGCGTGCGTAGGCGGGGGCCTGGTCGTCGGGCTTGCGCTCGGAGTTGGGGTCGGCCAGTTGCGCGTCAAGCTTGGCCAGGGCGGCAAGTTGCTCGGGGGTGCGGCGCACAATCCAGACCGGCTTGCCACGCCATTCCACCGTCATTTTTTCGCCCGGCTTGAGGGCAGCGATGTCGGCTTCTACCGCAGCGCCAGCGGCTTTGGCCTTTTCGGAGGGCTGAAAACTGCTGACAAAGGGGACTGCAGCACCAATGCCGCCTACCGCACCAACGCAACTTGAGGCAATCAGCCAGGTGCGCTTGCTGGCGTCGACCGGGTGACCGCCGACTAGGGTTTCACTCATGAAAATCCTCAATGAACATCACTATCACGTCTTAGGGAGGCGCGATTGTAGCGGAGTGTTCTTTGGCCTGTTTTATTGCGGTTATTAGGCTGGAAGGGTCGGCGCGGCCGGTGCCGGCAAGGTCAAAAGCGGTGCCGTGATCCGGGCTGGTGCGCACCAGCGGCAGGCCCAAAGTCACGTTGACGCCCTGCTCCACGCCCAGATACTTTACCGGGATCAAACCCTGGTCGTGGTACATGGCAATCACCACGTCAAACTCTGGCCCCCCGGCGCTGGCGCGGCGCGCGCGCATGAAGACTGTGTCCGGTGCCCAGGGGCCGCTGACCTGGCAGCCCGCAGCGCGCGCGGCTTCAATAGCCGGGACTATGACCTCAATCTCTTCGCGCCCGAACAGCCCGCCCTCGCCCGCATGCGGGTTGAGCCCGGCCACCGCCATGCGCGGAGCGCGCCCCAGCAGGCGCGTAAGCGCCGCGTGGGTAATCAGCAGGGTCTGGAACACGTTGTCCAAGGTGACCGCGTCGAGCGCCTCGCGCAGCGACACGTGGATACTCACCAGCACCGTGCGCAGTTCGTTGTTGGCCAGCATCATGCGCACCGGCACATCGACCACCGGTTTGCCCAGAAACTGCGCGGCGCAGTCCTGCAGCATTTCGGTGTGGCCTGGAAAGCGGTCAAAGGGCGCGCCGGCCGCCGACAGCGCCTCTTTGTGCAGCGGCGCGGTAACCAGGGCGCTGACCTCGCCGCGCAGAGCCGCGTTGGCGGCCCACAGCACGCAGTTACCGGCAAACGCCCCCGCTTGCGCGCTGATCTGTCCCCAGGGCAGTGCCGCCAGCGGTGCTGCCACCTGCAACACCGGCACGCAGCGCGGCGGCGTTTGCCAGGCCTCGCTCACGCTGGTGATGTGTGCCACTGGCAGCGCGGGCTGGCCGCTGTGCGCCACTACTGCGGCGGCGCGGCGCAGGGTCTGCACATCGCCCGCAACAAAGCAGCCGTGCAGCAGTTCGGGCGCATCGCGGTACGCCTTGACGATGATCTCGGGGCCAATGCCAGCGGCATCGCCCATGGTGATAGCAAGAGGAAGTGGTGACGCCATGCGTTGTGTGTGTGGTTCGAGGGAGGGAGCCTTCAGGCCGGGTTGTCAATTTCGACAAACACGTGCTCCAGCCCAAGCTGCTGCACCAGGTGCGCGCCCACGGCGCTTACGCCATAGCGTTCGCTGGCATGGTGGCCGCAGGCTAGGTACGCCACACCGCACTCACGCGCGTAGTGGGCCTGGGGCTCGGAAATCTCGCCGGTCATAAAGGCGTCGGCACCGGCGGCAATGGCGGCCTCAAAGTAGCCCTGCGCGCCGCCACTGCACCAGGCGACGTTTTTGATCGCGCGCTGTGCCGTATCGACCAGGGTGACCGGCCTTTTGAGCACGCTTTCCAGGTGCTGCGCCAGTGCCGCTGCGCTGGCAAACCCGGTGCCATCGTGGCTTGTGCCGATCCACCCCAGCGACTGCTCGCCAAAGCGCCCGGCCGCACCCGCATGGGCGCGCAGCCCCAGGCGCTCGCCCAACTGGGCGTTGTTACCCAGCTCGGGGTGGGCGTCGAGCGGCAAATGGTAGGCAAACAGGTTGATGTCATGGCGCAGCAGCAAGGCCAGGCGTGCGCGCATCCAGCCGGTAACGCAGCCGTCGTAGCCGCGCCAGAACAGCCCGTGGTGCACCAGAACGGCATCGGCCTGCTGCGCCACGGCGGCTTCGAGCAGCGCCAGGCTGGCGGTTACCCCGGTCACCAGCTTGCGCACCTCGCGCCGCCCCTGCACCTGCATGCCGTTGGGGCAGAAGTCCTTGAATAGCTGGGGCTGCAGCAGGTTGTCCAGCGCTTTGAGCAGTTCGTGCTGATCGGTCATAGGGGAATGTCGGGCACGCGCCAGGCGTGCGCTACGGGTGGTTACTTCACAAGCCCCGATTGTCGCTGACCGCGTGGCATGACCGCAGGCAGCGCATGCCCATGGCGTTGGGTTCTACAATTTGCCCTGCTTGCAACCGGCCGCGTCGGCCCCATCTGTCACTTCCATGAAACGTCTTTGGCTCTTGTTTTCTCAAACCGCCACGGTGCTGCTGGCGGCCTATTTTGTGGTGGCCACGCTCAAACCCCAGTGGATCGGGCATGGCATATTGGTCTCTTCCGGCGCAGTCGCGCTGGTGCAGGCACCACCTGCCGCGCCGGGTGAAATTCCGGCAGGGAGCTTCCGGCTGGCGGCGCAACGGGCCTCGGCCGCCGTGGTCAGCATCAACACCAGCAAGACCACCCACCGGGGCGACCACAGCAACGATCCCTGGTACCAGTTTTTCTTTGGCGATCAGGCGCAAGAGTCCCAGGGCGATCTGGGCAGCGGCGTGATCGTCAGCGCCAGCGGCTACATCCTGACCAACAACCATGTGGTGGAAGAGGCCTACCAGATCGAAGTCATCCTCAATGACAGCCGCCACACCATGGCCAAGGTAATTGGCACCGACCCCGACAGCGACCTGGCGGTGCTCAAGATTGATCTGGACCGATTGCCCACCATCGTGCTGGGCAACTCCGACAGCCTGCAAGTGGGCGACCAGGTGCTGGCCATTGGCAATCCGTTTGGCGTGGGGCAAACGGTGACCAGCGGCATTGTGAGCGCACTCGGGCGCAACCAACTTGGCATCAATACGTTTGAGAACTTCATCCAGACCGATGCGGCCATCAACCCCGGCAACTCGGGCGGCGCGCTGGTGGACACCAGCGGCAACCTGCTGGGCATCAATACGGCCATTTACTCGCGCTCGGGCGGCAGCATGGGCATCGGCTTTGCCATTCCGGTGTCCACGGCGCGCCAGGTGCTCGACGGCATCGTCAAGGACGGGCGTGTCACGCGCGGCTGGATCGGCGTGGAGCCCAACGAATTGACCAGCGAGTTGGCGCAGACTTTTGGCATTACTGCCAAGCACGGTGTGGTGATTACCGGCGTGCTGCAAAACGGCCCGGCGGCCAAGGCCGGCATTCAGCCCGGCGACGTGATTGTGAAAATCGGCGACCAGCCGGTGCAAGGCGTGGCCCAGTTGCTGGCCCAGGTGGCTGCGCTCCAGCCCGGCACGGCGGCGCGCTTTTCGATTGAGCGCAAGAACCAGCCCAAAGACCTCGACCTGGTGCCCGGCGTGCGTCCGCGCCCTGCCAGCGTCCGCCGCTAAGCGCCGTCGGACGCAGAGGCCGGGGCCTCTTCAGGCGGTGGCTGGGTGTGCTTGATGAAGATTTGCGCGGTCCAGATCCCGGCTTCGTACAGCAGGCACATGGGCAATAGCAGCGCCACCATGGACACCGGGTCCGGCGGCGTCACCACCCCTGCCACGGCCGCTGCCGCCACCACAAAGTAGGAGCGAAATTTCTTGAGCTGCTCCACCGACACCACGCCCATGCGCGCCAGAATCACCACCGCAATCGGCACCTCAAAGGCAACGCCAAACGCAATGAACATGGTGATCACAAAATCCAGGTAGGCGTCAATATCGGGGCTGACTGCCACCGAGCTCGGTGCCATGCGCTGAATCGCCGGAAACGCCTGGCCAAACACAAAGAAGTAGCAAAACGCAGCGCCCAGATAGAACAGCAGGGTGCTGGCAATCACCAAGGGCGTGACCAAGCGCTTTTCGTGCTTGTACAGGCCCGGCGCAACAAACCCCCACACTTGGTACAAGATCCACGGCAGCGACAGGCCGCAGGCCGCCAGCACCGTTACCTTGATCGGCACCAGAAACGGCGAGACCACACCCACCGCAATCATCTTGGAGCCCTCGGGCAGCGACTTCACCAGCGGCAAGGCAAGCAGGTCGTACAGCCCCGACGGACCCGGATAAAACACCAGCACGCCAAAAACCGCGCCGATGCCGTAGATGCAGTACATCAGCCGGTCGCGCAACTCCAGCAGGTGCTGCACAAAGGGCTGCTCGGTACCGGCGAGCTCGTCGTCAGGGGTTTTCTTGGGGTCGGTCATCCGTGCACCTTGGGTGGCCGAAAGCGCGCGACCCGCGCAGCGCCCGACAGGGCCCGGGTGCGCACGCCTGAGCGTGCCTTGTACCACTGGGGTGTGGCACCCACCTTGAGGCGCCACTTCTTGCCCGGGTGCTTGTACTCGGGCAACTGCACCACGCTTTCTTGCACCGCCGCAAACGTGGTTTCGGTCCAGGTGCCTTCGATCTCGGTGGCATGGCTCTGGATGGTGTTTTCCACTTCGCGCGCAGCGGTTTGCACCGTGTCGCGCATTTTCTTGAGCTCATCGAGCTCCATCGAGCGGTTGACTTCGGCCTTGACGTCGGCCACGTAGCTGCGTGCGCGCCCGAGCAGCGTGCCCAGGGTGCGTGCCACCCCCGGCAGACGCTCCGGGCCAATCACAACCAGGGCAATGGCTCCAATGATGGCGATCTTGGTGACGCCAATATCCAGCATGGGCGGACTAACTCAGTTCTTGACTTTGGCGTCAACGTCGATCGTGGTCTTGGCTTCCACCTTCTCGGTCACTGCCTGCACCGGAGCCTCGGGTGCTTTCTCGGGCGTGCTGCCGTCGCGCATGCCGTCCTTAAACCCCTTGACCGCGCCGCCCAGGTCAGAACCAATGTTCTTGAGCTTCTTGGTGCCGAAAATCAGGACGATGATGACCAGAAAAATAATCAAGTGTGTAGTCGACAAACCCATGGCTAACTCCTTGCTGTTACGCTGATTCTAGTATCTTCACCCGCGCAGCCAGGGGCGCGGTCCGCCCATGATGTGGAAGTGAAGATGGTTGATTTCCTGCCCGCCCTCGGCACCGGTGTTGGTCACCAGCCGAAAGCCACCTTGCGGGTAGGGGTTGCAGCCCTCCTGCAACGCGAGGCGCGGCACCAGCGCCATCATGCGCCCAATCAGGCCCGCGTGCTGCGCATCGACCTGCGCCATGCTGGGAATATGCATTTTGGGAATCAGCAAGAAATGCACCGGTGCCCAGGGATGGATGTCGTGAAACGCAAACACTTCATCGTCCTGGTACACCACGCGCGACGGGATCTTGCCCGCTGCAATCTTGCAAAACAGGCAATCGGGGTTGTGCTCGGTCACCGTACTCATGGCGTTTGCTGCTCCCGGGCTACGGCCTTGCGCAAGGCCTTTTCTTCAATGCCGCTGGTGCCTTCGCGGCGCTCGAGTTCGGCCACCACATCGCGCGGAGTCAGACCATAGTGAGCCAGCGCGATCATGCAGTGAAACCACAAATCGGCCACCTCAGCCACCACTTTGGCCTTGTCACCGCCGTGGTCGGCATCCTTGGCCGCCATCACGACTTCGGTCGCTTCTTCACCGATCTTTTTCAAAAAAACGTCCGGCCCCTTGGCCAGCAGCCGCGCCACGTAGCTGCTGGAGGGGTCGCCGCCCTGGCTGGGTTTGCGCGTTTCGATGACGGCTGCCAAGCGCGCCAGCGCGTCACCAGAGATGTCGTTGGAAGACATAAGTGCTATTTGTAAATGGTTTGGGGATCTTTGAGTACCGGCTCAACGCTGCGCCAGGCACCGTCCTGAAGGATACTGAAAAAGCAGCTATGGCGCCCGGTGTGGCAGGCAATGCCCGGCGTGTGCCCGGTTTGCGTGACCTTGAGCAAAATTACGTCGTTGTCGCAATCCATGCGGATCTCGTGCACGGTCTGCACATGGCCCGACTCCTCGCCCTTGAACCAGAGCTTGCCGCGCGAGCGGCTGAAATACACCGCACGCCCGAGTTCGGTCGTTTTTTGCAGCGCCTCGCGGTTCATCCAGGCAAACATCAGCACGTCGCCGCTAGAGGCCTCCTGCGCGATCACCGGCACCAGCCCGCGCTCATCCCATCGAATGTCATTAAGCCACTTCATGCCGGAATTGTGCGCTCAAATCCGCACCGGGATGCCACGCTGCGCCATGCAGGCCTTGGCCTGCGCCACCGTGAACTCGCCGTAATGGAAGATGCTGGCGGCCAGCACTGCGTCCGCACCGCCAATCTGAATGCCGTCGGCCAGATGCTCCAGTGTGCCGACGCCGCCGGACGCAATCACCGGCACGCTGACGGCATCGCTGATGGCGCGCGTGAGTTCCAGGTCAAAGCCCGCCTTGGTGCCATCGCGGTCCATGCTGGTGAGCAAAATCTCGCCCGCGCCACGGCGCGCCATCTCGCGCGCCCAGGTGAGCGCGTCCAGGCCGGTGTTCTTGCGCCCGCCGTGGCTGTACACGTCCCAGCCTTGGCCGCGCGCCTGTACCTCGGCACCAACGCGGCGCTTGGCGTCAATCGCCACCACGATGCACTGCGCGCCGTACTTGTGCGAGGCGTCCTCGATCACCTGCGGGTTGGCAATGGCGGCCGAGTTGAAACTAGTTTTGTCGGCACCGGCATTGAGCAAGCGGCGCACGTCTTCCACCGTGCGCACGCCACCACCCACGGTGAGCGGAATGAACACCTGCGAGGCGACCGCCTCGATGATGTGCAGAATCAGATCGCGGTTGTCGCTGGTAGCGGTGATGTCCAGAAACGTGAGTTCGTCAGCGCCCTGCTCGTTGTAGCGCGCGGCCACTTCCACCGGGTCACCGGCGTCGCGCAGTTCGACAAAATTGACACCCTTGACGACCCGCCCGCCGGTCACATCCAGACAGGGAATGATGCGTTTGGCCAGCGTCATCCGTTGAGCTCGCGTGCGCGCTCCAGCGCCGCTGCAAAGTCGAGGTCGCCGCTGTAGATGGCGCGCCCGCAGATCACACCTTCAACGCCTTCGTCCTCCACCTCGCACAGCGCCTCAATGTCGGCCAGGCCCTTGAGTCCCCCCGAGGCGATTACCGGAATGGTGAGCGCCTGGGCCAGCTTGACGGTGGCGTCGATGTTGATGCCGCTGAGCATGCCGTCGCGCCCGATGTCGGTGTAGATGATGGATTCGACGCCGTAGTCTTCGTATTTCTTGCCCAGATCGACCACGTCGTGGCGGGTGAGCTTGCTCCAGCCATCGGTGGCCACCTTGCCGTCGCGTGCGTCCAGCCCGACGATGATGTGGCCGCCAAAGGCGGTGCAGGCGTCTTGCAGGAAGCCCGGGTTCTTGACCGCAGCCGTGCCGATGATGACGTAGCGCAGCCCGGCGTCCAGATAGCGCTCGATGGTGTCCAGGTCGCGGATGCCGCCGCCAAGCTGCACATCCACCTCGCTGCCAACCTCCTTGAGGATCTTGCGGATTGCGGCCTCGTTCTTGGGGTGGCCGGCAAACGCGCCGTTCAAATCCACCAGGTGCAGGCGGCGCGCGCCCTTGTCAACCCATGTGCGGGCCATGACATTGGGCTCTTCCCCGAACGTGGTGGATTGGTCCATGTCGCCTTGTTTGAGGCGAACACAATGACCGTCTTTGAGGTCAATAGCGGGAATTAAAAGCATGGTGCTTCAGCGGTGGGACAAGGAAATGCGTAGCCGGTGCGTGAGTGAGATAAGCCAACCCATGGGAATGTCAGGGATTCCAGTGTAGAAAGTTACGGTACAAGGCCAGTCCGTGGTCGGCGCTCTTTTCGGGGTGAAATTGGGTTGCGAAAATATTATCGCGCGCAATTGCCGAAGAAAAGCGTCCGCCGTAGTCCGTCAGGCCTGCGCTGTGGCGCGCATCAGACGGTCGGGCGTAAAAACTGTGCACAAAGTAGAAATAGCTGCCGTCGGGTACATCGCCCCAAACCGGGTGGCGCGTGGCCCCTTCACCGCACTGGTAGACCTGGTTCCAGCCCATCTGCGGCACCTTGTAGCGGCTGCCGTCGGGTTGCAACTGGCCTTCAAGCTCGAACTTGATGACTTCGCCGTGGATCAGGCCCAAGCCCGGCGTGTCGCCCTCGGCGCTGTGGTCAAGCAGCATCTGCATGCCCACGCACACACCAAACAACGGTTTGCTAGCTGCCGCCTCCAGCACCGAAGCCAGCAGACCCGAGTCGCGCAACTCGCGCATACAGTCGGGCATGGCACCCTGGCCGGGCAGGACCACGCGCTCACTGGCGCGCACCGTGTCGGGGTCGGCCGTAATCACCACGTGGTAGCCGCTGCCCGCCGCCGCCGCCTGGACTGCCTGCGACACCGAGCGCAGGTTGCCCATGCCGTAGTCCACCACCGCCACTGTCTTGTTGTGCATCTACAGCGAACCCTTGGTGGAGGGAATGGTTCCAGCGGCACGTGCATCGCGCGTAAGCGCCGCGCGCAGCGCCCGGGCAAAGGCCTTGAACACGGTCTCGGCCTGGTGATGCGCGTTGTCGCCCTTGAGGTTGTCGATGTGCAAGGTGACAAAGGCGTGGTTGACAAAGCCCTGGAAAAACTCGTGGATCAGTTGGGTATCGAGGTTGCCCACCATGGCGCTGCGAAACGGCACGTCCATCACCAACCCCGGGCGACCCGAAAAATCGATCACCACGCGCGAGAGCGCTTCGTCCAGCGGCACATAGGCGTGCCCGTAACGCGAAATGCCCTTCTTGTCGCCCACGGCCTGGTGCACCGCCTGCCCCAGGGTGATGCCCACGTCTTCCACCGTGTGGTGGCCGTCCACATGCAGGTCGCCATCGGACTCGATATCCAGGTCGATCATGCCGTGGCGTGCAATCTGCTCGAGCATGTGGTCAAAAAACCCGATGCCGGTGGACAACCGGGCCTGGCCGGTGCCGTCGAGGTTGACTTTTACCCGCACCCGGGTTTCGGCGGTGTTGCGCGCCACCTCGGCCACACGCTGGGGGTGGGCCACCGACTCGGTCAAGGGATAGTTGGTCATAAGGACTCCGCAAGCGCACGCAAGAGGCGCGAATTCTCTGCCGCCGTGCCCACCGTCAGGCGCAGGCAATTGGCAAGCAATGGATGCATTTTAGAAACGTTCTTCACCAGGACCGCACGCGCCTTGAGTGCGTCAAACACAATGTGGGCCCGATCGCCCTCACCGAGGATGCGCACCAGCACCATGTTGGCGTCGCTGTCCCAGGCCCGGACACCGGGGAGCGCCCGCAGCGCTTCCAAAAGCATAGCACGTTGCGCGCGTATTTCAACCGCTTGCGCGGCAAAAACCTCCTGGTGCTCAAGCGCAAACAGGGCGCACTCGTAATTGAGCACGCTGATGTTGTAGGGCGGGCGCACCTTGTTGACTTCGTCGATCAGCGCCTTGGCACCGAGCATGTAGCCAATGCGCACACCGGCCAGACCAAACTTGCTCATGGTGCGCATCAGCAGCACGTGGCTGTGCAACTCGGGCGCGGCGCGGATCACGTCCAGATAGCTGCGGCTGGAAAACGGCTGGTAGGCCTCGTCAATCACCACCAGACTACCGACCTCGCCCGCCGCCGCGATGATGCGCGCCATCACCGCCGCGTCCCACAAATTGGCGCTGGGGTTGTTGGGGTAGGCCAGATACACCAGGGCGGGCTGCTGCACGTCGATGGCCTGCAGCATGGCGGCCTCGTCGAGTTCAAAGTCGGCAGTCAGCGCCACGCCGCAAAAGTCCAGCCCCTGCAAGGTGGCACTCATGGCGTACATCACAAAGCCGGGCACGGGCGCGAGCACCACCGGCCGCTTGCCCCCGGGCGGCACCGGCACATCACACGCCATGGCCAGCAAGGCGATCAGTTCGTCCGATCCGTTGCCCAGCATGATGTCGTGGCCCGCAGGCATGCCCGCGTGCGCCGCCAGCGCCTGGCGCAAATCGTTGACACGGCCATCGGGGTAACGGTTGAGCGCCAGCGCCCCCAGGCGCTTGCCCAACGCCTCCTGCAGCTCGGCGGGCAGGCGGTGCGGATTCTCCATGGCGTCGAGCTTGACCATGCCCTGGGAGTCCTGAATAGCGTAGGCGTGCATCGATTGCACGTCCTGGCGGATGCGGCGGGAAATAAGGTTTTGCAAACGGGTCATGGGGCAAGTCAAAAGGCACGGATCACTGCGGGACCGTCCGGCAACTGTAGCACCAGCAGCCAGCGCACGGTCGCACAATATTCCGCACTGTGGGCTGTGGTCAGGCTTTTCTGAGGCGCATCTGCGCCGCCTGGGCGTGGGCTTGCAGGCCCTCGCCGTAGGCCAGCGTGGCGGCAATGGGGCCCAGCACCTGGGCACCGGCTTCGCTGACCTCAATCAGGCTGCTGCGTTTTTGGAAGTCGTACACGCCCAGCGGGCTGGAAAAGCGCGCCGTGCCGCTGGTGGGCAGCACGTGGTTGGGGCCGGCGCAGTAGTCGCCCAACGACTCGCTGGTGTAAGCCCCCAGAAAAATCGCTCCGGCGTGTTTGAGCAGCGGCTCCCAACGGTGCGGGTCGCTGCTCGACACTTCAAGGTGTTCGGGCGCAATCCGGTTGCTGATGGCGCAGGCCTCTTCCATGCTGCGCGTGAGGATCAGGGCACCGCGGTCGTTGAGGCTTTTGGCGATGATGGCCGCGCGCGGCATGGTGGGCAGCAAGCGGTCAATGGATGCCTGCACCAGGTCGAGGTAGGCGGCGTTGGGGCACAGCAGAATGCTTTGCGCCAGTTCGTCGTGCTCGGCCTGACTGAAGAGGTCCATCGCCACCCAGTCGGCTGGCGTGCTGCCGTCGGCCAACACCAGAATTTCGCTGGGGCCGGCGATCATGTCGATGCCCACGGTGCCAAAGACCCGGCGCTTGGCTGCGGCCACGTAGGCGTTGCCCGGGCCGGTGATCTTGTCCACGGCGCCAATCGTCGCCGTGCCATAGGCGAGTGCCGCCACAGCCTGAGCGCCGCCGATGGTGAAGGCGCGCGTCACGCCCGCCACATAGGCAGCCGCCAGCACCATGGCGTTTTTCTCGCCGCCGGGCGTGGGCACCACCATGATGATCTCGCCCACCCCGGCCACATGCGCGGGGATGGCATTCATCAGCACCGACGACGGATAGGTCGCCTTGCCGCCGGGCACATAGATGCCGACGCGGTCCAGCGGCGTGACCTTTTGTCCGAGCAGGCTGCCGTCCTGGTCGCGGTAGCTCCAGCTCTGTCCACAGGCTTGCTTTTGCGCCTCGTGGTAGCTGCGCACGCGCTTTGCCGCCGCCTCCAGGGCGTCGCGCTGGGCCGCAGGAAGGGCTTCAAACGCCACCTTGAGTTCGGCCTGGGTGAGTTCGAGCGCCTGCATCGATGGCGCTTGCAAGGCGTCAAAGCGCGCGGTGTACTCCAGCACCGCCGCATCGCCGCGCTGCTGCACATCGGCCAGGATGTCAGCCACACGCTGCTCGATGGCGGCGTCGGTGTCAGCCGACCAATGCTGCAACGCCTTGAAGCGGGCTTCAAATTCCGGGTCGGCTGTGGACAGTCGGGCGGGGGCAGCTTGGAACGTCATGGCGATGGGTTGAATTTAAGAAACGGTGGAGTCGTCATTGCGAGCGAAGCGTGGCAATCCAGGTCTTTGGCGTTCCTGCATGGACTGCCGCGTCGCTTCGCTCCTCGCAGTGACGCAATGACGGATGCCGAAGGCATGGATCGCCACGGCCTGACGGCCTCGCGATGACGCGCACGTGTGGCCTCGCGATGACGGGCACGCAGCGGAAATCATGCCTTCTTTTCCAGCGCTGAAGCAAAGGCGTTGATGATGGCGCGGATGGGCTCTTGCTTGAGCTTGAGCGCTGCCTGGTTGACGATCAGGCGCGAGCTGATGTCCATGATGCGCTCCACCTCGACCAGGTTGTTGGCCTTGAGCGTGTTGCCGGTGGACACCAGATCGACGATGGCGTCGGCCAGGCCCACCAGGGGGGCAAGCTCCATGCTGCCGTAGAGCTTGATCAGGTCCACGTGCACGCCCTTGGAGGCAAAAAAGTCGCGCGCAATCGCCACGTACTTGGTGGCCACCTTCAGGCGCGAGCCCTGCTTGACGGCCGAGGCGTAATCGAAGTCGGCGCGCACCGCCACGCTGATGCGGCACTTGGCAATTTGCAGATCCAGCGGTTGGTACAGGCCGTCGCTGCCGTGCTCGAGCAGCGTGTCCTTGCCGGTAATGCCCAGATCGGCACCGCCATACTGCACATAGGTTGGCACGTCGGTGGCGCGCACCACCAGCACGCGCACATTGGGCTGGTTGGTGGCAAGAATGAGCTTGCGCGATTTTTCCGGGTCGTCAAGCACTTCAATGCCCGCCGCCTTGAGCAAGGGAACCGTTTCTTCAAAAATGCGGCCCTTGGAGAGTGCCAGAGTGATCATGGGGTCTGCTTTCATCGCCTGGGGTTCACTTCACGCGTTCAATGTCGGCACCAATGCCGCGCAGCTTGGCTTCCATCTGGTCGTAACCCCGGTCCAGATGGTAAATCCGATCGACCACGGTTTCGCCCTCGGCCACCAGACCGGCAATCACCAGACTGGCCGAGGCGCGCAGGTCGGTGGCCATCACCGTGGCGCCCGAGAGCTGCGCCACGCCTTCGACCACCGCCACCTTGCCATCGATCTGGATGTGCGCGCCCAACCGCACCAGCTCGTTGACGTGCATGAAGCGGTTTTCAAAAATGGTTTCGGTTACCTTGGAGGTGCCTTGCGCAATGCAGTTGAGCGCCATGAACTGGGCCTGCATGTCGGTCGGAAAGCCCGGGTACTCGGTGGTGCGGAAGGTCTGTGCGCGCAGGTGCGCATAGGCCGGAGCCTGCGCCTGCACGCGGATGCCGCCTTCCACGGCGCTGACCTGCACGCCCGCGTCGCGCAGCTTGTCGATCACAGCGTCAAGGTGGTCGGCACGGCCATGGCGCAGCAACACATCGCCACCCGCCGCTGCCACGGCGCACAGGAAGGTACCGGCCTCAATGCGGTCGGCCACCACCTGGTGCTCGCAGCCGTGCAGGGCCTCTACGCCCTGAATGCGGATGCGGCTGCTGCCATGGCCTTCAATGCGCGCGCCCATGCGGATCAGCATCTCGGCCAGATCGGGAATCTCGGGCTCCTGCGCGGCGTTTTCCAGAATGGTTTCGCCTTGCGCCAGGGTAGCGGCCATCATCAGGTTTTCGGTGCCGGTGACGGTCACCATGTCGGTGGCGATGCGCGCGCCGCGCAGGCGGCTCTGGCCTGCGGGCAGCTTGGCCACCATGTAGCCGTGCTCCACCGCAATCTGTGCGCCCATCGCCGCGAGGCCTTTAAGGTGCTGGTCCACCGGGCGCGAGCCAATGGCGCAGCCACCCGGCAGCGACACCGTGGCGTGGCCAAAGCGCGCCAGCAGCGGCCCCAGCGCCAGCACCGAGGCGCGCATGGTCTTGACCAGTTCATAGGGCGCTTGCGGCGTGTGCAGGTCGCTGGCGTCCAAGCGCACCGAGCCGTCGCTGGCGTGCTCTACCTGCACGCCCATGTTGCGGATCAGCTTGATCATGGTGGCCACGTCCTGCAAGCGCGGCACGTTGCGCAGCGTTACCGGCTCGGGCGTGAGCAGCGTGGCGCAGAGTTCGGGCAGGGCAGCGTTTTTGGCACCCGAGATCAGCACTTCGCCTGCAAGCGTGCGGCCTCCGCGAATCAGCAGTTTGTCCATCTTGGTAGTCTGGTTTGCGATCGCGCCTCAGGCGCGTTGCGCCGCCCATTCGGCGGGGGTAAAAGTTTTCATCGACAGAGCGTGGACTTCGTCAGTGCGCATCCGGTTGCCCATGGTGGCGTAGACGCGCTGGTGCCGCTGGATAGGGCGCAAGCCTTCAAATGCCGTTGAGACCACCGTGGCATACCAGTGGCGGCCGTCTCCATTGAGCTCGCAATACTCGCAGGGCAGCCCGGCGGTGATAAGGGCCTTGATTTGGTCAGCGGTCATAGTAGTCCGAAGTGAAGTTAGCTGCGAATCTTGTAGCCGGTGCGCAGCAAGTGCATGGCCACAGCGCTGACGACCAGCAAGGCCGCACAGACCACGCCCAGGCTGATCCAGGGCGAGACGTCGCTCACGCCAAAGAAGCCGTAGCGAAAGCCGTCAATCATGTAGAAGAACGGGTTGAGGTGGCTTACGCCCTGCCAGAAGGCCGGCAGTGAGTGGATCGAATAGAACACGCCGCTGAGGAACGTCATGGGCATGATGACAAAGTTCTGGAACGCCGCCAACTGGTCAAACTTCTCGGCCCACAGCCCGGCAATCACCCCCATCGCGCCCATCAGCGCAGCGCCGAGCACGGCAAAGGTCAGAATCCACAGTGGAGCGACAAAACTGATCGACGTAAACCAGGCTGTCGCCAGGAACACGCCCGCGCCCACCACCATGCCACGCACGATGCTCGATCCCACATAGGCCACAAACCAGCTCCAGTGCGACAGCGGCGTGAGCAGCAGAAACACCAGGTTGCCCATGATCTTGCTCTGGATCAGCGACGAAGAGCTGTTGGCAATCGCGTTTTGCAGGATGCTCATCATCACCAGCCCCGGCACCAGAAACGCGGTGTAGCGCACGGTGTCATAGACCTTGACGTGGTCTTCGAGCACGTGGCCAAAAATCAGCAGGTAGAGCATGGCAGTGAGAATGGGCGCGGCCACGGTCTGAAAGCCGACCTTCCAGAAGCGCAGCACTTCCTTGTAGAAGAGCATGGTCCAGCCGTTCATGGCGCAACCCCCGCAGCGGCCTGCGCCTCGCTCTTGCCAGCGCGGTTCATGATCTCGATGAACACGTCTTCCAGATCGGCCTTGCGCATTTCCACGTCTTCCACCACTACACCGGCTTCGCGCAGGCAGGCCAGGGTCAGTTCAATCTCGATGGCATTGCTCGCGGGCACCTGCACCACACTGCCGGTGATTCGCGCACGCGCAGCCAGCGCCGGTGGCAACGCCGCGTCGGTCTTGAAGCGCAGCACGTTGCCTGCGGCCGACTTGAGCAGCTCGCTGGTGCGATCCAGCGCCACGATGCGCCCGTTCTTGAGCATGGCAATGCGTGCGCACAAAGCCTCGGCTTCTTCCAGGTAATGGGTGGTGAGCAGCACCGTGCTGCCCTGCTTGTTGAGCTTGACGATGAATTGCCACAGGGTCTGACGCAGCTCGACATCCACCCCGGCAGTGGGCTCGTCCAGCACGATCACTGGCGGCTTGTGCACCAGTGCCTGCGCCACCAGCATGCGCCGCTTCATGCCGCCCGAGAGCTGGCGCATATTGGCGCCGGCCTTTTCGGTCAGGCCCAGGCTGGCGAGCAGTTCGTCGATCCAGTCGTCGTTGCGCTGGATGCCAAAGTAGCCCGACTGAAAGCGCAGCGCCTCGCGCACATTGAAAAACGGATCAAACACCAGTTCCTGCGGAACCACACCGAGCTTGCGCCGCGCGTTGGCGTAGTCGCTCTGCACGTCGCTGCCCAGCACCGACACGCGCCCGCTGGTGGCGCGGGTCAGCCCGGCCAGGATGCTGATCATGGTGGTCTTGCCCGCACCATTGGGGCCGAGCAACCCGAAGAATTCGCCCTCCTGAATGTCAAGCGTGACTGCATCGAGCGCCAGGAAGGTGGAACCCTTGGGGCCACGCGGCGACGCATAGGCTTTGGAAACGGACTGGAAGGAGATGGCGGTCATGGAAGGCCGCTATTTTAAGCGGCGCGTTGAGGCAAGGCGGTTTCAGGCGCGGGGCACCAGGTCCTCAACCCCGTACAGGCTGGCCAGGTCCAGCAGGTGCGCAGGCAAGCCCTGCACTAGCAGCGACTTGCCCTGGCGGGCGCAAACGCGGCGAAACTCCAGCAGCACAGCCAGCGCCGACGAGTCAAAGCGCTGCAGGGGTTGTGCATCCACCACCACCTTCTCAGCCTCGCTGGCCAACCCTCGCGTGAGTTGCTCCAGGCAGGCGTTGGCCGCCGCGTGGGTAAGTTCTTGCGGCAGGCTCAGCACGTTAGCCCTTCTTGGAATTGGCATTGGTCTTGTTGCGCTCGGCAAGCGAGTTCACCAGACCGTCGATGCCCTTGGCGTTGATTTCCTGCGCAAACTGGCTGCGGTAGGTTTCCACCAGCCACACACCCAGTACGTTGAGGTTGTATATCTTCCATCCAGCACCCTGCCCCGGCGTTTTCTCCAACCGGTAGTCAAGCTGGACCGGGTCGCCCCCGCCTTTGACCTCGGTACGCACCAGCACTTCCTTGTCTTCGGGCGCAGCGCGCATGGGCTTGATGCTGATGGCCTGGTCGCTCACTTGCGTGAGGGCTCCCGCGTAGGTGCGCACCAGCAAAATCTTGAACTCTTCCTGCAGACGCTTTTGCTGCTCGGGCGTGGCTTGACGCCAGGCTGGGCCGACCGCCGACGCTGTCATGCGCTGGAAGTTGACGTTGGGCATGATGCGCGTGTCCACCAGCGCAATCACCTTGGACATGTCGCTGGCGCGGATGGTCTTGTCGGCCTTGATGGTGTCGAGCACGTCGCTGGACAGGCGCTTGATCAGCCCGTCAGGGGTTTCGTCTTCGGCGTGCGCCAGGGGCAGCGTAGCCACCGCCAGCACCACGGCAAAGAGACCCACCAGAGATTGCAAAAACTTGCGCTTCATCATTTCCATTCTTTCTGCTTCAAACCACCCACACCATTATGCTGCGCCAGCAGCGTAATGCCACCTCTCAGGGCTCCACCGCGGGTTCTTCTTCCTCGGGGGGATTGCCGTCGTACACCTGGTTGCGTCGGCGCTGCAAATAGGCTTCGCGCGTAAAGCTGTACTTATCCAGCGCTGCACCTTCCACCAAATTGCCGGCACTGAGCAGGTTCGAACGCTTGTCAACCAACTCGACCAGCGTGAAGCCATTGCGGGTGGGCACGTCTTCAATGGCGTTGGTCGGTTTGGCCGCCCAGTCCACAGGTAACGCCGCCGAGTCGCGCAGCGTTGACGGGCCCAGCACCGGTAGCACGAGATAAGGCCCGGGCTTGACGCCCCAACGCCCCAAGGTCAACCCAAAATTGGACGTGTGGCGCTCGATGTTAAGGTCGCTGGCGACATCCATCAGGCCCAGCAGCCCGATGGTGGTGTTGACCAAGACCCGCCCGACGCTGTCGCTCGTGTCCTGGCCGCGCAACTGCAGTGCGTTGTTCACTGCCGACCACATGTCTTCGAGGTTGTTGAAAAAGTTGTTGACGCCCTTGCGCACCAGTTTCGGAGCGGCGTCGTGGTACACGGTGGCTACCGGCTTGACCACGGCGCGGTCGAGCGCAACGTTGAACTCGAAGATGCCCCGGTTCATGGATTCAAGCGGGTCACGCCGGTCGGGGTAGGGAACGCTGGCGCAGCCCTGGACCAGGGCAGACAGCAGCAACAGCGCCGCCATCGATGTGAAGCGGTGGCAGCTTGCGCTGGTTGTTGTTTTCTCCAGCGCCTTCATTTTTTGGCTGGGTCCGCCGTGCTGCCGTCGGACGCCTTGCTGTAGAGGAACTGGCCAATCAGGTTCTCGAGTACCACGGCAGACTGGGTCGAGCCGATGGTGTCACCCGCCACCAGGTTACCCTCGGCCGCACCAGCTTCAATGCCGATGTACTGCTCGCCCAGCAGACCGCTGGTGAGAATCTTGAGTGAACTGTCCTTGGGAAAGGCGTAGCGGCTCTCCATCGCCAGCGTCACCTTGGCCTGAAAGCTCTTGTCGTCAAAGGTGATGTTGTCCACGCGCCCGACCACCACGCCACCGCTGCGCACCGCTGCCTTGGGTTTGAGGCCGCCGATGTTGTCAAACTTGGCGCCGATCTTGTAGGTGGACTGAAAGTTCAGGCTCAGCAGATTGGCCGACTGCAGTGCCAAAAACAAAATGGCAGCGGCACCGATGAGCACAAACAAGCCCACCCAGACATCATTTTTTGAACGTTGCATTGCACATCCTTCTCATTGTTTGCAGGGCACGCGTGCGCACCCTCCCTTTGGCATCTTCATATCGTAAACATCATCGCTGTGAGAATGAAATCGAGCCCCAGCACCGACAGCGATGCCATCACCACCGTGCGCGTGGTCGCCGCCGCCACGCCTTCCGGGGTGGCCTGGGCCTTGTAGCCTTGCAGCAGCGCGATAAACGTCACGGTAAAGCCAAACACCACGCTCTTGAGCACGCCGTTGCCCACGTCCTTCCAGACGTCCACGCCGCCCTGGATCTGGCTCCAGAACGAGCCCGCATCCACGCCGATCATGAGCACGCCCACCACCCAGCCGCCAATCACGCCCATGGCGCTGAACACCGCCGCCAGCAGCGGCATGGTGATCACTCCGGCCCAAAAGCGCGGTGCCAGGATGCGGTTGACCGGGTCCACCGCCATCATCTCCATCACGCTGATCTGCTCGCCGGCCTTCATCAAGCCGATTTCGGCGGTGAGCGAGGTGCCCGCGCGCCCGGCAAACAGCAAGGCCGTCACCACCGGGCCGAGTTCGCGCACCAGACTGAGCGCCACCAGCAAGCCCAGCGCCTCGGAGGAGCCATAGCGCTGCAAGGTGTAATAGCCCTGCAACCCGAACACAAAACCGACAAACAGCCCCGAGACGGCAATGATGGCGAGCGAATAATTGCCCAGAAAATGGATCTGGTCGCGCACCAGGCCAAAGCGGCGCAGGGTCGGCAGCATCAGCGACACCAGTCGAACAAACAGGCGTCCGCCGTAGCCGATATCGGCCAGCAGGCCCCGGGTGGCAAAACCGACATCGGCAGGTTTGTACCAGCTCATGGCATTCCCCCGGCTGCAACCCGCGCCTCGGGCCCAAAGCCAAAATCTTCGTCCACGGTCACGCCGGGATAGTGAAAGCGCACCGGCCCGTCCTGCAAGGCGTGCACGTACTGGTACACCAGCGGATCGGTGCTTTGGCGCACTTCGTCGGGCGTGCCCTCGCAGGCAACACGGCCATTGGCCAGAATGATCACGTGGTCGGCCATGGCAAAGGTGTGTTCGATCTCGTGCGATACAAAAATACTGGTCAGGCCCATGGAGTCGTTGAGTTCGCGGATCAGCTTGGAGGCGGTGCCCACGGAGATCGGGTCCAGCCCGGTCAGCGGTTCGTCGTACATCACCAGTTCGGGGTCCAGTGCGATGGCGCGCGCCAGCGCCACGCGCCGCGCCATACCGCCGGAAATCTCGCTGGGCATCAGGTCGCGCGTCCCGCGCAGGCCCACGGCGTTGAGCTTCATGAGCACAATGTCGCGGATCAGCACTTCGGGCAAATCGGTGTGCTCGCGCAGCGGAAAAGCCACGTTGTCGTAAACGCTCAGGTCGGCAAACAGCGCACCAAACTGGAACAGCATGCCCATGCGTCGGCGGGCGGCGTACAACTGCGCAGAGTCCATGCGGCCCACGTCCTGCCCGTCAAACAGCACTTCGCCCGACTGGCCCTGGTTCTGGCCACCGATCAGGCGCATCAAGGTGGTCTTGCCCCCGCCGGAGGCACCCATCAGGGCCGTGACCTTGCCGCGCGGTATGTGCACGCTCACGTCTTGCAGGATGACGCGCTCACCGTACCCGAAGGTCAGGTGACGAAATTCGACAAGTGAAGAAGTAGGTGTGGTAGCCATGAATGGAAAAGCCGGACTGCGCCCGGCTCTCCGATGATAAGGGATTGTGGTAAACCCTGAGGGCATAAACCCTTATGGCCGCCTGACCCGGCCAGGTTCTCAGCGTGGCAGGGTGCTTGCGCCCATCAGGAAGACGTCGACCGCGCGCGCAGCCTGACGGCCTTCGCGGATGGCCCACACCACCAGGCTTTGGCCACGACGCACGTCGCCAGCGGCAAACACCTTGGGCACATTGGTGGCGTAGCCGCCCACCAGTTCGGTACCGGCCTTGGCGTTGCCACGGCTGTCCTTGTCCACACCAAACGCATCGAGCACCGGTGCCACCGGGTGCACAAAGCCCATGGCCAGCAGCACCAGGTCGGCCTTGAACACTTGCTCGGAGCCTGCCACTTCGACCATCTTGCCGTCTTTCCACTCGACCTTGACGGTCTTGAGGCCGGTGAGCTTGCCCTTTTCGCCCAGGAACTCCTTGGTGGAAATGGCAAATTCGCGGGTGCAGCCTTCGTCGTGGCTGGAACTGGTGCGCAGCTTGAGCGGCCAGTAGGGCCAGGTCATGGGCCGGTTTTCTTCTACCGGAGGCTGAGGCATCACCTCGAACTGGGTGACGCTGGCCGCGCCATGGCGGTTGCTGGTGCCCACGCAGTCGCTGCCGGTGTCACCACCGCCAATCACGATCACGTGCTTGCCGTCAGCCCGGATCTGGCCCTTGACTTTGTCGCCCGCATTGACTTTGTTTTGCTGGGGCAGAAACTCCATGGCGAAGTGCACGCCCGCCAGGTCACGCCCGGGCACGCCCAGGTCGCGCGACTGCTCGGAGCCCGCGCACAGCAGCACGGCGTCAAAGTCCTGTTGCAGTTGCGCCGCGTTGATGGTCTGCTTGGACCAGTTGGTGACCTTGGAATCCTGGGGCCAGTCGCCCACCAGCACGCCGGTGCGGATGGTGACGCCTTCCTTTTGCATCTGCTCGGCTCGGCGGTCGATGTGCGATTTTTCCATCTTGAAGTCGGGAATGCCGTAGCGCAGCAGGCCGCCGATGCGGTCGTTTTTCTCGAACAGCGTGACATCGTGGCCGACACGCGCCAACTGCTGGGCCGCCGCCATTCCGGCCGGGCCGGAGCCAATCACGGCGACCTTTTTACCGGTCTTCTGCGCGGGCAGTTGCGGCAGCACCCAGCCTTCGGCCCAGCCACGGTCGATGATGGCGTGCTCGATTGACTTGATGCCCACGGCATCGTCGTTGACGTTGAGCGTGCACGCTGCCTCGCACGGTGCCGGGCAGATGCGGCCGGTGAACTCGGGAAAGTTGTTGGTGCTATGCAGCGTCTCCAGCGCAGCCCTCCATTGGCCGCGGTAAACCAGATCGTTGAAATCCGGAATGATGTTGTTGACCGGGCAGCCGTTGTTGCAAAACGGTGTGCCGCAGTCCATGCAACGCGCCGCCTGCTTGTTGGCCTGCGCGTTGTCGAGTCCGATAACGAACTCCTGGTAGTGCTTCAAGCGCTGGGCCACGGGCTTGTAGCCCTCTTCAACGCGCTCAAATTCCATGAAGCCAGTAACTTTTCCCATGATCAATATCCTTGTACGTTAGGTCGCGTCGGCCTTATTTGGCAGCCACGGCTGCGGGCTTGCCCTTGGCAGAGGCTTTGGCAGGCGCAGCGGTCGGCTTGGGCGTCTTGCGCGCATGCAGTTCGCCCAGCGCCCGCTTGTATTCGTTGGGGAATACCTTGACAAACTTGGCGCGCGCAGCGTCCCAGTTGTCAAGCAGTTCACGTGCGCGCTTGCTGCCGGTCCAGCGGTTGTGGTCGGACAGCAGGCGTTTGACATGCACCTCGTCGCACTCGCCCAGGTGCCAGATACCCGGGTCCACACTGGCTTCCTGCTCGCTGCGCGAAAGCACCTTGTCCATGCTCACCATGGCGGTGTTGCAGCGGCTGGCGAACTGGCCGTCTTCGTCGTACACATAGGCAATGCCACCACTCATGCCGGCGGCAAAGTTGCGCCCGGTCTTGCCCAGCACGGCGACGGTGCCGCCGGTCATGTACTCGCAACCGTGATCGCCCGTGCCTTCGACCACCGCCGTCGCACCCGACAGGCGCACGGCAAAACGCTCGCCGGCCACGCCGCTGAAGAACGCTTCGCCTGTGGTGGCACCGTACATCACGGTGTTGCCGACGATGGTGTTGCGAATGGCGTCGCCACGGAAGTCGATGCTCGGGCGCACCACCACGCGCCCACCCGAAAGGCCCTTGCCGGTGTAGTCGTTGGCGTCGCCAATCAGGTACAGCGTGATGCCCTTGGCCAGGAACGCGCCAAACGACTGCCCGCCGGTGCCTTCGAGCTGGATGTGGATGGTGTTGTCGGGCAGCCCTTCGGGGTGCACCTTGGTGAGCGCGCCCGAGAGCATGGCCCCCACCGAGCGGTTGACGTTGCGCGCCACTTCGATGAACTGCACGCGCTCGCCCCGGTCGATGGCAGCGCGGCTCTTGGCGATGAGCACGTTGTCGAGCGCCTTCTCCAGGCCGTGCTCCTGCTCCAGGGTCTGAAAGCGCGGCACATCGGCCGGTGCGCTGGGTTGCGCAAATAGGCGGCCGAAGTCCAGCCCACTGGCCTTCCAGTGCTCAATGCCCTTGCGCATGTCGAGCAGGTCGGAGCGGCCAATCAGGTCGTCAAACTTGCGGATGCCCAGTTGGGCCATGATGCGGCGTACTTCTTCGGCAACAAAGAAGAAGTAGTTGACCACATGCTCTGGCTTGCCCGAGAACTTGCGCCGCAGCACCGGGTCTTGCGTGGCCACGCCCACCGGACAGGTGTTGAGGTGGCACTTGCGCATCATGATGCAGCCTTCGACGATCAGCGGCGCGGTGGCAAAGCCGAACTCGTCGGCACCAAGCAGCGCGCCAATGACCACGTCGCGCCCGGTCTTCATCTGCCCGTCGGTCTGCACCCGGATGCGGCTGCGCAAGCGGTTGAGGACCAGCGTTTGCTGGGTTTCGGCCAGACCGATTTCCCAGGGGCTGCCGCAGTGCTTGATCGATGACCAGGGCGAAGCACCCGTGCCGCCGTCGTGCCCGGCGATCACCACGTGGTCGGCCTTGCACTTGGCAACGCCGGCTGCAATCGTGCCGACGCCGATTTCGGACACCAGCTTGACGCTGATCGAGCTGTGCGGGGCCACGTTCTTGAGGTCGTGGATCAGTTGCGCCAGGTCTTCAATCGAGTAGATGTCGTGGTGCGGCGGCGGCGAAATCAGGCCCACGCCCGGCACCGAGTGGCGCAAGCGCCCAATGTAGTCCGAGACTTTGCCACCGGGCAACTGGCCGCCCTCACCGGGCTTGGCACCCTGGGCCATCTTGATCTGGATCTGGTCGGCGCTGCTGAGGTATTCGGCCGTGACGCCAAAGCGGCCGGACGCCACCTGCTTGATGCGCGAGCGCAGCGAGTCACCCGCCTGCAGCGGCAGATCGACCTCGACTACGTCGTCGCCAATGATGCTCTTGAGGCTGTCGCCTTGGGCAATCGGGATGCCCTTAAGTTCCTGGCGGTAGCGCGCCGGGTCTTCGCCGCCTTCGCCGGTGTTACTCTTGCCGCCCATGCGGTTCATGGCGACGGCCAGCGTGGCGTGTGCTTCGGTGGAAATGGAGCCCAGCGACATGGCGCCCGAGGCAAAGCGCTTGACGATTTCCTTGGCCGGTTCGACCTCGTCGAGCGACACTGCCTTGGCCGGATCAAGCCGGAACTCGAACAGGCCGCGCAGCGTCAGGTGGCGCTTGCTTTGGTCGTTGATGATCTCGGCGTATTCCTTGTAGGTGTTCCAGTTGTTGGCGCGGGTGCTGTGCTGCAGTTTGGCAATGGCGTCGGGCGTCCACATATGCTCTTCACCGCGCGCACGCCAGGCGTATTCGCCACCCACGTCAAGCGCTTGCGCCAGCACCGGGTCGGCGCTAAAAGCGGCCTTGTGCATGCGGATGGCTTCTTCGGCAATGTCGAATACGCCGATGCCTTCGACCCGGCTGGGCGTGCCGGTAAAGTACTTGCCTACCGTGGCGCTGGACAGGCCGATAGCTTCAAACAACTGCGCACCGCAGTAGCTCATGTAGGTGGACACGCCCATCTTGGACATGATCTTGGACAGGCCCTTGCCCACCGCCTTGGTGTAGTTGTAGATCGCCTTTTCGGCGCTCAAGTCGCCGGGCAGATCCTTGTGCACGGCGGCCAGCGTTTCCATTGCCAGGTAGGGGTGCACGGCTTCAGCACCGTAACCAGCCAGCACGGCGAAGTGGTGCACCTCACGTGCGCCACCGGTTTCGACCACCAGACCGGCTGCGGTGCGCAAACCTTCACCCACCAGATGCTGGTGGATGGCCGAGAGCGCGAGCAGGGCCGGAATGGCGACCTGGCTGGCGCTCACGCCCCGGTCGCTGATGATCAGGATGTTCTTGCCGCCCTTGATGGCGTCCACCGCTTCGGCACAGAGCGAAGCCAGTTTGGCCTCCACCCCTTCGTGGCCCCAGGACAGGGGGTAGGTAATGTCGATCACGTGGCTGCGGAACTTGCCGTGCGTGTATTTCTCGATGTCGCGCAGCTTGGCCATGTCGGCAGCGTTGAGCACCGGCTGGCTCACCTCCAGGCGCATCGGAGGGTTGACCTGGTTGATGTCGAGCAGGTTGGGCTTGGGGCCGATGAAGGACACCAGCGACATCACGATGGCTTCGCGGATCGGGTCGATCGGCGGGTTGGTCACCTGGGCGAACAACTGCTTGAAGTAGTTGTACAGGGGCTTGCTGCGGTCGCTGAGCACGGCCAGCGGACTGTCGTTGCCCATCGAGCCAATGGCTTCCTCGCCTGCCACGGCCATGGGAGCGATCAGGAACTTGAGGTCTTCTTGCGTGAAGCCAAAGACCTGCTGGCGGTCGAGCAGGCTGACCTTGTCGGTAATGCGCGCGCCGCCATCGGCCGGGGCCGCGTGCCCCTTGGAAGCGGTGCGACGCTCGTGGAACTCCACGTCGTCCAGGCGAATACGCAGGTTCTCGATCCACTGTTTGTAGGGCTTGCTGTTGGCCAGGCCGGCCTTGAGTTCCTCGTCGTCAATCATGCGGCCCTGCTCCAGATCGATCAGGAACATCTTGCCTGGCTGCAGGCGCCACTTGCGCACGATCTTGCTCTCAGGGACCGGCAGCACGCCGGACTCCGAGCCCATGATCACCAGATCGTCGTCGGTGATGCAGTAACGCGACGGACGCAGGCCGTTGCGGTCGAGCGTGGCACCGATCTGGCGGCCATCGGTAAACACAATGGACGCAGGGCCGTCCCAAGGTTCGAGCATGGCGGCGTGGTATTCGTAGAAGGCACGCCGACGCGGGTCCATGGTGGTGTGCTGTTCCCACGGCTCGGGGATCATCATCATCACCGCCTGGCTGATCGGGTAGCCCGACATGGTCAGCAGCTCCAGACAATTGTCGAAAGTGGCGGTGTCGGACTGGTTGGCAAAGCTGATCGGGTAGAGCTTTTTGAGGTCAGCGCCGAGCACCGGAGACGACATCACGCCTTCGCGCGCCTTCATCCAGTTGTAGTTGCCCTTGACGGTGTTGATCTCGCCGTTGTGCGCCACGTAGCGGTACGGGTGCGCCAGTGGCCACTCGGGGAAGGTGTTGGTAGAGAAGCGCTGGTGCACCAGGCCCAGGGCCGAGACGCAGCGCTCGTCCTGCAGGTCCAGGTAGTAGGTGCCCACCTGATCGGCCAGCAGCAAGCCCTTGTAAACCACGGTGCGGCTGCTCATGCTGGGCACGTAATACTCTTTGCTGTGCTTGAGCTTGAGCGCCTGAATGTTGGCGCTGGCGGTTTTGCGGATCACATAGAGCTTGCGCTCCAGCGCGTCCTGCACGATCACGTCGTCGCCCCGGCCGATGAAGACCTGGCGTAGGATGGGTTCTTTTTCGCGCACGGTGGGCGACATCGGCATTTCGCGGTTAACCGGCACATCGCGCCAGCCCAGCAGCACCTGACCCTCGGCCTTGATGGCGCGCTCCATCTCCTGCTGGCAGGCCAACCGCGAGGCATGCTCCTTGGGCAGAAAGATCATGCCCACGCCGTACTCGCCCGGGGGCGGCAGGGTCACGCCCTGGGCCAGCATTTCTTCACGGTACAGGGCGTCGGGCAACTGGATCAGGATGCCCGCGCCGTCGCCCATCAGCTTGTCGGCCCCGACTGCGCCCCGGTGATCGAGGTTTTCAAGGATCTTGAGCGCGTTCTGGACGATGGAATGGCTCTTCTCGCCGCGAATGTGCGCGACAAACCCCACGCCGCAAGCATCATGCTCCTGCTCCGAGGTGTACAAACCGTTGTTCTGAAGATGTTGAATTTCAGCAGCCGTGGTCATGGCGTGTTCCTATAAATTGCACTGGGACAAGAGCCTACCCCATCGCAACAACAATGCCAACCAAATTATTTGGGGTCAGATTCCAATTATTTGTTGATAAATACACTCAACAAATAATTGGGGACACATTAAAAGCGACCAAATCCCTTGAAAAACGAAACGCAAAGGCGGCGTTTTACCGGAAAAGTTAGGAGTTGGCGCGCGTCAGCAGGGGCCGCCCGGCGCTGGATTTGCTCAGCCGCCGGGGCGTTTTGGATTGCAAATCTGCCACAAAGGCGGGCTCGCCCAGGGCCCAGCCGCGCAAGGTTGCGTCGGTGAGCGCCTGGCGTTGCACCGGGTTGATGCCCGCATGCACCATTTCTGCGTACGCGGCTTCACGGGCAAAGGGCGTGTTGCCCAGCTCCCAAAAGATAGGGTGCGGCGTGACGCAGGAGTCGATGCGCAAGCCCGCATAGTGCCCGTGGCTGGACCAGGGATAGTCCTGGGCACGCTCGACCATGCCTGCGCGCACCGGATTGAGGTCGATATAGGCCATGCAGGCAAGCAGGTAGCGCTCGGACTGCACCACGGTGGATTTGTAGCGCCCTTCCCACAGGGTGCCGGAGCGCTTCTGGCGGTCGTTGAAGTAGCGCACGTAGCGCCTGCCGATGGCCTGCATCATTTGCGGCAGGCCCTCGGCGGTTTGCGGCGTGACCAGCAGATGGAAGTGGTTGCCCATCAGCACGTAGGCGTGTACGGCAACACCACACTTGCGTGCGTTTTCATCGAGCAAGTCCAGCAACTGCTGGTAGTCCTGCGCCGACTCGAAAATGCTCTGGCGGTTGTTACCGCGCTGGATGACGTGGTGCGGGTAACCCGGCAGGCTCAAACGGGGTAAACGCGCCATGCCGGGCTGCCATTACTTGGGCGCTTTGGCGACCCGAACCTTGCCCCCGGTGGTGACCACGATGACCGCGTCGCCAGGTGTGAACACCTCGCCGCCCTTGGCCTGCACAATGGCGCGGCGCTCGCCGCCCTTGAGTTGCACCAAGATTTCAAATGCGTCTTCACGCGTGGCAAAGCGCTCAATGGCGTTGCCCGCCACCGCACCAGCCACACCGGCGAGCACGCCCAGCACCTGGCCTTCGCGCTGCACGCCGCTGCCGCCATAACCACCAACCGCGCCCACGACGCCGCCCACGGTAGCGCCGACACCCGACTGGCTGCCATCGACCACCACCGAGCGCACCGTCAGCACAACGGCGTCTTCGACCTTGGCCATGCGTTGCGCGTCACCGCGCTGAATGACATCAGGGCTACTGCTGGCGCAGGCACCCAGAACAACGGCCAAGGTGCCGACCAGCATTGCATTCAAAATTCGTTTCATAAGTTTTTCTCCCCAAACAAGTTCCAATAATACGGCTTTTGCCTCCGCCCATCAGGGCGCACCGGCATTGTCCTGTGGCAATGTAAACCGGGTATGAAGCAATTCATCCAGGCCAAACTCCTGCAGCAGCTCACGCAGGCGCTGCGCCGCCTGGCGTTTGTGCTGGCCGGTGTAGCGCGCGATGATGAGCTCGTTCTTCATGCTGTGCTCCCAGCCCACCAACTCAGTCACGCTGACCTGGTAGCCGCTGGCCTCCAGGTACAGGCAGCGCAAGACATTGGTCAACTGGCTGCCGATCTCGCGCGTGTGCAACGGATGGCGCCACAACTCGGCCAGCGGCGTGCGCCGCAGGTTGAGCGCCTTGTGGGCATTGAGGTGGCGCGTCAACTCCGCCTGGCAGCACGGCACCAGCACCATGGCGCGTGCCTTTTTTTGCAGGCCAAAGGCAATCGCGTCGTCGGTGGCAGTGTCGCAGGCGTGCAGCGCCGTCACCAGGTCAATCTGCGCGGGCAACTCCGGTGCCAGCGCGGCTTCCTGCACACTCAGGTGCAGAAAGCTCATGCGCTCGAAACCCAACTTGGCCGCCAACGCGCGGGACTTTTCGACCAGCTCCGCGCGCGTCTCAATGCCGTAAATGTGGCTCTGGGGATGGAAGCGGAAATACAGGTCGTACAGGATGAAGCCCAGGTAGGACTTGCCCGCGCCGTGGTCGGCCAGGGTCAGGGTCTGGCCCGGCACCAGCGTTGTTTCCTGCAGGATTTTTTCGATGAACTGGTACAGGTGGTACACCTGCTTGAGCTTGCGCCGCGAATCCTGGTTGAGCCGGCCTTCGCGCGTGAGGATATGCAGTTCCTTGAGCAACTCCAGCGATTGCCCTGGACGCAGTTCTGCCGCCAACGGGTGGCTGGCGTCCACACCGCGCCCGGCGGGCGACTTTGTGGGTAGTGCTGTTTTGGCGGGTTTCATGGGAGCAGCGTCTTTCCGGTCAAGCGCTGGTGCTCGCGCGAAGCAAAGCGGTCGGTCATGCCGGCAATATAGTCGGCCACCACGCGCGCGACCGGGTTGGCGTCGGCACTGGTGGTGGCTTGCAAAGCACTGGCGCGCGCAGCAAATCCGGCCTGCATCTCCTGCGGCGCGGCGCAGTACGCGGCAAACAGTTCGCGCACCACGGTCTGGGCCAGTGCCATGTTTTCCATCACTTGTGGATGGCGGTACAGGCGGCGCATCAAAAACGTCTTGAGCGCGAGCAGCTGCTCGCGCATTTGCGCGCCAAACTGCACCAGCGCGGGCGCGGCGCGCACCTGCTCCAGGGTTTGCACGCCGGATTGCCCCAAGGCGCTGCGGGTGGCGGCCAGCACGTCATACACCTGGGCGCTGAGCATCAGGCGAATTGATTCGTACAACAGGCGGCGCGCCTGCGTGGCTTGGGCCAGCGCCGGATGCGCAGCCAATGCCTCGCGACGGTATTGCTCGACCAGGGGCAGTTCCTGTAATTGCTCCATGGCAATCAGGCCCGAGCGCACGCCGTCGTCCACGTCGTGCGCGTTGTAGGCAATTTCGTCGGCCAGGTTGCACAGTTGCGCCTCCAGGCTGGGCTGGGTGTGGTCGAGAAAGCGCCGCGCAACGCCGTGCGGCTCAAGCGCTTCCAGCGCCGCCGCGTTGGTGGCCGAGCAATGTTTGAGAATGCCTTCGCGCGTCTCGAAGCTCAGGTTCAGGCCATCGAACTGCGGGTAACGCTCCTCGAGTTGATCGACCACGCGCAGGCTTTGCAGGTTGTGCTCGAAACCACCGTTGCCTTGCATGCAGGCGTTGAGTGCGTCCTGCCCGGCGTGGCCAAAGGGCGTGTGGCCCAGGTCGTGCGCCAGGGCGATGGCTTCCACCAGATCTTCGTTGAGCGCCAGCGCACGCGCCATCGAGCGCGCCAGTTGCGCCACTTCAATCGAATGGGTAAGCCGGGTGCGAAACAGGTCGCCCTCGTGGTTCAGAAAGACCTGCGTCTTGTACACCAGACGCCGAAAGGCGGTGGAGTGCACGATGCGGTCGCGGTCGCGCTGAAACGCGGTGCGCGTGGGTGCAGGCGGCTCGGCAAAGCGCCGACCGCGCGATTGCGCCGGGTCACATGCGTAGGGTGCCAGGGTCATGCCGAAAAATCCAATGACCTACTGGCACCTGGCACGGCGTGCGGGCAGCGTTGTGAGCCCCCTGTTTTGGGGTCGAAACTGCATAGGGACCATGCGCCATGGCTTCGTCACTGCGAGCGCAGCGCGGCAGTCCATGTCCGAAGGTATTCCTGCATGGATCGCCACGGCCTTCGGCCTCGCGATGACGAAAGTGGAGGCGCGGCTCATGGGGAGATAGTGGAGGCGCGGTTCATGGGGAGCTAGCGCGCATCGGAGCAGCAGCGGTCAATTACCTGGCGCACCAGGGTGTCGGGCGCGCCGCGCATGAGGGCGTTGCCGGGTTCGTTGATCAGCACAAAGCGCAGCTCGCCATCGTGCGCTTTCTTGTCCACGCGCATCAGCTCCAGATAGCGCCCGGCGTTGTCATCTTCGCGCAAGCGCGGTGCCTGCACCGGCAAACCGGCGCGCTGCACCAGGGTGGTAATGCGCTGCACCAGGGCGGCGTCGATCAGGCCAAGGTCTTGCGACAGGCGCGCTGCCATCACCATGCCGCAACCCACGGCCTCGCCATGAAGCCACTGGCCGTAGCCCAGACCGGCTTCGATGGCGTGGCCAAAGGTGTGGCCAAAATTGAGAATGGCGCGCAGGCCGGACTCGCGCTCGTCCTGCCCCACCACCCAGGCCTTGATCTCGCAACTGCGCTGCACCGCATGCGCCAGCGCCGCCGGGTCGCGTGCGAGCAGCGCATCCAGGTGCGCGTCGATCCAGTCAAAAAACGCCCTGTCGGCAATCGGGCCGTATTTGATGACTTCGGCCAACCCGGCGCTGAGCTCGCGCTGCGGCAGCGTTTTGAGGCTATCGAGATCACACACCACCAGTTGCGGCTGGTAGAACGCACCCACCATGTTCTTGCCCAGCGGGTGGTTGATGCCGGTCTTGCCGCCCACGGAAGAATCCACCTGCGCAAGCAAGGTCGTGGGCACCTGCACAAAGGGAACACCGCGCATATAGCTGGCAGCGGCAAAGCCGGTCATGTCGCCCACCACGCCGCCGCCCAGTGCGAACAACACGGTCTTGCGGTCGCAGCCGTGCGAGAGCAGCGCGTCAAAAATCAGGTTCAGCGTCTGCCAGGTCTTGTATTCCTCGCCATCGGGCAGCGTGACCACATGCACCGCCTTGAACTGCGCCGCCAGTGCGTCCTGCAAGGCGCGCGCATACAGCGGCCCCACGGTGGTGTTGGTGACGATCAGCGCACTGGTGCCCTTGGGCACGGCGGCGTACGACGCTGCGTTGCCCAGCAACCCGGGCGAGATCAGGATGGGGTAGCTGCGCTCGCCCAGGTCGATGGTGACGCGGCTGCTAGAGGGTGTTTGCATAGCGCCATAGTTTAGGGGATGGAGCAGCAGTGCGTGCCGCCAGCGCGCGCCACCACGCTATTGCACCGCGCGGCCAAGCTCAAGCTGCATCATCACCATGTTGACCAGGGTGGGCACCGAAGGCTGACCGGTTTCGATGATGAAGTGGGCGGTCTCGCGGTAG